>Ga0209184_1000109_pt1 | contig 106414 bp, 66 predicted proteins | sample EN8Hudsemesocosm_2_FD_184627 | JGI IMG/M metagenome (GOLD analysis project Ga0209184, IMG submission 184627) | Methane-oxidizing microbial communities from mesocosms in the Hudson Canyon - EN8C Hudson Canyon (SPAdes) (version 2) | ecosystem: Environmental > Aquatic > Marine > Cold seeps... | reverse complement strand
ATCAGTCAAAATATTATTAACTATTGAGCCTTTAGCTGTGCGTATTTCAGATAAATCAACGCAAATTATAGCCCAGACTAATGTAACGCCTACTGAGTTAGAGCTTTGCCTGCAACTTGCTAGAGGTATATCGATTAAAGAAATATCCCAAAGCAAAAGCCGTTCGGAGAATACAGTGAGAACGCAAGTTAAATCTATTCAACGAAAATTTGATGTTAACTCGCAAGCGGGTATCGTCAGCAAAATTTTAACTTTTTAATAAATTAAACATCGAAATATCTTAAACGTCGTTGAAAGAGAATATCAAAGCATGGAAGAATCAGATTGTTAAATTTTACTAAGTATAACGAACTTATAGAATTAATTTACCAAAGTGCCACTGAACCAGATGCATTTGAATGGTTGTTAGACTTTCTTATAGAAAACACCTATTTACATAGTGGCTCAATTACTGTTCAAGATACCGAACATTTTCAAGTTTCAAAACGAGTAAGTGTTGGTGTGCTCAAGGATGAACAATTTAAAAGCACCTTTCAATCGTTGGATAAAAGTGAGGATATTTGGAGTTTAGCGTTATTGAAAAATAAAGTTCCCGATGTTTTTTTGGCTGATCATGAATTTGTGGAACGGAGTGAATATGATCAATCTGAACTCAGGGCTTTGCAGCAAGGTTACGATATATTCGCAGCAACTGGTGCCTATTGGCAATTACCTAACAACACCGCAATACGTTTTTGTTTTCAAAAAAATCAAACTTCCGGATTATTTAATCAAGAAGATATTATTTTCTTAAACTCTTTAAGTCGTCATATTTCAAGAGCAATAAGCATTAACCAAAAGCTACAAGCTAGCCAGCATAAAGCCTCTTTGGTCGATCATATAGAACGTAATAATCAATGTGTAGCACTTATTACACTTAAAGGTAAGGTCATTTCTTCAAACATTGTATTTGAGCAGTTTATTGAAAATAGGGGACTGTTGCAGCTTACAGATAACAATATTACCTTCAAAATGTTAGACACCCAGCAAATGTTTGAGGGTTGTTTACTGCAGGTTAAATATTTATTTGCCCAATCAAATGCAAAGCAATCATTTGTTATTGCCAGTAATGATGATGACGCTGATTTTCAATGTATTTTAACCCCTCTGATAAGCAAAGAGTACCAGTTCGACTTATCTGAATCAGTCAAAATATTATTAACTATTGAGCCTTTAGCTGTGCGTATTTCAGATAAATCAACGCAAATTATAGCCCAGACTAATGTAACGCCTACTGAGTTAGAGCTTTGCCTGCAACTTGCTAGAGGTTTATCGATTAAAGAAATATCCCAAAGCAAAAGCCGTTCGGAAAATACGGTGAGAACACAAGTTAAATCCATTCAACGAAAATTTTCTGTTAACTCGCAAGCGGGTATCGTCAGCAAAATACTCACTATTTTGTAACGAAATATATCAATATACACCATATGGTGTATTTCGAACTATTTCGTATTATTTATAATCAAGATAGTGTTGGCAGTTCCGCAATAATTATGTAGCTAAAATTATTAGCTAATGATGCTTTAGTTGTTTTTAACATTTTATCTGCTCCAACCTCCCCTTCGAGCCGTGCTCGTTAACTATTTTAAGAATATGGAAATTGCTCTGTGAGCTATTTTTGTTTAGGGAATGCCATGCGTATTATTAAATCAATAAATATACTATTAGTTGTAATGTTAACTGCGGGTTTGACAGCTTGTGGCTCTGATTCTAAAGAAGAAGTTGTTGTAACACCAACTCCTACACCTACACCTACACCCACACCAGAGTCTTATCCTTTTTCTGGTACCCCGGTAAAGGGGCCTCTTATTGGTGCTATTGTCAATGTTTACAACGTAGATGTAGATAAAGACGATTTTAAAGGGGAATTAGTCGTCTCAGGTGTAACTAATGAGCAAGCTAAAACCGAAGGTATTGAATTAACTTCTCCTCTAGCTGATGGATATATTGTTGAATTTCTTTCTGATGAAAATACCACTGATATTACAACAGGAAAAGCACCGGTAATTTCGAAATTATTGACTTATATTTCCAAAACTCAAGTTGAAAATAATGAAGAAGTATTTGCAACTTCCTTATCTACTTTATCGATTAAGATAGCTGTTAATAATCAAGATTCATTCCCATCTCTACAAGATAGATTAGCGCATGCTGGGGAGATGGCAAAATCGACATTAGGTTTTGGTCTTAAAAGTGAATTTAATCTTTTTACTGACTCCCCTATTTTGTCAAATGCACAAGAAACAATTGAGCAACAACATGCGGTTATCAATCATCGAGGCGCTATCGAAGCTGCGGCCTCGGTGCTTTATAGCTTTTCTTTGACAAATGATATTGATATTGATGAGTTGCTAGATTTAATTGCTATGGATTTAGCTGATGGACTGGTTGATGCACAAAACTATCAAGAGAAAATGACTCAATATAGTAAAACATCGCTGCTTCAATTGAGCATAAAGCCTGAAACTATTGTCATTGCAAATGATGATGCTCAACGAACGATAGCCGATATAAAAGATATATTAGTCTCAGAAGCATCCACTACAGGATATCAAGATTTAGATCTTATTGGTTTTATTGAAGATAAAACTCCCGTTATTTTTAATCCCGCCACATTAATTGCTGATGTTGATAATGATGGGCTGTTAAATAATGTAGATACAGATGATGATGGAGATAATGTTGCTGATGAATTAGATGCTTTTCAATATGATGACGAGGAGTCAGTAGATACAGATAATGATGGCACGGGTAACAATGCGGATACGGATGATGATGGTGATGGTATTTCTGATGACAATGATGCATTTCCTCTAAACTCTGAAGAATCAATTGATACAGATAATGATGGCACTGGTAACAATGCTGATACGGATGATGATAATGACGGTGTTGCTGATGACAGTGATGCATTTCCGCTAAACTCTGAAGAATCACTTGATACAGATAATGATGGTATTGGTAATAATACTGACACAGATGATGACGGTGATGGTATTGCTGATGAAGTTGATGAGTTCCCATTAGATAACGAAGCATCTGTAGATTCAGATGGTGACGGCGTTGATGATGTTAAAGACTTAGATGATGATAACGATAATGTATTAGATGTAAATGACGCCTTCCCACTAGATAATACAGAATCAGTTGATACTGATGGTGATGGCATTGGCAATAATGCTGATACCGATGATGATAATGATGGTGTATTAGACAGTGGAGATGCTTTCCCATTAAATAGCAGCGAATTTTTAGATACTGATGGAGATAGTCTAGGTAATAATGCAGATTCTGATGATGATAATGATGGTGTTTTAGACAGTAAAGATGCATTCCCATTAGATGAAACTGAGTCACTTGATACTGATGGTGATGGCATAGGCAACAATGCTGACACCGATGATGATGGTGACGGCATTGCTGATGAATATGATGCAAACCCTCTTGAAGCTGATTCTGGCAATACGGGTGGCGGTACAAGTCCACCACCGCCCCCGCCAGCCACAACAATCACAATTGATGGTAGTGGTGTTAAAGGCCCAATGGCTTTTGCAGAAGTCAAACTGTATCGTTTAGACACAACTAAAACTGATTTTAAAGGCAGTTTAGTTAGTACTGCTTCAACTGATGCAAGTGCCCAAATTGACGGTTTATCGTTAGGGTTTCCACTAAACCCTCCTTATATCTTAGAAATTAAGGGGCAGGGCGGTACCATTGATATTACCACTGGCGCTTATCCAGTAATTGATGTATTACGTACGGTGTTAACTCAGGAAATGTTAGATGCTGGTGAGCAAGTGTATGCAACGCCATTAACTACTATGGCTGTTGATATGGCCTTTAGTAATGCAGATTCAAATACCTTACCATTTACAGGAGATAATAATAGTACAACGTCTACAGTAGAAGTAATCAACGCTCTTCCAATCGCAGCAGAGCAAGTTAAATCGACATTAGGTTTTGGTCTTGGTGAAGATGTTGATATTTTTGATACCCCTCCATTGATTGACAGTACTTCTGATACAGCAGCCGAGCAATCAGATACCACCGCTTATAGAAGTGCCGTTGAAGCATTGACAGCTGTGGTCTATCAAATGCAACAATTAAGTGGCGATACTGAAAATAGTACTGCTGATATTCTTAGTGATTTAACCAGTGATTTATCTGATGGTGAAATTGATGGTAAGGTCGATGGCGTAGAAACGGCTACTTATCCTGTGGAAGCATTGGAGGTATTAGAGCAAGACCCTTCAACGTTAGAAATCCCTGGTACTGGCGGACAAACTGTTGCTGATGTAAAAGCAATGGTTGTTGCTGAAACAACTGCTACAGGCTCAACTACTGATACTTCTACTTTTGAAGCTGACACTGACGTTATTGCTTTAAAACCGGCAGAAACAGATCCTGATTTAGACAATGATGGCGTTGTAAACGCAGAAGATGCTTATCCAGAAGACTCATCAAGAGATACCGACAGTGACCAAGATGGCTTAGTCGATGTACTTTATGTAGTTGATGGTGATTTAATTCGTACGGGTGCGATAGATACTTCTGGAGATTATGACACAGATGACGATAATGACGGTGTTTTAGATGTTGATGATGCTTTTCCTCTTGATGCTAACGAATATTTAGATACTGATGGTGATGGTACAGGAAATAATGCAGATAATGATGATGATGGTGATAATACACCAGATACGAGTGATGATTTCCCGCTAGATCCAACAAAACAAAATGCGACAGATCAAGATAATGATAACTGGCCTGCCGGTCAAGATACTGATGATAATAATGCTTTCATTCCAGAAATAATTTTCAGTGATTCTGACAACGACGGTATTGCTGACGAAGGTGGTTTAACTCCAGACACGGATGATGATAATGATGGTGTATTAGATGGCGATGATGCTTTCCCACTTGATGCGAGTGAAAGTCGAGATCTTGATAATGATGGTATTGGTGATAAAACCGATATAGATATTGACGGTGATAATGTCATCAATGATGAAGATAAATTTCCGTATGATGTTAATGAGTCAATAGATACTGATCTTGATGGTATTGGTAATAATACTGATGAAGATGATGACGGTGATGATTTATCTGATGCTCTTGAAGCAAACCTTGGCACAGACCCATTAAAAAGCGATACCGATGATGATGGCGTTTTCGATGCTACAGATGCATTACCATTAGATCCTAATGAACGCTTTGATTCTGATAAAGATACTATTGGTAATAACAGTGATAATTGTCCTCTAATAGCAAATGCTGGCCAGATTAACACCGATGGTGATGATTATGGCGATGCTTGTGATCTTGATGACGATGCCGATGGAGTTCTTGATGTTGATGATGCTTTTCCATTAGATGCAACTGAATACCTAGATACAGATTTAGATGGTATTGGTGATACAACCGATACAGACAATGACAATGATGGTGTACTTAATGGCGATGATGCTTTCCCATTAAATGCTAATGAATATATCGATAGTGATGGTGATGGTACGGGTGATAATGCTGATGATGATGATGATGGTGATGGCGTATTAGATACCGATGATGCCTTTCCATTAGATGCTAACGCTAGTTCATTTGATGATACAGATGGCGATGGCTGGCCAGTAGGTCAAGATGATGATGATAGCAATGCTAATTCTCCTGCAATTGCTTACCTTGATAGCGATCTAGATGGTTTAGCAAATAGTGGAGGTCTAGCACCTGATACCGATGATGACAACGATGGTGTACTTGATGGCGATGATGCATTCCCGTTAGATCCTAGTGAAAGCCGAGATCTTGATACAGATGGTACTGGCGATAACAGTGATTTAGACATTGATGGCGATGGTACTAACAATGATAGTGATGCCTTTCCTCGTGATGACAATGAAACTGTTGATACTGATGGCGATGGTATAGGTAATAATGCTGATACTGATGATGATAATGACGGTGTTGTTGATGGAAATGACGCCTTTTCACTAAATGCTGCTGAATGGGCTGATGGTGATAGTGATGGTACGGGTGACAATGCTGATACTGATTGGGATAATGATTCGGTTTTAAATGATGATGATGCTTTCCCACTTGATGCAACTGAAACGCTAGATACTGATTTTGATGGTGTAGGTGATGTTGCAGATAACTGTCCGTTAATTGCGGGCTCTCAAGATGACTTTGATACGGATGGTCAAGGTGATGCGTGTGATACAGATGATGATAATGATGGCACGTTAGATGTTGATGATGAAATGCCGTTTGACGCTAATGAAATATCAGATTTTGATGGTGATGGTGTTGGCGATATAGCGGATACAGATGATGATAACGATACTGTTTTAGATAATGTTGATGTATTTCCGTTTGATAGTACAGAATGGCAAAATAGTGATAGTGACAGCATTGGTGATAATACTGATAATTGCCCACTTGATACTAACGAAGAACAAGTTGATATTGATAATGACAATGTTGGTGACGCTTGTGATGGCGACTTCACCCCTACACTTGGCTCTATGCCGAGCAAAATCTATAGAGTTAGTGCATTAAAAGACTCAGTAATAACAAGTAATGTTCATGTTAATTATGGTGAAACATACTTCTTTAATGGCAATGGAACAGGTCGAAAATTCAATGCAAGTGTTGATTTAAGTTTTAGTTGGTTAATCAATGAACAAGGGCAATTAGTTATCAATTTTGATGATAATGGCACTACAACAGTTGAACCAGCAGAAACATTAGCTGAGGAAATGCTTTCTCACGGTCTTATAAGTGAAGGTGAGAAAAATAGTTGGTTATCGGCACATAGTAATGAAGAATTTACTATTACCAATATGCAAGCTCAGGAAGTTCTTGAGTTAGGTACGCCAGAGAACAATGAAGGTTCACTTACCTTAGTAAGCTCTACCCAAAATAAAATCTACCCTGCTAGTTTATGGAATGCTCCAATTCCAGTTACAGACAACGAAAGTAGTCATTATAAGTGGTTAAATGGAGATACCTATGATTCTACTGATTTTACATCAGGCGAACTGAATGACACCGAATGGGCTGCAGCCATATTTTCAAATTTTGATGGCCAAGGTGATAATCATCTTTTTGCAGAGCGCCTGAGCTTTAACAGTAATACCCAAGGTCATGCGTTATTGAGCAATGTCGATTTTACTTGGCAATTAGTTCAGGGAGATTTGGTTGTTACCTACAGTGATGGCACTTTACACCGTTTTACTAAGTTAGAAGTCAATGGTGCAATGTTGGGTGTTTTAAATACGGTAGCGATGGCAAATGGTCAGATGCGAAGTGAATATCGTTATATGGCTCAAGTACCTAGTAGCTCGGTTGATTTATCATCGCTTGATGGTGAATTTTTGATGAGCTCACTATCGACTGCTATACCAGAAAATTACGATAGTTCGAATCAATTATATAAAGATCAGGTTTTCGGTTTTCATTATGTTGATAGTAGCTTTGGTCTTAGAGCGTATAGCGAATGTAATGTAGACGATTGCTCTGATGCTCAACTAGTAACAAGCCCTCGTTATACTTATCAAAATGCTGAAGGTCTAGTTAAAATTCAAGGCTTGGTTAATGATCAAGGTGAGCGTAATGTCGAATGTGATACAAACGATGCTTCATGTTCAGTATACCGTGAGCGTACTTGGGTACCGTTACAACTTATTGGTGAAAGATTATTTGTGATGGAATGGGATTATCGAGATTATGGAAACGGCTTAGTACCTAACATAGAGCCTCGTATTCACTTCTATGATGTCGATCATACGGATGATTTGGACTTTGACGGAGTTGTATTTGCAGATGATGAATTTCCATATGATAGTGATGAATCTAATGATTTAGACGGTGACGGTATTGGCGATAATGCTGATGAAGATCGTGATGGTGACGGAATAAATAATGATCAAGACCCATTACCAGATGTAGCTGGCGAATCTGTAGATACTGATGGTGATGGAATTGGCAATAATGCAGATACCGATGATGATGGTGATGGCATATTAGATGAGAGTGACTACTCTCCATTAGGCGAACAGTTATACTTCTTCAGAGAATCAGCTAATATTGGTGAACCAACTTATGGTCCTGAAAGTTTCATACTTGCCTTTAATATTGATGGAACAGGTTATCAACTTGAATCAGGTTTAGATTCAAGAAGTGACTTTACTTGGTCTAAGCTTGGTAACGAATACACCGTAGAATCAGTGAACGTTGAGCCATGGCAAGAGTATTTTAACCAGTTAGATGATTTCGTCTCAATGGGAATTGTGACTCAAGAGATGGCGGATGCTTATATTTCTCAGTATGGTCAACTAGATGATAACTATGAAGTTGATATTTATACCCTATCCACCACTTTAACTTTAATTAACGATACTGCAGCTTTAGATACATTTACTTATACAGATGTAAACCAATACTACATAAAAGATGACGTGTTGCGTGGCCGTTTAGTCGGACATGATAATTTAACAGAAGGTGTTACGGCTGAAGATACAATGGATTTATCTGATGTTGAATTTGCAACAACGATAGCTTTATCGAATGCAGATTTTTCTGATAAAACTTGGGGATTACAAGCTGTTCCTGGAAATGAATTAGCAACAGATCTCTTTAATTTTAATGCCAATGGCAGTGGACTAACTCAGTTTGGTCAGTTGAATTTTACTTGGACTATTAACCAGTTTGATGAAGCGGTATTAGTTTTTGCTGATAACGGGTTAGGACAAGCAGTTACAGTTACTTTACGTAAATATGAAAGCTTTACCGAAGGTGCTGAAATATTAGCTATTGCATCAATAGCTGATGAAAAAGTAGCTGTGCAATATAATATGGCTATACCTGATGATGGCAATGATGACATTAGCGGCTTTATCGGTAGTTTCCTCGATGGTGAAATTAATTATCATACGGATTATCTAGAAAATGGTGAGCATGACTTAACTGTATGGGGTTACACTTTAACGAATGATGGTTTAGTTAATAACTTCGGATTTACAGGGCAATACAGTGATAACTCCAGTGGTGAGCGAATAGATATCTATAATTCTCCTCGTTTATGGTCTCAAGATAGTGAAACCAATGAAATCTTGTTAGTACGTAATCGTACACCTAATGTATGGGCATCTGACTGTATTCCTGAGGAAGGGGTTTGTGTTGCTTTTAGGGAGCGTCATTGGTATCCCCTAGCAATAAATAATACAGACGGTCGTTTGTTTGTTATGGAGTGGGAACTGAGAAATGATAATTTTGCGGCAATGTCTCCGGGAACAGAACAATGGTCAATGCTGATACCACCAAGAATGAACTTCTACCAAGTTCGAGATTTGACTAGTGGTTTATTCTCTGACCCTATACTGGCTTTAGCTATTCGTAATGAGCTTGGTTTAACCTTAACTGAAGATCTTGCGAGTCACTTTGCAAATATTACCGAATTAGATTTAAGCTCTTACCCTATAACGGACTTAACGGGCCTCGAACAGCTAACTAATTTAACCAATGTAAATATAGCTCATACCCAGGTGACTGATATTTCAGTATTAGTTGATGAGGGAGGATTAACCCAGTTAACTGCGGTTAATATTGATAATTTGTTATTGCCTTTAACACAAGTTGAAGACTTAAATGCTCGTGCCGGAATAACTATTGAAGGTGCTGCGGCAATAGCTATTACAGACTTAACCTTTGCAGATGTTAACTTGCAAGCCTGTGTAAACGCACAAGCAGCAGCTTACGATTATCAAATTGTTTCTGACATGACAACATTGTCTTGTCGACAAGGTGCTATTGCAGATTTATCAGGGTTAGATCAATTAACTGCGCTACAGTCTGTTGATTTTAGTAATGATGATGTTAATGGTGGTGATGCCAATACCATTAGCAATTTCACGATACTTGGTAATTTATCAGAGTTAAGAAACCTAGAAGCTTGGGATACATCATTTAATGATGCAGGTTTTACAGCGTTTACTAACCACGCAAGTATTGAACATTTTGGTATTGGTGGCAATGTATTAACTACGTTAGCACCAGCTGCAACTATGCCAAGTTTACTTAGTTTACATGTTTGGGGGGCGGGAGTATTTGATGTATCTGTACTCAAAGATTTAGTTCACTTTGAGGGCCTAGCTTTAGGTGCAGAGCAAGTAAGTAATATCAATGATTTAGCCCTATTAAATTTAGGTAGCTTGTGGCTTAACGGCGACTTAACTGGTGCTGAGTTTGATGTGGTGTTAAGTTTGCCTCCATTAGAGCACCTATCTTTAGGATGGAATAGTTACTTAGATAATACTAAGTTACAACAAGTGGTAAGTGCCTTCCCAGGATTAACTAGCTTGGGCATTAATGGCTCTCAAGTCACTGACTTAACCTCTTTATTTTCTCTAGCTAGTTTACAGCAGCTAAATGTTGAAGGTTTAGCTGTTTCACAAGCAAGCATTGATATTTTGATTGGTAATGGTGTCAATGTTGAAGGTGTCATCTCTACTTTATCTTCATCATACTTTGAGCGTTATGCTTCAAACCATCCTAGTTTTGAACATGGTCAAGGTGGTATTAACTACCGTTTCTTTGGTGATACCAATGCAGATGGAATAAATGAAGGAGCTTGGATCACTGAAAATGATAATGTCGCTTTTACCTATTCCTTAACTGGTAATCTTCTTGAGATTGAGAGTGAGTTTAGTACAAGCAAATCATTTATGATTTACAGCATTTATGATTTGGTTGAGCGTGATGTTATTACACAAGAGCAAGCTGACAACTATGCTAACAGTTTTGGCGACTTAACTGAGGGGGTTTATGTTCGAGCTGAATCTGCACGTCATAGCTTTGATCGTAACAGTGACCAAGTTCACGAAGATACTTTTGGAGCCGTGCATCGTTACAGTTACTTAATTGATGATGTAAATATTCATCAAAACTTATTTGGACACTCAAATACGGTTGAAGTAGAAGAGTCGTCACAAAATGTCTCTTGGTTAGATTTAGATCAAGCGCCAACTATTTCAATAACAGCGAGTGATTTAAACGATAAAACTATCGCAATTACTGCTCTGCCAACAGCTGAACGTCTAGATACAGATAGCTTTACCTTCAATAGTGATAATACGGGTACAACAGAGTTTTCAGCGCGAACATTTACATGGTCTGTGGATGATGGTTCTGAAATTACCCTTAACTTTACTGATGTAGATGGTCAAGGAACACCCGCAACCATCTACCTTCGTGCTTATGAAGAACTTGTTTATGGTTATGAAATGAGCATAGATGCAGGCTTTGGTGCGCCAGGAAATGATATAGGTTTTGCCCATTACACCTACGGTATTGTTGATGATAATACTAATAACTTAGATGCTTATCTTGATTCGTTCCTAAATGGTGAAATTAACCATGCCTACCAATATGATGAAAATGGTGAAAGTGACCTTAGTGTTTGGGGATTTGGCTTAAACTCTGATGGCTCTGTTGATAACTTCTCATTTACAGGACTAAATAGTTCTTACTCTAATGGTGAGCGTGTTAATACCAACTCATTACCTCGTTATTGGCAACAAGAAGGTGATACAACCTTATTAACTATTCATTATCAGCATGGTGGTTGGTCACAATGTGATTTAGCTGAAGCTGACTGTATTGTTTACGGTAGACGATACCTAAAACCTATTGCTTCCAACAATCAGGGCGTGTTTGTTATTGAATGGGAAGAACGATTACAGAATAAAGCAGACTACCCAAGTGAACAAGATGAGAACTGGGTTACATGGTTTACACCACGCATTAACTATTTTAGTAATCGTGATTTGGCGTCTCCATTTAATGACAAAGTATTAGCACTGGCAATTCGTAATGAGCTTAATATGACCTTGGACGCTCCTATCGACCAGCAAGTACTTGATAGTATTTATGCCCTTAGTATAGGTGAATACCCAATCACTGATTTGACGGGCTTAGATGCGCTTACAAATATCACTGCCTTGTATATCAACGATACGCAAGTTACTGATTTAACAGTTCTGTTTAACATGCCTAGTTTGGAAGAAGTAAGTATCAATAATCTAGTGCTAGATGATCCAAGTCAGCTTGATACTTTAAAAGCACAAGTGATTACGGTAAATGGTGATTTAACTGTCTACATTTCATCATTGGTATTTGGCGATTCAGAATTACTTAACTGCATTAATGATACTGGAGCACAAACGGTTGGTGAGTTAACTCATTTAGATTGTGGCGATCGTTCTATTATTACCTTGGCGGGTATATACCAGTTAACCTCCTTGCAAAACGTTAATTTTGGCCGAGTTTCAGGTCTTACTGATTTTAGCGAATTAGCACAACTACCTTTATTAGAGCACGTTGGTGTATCTGAGACTTTATTTGATGATACCGATTTTGCAGCTTTTGAAAATCACGGTAATGTCAAGGGGTTTGGTTTAGAAGATTCAGGTGTTACTACTTTAGCAAGTGCCGCTCTCATGCCTGCTCTTGAAGAGCTTCATTTATGGGGTTCTACCGTTTATGACTTAACACCGTTATTTGGTTTGAGTAACTTCCAAGGTTTAGCACTTGGAAGTGCTCAGCTTTCAGATGTTAGCCAGCTAACAAGCCTGACTCATTTAACAAGGTTGTGGTTAAACAATGAGTTAACTACTGATGATCTAAATTCGGTCTATAGCTTAACTAACTTAGAACACTTGGCGTTAAGCTGGAATGACTATTTAGATAATGCGGTATTAGCTCAACTAGTTGCTAGTTTGTCACAATTGACTAGTTTAAATATTGCCCATACCCCAGTAACTGACATTACTGTAGCGACCAATTTACATAGCCTTGAGCAGTTACAAATTGACGGCACCAATGTAACTGATTTATCAGAATTGTTTTTTGGTAATGACCATAACAATGCTGTAGCTCTACCTCTAAATCAGATCAATATTGATAACTTACCTGTGATTGAAGGCAGCTTATTACCTGAACAAGTCCAGGCATTGATTGATGCAGGTGTGACAGTTGATGGTCAGTTAGCTTATGGTTCGTTAATTACTGAAGCATTAGATAACATCTCAGACCCGCAGTTAAAACAATGTTTAATTGACCATACCCAAGGTATGTTAGTGACGGGGCAACTGAAAGAGTTATGGTGTGGTGGTCGTGGTATCAACTCTATTGGGTGGTTAGGACAATTTGACCGCTTAGTTAAGCTTGATTTAAGTAATAACCAAATCATCGATTTGAATAATGAACTTAGATGGATGAACCAACTTACAGAGTTGCACCTTGATGATACTTTAATTAATGATATTAGTATATTAGCTAACAATGGTGCGCTTGATTACCTTGGCGTAAATAACCTACCTTTGTTTGATACTAACCAAGTAAATACACTACCAGGTCACATCAACGTGGTTGGTAATGTATTAGCAGAAGTCGCCTTAAATAGCTTAACTTTTGCTGATGGTCAACTACAGCAATGTGTTGATGACCATTCAGGTGGTTTAACTAATGTGGTTGAACTGACGGACTTGAATTGTAGTCATTACGGTATTAGTAATATTGGTGATATCAACCAGCTTACAGGCCTGCGTAATTTTGAATTGAATGGCAATACCGCGATAACCGATTTGAGTAGTTTAAACCAAATAAAAACCCTCACAGAGTTGGGTGTTGAAGGGATGGGGCTAAATAATAATGATGTGCATATTATTGCGGGTATTCCTCGTTTAGAAGCTTTAACTCTTTCAAACAATAATGATATTGGCGACTTATCACCTCTAGCTAATACTGTTCAGTTGCGGGCACTTCAACTATGGGGTGACAATCAATATGATTTAACAGCATTAACCAATTTACAATCATTAGACTTTATTGCCATCAGTACTTCTCAATTGAGCACTGGTGTTGAGGTGTTTGCACAAATGCCATCATTAAGGCGTTTATATTTTAATGGCGAATTACATTATGGTGATTTTGAATACTTGATGCAAAACCTAACACTTGAGCACATCAATCAAGGCTATAATAGTCAGTTTAATCAAGGTTTTTTACAGCTTATTATTGATAATCAAACCAATATCAGAGGAATAGGAATTGAGCAAACAAATGTAAGCGATATTTCTGTTGTCTCTAACTTAAATAGATTGGAGCAATTAGGCATTAGAAACACTCTAGTAACAGACTTACAGTCATTGATAGATTTACGGAATGCACAAGATATTTTGTATGCTAACGATGATTGGAAGCCGGTATTAAATTATGTAAATGTTGATGGAGCACCAATAACCGATGAAACACAAATCACTACCTTGGAAGGTTTAGGTGTGACAGTTGATGGTGTTGTTGGTACAGGAACGCCGATTGCTGATTTAACCTTTAGCGGTGCTAACTTTGCCCAATGTGTTGCAGATGAAACTCAAGGTATGTTGTTGACTGGTCAAGTGACAAACTTAGGTTGTTCAAATCGCTCCATTGTTAACCTTGGCGGTATTGAAGCCTTGGATGCATTAATTTCCTTAGATTTAACCGGCAATAGTCTCGCTGATTTAACAGTGTTATCAGGTATAAATACATTGCAAGAGTTGCATGTTATGGCAAGTGATAATGATGATTTAGATTTGGCGCCGTTGACATCACTACCAAATTTTAACACTTTAGCAATACGTCGCAATCAACTTGATCACTTTGAGGGAGGAAACAACTTTGGCCAAATCAGTCAACTTGGCGCGTTAACTCGCCTTCATGTCCATGGTGATATTAGTGCTACGGATATGACTACTCTATTGGGTTTATCAAATATTGAAAGTTTGGATTTAGGTTGGGGTAGTGGTTTAGGTGATAGTGAATTTTCTTCATTGTTGGCTGCACATACAGGCATCAAGAACCTTGATTTCCAAGGGGTTCCCATTACAGGTCTTGCACCGATTAATAACTTAACTGATTTACAAACAATTAATATTCAATATACAAATGTTAGTGATTTATCGGAGTTGTTTATTGATTGGGGGACTGACAATAGTCCATTAACCAGCTTAAGCTATGTGAATGTTGATAACTTGCCTGTGATAGATGGCAGTGTTATTGAAGCACAAGTTCAGGCCTTGCGTGATGCAGATGTACAAGTTGACGGGGAATTAGCTTACGGAGACTCAATAACTACTGCGCTAAGCAACATTGATGACCCTCAACTTAAGCAGTGTTTGACGGAACAAACCCAAGGAATGCTAGTAACAGGTCAGCTGAAACACCTCTGGTGTGGTGGTCGTGGTATAAATAACATCAGTATGTTGGGGCAATTTAATTCTCTAGTTAAGCTTGATCTAAGTAATAACCAAATTATTGATTTGAATAATGAACTGAGATGGATGAACCAACTCACTGAATTACATCTAGATGATACATTGGTTAATGATATTAGTGTGCTAGCTAACAATGGTGCGCTTGGTTACCTTGGTGTAAATAACTTGCCTTTATTTGATACTAACCAAGTGAATACTCTACCAAGTCACATCAATGTGGTGGGTAATGTCTTACCGGAAGTTGCCTTAAATAGCTTAACTTTTGCAGATGGTCAACTACAACAATGTGTTGATGATCACTCAGGTGGTTTAACCAATGTGGTTGAATTTACCTTCATGGATTGTAGTAATTATACTATTGCTGACATTAGTGATATTAGCCAATTAACGAGTTTATATATTCTGAGGTTAAATGATACTAACGGGGTTATGGATTTAACGCCACTAGATGATATTAGAAGCCTAACGGATGTAAATTTTGATAATAGAGGTTTGAATAATAATGATGTCAATATCCTCGCGGGTATCCCGCGGTTAGAGATTTTAAACCTTTCAGCTAATGATGCGATTGATGACTTAAGTCCGTTAGCGAATACATTGCAACTTAAGCAAGTTCACCTTTGGGGTGGTAATGTGCTTGATTTAACACCGCTTACTCAACTTAGTGGTTTGACAGGTATTGGTTTGAGTGTCAATCAATTAGGTAACCCGAATGCCGTAGCAAACCCCTATGAAATATTTACTCAAATAGTTAACTTAGACTCGTTGTGGTTTAATGGTGACCTTGGTATAGCTGATTTTGAATATATGATGATCAATTTATCATTGACCACTTTATCCCAATCGTATAGTAGTATGTTTGATAATAGCTATATGGCGTTAATCAGCCAACATCAAACTAACATCCAAAGTTTATCAATAGCTAATACGCAAGCGTCTGATTTATCAAGTATTATCACTCTCAGCCGTATAGAAGACCTTCATATTCAAAATACCTTAGTGACTGATTTACAGCCACTAATTGATTTACGTAACGCGCAAGATATTTTGTATGCTAACGATGATTGGAAGCCAGTACTTAATTATGTAAATATTGATGGGCTTCAGATAGCAGATGAAACACAAATTACAACAATAGAAAACTTAGGTGTTCAAGTTGATGGCGCTTCAACATCGTTCACGGGGATGAATATCGTTTCAGACACTGATGTTGATCAACGACAAGAAGTTCTTGCTGTAGATGTGGATAACGATGGTGATCTTGATTTAGTAACAACATCTTCAGGTGATGGTGTTATTTCATGGTATACCAATGACGGGTCTGGTAGTTATGGTGCTCAACAAGTTATTGCTAACGATCTGTTAAATGTCAGGATCATTTCTGCAGTAATGATTGATGCAGATGAATTTGTTGATATAGCCTTTGTTTCTCGTGGCGAGAATGATGTCTTTGATGATCAAAAAGTGGGTTGGTTTAAAAACCTAGGCAATGGAACTTTTTCCACCGAAAATTTAATCACTTCAACTGCACAAAACCCACGCAGTGTAATTACTGCTGACTTAGACGGTAATGGCACCATTGATATAGCACTAACGTCTATTAATGATGGAAAAGTTATGTGGCATGCCAACGATGGTCAAGGCAATTTCGGTGCAGAAACTATTATTACTGATAGCTATAGCGCAGCATGGGAACTAGTTGCTAGTGATGTTGATGCAGATGGAGATGTTGACCTATTCGCTACTCGATTTGGCCATGATGAAATAAAATGGTTTGCTAATGACGGCAGTGGGAATTTTGATAATGGAACGACTATCTACGATGACGGTATAGCTGTAGTTGAAGGCGATGATAATTATAACAGTGTTACATCTTTAGTTATTGCTGATTATGATGGTGACGGCGACAAAGATATATTCGCGGCATTATATGAGAGTAATAAAGTTATCATCTTGAAAAACACCTCAAATACATTTGATGAAATTGTTGAAATTCCAAATGGTATTATTAACCCTAGCTCTGTAGAAGTTGGTGATTTAGATAATGATGGTGATTTAGACCTGATGGTGGCTTCTGAAGGTGATAATCAGGTTAACTGGTTTGAGAATCGTAATAGTACCTATGGCTCAGCTAACCTTTTAACAGATCAAGCTAATCTTGCACGCCAAGCAATCGCTGCCGATGTTGATAGTGATGGTGATAATGATATTATTTTTGTCTCTCAGTTTGGTAATCAATTGGGTATTTTCTTTAATGAATTAATACCTCAGTAGTAATTGAATTTTATCTGATTTCAGCCAGATAACTACACTATCAGGTTTAGGAATAACCGTTTATCAGTATTTTTTGCTAAATAACCTCGCTTAATAAAGCTCTTGAGTATATCTCAAGGGCTTTTTTGTTATTTATTGTTCCGCCCATAAAATATGCTTACACGTTTTAAGTTTAAAATGAAAAAGGAAAGCACCCGTTAGACTATTGATTCACAAGAGTTACAATGTCAGTCTTATAATATACAATGCCAATACAAACAAATGATTAGCGTTAGTATAGTAAGTAGAGAAGCATAAATGACCATTTTATCCATGATAGTAGCCACTGCCGATAATAATATAATCGGCAAAGATAATGATATGCCGTGGCATTTACCCGCTGATTTAGCTTATTTTAAAAAAGTAACGTTAGGTAAGCCTATAGTCATGGGACGTAAAACTTATGAGTCTATTGGTAGGCCCTTACCGGGTCGACGAAATATCGTGATTTCTCGTGATGAAAACTATACTCCACAAGGTAAAGGGGCTGACGGTGTTGATACAGTGAACTCGGTAGAACAGGCATTAGCGTTAGTTGATGGCTCTGATGGAAATGATGCAGTTGAGGAGATTATGGTAATTGGCGGTGGAGCTATTTATAAACACTGTTTACCTAAGGCAGATCGTTTATATGTGACCCATATAAAAGCAGCTATTGACGGTGATACACAGTTCCCCAATTATGACGATGGTGGTTGGCAAAAAATTAGCAGTGAATTGCGTGTAAGTGATGAAAAAAATGCTTATGACTTGGACTTTTGTGTTTACCATAGGGCTGTAAATGAGCTTTAGCTTTTTATCGGGAAATCGCAGTTACAATAGTAACTCGCTAGCATTAGTGCTACTAGTTTTTGGTATTTGCTCTGCCTTGTATGTTAATTATTATGTTGAAGCCACTAAGGTGGATGCTGGTTATCATTATGGTCTCTGGTCATTGCTGCCAGCCTTTATCACCATCTTATTGTCTTGGCTTACGCGAGAGCCATTAACGGCGCTATTAAGCGGTATTGCTATTGGTGCCTTTATGATGGGGCAGTATGATCTAACGGATCAAATATTGATCCCTTCCATCGCTCAAGCAGGAACAGCAGGTTTACTGCTATTGTATTTATGGCTGTTAGGAGGCTTATTAGGTATTTGGTCAAAAACAGGGGCAGCACAGGCTTTTGCTGACTATATGACTAAACACTTTGTACGCGGTCAACGCTCGGCTAAGTTAGTGACTTGGTTTTTAGGTATTTTGTTTTTTCAAGGTGGTACAATGAGCACAGTGCTTGTTGGTACTACAGTGCGTCCTTTGGCTGATAAAGCGGGTATTAGTCATGAAGAAATGAGCTATATTGTAGATTCAACCGCATCTCCCATTGCTATTGTTATTGCTTTTAATGCTTGGCCTGCTTATGTGCAAGCCTTGATATTTGTTCCTGGTGTCGCATTTTTAGCAACCGAAGCTGATCGCATAGCGTTTTTCTTCTCTGCGGTACCTTTTAGTTTTTATGGCATTATTGCTGTAATAGGTACTTTACTGCTTAGTTTGAACATTACTACATTTTCCGGAAAACGTATTCGCGAAGCTCATCTCCGAGCATCGACAACGGGAGAATTAGACGCCCCTGATGCTAAGCCACTAAGCGCTAAAGAGTTGCAGACTTATGATGCCCCAGAAGGTTATCAGGCGCATGTGTTGGAATTTATTTTGCCACTAGTCAGTTTAATTGCCATTGCTGTTTTAACTTTTGTTTTTTACGGTTCACCAAAAATTAATTGGGCATTTGGCGCAGCATTATTGCTGAGTGCTTTTATCGCATTGGCCAAAGGAATGTCGCTAAGTAACGTCATTGACGGTTTTGGCAATGGCTTAAAGGGTGTTGTACTAGCGTCAGTTATTTTAATGCTAGCTGTTACTATTGGTGCTATCAGTAAACAAATTGGTGGTGGCTTGTATTTAGTCTCATTACTTTCTGAGCAATTACCTTATTGGTTATTACCCATTATTTTACAAGTTATGGCAATGGTCATTGCCTTTTCTACTGGCACAAGTTGGGGCACTTTCGCGATTGCTTTTCCTCTTTCTATGCCGTTGTCTTGGGCTATTGCGCAAAGTGCAGGGATAGATAATCCTGAGTTATTTATGATGATATGTTTTGCGACAGTGCTCAACGGTAGTGTTTATGGCGACCAATGTTCGCCTATTTCTGATACCACTATTTTAAGTTCTATGACCACAGGTTGTGACATGATGGATCATGTTAAATCACAAATTGTACCTGCAACTTATGCTGCTAGTTTTGCTGCCATGTTATGGACATTAACGGTTGTTATTTTCGCCTAAAGCCTAGAACCTAGGTTCTAGGCTTTAGATTCTAGGTCGTTACGAAGTCTAAAATACCTATCGCTGCTTTTCGGCCTTGATCAATAGCCGTAACGACTAGATCTGAGCCAAGCACCATATCGCCACCAGCAAAAACATTCTGCTTAGTTGTTTGTAGAGAAAAATCGCTACTATCTGAAGCAAGAACGCGGCCACGTGAATCTAATTTAACGCCTGCATCTATCATCCATTGTGGCGGACTTGGCAAGAAACCGAAGGCGATAACGACCGCATCAGCTTCCATAACAAATTCACTGTCTTCAATAGCTTCTGGATTACGACGGCCATTCGCATCAGGTGCACCAAGTTGAGTTTTAACAAATTTAACACCAATTGTTTTGCCTTGTTCATCAATGGCAATATCAAGTGGCTGTATGTTAAAAGCAAAATTTACACCTTCTTCTTTCGCATTTTGTACTTCACGTGGTGAGCCTGGCATATTGGCCTCATCACGACGGTAAGCACATGTCACGTTGGTAGCACCTTGGCGAATAGAGGTACGAACACAATCCATGGCAGTATCACCACCACCAAGTACAACAACTTTTTTATCTTTAAAACTGACAAAAGGTTTAACTTGGTTTGATTGCTCGGCCGTAATGCCCATGACGTTTTGGGTATTGCCAATCAAGAAATCCAAGGCATTATAAACACCTTTAGCACCTTCATTTTCAAAGCCACCACTCATGTCTTTGTATGTGCCAAGACCTAAAAATACAGCATCAAACTCATCGCTAATGTCGGCAAAATTAATATCGACACCAACATTAGTATTTAATCGAAATTCTATGCCCATTTCTTCAAAGATTTCACGACGTGTTTGAATAACGTCTTTCTCAAGTTTAAATGAAGGAATACCAAAAGTTAGTAAGCCGCCAATTTGTGCGTGGCGGTCATATACCACAGCATCAACGCCGTTACGGGTTAAAACATCGGCACAGGCTAGACCTGCAGGACCTGCACCAATAACAGCGACACGTTTACCTGTTTTTATCACTTCTGACAAATCAGGCTTCCAACCCTGGGCTAATGCGGTATCAGTAATATGCTTTTCTATATTCCCGATAGTGACGGCGCCGAATTCGTCGTTGAGTGTACAAGCTTGTTCACATAATCTATCTTGTGGGCAAACACGGCCGCACATTTCTGGCAAACTATTGGTTTGATGACATAAGTCAGCAGCTTCAAAGATACGATCTTCAGCCACTAGCTCTAACCACTGTGGAATATAATTGTGTACAGGACATTTCCATTCACAATAAGGGTTACCACACTCTAAACAGCGATCAGCTTGTCCTGCACTTTGTACACTACTTAATGGCTTATAAATTTCAACAAAGTTGATTTTACGCTCACTAATTGACTTTTTAGCTGGGTCGATTCGTTTTACATCAATAAATTGATAAACATTTTTACTCATTATTATCTCTTCCTTATCAATTAATTATTGTGCTTGTACACGTAATTCAGCACTTGAACGACTACGATGCCCTAATAAAGTCTTTACATCGGTTGCTGTTGGCTTAATTAACTTGAATAATGGTGCGAACTTATCAAAATTATGTAAAATTTCTTGAGCACGTAAACTACCTGTTTCTTCAAAATGATGATTAATAATGCCACGTAAATGTTCTTGGTGAATGGCTAAGTCGTCAACGGCTAGCATTTCAATAGACTCGGTATTTAAGCGAACATCTAAATCGCCACGCTCATCTAATACGTAAGCAAAACCGCCAGTCATACCTGCGCCAAAGTTAACACCAATATCACCTAGAATAGTCACGATACCACCTGTCATGTATTCACATGCGTGGTCACCCGTACCTTCTATAACGGCATGACAGCCTGAATTACGTACCGCAAAGCGTTCACCAGCACGGCCACAAGCATATAACTTACCGCCCGTTGCACCGTATAAACAGGTGTTACCCATGATCATCGTTTTATGACTTTGATATTCAACACCTTTAGGTGGCTTAACGGTAAGCATACCGCCAGTCATACCTTTACCAACATAATCGTTAGCATCACCTGTTAGGATGAGGTTCAAACCGCCAGCATTCCAAACACCAAAACTTTGTCCGGCAGTACCTGATAAGTGTATAGTGATTGGTGCTACGGACATGCCCTGGTCGCCATGATGTCGAGCAATATCACCCGATAAAGTCGCTCCTATTGAGCGATCGGTATTTTGAATAGTAAACCTAAATTCACCACCACTGCTATGAGCAACAGCATCTTGTGCAGCTAGTAGCATTTGTTGATTCAATTTACCTTCATCAAATGGATGGTTTTCTTCGGTTTGATGAAGTGCAGTATTTTCGTCAGCAACAACAGGGGCAATGATAGGTGATAAATCTAATTTTTGCTGTTTAGCACTAATGCCTTCAACCTGTGTTAACAAATCAACGCGACCGATAATATCGGTTAAGCTTTCAACACCTAAGCTGGCGAGGATTTCACGCACATCATGAGCGATAAATTTAAAGTAGTTCATGACTTGATCTGGCAAGCCTTTAAAAAATTGCTCGCGTAACACTTCGTCTTGAGTTGCAACGCCTGTAGCGCAGTTGTTTAAGTGACAAATTCGTAAAAATTTACAACCTAACGCCACCATAGGTGCGGTACCAAAACCAAAGCTTTCTGCGCCTAAAATAGCTGCTTTAACAATATCAACGCCAGTTTTTAAACCGCCATCTACTTGTAAGCGTACTTTATGACGTAAACCATTAGTTACTAAGGCTTGGTGGGCTTCAGCTAAACCTAACTCCCACGGACAGCCAGCATATTTTACTGAGGTTAATGGGCTAGCTGCGGTGCCGCCGTCATACCCTGAAATAGTAATAAAGTCAGCATAAGCTTTAGCAACACCTGCTGCGATGGTACCTACACCTGGACCTGAAACGAGCTTTACTGAAACAACCGCTTTAGGATTCACTTGTTTTAAATCGAAAATTAGCTGTGCTAAATCTTCAATAGAGTAAATATCATGATGTGGCGGCGGTGAAATTAACGTAACCCCCGGCACTGAATAACGAAGTTTAGCGATTAATGGGGAAACTTTATCACCCGGTAATTGACCACCTTCACCCGGCTTGGCACCTTGAGCTACTTTGATTTGTAGTACGTCTGCATTCACTAAGTAATGCGGCGTTACACCGAAACGTCCTGAAGCTATTTGCTTGATGCGTGAATTTTTCACTGTACCAAAACGGCGTTCGTCTTCACCACCTTCACCTGAGTTTGAATAACCACCTAAGCGGTTCATTGCAATAGCTAGGGCTTCATGTGCTTCTGGGCTTAGGGCACCAATTGACATTGCAGCAGAGTCAAAGCGCTTAAACATTTCACTACAACTTTCAACTTGAGAAATATCAATGGCATCACAGTCGTCTTTTAATGCTAATAAATCACGAAGCATAGCTGCAGGGCGATTATTAACTTCATCAGCAAACTTGCGATAATCATCATAATTGCCATTTTGAACGGCACGTTGTAGGTAGTTAACTACATCAGGGTTAAAGGCGTGATATTCTTCGCCGTGCACGTATTTAAGTAAACCACCATGCTTCACTTTTTGATGAGGCATAAAAGCTTTGCGGGCAAGGTTAATATTGTCTTGCTCGATATCACTAAAGTCCGCGCCTTGAATTCGGCTTGGTAAATCACTAAAACATAACTTCATGATATTGTCATTTAAGCCAATAACTTCAAACAGTCCGGCGCAGCGATAACTGGCGATAGTTGAAATACCCATTTTAGAGAGTATTTTTAATAACCCTTTGTTGATACCTTCGCGGTAATTAACTACTGCATCTCGAGCGCTTAATTTGATTTGTCCTTGCTCAACTAATTGTTCAATAGTTTCAAAAGCTAAATAAGGGTAGATGGCTGTTGCACCTAAACCAAGTAACACGGCATAGTGATGTGAATCGCGCACCGATGCAGTTTCAACAATAATATTAGAGTCACAACGTAGTTGCTGATCAACTAAACGTTTTTGTACTGCACCTACCGCCATAGCAGCAGGAATGACTAATAAACCTTGGTGAATTTGTCTATCAGAGAGTACTAAGATAACGGTACTTTTGTTACGAACTAAGTCTTCTGCTTCATCACACAAACGAATAATTGCCGCTTCTAACCCTTCATCGCTATCGTAAGTTAGGGTTAAGGTATCAGAGCGATAATGCTCAGGATCTAATTCACGTAGCTGCATCAAACCGGTATACATTAAGACAGGAGTTGAAAACAACATGCGATCAGCATGGCCTGAAGTTTCATTAAAGACATTGTGTTCACGACCTATACAGGTACCAAGTGACATGACATAACGCTCACGCAACGGATCTATTGGTGGGTTAGTGACTTGTGCAAACTGTTGACGGAAATAATCGTATAAAGTGCGTGGCTGGCTTGATAATACTGCCATGGGTGTATCATCGCCCATAGAGCCTGTGGCTTCTTGGCCATTTTCCGCTAATGTTTTAATAACTTGCTGAATTTCTTCATAGCTGTAATTAAACATTTTATGGTATTGCTTCATTTCTGTATCAGAAAAAACGCGTACACCAATTTGGTTTGCTTCTAGTTCATCAAAAGGTACTAAACGGCGAATGTTTTTATCTAACCACTCACGGTATGGGTGGCGAACTTTTAAGTCGTTATTGATATCATTCGAGTTGTATAATTTACCTGTGTAAGTATCAAGCGCTAGCATTTCGCCTGGGCCAACACGGCCTTTTTCAACAACTTCATCTTCGCCGTAATCCCAAATACCCACTTCAGAAGCTAGGGTAATAAAACCATTACGAGTAATAACATAACGGGCAGGGCGTAGGCCATTTCTATCTAAGTTACAAGCAACATGGCGACCATTGGTCATTACTACACCAGCGGGACCATCCCACGGCTCCATATGCATGGAGTTGAACTCATAGAATGCGCGTAACTCATCATCCATTAGCGAACTGTTTTGCCATGCGGGTGGCATTAACAAACGCATCGCGCGGTATAAATCCATGCCGCCAGCAAGGAATAGTTCAAGCATGTTATCTAATGAAGATGAATCTGAACCGCTTTGACTAACAAATGGGGCAGCATCTTGTAAGTCAGGTAAAAGTGGTGATTTAAAACGATAAGTACGAGCACGTGACCATTGGCGATTACCATTGATGGTATTAATTTCACCATTATGAGCGAGATATCTAAAAGGTTGTGCTAAATGCCATTGTGGAGAGGTGTTTGTTGAGAAACGCTGATGAAATACACAAATAGCACTTTGCATTCGAATATCAGCAAGATCTAAATAAAAATTAGATAGATCTTTTGGCATCATTAAGCCTTTATAGATGGTTACTAAACACGATAAACTGGCAACATAAAACACATCATCTGTGATACGTTTTTCTGCACGGCGACGTGCCATATATAAACGACGTTCTAAATCACGATTTCGCCAACCCGGAGGAGCATCAACAAAGACTTGTTCAATAGTTGGCATGTTATTGATGGCTGCATCACCTAATACTGACGTATCAGTAGGCACTGTTCGCCAACCAACAAGCGTTAAACTTTCATTAGCAAATTCTTCTTCTAATACTTTTTTAGATAGTGCAGCGGCAACAGGATCAGGGTTTAAGAAGATCATACCCACAGCATACTTTTTACCTAGTTTCCAACCGTTATCTTCGGCAACCGCACGGAAAAAGCTGTCTGGTTTTTGTAATAATAAGCCACAGCCATCGCCAGTTTTACCATCAGCAGCAATACCACCACGATGTTGCATGCGATCAAGGGCTGTAATAGCGGTTTTAATTAGCTTATGGCTAGTTTCACCATGTTGATGGGCTATTAAGCCAAAACCACAATTTTCGCGTTGAACGCTATGATCATAAAGCTGCATTATTGTCTCCTAATAAAAGCCACTTGGTAAACAGAATAAAAAGAATAAATGTATGAAAAAAAGTGCATAACTATCCCGTTTTGGTTCCAAGGGAATTGTTTAGATTAATCATTCATAGGGGAAAAATCAATTAAAATAGAGCATTTGCTCGTAATTTTTTTACATCATTTGAAGGGGGGAAATCTATAATGTTCTAACCGAAAGTTGTAGCTGTTTGTTTTTGTAGCGTTTTGTTTTTTTGTGACCTTAATTTATATAACTTGAATTACATTTCTGAAAGTTTATTACATTTATTGTTTGATTATGCCTTATGGAAATGTTGAGTATTTATTCAATTTATAATTTTAGGGGGATTTTTTCTGGTTTACTGTTGATGGTTGGTAACGGTGAGCTAATGTAATTTTTATTAATTAACCCCGCAGTAATGAATACTACGGGGCTTTAAAAGGTGGAACTTTAAAAGTAGAAAGTTTACGGCAAATAGCTTTGCCCCATCAGATAACTATCAACCTCACGTGCGCAGCGACGACCTTCGTCAATTGCCCAAACAATTAAACTTTGACCACGGCGACCATCACCGGCAGCGAATACGCCTTGCTTGCTGGTAGCAAACTTGTCATATTCTGCAGCAATGTTAGAACGGTTATCTTGCTCAAGTCCAAATTGTTCAATCAGTCCACCTTCAGGACCCATAAAGCCCATTGCGATAAGTACAATATCAGCGGGAAGTACTTTTTCACTGCCAGCAACTTCCTTAGGGAACATTTGTCCTTTGTCGTTACGCTCCCAAGTAATATCAACAGTATGTACTGCTTTAACATTACCTTGACCGTCACTTTCAATTTTCTTAGTCATCACTAAGTATTGACGAGGATCTTGACCTTGAATCTCAATCGCTTCGTTTTGACCGTAATCAACCAATAAACGTTTTGGCCATTGTGGCCAAGGGTTACTCTCTTCACGCTTTTCAGGCGGACGAGGCATGATTTCAAGCTGAATAGCACTGCTACATTGATGACGTAATGAAGTACCGATACAATCTGTACCTGTATCACCACCACCAATAACAACAACACTTTTGCCATTAGCATCAATGTACTGACCGTCTTTATGTTCACTATCAAGTAAGCTCTTGGTGTTAGCTTTAAGGAAGTCCATTGCAAAATGAACACCGTTAAGTTCACGACCTTCAACGGGTAAATCGCGTGGTACTGTTGCGCCAATACATAACACTACCGCATCAAAATCACTTTCAAGCTGTTCAACACTAATGTCTTTACCAACTTCGGTGCTAGTAACAAAGACAATGCCTTCTTCTGCTAAAATATCAACGCGGCGTTGCACCAATTCTTTTTGCAGTTTCATGTTAGGAATGCCATACATTAGCAAACCACCAATACGATCGGCGCGCTCATACACAGTAACCATATGCCCCGCTTTGTTAAGCTGCGCTGCTGCTGCAAGACCTGCAGGGCCAGAGCCAATTACCGCAACATTTTTACCTGTACGCGCGCTTGGCGGTTGAGCAACTACCCAGCCTTCTTTAAAGGCATGGTCGATAATTGATTTTTCATGCAACTTAATTGTTACTGGATCGGCATTGATACCCAATACACAAGCACCTTCACAAGGAGCAGGACAAACACGACCAGTAAATTCTGGGAAGTTATTAGTTTTATGCAGTAAGTCTACTGCGTCTTTCCAACGACCTTTGTAAACCAATTCGTTCCATTCTGGAATCACATTATTAACCGGACAACCAGCAACTGCAGGAGCAAACTCAGATTTTGCCGACTGACAAAAGGGTACACCACAATCCATACAACGAGAGGCTTGTTGTTCAATTTCTTGTTGTGGCATTTTTCCTGACACTTCAAGCCAATCAATTAATCGTTCACCTGCGTTACGTTCAGCTGGTAAGGCACGTTTTACCTTGATAAACCCTGTTGGATTTCCCATAATATATTCTCCTCAGAAGCTTAAGCTTTAGCGCTAGCGATGTTATTTAAATGGATGTCGAATGCTTTAACGGCAATGTCATATTCAGAATCAAGTTCACCACTGCTGCGCACATCATTCATGTAACCTTGCATACGCTTGAAATCAACTGGCATAACTTTAACAAAACGCTTAACACTGCTGCTCCAGTTCTCAAGTAACTCGCTAGCAACATCAGAGCCAGTTGCATCTAAATGTTGAGTAATTAATGTTTTTAATTCAAGACTCTCTGTATCGGTGTCTACTATTTCCAATGCCACCATTTCCATGTTGCACTTAGCAGCAAAGTCATTGTTGCTATCAAGTACATAAGCAACACCACCAGACATACCTGCAGCAAAGTTACGACCCGTTGCGCCTAAAATTACGGCTTTACCACCCGTCATGTATTCACAACCGTGATCACCAACCCCTTCAACAACCGCTGTTGCGCCAGAGTTACGAACACAGAATCGCTCACCAGCAATACCGCGGATAAAAGCTGTACCGGCAGTTGCGCCAAAGAAAGCAACGTTACCAATCAGGATGTTTTCACTTGCTTTGAACTTAGCTTCTTTGCTTGGGTATACCACTAAATTAGCGCCAGAAAGGCCCTTACCAAAGTAATCATTGGCATCACCTTCAAGTTCAAAACGCAAACCTTTAGCTGAGAAACAACCAAAACTTTGACCTGCAGAGCCGTTAAACTTAACCTTGATTGTATTATCAGGTAAGCCTTCTGCTTGATATTTTTTGGAGATTTCATTTGAAATCATCGCGCCAATAGTACGGTCGGTATTAATAACATCGTATTCAAGTTCAACACTTTGTTGATTGTCTAATGCTGATTTAGCATCTTTAATCATCGCTCGATCCACTATGTCGTGAATCAAATGTTTTTGTTCAATTGACTGATGCAGTGTCTGATCAGCATCACCTTCTTCTTTATGAAGTAGGGGTTTTAAATCGACACCGTTATATTTCCAGTGGTCAACATTATCAAGCTGCTTAAGACATTGAGTTTGGCCAACCATCTGATCGATGCTGTTGAAACCAAGTTCAGCCATAATTTCACGTAAACCTTCAGCCATCATGGTAAAGAAGTTAACTAAAATATCAGCTCGGCCAGTGAAACGGTCACGTAATTCTTTATCTTGTGTGGCAATACCCACTGGACAAGTATTTAAATGACACTTACGCATCATGATACAACCTTCAACAACAAGTGCTGTTGTAGCCATACCGTATTCTTCCGCGCCAAGTAATGTTGCAATAGCTAAATCACGTGGCGTTTTAAGCTGACCATCAGTTTGCACGGTAATACGACTACGTAATTTATTACGTACTAACGTTTGGTGAGTTTCGGCTAGACCAAGCTCCCACGGTAATCCCGTGTGTTTAATTGAACTAAGTGGAGAAGCACCTGTTCCGCCATCGTGACCAGCAATAAGTACAACATCAGCATAAGCTTTGGTTACACCAGATGCGATAGTGCCAACACCAGCTTCAGATACTAACTTAACGTTAATACGCGCATCGCGGTTAGCGTTTTTAAGATCAAAAATTAATTGAGATAAATCTTCAATAGAGTAAATATCATGATGTGGTGGTGGCGAAATCAAGCCAACACCCGGCGTTGAACCACGTGTTTTACCAATCCATGCATCAACTTTATCACCCGGTAACTGACCACCTTCACCTGGTTTTGCGCCCTGCGCCATTTTTATCTGTAGCTCATCGGCATTTGCTAGGTAATGACTGGTTACACCGAAGCGTCCAGAGGCTACTTGTTTGATTCTCGAATTCATCGAGTCGCCATTTTCCATTGGGGTAAAGCGAATAGGATCTTCGCCACCTTCACCGCTGTTGCTCTTACCGCCAATACGGTTCATCGCAATCGCTAACGTAGTATGTGCTTCCCAAGAGATAGAGCCGAACGACATAGCACCCGAGGCAAAACGTTTAAAAATATTTTCAATTGGTTCAACTTCACTTAGTGGAATTGAAGGACGATCACTAGTAAATTCAAGCAACCCGCGTAGCGTGAACGCTTCTTTACTTTGTTCATCTACTGTTTTAGCGTATTGCTTAAATTGGTTGGTGTCGTTACTCGCTGTTGAATGCTGTAGCAAACGGATAACTGTTGGGCTAAAGAGATGACGTTCGCCATCATTGCGCCACGAGTACTCACCACCCGTTGGCAGTAAATTTTCAATCGCTATTCGATTCGATTCAGGGAAACCTTCACGATGACGAAGCAATGCCTCTTCTGCTATTTGATCAAGGCTTAAACCTTCAATACGACTTACCGTGCCAGTGAAATACTGATCAATTACGTCAGAATTAATGCCTAACGCTTCGAAAACTTGAGCACCTAAATAAGATTGTAGCGTAGAAATACCCATCTTAGAGAAGGTTTTCAATAAACCACTACCTACTGCTGCCGTGTACTTAGCAACAATTTCTTCATCAGTTAACTTGCTGTCAAGTATGCCTTCATCACGTAAGCCATACATACTTTCTAGCGCTAAGTAAGGGTTTACCGCTGCCGCGCCATAACCAATAACAGTAGCAAAATGATGAGTTTCACGGATGTCTCCTGATTCTAAAATAATATCAGCGCCAGAACGCAATTTCTCGCGAATTAAGTAATGATGAACGGCTGCTGTTGCTAATACTGATGGGATAGCAACATGGTCACTATCAACTTCACGATCACTTAAAATTAGGATTTCATAACCATCTTCAACGGCACTTTTTGCGTTAAAACAAACGCGATCAAGCGCCTTTTTAAGTGCGCCAGCTTCACCGCTAGCTTTAAAGGTAATAGCAATGGTTTTTGATTGCAGATGATTATTATCAATATACTGTAACTTGCGTAATTGATCGATTGTTAATACCGGCTGTTCAATTTCAACTTTGTGGCAATGCTCTGGTGTTTCATCGAGTAAGTTAAACGACTTACCAATATAACCACGTAATGACATAACCAACTCTTCACGAATTGGATCGATTGGCGGGTTAGTTACTTGAGCAAATAATTGCTTAAAGTAATGAGACAATTGTTGCGGTCTACTTGACAATATCGCCAATGGCGTATCTGTACCCATAGCGCCAAGTGGCTCTTTTGACGTACCAACCATACCGGCTAAGATCAAATTAAGATCCTCGTTGGTATAACCAAAGGCTTTTTGCATTTTACGCAGTTCTGCCAGTGGCGGTTGGGCAATAGACGCTATTGGAACTGGTAATTTATCTAACTCAACTTTGTTATCTGCTACCCACTTACCGTAAGGCTGAGCTGAGCTAACTTGTTTTTTTACTTCATCATCACTGATGATGCGACCTTGCTTTAAATCGGCAATAAATATTTTACCTGGTTGTAAGCGGCCTTTTTCAACGACGGTTGATTGATCAACACATAAGGTTCCTGTTTCAGAGCCCATAACTAAAGTGCCATCTTCCGTTAACAAGTAACGAGAAGGACGTAAGCCATTGCGATCAAGAGTCGCGCCAATAACATTACCATCAGTAAATGATAATGAAGCTGGGCCATCCCACGGCTCCATTATACAAGCATAGTATTCATAAAAAGCTTTTTTAGTTTCATCCATATCAGTTTGAGTTTGCCAAGCTTCTGGCACCATCATCATCATGACTTGTGCTAGCGAACGACCACTTAGCACCAATAATTCAATGGCCATATCAAGGTTGGCAGAATCTGAGTTGTCGTTGTTACAAATAGGATTTAACATCTTCAATTCAGCATCAGTAAAGTTAACTGAGCTGAACAATGCTTCACGTGCATTCATCCAGTTAATGTTGCCGCGTACGGTGTTAATTTCACCGTTGTGGGCTATATAACGAAACGGTTGCGCACGACGCCATGCAGGGAAAGTATTTGTTGAGAAACGAGAATGGAACATCGCCATGCCAGAGATAGTACGTTCGTCTTGAAGATCAAGGTAATATTGACGAACTTGCTCGGTAGTAAATTGCCCTTTATAGACAATTTTAGTCGAGGACATAGAGGTAACGTAAAACTCGTCACGCTCTTTAGCAATGCTGGCATTAATTTTATGAGAAGTGTATTTACGCAAAACAAACAATTTACGTTCAAATTCTTGTGCAGTCAGCTCAGCTGGCTTTGCTATAAATACTTGCTCTATATTTGGCTCAGTTTCAAATGAAGCGGCACCTAACATTGAGTTATCACCTGGAACTTCACGGTAACCTAATAAAGTTAAACCTAATTCACTGATGTTTTGGTTTAAAATATCTCGACACGCTTCACCTTGGTCTTTAGTAGGCGGAAAGAAAATCATGCCAACGCCATAATCACCAGCAGCCGGTAAGTTAAAGCCGAGCTTTGCTGTTTCTTGTCGTAAGAATCCGTCAGGAATTTGAATAAGGATACCTGCACCGTCACCACTTTTTACATCAAAACCGGTACCGCCACGGTGTTCCATGCAGCTCAACATGGTAAGTGCATTTTCAATAATATCGTGAGATTTTTTACCCTTTAGGTTGGCGACAAAACCAATGCCACAGCTGTCATGTTCAAACTCAGCGCGATAAAGCCCTTGGGATTTTTTACTCATATCATTCATAGCTTATTCCTATATCATCAATCTATTTCTGCTAGCTAATTAAGCCAACTATTTTTAATGTTCAATGTGTATACCACTGATCCTTCAGAATACGTTTAAGAATATATTGAACATCAAACATCAAACATCAAACGCCAAACGCTTACTGAGTATTTATAAAACTCAGTATCATTAATGAAAAGCATCATTTTAGACGGCCGGCAAAATTACCCGTAAAATTGCTCTGAGTCAACCTTTTTATGAATATATATGCAAAAATTTTGAATATATACGGTATTTTGTCATGATTATAAATTACTAGTGTTTACTCTAAAAAGACCTGTGTGTCAATAACAAGTGTTTGTTGAGGTTTTTTGGTATTTTTATAGAAAATATTCTTTATTCACATAAAGTATTATTTTTTTTGATAGGTTTTTGAATGTGAGTTAAGAAAATAAAATGACAATTGAGCATAAAAAAGCCTCTACATCGCTGCAGAGGCTTTCTTTTTAAATAAGATAGTTACCGGTAAGTTATAAACTATATTGGTATGCTTGTGTGTTTTAAGGTTGATATCCGTCAGTTATGCCTTTAGTTGTGACACTGACTGCATCATGGGCATGTAATGACTCAAGATGGTTTATTTTCAACCAGAAGTCATCATACTCTTGTGCTAAATTCATGCTGTATTGTAAGCGGCGAGCAGCATCTTCACAGAACATCAAGTTCTGTCCGTTAAGACGAGCAAACTCTTGCTCGTCTTCACGTTTAACAGCAGCTTGTACAGGTGTTTGTAAAGAGCTTTCAATTAAATCGACTAAATCAGTTATAGGAAAGTCACTAACGTTATTATTAAGTTTTACTTTTACTTCTGCAACTGAACGCTGTGAATGTGGTGTTGCAACTATACCTTCAGTTGTACCAAGCCAATCATGTACTGTATTTAAATCAAAATTCTCTTCATTAAATTTTTGTTGAAACGCCTTTTGAATCAACTGTCGAGCCAAGGCAGCAGAGCAAGGACAAGTTGATGAATAACGGACATCAATAGTCATTTCTATCGCAAGTTTCCCCTGATTTAAATGACCTGTTAACTTAATAGGGTAAGCCTTCCAGCCTTCCTTGCCGCTAATCAAAGACTTTCTACGCAGGTGATAATCAAAACTAAAAACGACTTTAGCTTGGTCACTTAAATCATTATGACTACTAATAAAGCCATCAAGTAGAGTAACTAGGCTCTGATAGTTTAGTACATTACTTGTTGATAATTCATCAAGGAGTAGATAGAGGCGTGACATATGGATGCCTTTAGCCTGTGCTTCTTTTAGGTTTACAAAAGCATCTACATGGGCTGAGACCATGCGTTCGGTTTCACCTTTTGAGGCGACCATGATTGGCATTTCAATGTTACTCATACCTACCCAGTCAAGTGTCCCCTCGGTTTGGGCTGTAGTATGGTTGGCAATATCAGGCATCGTTGTTGTCATTATGATTCCGCTTTAAGCTATAGTTACTTAACTAAGGTCGCGCGATGATAGCTAAGTAACCACGCAACAAGTAAATTCAAGGGCGCACATTCTATCTTATTTTTTAATAGTAATCATTATTGTTGTGACGAGAGAGAGGAAAAATATGTAAATATTGGTAATAGGTTAGTTAAATGTAGAGATAATCTGTTGATTTTTAAGAGGACTTCTATTCTGTGAATCTGGAAAGTATGATGTTATCTATAAATTTAACTCAAGATAATAAATTCGATATATTACCTTGTTGGTATTGGTGATGAAATGAAATCTTGATAGACTGTTTTGTGTATTTAGACTTAATCCGATTGATATTAAATAAGGTTGTTTTATGGGTGCAAATGATAAATTAATTCAATTAGATAGTGAACTTCTTGATGGTTATGTGAAAAGTTTAGGTATTAGTGTTGTTAAGCAAATGTTTGATTTATATCGTCAACAAGTAACGATATATTTAAAAGATATAGAAAGCTCAATGTTATGTAATGATGCGCAGTTATGGCAAGAGCATTGTCATAAAATGAAAGGTGCAGCAGGTAGTGTTGGTCTGAAATCTTTGCACTTACGATTAAAGTCAATGGAACAAACGACAGCAAGTACAAATGATAAGGCTCATCAGTTAGCCGAACTGAAAGTTCATAATAAACAAGCTATGGCTAACTTTAATGATTGGTTAGATTGTATTTGAATTATTTTATTTTTTAATCCGCTTTGCCTACAAAACGATAACCTTCTCCGTGTATGGTATTGATTAACTCTGGCGTGTCGGTATTTGACTCAAAATGCTTACGTAATCTTCTTATGGTGACATCAACTGTTCTATCATTGTTACGCAAATCTCGACCTGTCATTTCTTTAATTAGCTCTTGTCTTGAAACGATATTGCCTTCATTTTTAATCAATAAGCGTAATGCTCTATATTCACCACGAGGAATAGGAATAATAGCTCCGCTTGGACTTGTCATTTCTCGTGAGTTGCCATTTAATGTCCATTCATTGAAGCTAACGATGGCTTGTGCAGAGTCACTTTCAGTATGGTTTTGGCCGATACGATTGAGAATGTTTCGAGCTCTAATGGTCAACTCTCTTGGGTTAAACGGCTTAGTTAAGTAATCATCAGCACCGATTTCGAGCCCTAAGATTTTATCAATATCACTATCTCGACCCGTTAGAAAAATCAACCCTAAGTTTTTATTGCTAGCTAATTCTCGGCCAAGTAATAAGCCATTTTTTCCTGGGAGATTAATATCCATAATAACTAGGTTGATGTCGTGTTGACCTAGCATTGTGGTCATAGCCTCGCCGTCAATAGCTTCAAAAACGTTATAACCTTCGGCTTCAAATAAGTTGCGTAGGTTAAAACGAGTAACATCTTCATCTTCTACAATAAGGATTTGATAATTATCCATGCTATTTCCGTTAATTTGATTACTATATTTAAGCGAATCCAAAACATTAATTTCTAACTGAAATTTGTGTTTTGGATTCATTTTGGGAATATATTTAACATATGGTTAACCATGGTAACTAAGTATTAATTAAATAACAATTAGATTGGTTGATATTACTTTAATTTATTGTTTTATTAATAGAAAATCACTATGAGTTATTGTTCTGATACTAGCAATGCAGGAAAGGTTATATTAAAGGTTGTCCCTTGCCCAGTGTCGCTTTCAAAGTCTATATGTCCATTTAATGCTTGTGTCACTAAGTTGAAAACTAAATGCATACCTAAACCACTTCCACCACTGCCACGTTTAGTGGTGGTAAAGGGGTCAAATACTTTTGCTTTTATGCTTTCATCAATACCTATGCCATCGTCTTTATAATTGACATGTATTTGGTCACTTAAATAAATTACCGAGATATTTATTCTTCCATCGGGTTGGTTTTCAAAGCCGTGAATAATGGAATTTAAAATGAGGTTGATTAATATTTGGTTAACAGGGCCTGGTTTACTTTCAATTATCAGATTTTCAGGGCAGTTAATCGTAAGCTCTACATGCGCCTTATTTAGCTTAGCTTTTAGTGTTATCAAAACCTCTTCAATTAATTCTTTAACATTAAATGTCAGCGTATCAGTGCTCGATTGATCAACAGCAACTTTTTTAAAGCTAGAAATTAATTTAGCCGCACGATCTAAGTTTCGGTAGATTATCCCTATATTTTCTTCGCCTTGATTTAGAAATTTTTTCAACTGGCTAGATTTTAAAGATTTATCTTCAAATGCTTGTTTTATTTCTTTAAGGCGGTCATTCATTAATGTTGATGCAGTAACACCTAAACCTATTGGTGTATTTACCTCGTGAGCAATGCCTGCCACCATGTCACCGAGAGAGGCCATTTTCTCAGTTTCAACCAATTGACCTTGAAATTGGTGCAATTTTTCTAGGGTTGAGAGTAGTTCTTGATTAGACTCTTTTAACGCATCTGTTCTTGCTTGCACCTTCTCAGCTAGTGCACTGTTTTGTATTAAAGTTTGCTGATGCTTTTCGTCTTTTTTATTGAGGTGTTTTTCAGTTCTATTCAATAAAATATTGATATTTTTGGCTAAAATATCAAGCTCGATAATAGGTAGTTTCTCTATTCTCTCATGGTAGTTTTTACTTTGAGATATTTCTTGTATTGTCTCTACCATGATTGCAATAGGTTGATTTATTTTATTTTTAATGACAAACGCTAAAATAACAGCAAGAAATAAGCCAAACAAGAGCAATAATATGGCGGTAAAAGTTAGTTGATCGTTGAAATCATTAATATATTTTGTGCTTGACTGAATATACAAATATCCAAGAGTATTCTGGTTTTTGGTTATTTTGACAATTAATTCAACATAATTTTTTTGATATCTAAGCGATGATAATTGATCTATTTGGTCAATTTTATCAGGGATTGATGGATAATAAATACTTTTATTGAAGCCAGTAAAATAGTCCGTTTTATCATCACTTTTCTTTTCGTAAATGTGAATATAATTAATGTAGGCAGGAGTGACTAACTGTTTTAGTTTTGCATTTAACTTTTTCTTGGCGTCTTTTTGGTTTTCAATTAAATAACTCACACTTGCTTGAGCTAAAGAAGTAGCCCAAGCAATAGTGTTTTTTTCTAAATTTGATTTTCCTTCAGCTTTAACAATGTAGACAACACTCATTAAAATGATTATTAATCCAAAAGTAGCGACTCCCAAAATGCTGGTAAGTAAAAACTTACGATTAGAAGTTAATTTGTTTTTTGTATTCATAGCATAACAATCGCTGAAAAAATTAAATTTAGCAAGCTTGGTTGGTCATTTATTAGTTTGACAATAATAAATACTAAAACCTTGCTTATTGATCAAGCACTCTGTTGTACCAATTTGCTGTTGCATTATAGGCAAGTATTGTAAAAAACTATTAGCGACTATAGTGATATTTCCTCTGGGGCTAATATGAGGCTTAATGAATTTTAAAAAGTCTTCGCTCGCTTGGTAACTGGTTTTTGTTCCTTGGTGAAAAGGGGGATTAGAGACAATGTGTTGATATTTGTCTGTTACGTTAGATAAACTATTTGAAGCAAATACATCACCAGATAAATTATTAAGTGTAAGTGTTCTTTTTGCTGAAGTTATTGCTAATGCACTGACATCAAGTAGAGATAATTGGGTATTAGGAAACTTTGTACCAATAAAACAACTAATCACGCCAGCACCACAACCAAAATCTAATACTTTTCCTTGCATAGTTTTTGGTAAGTTACTTAATAATAAAGCAGTACCGACATCAAGTTTTTTCTGGCTGAAAACGCCGGGTAGTGAAGCGATTGTTAATTCAATATTATCTACGTTAATTTGGTAGCGTTTATACCAATCATCAAGGTTGAAATGTTTACTCAGGCTTTCAGCATTGACTATGCCTGCAAATACTAAGCAATGACGGGCAGCATCTACTTTTTGACAATTCTGTAAAAAATGTTGTGTTAGTTTTGGGCAAGATTGCACGCCTCCCTTTTTCTCACCTACTATAATTATCTTTGCATCGTTTAGTAAGTATGGAGCTATCATAGCGAAGGTGAAGGCAAGTTCGTCTTTGCTTTTAGGAAAGTTAATGATTACTAGGTCGTGTTTTATATTGCTTTTATATTCACTTGTAAAACTTGAAATCACCTTCGTATTATACTTGTTTTGTATAGCAGAATAATCAATGTAATTAGTATTATAGCAACTGATTTCAGCTTTGGGGTTATCGGTTAAATAGCTTTCAATAAAACCGTCAGCCATTAAATTAATAAATAGTGGTTTGTCAGCAGATAATAGCTCGTCATTACGCAATAATACTTGGCTGATGTTTGATAGAGCTAAATTTGATATAGACATAAAAAGTAGAAAATAGTCGAATGGCTTAGAAGTTCCCATTCTACGTTATGCAAATTTTGATGGCTATCACTATCCTTTAAAAGGCTTATTAATGTAAAAGAGCATTGACTCTAATGTCGAAAAAATGCTTAAATAGCGTCGTCCCTAATTCTAACTTTGTGGTTTTCTATACCGTAAAGTTCTAAAAGGGGCTAGAAGAGGAGCGTTAACCAGGTAGTTATCATTATTTTGACTGAGTCAAAATACAAAGATCAAACTTTGCTGATGATAATGAGGGGGATTAACGCCGAGATAAGTGTTTATTTGATGAAACATTTATCGGTCGTTTTCTTAACAGGTTATACCAAATTGTTTACCTAGTTAAGAGTGGGTTGAATCCCAGCGACTGTCACTGTTATTAACTTAGTTTTACTAGGTTAATAATTGAGTGGAGAGCTTCTGGCCTTTGCAAAAAAGCCGGTAACACCTAATAATTATTAAGGTGTTTTGTTCGGCTCATTGTGAATGCCTATAAGTTCTCCGAACTAATCTGCACTGTGTTTGCACAGTGAAGAAATAAATGAGTTCGAGAGCAATGAATAATAAATCATCTATAAACATAAACTCCCAATTCCTTGGTGTTAGGAACTTTGATGCTTTTCCTTTATGGACCGCATTAATAACGCCATTTCTTGAAAATAATCAAATTGACTTTACTAGTTTAAAAAAGATAGCAACAACGCAAGCCCAAGCGGGTAATGGCTTGTTGTTACTTGGCAGCACAGGTGAAGGCTTAGCCTTAACAAGTGATGAGCAGCTTAGTATTGTCGAGTTTGTTTGTGATTTGCAGCTTAATGTACCGTTAATGGTTGCTGTTGGTGGTTACAACTTACCAGAGCAAATTAATTGGATTCACCGTTGCAATGAGTTAACTATTGATAGCTTTCTTCTTGGTTCTCCACTTTATGCAAAACCGGGTGTGGTTGGTCAAACGCAGTGGTTTGAAGCATTATTAGATGCGTCTAACTTCCCATGTATGCTTTACAATGTACCTTCTCGCAGCGGTGTGGAAATTCCAATTTCGACAGTACAAAACTTGCAAGAACACCCTAATTGCTGGGCAATAAAAGAAGCTAGTGGCGATCTAAATAAATTTCTTAACTACCGTAAGTCTTGTCCGCATATAGAATTGTATAGCGGCGAAGATGCCATGTTACCGTATTTAGTACCAGCAGGTGCTAAAGGTTTAGTTTCTGTATGCGCCAATGCTTGGCCTCAAGCAACTCAAACCTATGTCCAACTATGCTTAACAGGACAAACTCAAGATATGTTTCCGGTATGGAATGATGCAGTCGAAGCACTTTTTTGTGTAGCTAACCCAATTCCTGTTAAAGCGTTAATGCAGCAACAAAAAAATATTCAAACCTCAGTATTGAGAGCACCGTTAACTCATCTTGAGTTAACCGATAATACTGAACTATTAGCGTTTGATGAAAAAATTAATCAATGGTTAGCACAAGTTAACCAGTCTTCTTTTATAAATACAGTTGAAAATAGGAATATCGCATGAACTGGCAAGATGTTATAGCACAGTTAGAAACCGGCGCATTACGTGCGGCAAATCAAGATGAAAATGGCAATTGGCATGCCAATGTTGAAGTTAAGCAAGGTATTCTATCGGCTTTTAAAGCAGGAATTAATATTAGTTTCGATGGAAACTATCAAGGTTTTGTTGATAAAGACAACTTGCCTGCGCGTCAATTTACACCAGAAGATGGCGTTCGCTTAGTGCCCGGCGGCTCTTCTGTGCGAGCAGGCGCTTATGTTGCTGAAGGCGTTATTATTATGCCACCAGCTTATATTAATGTGGGTGCTTATGTTGATAGTGGCACCATGGTTGATAGTCATGCTTTAATCGGTTCATGTGCACAAGTGGGTCGTAATGTTCATGTATCTGCAGCTGTACAAATTGGTGGTGTATTAGAGCCAATTGGTGCTAGCCCTGTGATCATTGAAGACGATGCCTTTTTAAGTGCCGGTGTTGTTATTGTTGAAGGTATTGTTGTGAAAAAAGGTGCTGTATTAGCGCCAGGTGTTTCATTATCTAAATCAGTACCTGTGTACGATTGTGTTAATCAAGTAATGCGCGAAAAAGGTGCTGAAATTCCAGAGCGTGCTGTTGTTGTTCCTGGAACTCGCCCTGTTATAGGTGAGTGGGCACAAGCACAAGGCTTGAGTATGGCATGCGCATTAATCGTTAAGTATCGTGATGAGCAGAGTGATGCTTCATTAGAATTGGAATCAATTCTAAGATAATAGTTAGCGACTAAACACCTCGTTGCTGTATAGCTCAACTTAGGCGTCAAAAGTACTCATTGATAGTCATCAACTCCGTGCTTTTTTCTTTAATTTGAACCATACAGCTTAGCGCTGATTAGTCACTGTATAAGCAAGCTTTATAGCTGCAAAATTTTAAAAGAAAAATATGATGACCACTAAACCCTCTTGGTTTGATACCAGTATTGAAAACACCTTGTTAGCCCATGACTCACCAGAAGATGAGCAAGGCTATTTTGTTTACCAACTTGATGCGTTAAAACAGCATCTTGCGAAATTACAGCAACAAGATGTGATTAAGCTTTGGTTTGCCGTGAAGGCAAACCCGTTATCAAAAATCATTCAAACCCTTGATAGCGAGGGTTTTAATTTTGATGTTGCAAGCTCAGGTGAACTCACGCAAGTGTTGGCACAAGGTATTAGTCCTGATCGTGTTCTTAATACAGGCCCTGCTAAGTCGAAAAAGCAACTAAGATCATTTGTTAAGCAAGGCGTTCGTACTTTTGTGGTTGAAAGCTTAAATCAGCTTACTTGGCTAAATGAAGTGGTTTTAGAGCAAGGTTTAGATAATGAAAACTTCCAAAAACCAGCTGTTTTACTACGTGTACAATTGCAATGGCCTGATGGTGAAAAAAATCCATTAGGTGGTAATAGCTTAACGCCTTTTGGTTTATCTGTTCAAGAATGGCAAAGTGTTCAAGTGAGTGATTATCCTAGATTAGACATATGTGGTTTACATATTTTCCAATGGGGCAATATGCTCAGCAATGAAAAAATGTATTCACTGTGGGGACAAATGGTTGCGCCGTTAACCCAGCTTGCCGAAGATATAGGTATGAATTTAAAGATTCTTGATTTAGGTGGTGGCTTAGGTGTTGATTACTTAGGTGAAGGGATAGGTGAAGAGCAAGGCGATGGGAATACCTTGTCATGGCAGCAAATTATTACAGATTTGGCAGACATTAAAGCGCAAGCAGGGGTTAAAGAATTGTGGTTAGAGCTAGGTCGTTTTGCTGTAGCTGAATGTGGTTATTATGTTGTACCTGTCATTGATAAAAAAATAAACTACGACCAAGAGCAATTAGTGTTGGCGGCGGGTATTAATCATATTATTCGTCCTGCAATTACAGAACAACCATTTCCAGTAACTTTGCTGCGCCAATCGAATGAACAAAAGCAAAATTTTGATATACATGGCCCACTTTGTACAAGCTTGGATAAGTTAGGCCACTTATCTTTACCAAAAGATGTTGAGGTAGGTGATGAATTAGTTTTTGGTTACTGTGGCGCTTATGGGTTTACCGAAAGTATGCCGTTTTTCTTGTGTCATCAACTGGCAGCGGAATATGTTATCCAAAATAGCAAGTTAGTTGAAGTTAGAGCGGCGAAGCCTGCTAGTTCGTATCTTGCTTAAAATAAATTAAGATTTGCTTAATAGATGAGAGAATTTATGAATACTTTTAAAACTAATACCTTTAAAAAAAGCATTATGCATGTAGGTGAAATGGCTAGCGGCGCAAAGTTAACCGTGCCAGTTTACTCGTTTGAGAGTCTACAAGCTTGTTCGCAACCTCGTATAGAAAACAAAGCGCCAAATGTGTATATTCAAGCCAATATGCATGGTGCAGAAGTACAAGGTAATGCGGTTATTTTTCAGTTACTAGAGTTATTAAAAAACTGTGATATCCAAAGTAATATTACCTTAGTGCCCAATGCAAATCCTGTTGCTTGTAATCATAAAAATGGCGAGTATGATAGTTTGGAATCCCTGATTTACGCCTTGTGTGTAGTATGTGTAGGTGGTTTTTCTTTCTAATACTACGTTTTATATGGTTTTACATAAATCAATCGCAAAGCTCATCACTCAAATTATTGACGCATAACAATGCGTATTTAGGTTGAAGGTGTTTTAAAAAATAAATAGTCGGAAATTATAACAAACGGTGAATATTCGATTTCCTTAATAGTAAAATAAATCGCATTTCCGAAAAAGGTTAATATATGAATAAATTTTCTAAAGAGCATTTAAGTGTTGCATCGAACGCATCGGGACGAAAAATGCATGTACCCATTTATCGTTTTAAAGGGAAAGAGTCGGGGCCTAAAGTATATATTCAAAGCTCTATACATGGAGCAGAGGTACAAGGTAATGTGGTGATTTATCACCTTATTGAATACTTGAAAACCACTCCAATTCGTGGGGAAGTTATTTTGGTTCCCAACTGTAATCCAGTTGGTACGAATATAAAATCGGGTGAATATACGCTTGGAAGATTTGATCCCGTCAACGGTCAAAATTGGAATCGAGGGTATTACTTTAAAAAAGAACAAATCAATGAATTTATTGCTACGTTATCTGGAGATGAGTCATTTGATGATATAAAGCCTGCTTTTCGGAAATGGATAAAACAAGAAATAGAAGCAGAGCTGAGTAAAACATGGGGTATTGGTTTAGGCTCACGCTTAAATCTTCAACTACAACTATTAGCCTTAGAAGCAGATGTAGTCATTGATTTACATAATGGTTCAGTTGCTACTCGACATATTTATGTTCCTGAGTATGCTAAAGAATCGGCGAAGTACTTCAATATTCCTCATGTTATTTTCATACCTAATCAATTTGATGGAGCCTTGGATGAAGGTATATTTTGTCAGTGGTGGACACTAGCAGAAGAGCTCTCTCAAAAATTCCCACATCGACAGTGGCCGATCCCTGTTGAAGCATTTACACTTGAAATGGGGAGTCAGGAAGTCATTGATTTTGATTCAGGCCAATATGATGCAAATGGGATTCTGACCTATTTGAATTACAAAAATTGTCTTGTTGACGTTAATATTGAGCCGGATGATATACCAAGATACGCGGTATTTCTTGAGAATTATAAAACGTTATATAGTCAAGAAGGTGGTATTGTTGAGTACAATGCAAAACCAGGGCAGCACATTAACAAAGGTGATGTTCTAGCAAAAATTCTAAATATAGATGAGTTAGAAAATGATAATGCAGTGAGTTACATTTATGCGCCTGAAGATTTAATAACCATATTACATTTTCCTTCTGCGTCAGTATTATGCGGAACCCAACTATATAAAGGCTTTATTAATTATTTTCCGTTGCCTTAAGTACTCATGCGAGATTTGTAATTTCCTGTGCAATACATGCCGGTGTAGAAGGATAGGTCACCTCTTGCTGCTGCATGCAACAAGTTGTATTGGTCAAGCTCATACCCACAGGGTTTCGGAGGGAATTTAAATCTAATTGAGCCATTAGATCGTTAATGGCCATTTTTGCCACAGTCTGTATGAAAACAACTAGCGTCAAAAAAATAATGTATTGTTACGTAAATTAATTATTAGACTAGCGTAAAACTCTCTCTAGAGTTTAATATCCCGCACGTTTATTTAGCCTTATTTTATCCAAAGATGTAAGCTCAAAATAGTTTACACATGGCCTGTATGGAAATAGTGAGCATAATATTGCCTAAAACAATAAGTTTCATGAACCGTAAGAAATAGCTACTGCGAGAATAAACATGTTTTTTGATGATGTTAACCAAGAACTTTCCTATTTTGCTCAGGTAGATAATATCTCATTTTTTCCTAGCAATTTTCCGTACTGTTCTTTTAATTCGAATAACTCATTTTCTTTCGATTCTAGTTTTGTTATTCGATCTATAGCTGAAGAAATTTGCCCAGATAAATGAGAATTTTCAGATAGTAATTTTTCATTTTTAATTTTGAGCAGTTCAACTTCGTCATTTAAGTCTGCTATTTGATCATCACAAGTTTCCAACGCAATACCTGCCTGTTGCTCTGATTCCTCAAAATCACCAATTTTAGATTTATACTCCTCAATGGTAGAGGAAACACGTTTTTCAGCAATTTGTTGGGCAACTTTAAAGCTATTAACTGTAATGATCTCTAAATTTTTTACAGCTTGTTTGATGTTACGCTCAAGGTTTTCTTGAATTTCAGCAGGGAGATCTATTTTGGCGTCACTTTTAGTCGTAATATCATTTGATTCTTTGTCAGTCATATGATGTCCCCAAACTTCCTTTATTCGAGTAAAACTACCGCGGTTGCCAAGCTTAACTCTTATAGAACCTGAGTTTGCACGTTTACCAGAACTCTCAAGGGCAATACCAGCATCAATAATTTCTTGTTCTGTAACTTCCGCATGCCTAGCCATAATATCAACCTTTAATTTAATAAATTTATTTAATTACTTTAATAAGTAGTTCAATTAATTCTATTGTCAAGAAATCAAACTACTTACTAGGAAAATAGCTGAGTGCGCTTGGCCCATATACGCCTTAGAAGTAAGAAATATACCTCAGATGTTTGATCGGCAAGTTGAAGTGTAATTTAAGACTTTTTATTCTCTATTGCGCACGAAAAACATCTTCTACTGGCATAAAATGCCAGATAGGAACATAACTAGTATTTTTTTAATAAACCCTTTCCCAATATTGATGCAGCAAAAGATCTTTGGCCAGATGCCATTATTGATCCCAGAAATAATTTTGATTTATCTAAGTATTTAAATAAAATACAGTAAAATTAGTTTGTTGTATTTATTTAGGTTGGATCGTAGTTCGTACTAATTTATATGCAGGCACGATAGTATGATCCAAATTTTGAATCCAAAGCCCCGCTAGGGTCATTGTTTGGCTCCGATTTGAAGCCAAATTAGAGGGCATAGCTTCTTATTTTTTTAATCTACGGGTCCAAAAATTTCAATCCCTGACCGTGCTGTATGTGGAAAATAATGCGTTACTTCCCCATCAACAACTTCTCTACATAATTCATAGCTACCCCTTACTTGGCACATTTGATAAAACTCCATACCATCACTTCGTTCCTTAAGAGCATTTATAACAGTGTAAATAATTGATGAAGGACAGCGCAAACCAAAAGTAATGTCAGTCATAGCAAACGGTGAATCTTTAAGCCCTATCGAATCAAAGAGCCTCCATTCGTCTTCATATTTCCACGGGGTCGCTTTTCTTAATAAAACACTATTATCAAGAAGTTGTTCTGCGTCAGCATTATTATCAAGTATGGCTCGTGCTATTAAACTAGTATTTAAAATTCTATTATCATCGTATAAAACCTTGTGAAGAATTGGCTTTGGCTTGCGGTTTAAGCAGTAACCAATGCATAACCCTTGATGTTGATCGCCATAGTGACTCCATAGCAATGAGCTATCTACTGTCGAAGAAAAGCAGCACACTCCTTTATCATATTTATTCAAAAGTTCTCTTTGAATCTCACAAAGCAACAGACAGTTTTCTGCTTCTTCTGTGCTAACACCTTGGTCACCATATTCCGGGTTGGTGGCACTATAGGCAATATTGGCCAATTCCTTATTTGCGGATTCTTGAGCTAAATTTTGAGAGTAACCTTCAACGTTATTGATATTTACTTTGGCATTTTTCAGAGAAGAAAGAGTTTCAGATGCTACTCTTCGTTTTACAAGTTCTATTAAAATTTGTTTTAGCTCTGTACTATCTGAATCTGATTCAATAGTAGGTTGACAGTCCATCGGATCATTAAATGAATTTGGATTAGCAAAATAAAGTTGATCGCAACATAACGTATCAACCGTTAACCCACTAAAGCCTCTATAGCGATATATTTTTTCTGGTTGTTCCAATGACATTTTCTAGCCTCATTAGCATTATCTGTTAAAACTATTCTTATCTAAATTAACTTGTAAGTGAACTGATTATCAATAGGTTTTATAGTTCCTTTAAATCTTTCAATTCAAGTGTTACTAGCGGTAACCGCATTTATAAAGGTTGTGCTTTAGTTAATTTGATATCAATCAATTAGGTGATGTTTGAATAGATACCAAAGCTATAATTACTTGTGTAATTGAACAAAATTTGTTTAATTAGAACTACAAAAAGTTATAGAGGTGTTATGGATGACGCATCCAATGAATAGTGAAGTGGCATTCAAAAAATTTGAATCTTTGGTTCGGTCATATAAAGGCATAGAGGACTCACTCTATTCGTCAAATGAAGCTAAGACAAGGCTGCTATTAATTGATGAAATATTGATTTTGTTAGGCTGGGATAAATCAAGCTTTAACCCTGAGACACATATACCTAAAGCTGGCTTTTCTGACTATTTATTAACAATCGATGACAACCCTCGATTAGTTGTGGAAGCTAAGAGGATAGGTGATACTTTTCGTTCTGCTAAATCTAAACTATTAAAACGTGAATATGAGGTTCGATACTTCAAAAGATCTTTTAAAAGCTCTTTTTCTGATGTTATTGAGCAGGCAAGAAATTATTGTGTTGAAACAAAAGTACCATTTGCGCTACTAACAAATGGAGCTGAATGGGTTGCAATTCAACTGTTAACATTACCCGGCGTTAGCTTAGATACTGCAAAGGGAATATATTTTGGAAATATTTTTTCAGAAAAGTTTGAATTCGATCTGTTTTGGAATCTCATTTCAAAAAATGCTTTCAATGATTGCCAATTGGAGGAGTACTTATCCAATATAAATTACCAGCCATCTGAGGTATGTCGAATATTACGCTCTGACTATAGCTCCCTTCAATGGCAGAGTGATAAACAGGAAGCATACCTTTCAGATTTTTATGAGCATTTTTTTTCACAAATAACAGAGTCCAATAAAAGAAATATGTTGGAATTCTGTTTTGTGAGTGATTCAAAGTTAGATCAATACAGAGGTGAATTAAAGCGCCTATTGAAAGATAGCGTACCTAAATTTTTGCCATTGAATACGGATGATTTTGAGCCAGGAGAGAGTAAAGCATCAATTCTCAATGACAGCAATACTGGACAAGTTGTAATTATTACGGGGTCCGTGGGATGTGGGAAAAGTACATTGGTAACCAAATGCTTAGTGGAGGCGAGGCAACAAAAAGGGAATCTTGCAAAGCCTATTTTAATTGATCTAATAAATGAGGTGAGTAGGTCTAATATTAATGCTCGCAATATTATTTTTCAGCTTATTTATAAATTTCTTGAAGATAAATTTGAATATGTATTTGAGCAAGAATACTTAAGAAAAATATATAGTAAAGAAATAAGGCAACTCAAAGAAGGTGAATATAAAGATTACTTTTTGGTTGCGCCCCAAGATTTTATCAAGCAAGAAGCTGATCTCATATCAAGTAGAAAACAAGATGTTGAAGATTTTGTTCTGCGAGCTTTAAAGCAGTTAACTAGTGAGAACAACTCAGTTATTTTAATTATAGATAACGTAGATCGTGCCCACGAAAAATTTCAGGAAGAAATGTATGCGTTGTCACATAAAATATCTTCATTTACTGGTGCCAAAACAATAATAACACTAAGGGAGTTCACTTTTTTCAAAAATAAAAGTGGTGGTTTTCTTGACGTAAGATCCGATGATAAAGTTATTCATCTAAAAGCCCCTGACTTTGAAAAGCTAATTTCCAAACGAATAAAGTACATAGATACAAAGTTGGATGACGACTATCGGAAAAAAGAGTGGCGAAGGCGGTATGGGGATTATGATGACTTTATAGAGGGAATTAAATTACATGCGTCTGCTATAAAAGAGAGTATTCAAGTATCTTCTGATGGCCATAATATTCTAGAAACATTGTCATCAATTTCTTGGCATAACATTAGGTATTTCTACGAACTTTTAAAACGTGTGCATCGGCAATTAGGTTCTACTAGCATTTGGAATAGTAGCGAAGTTATTGCTGCTTTAATGGCATCTACAGAAATAGGTGAAAAACCAACATTACCTAATTTATTCATACCTTACCAAAATGTAAATCAAGCATATTTTTTGAAATTAAGACTTGTTACTTTTTTGAGTATATTAAAAGCAGGTGAAGTAACAAGTGGGGTTCCTGTAAATAGAATAATCGACTTTTTAAAATTATATGGATATCAGAGAGTTTGGATTACAGCGAGTTTAATTGAGTGCGTAAAACAAAGGTTGATTGAATGCCTTGAAATACCATCAGAAGAAGAATCAATTGAGAACTTTGAGCTAGATTTTGAGGGGACATATAGACTGTCACCTTTGGGGCTTCTGTATTTAAATCAAATTATAAAAAATAGAACATATCAGTCTTTAATTTCCGTAGACTTACCTTTCCATTCTTTACTTGATTTTGACTCTATTAAGGATGAATTTGATAATGTTATTTCTTATATGACAGATCAAAAGAAGTCTCTAGTGTTTAAAGAAGGTTTGGATATTATTGTTAATTCAAACCTCCCTTTGAGAACAGGCGAGTATCTCAGCAAAGAACTAATAAAAGAGCAAACTTTAACTGAAGGTTTTCTTTCTCATACAGAATTGCAACTAACAGAGCGAAAAGTTCAAGAATTATTCATGAGTATTAATGAATTCAATTATTCAAATTCAAGCTTACAACCAATTACATCTGACGATGCTAAACCACAAAATGACATTGATATCAGTGGACAACAATGCTGGAATTTTGATACTGAAGAGAATGACGGTTTTGAGTTGATAGGGACACAAGAAAGTGAAATAGATCATCAGGATTTTGTGCAGTCTATGGGGTATGAGTTTGAAGATAGTAGTTATTTAGGGACTGAATATATTCCCTTAATATTTTGTGCTTTAAGGCTTAGGTTAATAGAAGGAGTTGAATATAGCTCTGGTGTGGAATTAACTAAATTGATAAATGACTACTTGGTAAGTGATACTAATCAAAAATTTCCAAATAATGTCTCAAGAGCACTACGTTCTAATAAACTTCAGTCGCAAGATTGGTTAGATTGTAGATCAGACATGCATGTTAAAAATAAAATGTTTGGTTTGACTGATTGCTGGGAGACATATTGGACTGAAATATTCGATAAAGAAGAAACCGAATAAATTGTATTTTTGCTCTCAACTACGCCAGCGGAAGCTGGTTTTGCTTTATCTGTTCGTTGCTAACAAAACTGTAATCAGCATCAGTGGATTTTGAGTTTTGGTGACTGTCGAATAGCTATAATTTGATCGGGGCTAAAATGAAAATAAAGATCGTTAACATGAATCTTTTTATAGAGGTAAGTTCAATGAAAAATGAAAGTTCAAACTCAGATATCGTCTATATTGAAGACAGTCATCAGCCGAAGAAAACATTGCCAAGTTATTTTGATATCGAGCAAATATCAAGATTAGCCAGGGTAGATGAAAAAACAGGGAAAGAAATGTGGGACTTACTATTTAAAGCTGTTCATGAAAATAATAAAGCTCAAGTAGAAAAAGAGTTTCCTACACGAGAGCATCCTTTTTGAGGTGCTTTCATTTGAGCTAATACAGTTTATCGCTTATTAAATTAAGCGTTGCAGCTATCTTTTAACGCTTTACCCGCTTTAAAACCAGGTGCATTGGAAGCAGCAATTTGAATTTCAGCACCCGTTTGAGGGTTACGACCTTTACGAGCAGCACGAGCTGACACTTTAAATGTGCCAAAACCTACTAGCGCAACATCTCCACCATCAGCTAATTCAGCTGAAACCGCACCTATTAAACTATCTAATGCACGACCTGCAGAAGCTTTGGTAATATCTGCTCCTTCAGCGATTTTATCTACTAATTGACCTTTGTTCATTATTGTTTTTCCTTATCAAGTTATATTGTTCGTTTGATAGTAAGAAAAATGGTTATTGAGAGCAATAGCTGTTTAATATTATTTTTGTTTCTGTGGCGCACATTGCTATTTAGGCATAGTGGCAAAACTACCTAAAATCAACTATCGAGAAATCCTCGTTAGTTCAGTAATCAGCAAACTTGTCGGTTTTGTATTATCAGTTTTGTAGTGAATTTAAATATAACAGGTAAATATCGTTTAAAGTCATTGAATTTAATTGGTCAACACTTGTTGACCAATTGGAATTAGTGCAACACCTTGTTGCACTAATTGAACGATGATTCAGACAGCAGATTAAGATAGGTTACGAAAATTGACCGAGAGTGGGATCAAGTTAATTCGAGGTACACTGTGTCTCGAATTGGAAATGCTGTGTAAAAAGCTCGCACTCTACTGCTAGCTCTAGCTCTATCACGCTTCGCAAAAGTGCCAGGACTTGTCGTTTGAGGAGCATTAATTCCAATTTGTGACGCACTGCGTCACAAATTGAGATCAGAATGAAATCGACCTTGCAATTGTCCAACAAGCTGTTGGACAAATTCGAGACAATAGAAAATGAACGGATAAATTTTTAAACTGGTCGAATTCGACCAGTTTAAATTTTGTGGCTGTAATTTAGGACGCACTGGGTCTTAAACTCAGGAGACCATTAAATATCTGAAAACATTCAATTAAGTATAAATCACCTCTTAAAATCCTCTAATTGTATCGAATTCGCCATAATTAACTTTTCGATATTTTCAAATGACATCTGTAGTGGTTCAGCAAAATTGGTCAATGAAGTGTATTTTTAAAAGAATATTGAAAGAACTATATTCGTATCCAAACAGTCAATTCTGAGGTCGTTTCTTCATTCAAAAAATGGTCGGGTTTTGGCAATGCTGACGGTTAACCCTAACTCGCTCCGGGGCACTTAGTGAGATAGATTTTACGGCAAGATTACAAAGCTTAATGCGATCATAATGATCTATATTACCTTGCCGCCTAACCTCTAGAAAAGCAGACCTTAGTTTTTTGAGATACCTCAAACTTTCTGAATAAATCGATAGAATAAGTGATGTTCCAAAGATGTTAGGAAGGCATCGCTAATGTTTGAAATATCTCATATTTTTGCTATTCTTTTAATTCGTCCTCCTTCTATTAGCTTGTAGACATTGTAGTAGGATAATTAAAATAAAAATCATATTTTGAGACTAATCTATTGTTTTCTTATAATAAAGTTCAAGCTTTTATTAATATCAGCATTTCTTTCTTTTTGTTAATAGCGTCGACTCTCGATATAGCTCATGCGGACGACTCAAATCTTAAGATTGAGTTAACCCTTGAGGAGCATGCTTGGTTATCAGAGCATCAAACTTTAAGAGTGGGATTAGATATTACTGCTCCGCCATTTGAAATGCTTGATGAAAATGGGATCGCCAGTGGGATTGCTGCAGATTATCTTAATTTGATAAAGAAGAAGCTTGGTATAGAAATTAAGTATGTTCCCAGCGAAAGTTGGAATACTTTAGTTGAGCTGTTAGATGTTCAGCAAATTGATATCCTTCCAAATATGTCACCAACACCTGAGCGTAGTAAGAAATTTAACTTTAGTGAGCGTTATCTTTACTTTCCACCTGTTGTAATTACTAGGAAAAACTTCAGAAAAATAAAAGGGCTTAGAGATCTTTCTCACAATACAATTGGAGTCGTTCGAGGTTATGCAGAGCATGAGATACTAAAAGTTTCTTTTCCGAACTATAAACTCGTGTCTTATTCCTCGGCATTAGAGAAGTACAAAGCTGTGAGTACAGGAAAAATTGATGCTGCTCTTGGTTCAATTCCTGGTGTAGGTTATCAAGCAAAAAAACATGCCCTAGAAAACTTAAAAATAGCGGCTCAATCTGAATCTAATACTAGTGGTAGCTCAGCGATGGGGATCAGAAAGGATTGGCCTGTATTTGTTTCGATTCTGAATAAAACACTGGCTTCACTCACTAATGACGAAATAGAGAATATAAAAAATAAGTGGAATTACAATAAGGTCATACCCAATGATATTGACGTCCCAAGTGATAAACAGGCTAGTATTGAGTTAACATCAGAGGAAAAAGAATGGATTGCTAATAATCCTTCTATAAGAGTCGCGGGAGATATTAAATGGCCCCCATTTAATTTTTCAGAAAATGACAACCCTGCAGGTTTCTCTATTGATTACATTAATCTTATAGCTCAAAAAACTGGCTTGTCTATAGAATACAAACAAGGACCTACATGGAGTGAGTTCTTAGATATGATGAAAAACGATTCTCTTGATGTAATGCTAGATATAGTCAAAACACCAGAGCGAGAGAAATATCTTCTCTTTACAAAACCCTATGCTAGTAACCCTAATGGGATATTAAGTAAAAAAAATACACCTTATAACTCTCTTAATGAGCTTGTCGGCAAAAAAATCGCAATTACTAAAGGTTTTTTTTATGAGGAGATACTTAGTAAAAAATACCCTCATATACAGCTTTTAACCTATCCTGATACGGAGCAAACAATGCTTGCTGTAAGTGTGGGGGAGGCTGATGCTACGTTGGGTGAAATAGCAGTACTCAATTATTACATCTCTGCACAAATGATGAATGATTTAACAGTATCTAGTGCACTCAAGATCCCAGGATTAGAGACAAATTTTATAAGGGTTGCTACTCGTAATAATTTACCTATTCTAGCATCAATATTAAATAAAGGAGTTAATTCAATCAGTCGAAAAGAAGTACAAGGCTTAAGAGAATACTGGCTTAGAACTTTCCCGAGTCATAACAATATTAAGCAAAGTGCTCCACCGCGTATTGACTACAAGTCTAACTCTACTCCAATAATTCTAATTTCAATTGGAATATTTTTCATACTCCTTATTTCAGCTCTAATATTACCAAAATTTTTCTCACAAAGTGCTCTGGCGAACTTCGTATCTTCAAAAGCATTTTCTTATACTGTTATCGGGCTAACATGTTGCATTGTTATTATCGTGCTTTTATTGGTTAAGTATACGCTTGAACAAAATAGACTTACGACACTTCAGGATACAAACGAAGATTTGACCTTTGTACTTCAAAGGACAACTGAAGAGCTTAACTCATGGGTTGATGATCGAAAACTAGCCCTTTCAAATATAGGAAAGCATCCTGAGATCGTTGAGTTAACAAAACAACTATTAAAGGTTTCAGCTGAAAAAGAAGCATTAGAAAAATCAACAGAGCTGAAGAATGTTCGTAAGTTTTTTGAACGATTTAAAAGTGATTTTGGTGAACATGGATTTTTCATTATTGATAAGAACTTCATTAACTATGGCTCAGCTCGTAATATCAATCTAGGAGAACTAAATCTTATAGCAATTGCTCTGCCAGGTGTGTTAGAAAAGGTTTTCAACGGTAATACTGAGTTTATCCCCCCCATTCTTTCAGATGTTGAAATCAACTCAGATATTGCTATTAAAGATCCTTTAAATAGTCACAGTTTATTCTTTGCTACCCCCATAGAAGACAGTAATGGTGAAGTGATTGCAGTACTAACACAGCGTTTGAGGCCAGAAGGTAGACTATCTCAACTCATGCAATATGGAACAATCGGGTTATCTGGAGAGAGTTACCTTATTAATTCTCATGGGCAAATGATTTCGCAAAGTCGATTTAATAACCAGTTAATAGAACTTGGCCTCTGGGAGTCAGAATTAAACGAAGCTCACTTACTCGAATTACGAGACCCTGGTAACAATATGCTTGAAGGTCATCGTATTGAACAGCCACTAAGCAACTTACCCTTTACATTCATGACACAAAAACTAATCGATGATTCCGACGACATTACTGCTCTTAAACAATCTAAGATTGGTAATAACATGGATGGCTATAGGGACTATCGTGGTGTTGATGTTCTAGGTGTATGGTTATGGGATTACAACCTAGGTATTGGCATTACCGCAGAAATTGATAAAGACGAAGCGCTTGGTTCATATCTACAACTTCAATCATATCTAATAACTACAGCAGTTATAGCACTCATGTTGGCAATTGCCTCCAGTATTCTTACTTTGACTATAGGTCAAAGAGCAACTTCCTTTATGCGTCGCTCAAATGAAGAATTAGAGGATAAAGTTAAAGAAAGAAACTTGAGATTACATAGCATCATAGATAATGCTGCGGATGGAATTATAGTTATTAACGAAAAAGGTATTGTGCAAGATTTTAGTCCTGCAGCGGTAGCCATTTTTGGCTATCAAGAATCTGAAGTTACGGGGCAAAATGTAAAAATGTTGATGCCTGAACATACGAGTAATAACCACGACCAGTATTTATCAAATTATAAAGCAGGTGGTACCGCTAAAGTTGTAGGTAACAAAAGAGAGGTTGTTGGTCAAAGAAAAGATGGTGAGCTGTTTGATATGGATCTCGCCGTTAGTGAGCTTTATATAGAAGGTGAACATTTATATACAGGAATAATTCGAGATATTACAACTCGTAAAAACATGGAAAATGAACTCTTACTATCTAAAGAGAGTGCGGAGAGCGCTACGCAAGCTAAATCAGATTTCCTTGCCAATATGTCTCATGAAATTCGTACACCAATGAATGCGATAATTGGTATGAGTCATTTAGCTCTTCAGACAGACCTAACAAGAAAGCAAAAAGATTATATAAACAAAACCCATAATGCAGCCAATTCATTACTGGGCATTATCAACGATATCCTCGACTTTTCTAAAATTGAAGCAGGTAAACTCAATATTGAATATGTTCCTTTCTCTCTAGAAGAAGTCATGGATAATATGAGTAACTTGATCAATATTAAAGCTGAAGAAAAAAAGCTGGAGTTATTAATTTCAATTGATACAGAAATACCTGATGGTTTAGTTGGTGACCCATTAAGACTTAGTCAGGTATTAATTAATTTGACTAACAATGCAGTAAAGTTTACCTATGAAGGCACAATAATAATTATTGTAAGCCTGCTTGAGACAAATGCAGATGAAATTACGCTAAAGTTCGAAGTCAAAGACTCTGGAATTGGGATGAGCCAGGAGCAGCAAGCTAAACTTTTCAAGGCTTTTTCTCAAGCTGACTCATCCACTTCAAGAAAATTCGGAGGTACTGGTCTTGGGCTGTCAATTAGTAAGAAATTAGTTGAATTAATGCACGGTGAGATAGGCGTTGATAGTACAAAAGATCTCGGAAGTAACTTTTATTTCACAACCCGCATAGGTATCCAACAAGAACAACGTAAAAGGCGAGAGATAGTACCTAAATCTTTATCTTCTTTACGTACGTTAATTGTTGATGATAATAGTGACTCACTAGAGATAGTTAAAAATTTACTGCAATCTTTCACACTTGAAGCAGAAATAGCACACTCGGGTGATGCAGCAATTGAACAGCTCAAAAAAGCCTCAAATACTGAACAACCATTTGACCTTGTCATAATGGATTATAAGATGCCTGATCTCGATGGAATTGAAGCATCAAGCCTAATCCAAGGTGATCCTGAAATAGCTCATAAGCCCAAAATAATTATGCTTACAGCATATGGGCGTGAAGAAATAAGACGTAAGGCAAATAAAACAATTGATTTAGCCGCATTTCTCCATAAACCAATATCTTCATCAACATTATTTGATGCTATTACTGATACTTTTTTAGGTGACAATGATGATCCTAAAATTACTATAGAGGAAAAAGACTCTTTAGGCTTAGAAGTTGTTTCATCAATAAAAGGAGCTAAAATTTTATTGGTAGAAGATAACGAAATTAATCAACAAGTCGCGACCGAACTTCTAGAGCTTGGACAATTTGTTGTAGAAATAGCAAATAACGGTGCAGAAAGTATAGAAAAGCTTAAGAGCAGTGAATACGATGTAGTCTTAATGGATATACAAATGCCAGTAATGGATGGGTATGAAGCGACTGAATATATTCGTCAACAACTATCAAGTGAGATACCAATAATTGCAATGACGGCCAATGCTATGGAAAGGGATAAGAAAAAGTGCCAAGAAGTTGGTATGAATGATTTCATTGCTAAACCTGTTGAACCCAAAGAGTTTTTTCAGTGTTTAGCAAACTGGATCAGCCCAGGGACACGTGAAGTGGTTAATGCTGATATTCCTAGTGATGTTCAAGTCGATGATGTTGATAACTTAATAAATGCACTAAGTGATTTTGATATAAAACCAGCACTAGCGAGAGTAGGTAATAAAACACGTTCTTTTATTAAGTTACTTAAGAAGTTTGCAGAGACTGAGCAGAAATCGATTCAAAGATTAAAGAATAATTTAAGTAGTGCTGATGATGAGTCAGCTTTACGTGAAGCACATACCCTTAAAGGAGTAGCTGGAAATATAGGTGCTACACAGCTACAAGATGCCGCTGGAAAACTTGAGGCTGCAATCGAACAAAATAATGAAGAGGCGATTGCTGAGTTTACTAAACTGACTCAATCACAATTGTCAGTAGTGTTAGATACTATAGCGCCGTTGATTGCTGAATCGCAAAAACCTATCGAAGAAATGGTGGCTAATATTGACACAATGGATACGAAAGCTGAACTTGACGAGTTTATTCCAGAGCTTGAGTCCATCATGAAACGTCTTGAGAACTATGATTCTACCGTGGGAGACACTGTAGAGGAGCTTATTGAAGCAAATAACAGTTCCAAAGCTATGCAGCAGCTTTCTGTTCTTATAGGGCCATTATCAAATTATGATTTTGAACAAGCTGCTGATTTATTGAGTAAAATAATTGATTCTACATTTTCTAAAAAATAACTGAAATCTATAAGGGAGTACTTTCAATGAATGAAGTTACAAAACCTACAATCTTAGCTGTGGACGATACACCAAGTAATATTGATGTTGTTAAAGGAGTTCTCTCTGATGAATATTTCATTCAAGCAGCTATTAGCGGCAAGATGGCTTTAAACATTATTCAGAAAAGCATTCCTGACTTGATTTTACTCGATATAATGATGCCAGACATGGATGGTTATGAAGTGTGCGAGGAGATTAAAAGACATGAGCAATATAAAGATATTCCAATCATATTTTTAACAGCAAAAGCACAGGTTGAAGATGAAACAAAAGGCTTAGCATTGGGTGCTGTTGATTATATTACCAAGCCGATTAGTCCACCGATCCTTAAGGAAAGGGTTAAAAATCATTTATTACTAAAAGCTTCTCGAGATCTTCTTAAAAAGCAAAATGAAATACTCGAAGAGAAAGTGATAAAAAGAACAGAGCAGATGGAAGAATTACAAGATGTTAGCATGGTTGCTATGGGGGCATTAGCAGAATCTAGAGATCCAGAAACAGGAAATCACATACGAAGAACACAACGCTATGTTCATGCTCTAGCATTAAAACTAAAAGAACACCCGCGATTTTCTGACTTTCTAACACCTGAGGTTATTACTTCTTTATACAAGTCAGCACCATTACACGACATTGGTAAAGTTGGTGTTCCCGATCAAATACTACTAAAGCCGGGTAAGCTTACCTTTGAAGAGTTTGAAGAGATGAAAAAGCATACTACTTATGGCAGAGATGCTATTTTGTCAGCTGAAAATCAAATCAGTAGAGCAGATGATTTTTTAAAATTTGCTAAAGAGATAGCTTACTATCATCAGGAAAAATGGGATGGTTCAGGCTATCCGGAAGGAATTGCTGGTGAAGATATACCTACATCCGCAAGGTTAATGGCTGTTGCAGATGTATACGATGCATTGATAAGCCGAAGAGTATACAAACCCCCCTTTCCTCATGAAAAAGCAGTTTCTATAATATTAGAAGGAAAAGGCAGCCATTTTGATCCAGATATGGTTGATGCTTTTATTGAAATAGCCGATAACTTTTATGCTATAGCTCAAGAGTTTGCTGACTCTGAAGAAGATATAAATGCAAAAAATAAAAACTTAATTTAAGTTTCGGTTAAAATAACTTTCCTTATGTATATAAAACAAACAAAACGCTTTGTACCTTAGGTCAATATAAGTAAGAGATTTATGTCTGCGGTCAAATTAACCTGAGTGTTAACAATCGTCACTTTAGTAAGACTTAAGGACAGCTATAGGCTCACAGTTGTCATGATGGTACTAAAATCTAGTGGCCATATTGTGGCAGGACTTGTCCATTTATTACACTGATAATCGGTTAAACAGAAGTTTTGAGCACGACTGGCGTTTTAGCGCTCATAAACGCGACCAAACGCACCTTAGAAGCTGTAAGTTAGAGGCTGTTCAATGCGAACTGCACTTATTCATATTATAATGTACAGGATTGAGTCAGGTTCTTTGGTCAATTCACGAATTTAATGGTAAAAAAATGAGTAAGAAAAATATTGTTAGAAAGATGTTTGTTTTATTAATTATATCGTTAATTAGTATCTTTGATGTAAGTGCCTATAATGAAGAAGTAATCTCTGTTGGTTGTAGTGATTGGAAACCCTACGTTTATCAAAAAGAAGGAGAGTTAGACGGTTCGGTATATCAAATAGTGAAAGCTGTATTCGAACGTGCTCAAATACCATTTACATTTGATATTCTCCCGTGGGCTAGAGCATACTCTAGTGGCATTAAAAACAAAAATTACTTAGTGGCTTGTCTTGGAAGAACGCCAGAACGAGAAGAGAATTTTCATTGGATAGGCCCTGTATCATTAGGCATTAATGTCTATTTTTATAAACTGAAATCAAACCCGCTACAAGTTGCTAATATTGAGGAAGCAAAGAAACAATCTATTGGTCTTGTTAGAAACTCTTATAGTCAGGAGTACATAAATCGAAATAAATTTTCGGAAGATAATCTTAGTTATGTGGTTCACTCAAAGCAACTTTTGAAAATGTTAACATTTGGACGCTATGAATTAACTCTTTTAGAGGAGGATGGATTATCACTACTGGCAGGACAAGTTAATTTACCGGCAGAGCATTTTGAGAAAGCACTGTTTGCCTTTTCAGTAGTGGATCATTTGGCCTTTAGCAAAAACACCTCTCAAGAAATTATTAGCAGAGTGAAAAATGCTTATCAGCAGCTAGCTGATGAAGGAAAAATTACTGAATTGATTCAGCAATATAATCGATTGTGAACAATTGTATTGCAAGTCTTATACATGTGTATAATTACATGACTTTGTCATGAAGTTAATTAGGATAAATCAACCAAAAAACGCTTTGAGTGCCCTTAATACAGCTTTAATTTTATAAGACTGTTTTCTGTCTATCGTTAATGCGTACAAAGGTAGGTCACTCAGTTGCCAGTCAGGCAAAACTTTGATGAGCGTGCCTTCTTTAACTAAATGCTGAATTTCCAACTCTGGAAGAACAGCCAGCCCCAATCCTTCCTGTACATGACTGACTAGAGAATTAAGATCATTAAAGCGCATTCTATATGATGGCTCATAGCTATAATTACTTTTAATAGGGTGTAAGAGATCTATAGTAGAAAAAACACTATTACTTAGAAGACTCAGCCAAGAGTGCTTAGCTAAATCTTCAGGAGTAACTGGGTTTCCTGCCTTTTGAAGATATTCAGCGCTAGCGTAAATATGCTTAGCAGTCTTACCAAGAGGGTGGAAAATGAAACTTGACTCCTCTGGCTCCCCTAGACGACACCTGTTACCAGGTGTCGTCCTCCTAAGAACCGTACGTGCAACTTTCACTGCATACGGCTCAAGCCTCCACTAAGGCGTATTATGTTACCCAGCAACCTTATCTTATAAAGCAGCTAAGACCGGATTAAACCAAGTGTTTCTACATTCCTTCCCAAGTTTCCGCTCACTTACCCGACTTGTGGTTGTCAGGAGGAACTTCCTCTCGCGATTATTTTCCCGTCCAGTGGACTTTGTTACATTGTCAGACTCGCTACTTTATTCAGAGTCTTAGGGTCATCTGGTGATACAGATGGTTCACTCTTATCGCGGTGAACAGCGTTACATACGACTTCACGTCGCACGGCACTTAACGCCTTAGAGATTTACGTTAATTTAGTGCATTATATTAATATTTTTTCGTGTCTTTGATTAAAGGTTGTTGATAATCTTTCAATTGCTATGCAATGAAAATTTATTATTAACACTCAATTATGGGCTACTGGATTCGTGGGATTACCAATTGACTATAGTTGAATGATAGCGACTGAAGATAATAATTAAAAAGTTAAGTTATTAATTATTCCTCAGAGCGGTCGGCTTTTGTTGTTCAAAATCACTTGACCTAATGATCACTAAGTGCATTCCAGACATTACAGTTAGAAATTTTGCCATATATTTCTAATGATTTATCTGTGTCATATTACTGAGAAGTCTTAGTAACAACCAAAGAACAGCCAGATTCCATTTTAATTCATTGATTTTATAAGTAATAGTCTTAGATGCCATGTAGGATATTAGTGAGAAGTCTCAGTAATATTCAAGCTTTGACAAAAATTTAAAACTTTTGGTTTCTAATGCTTTGAAATTATGGGATATTAATTAAAATCAAATAAAGCTTATGGGACGGACATTACTGGAAGTCCCATATAATAAGCTGTTTAGCTATTTGTTTGTAAATATTAACTATTGAGGAATAAATGAACTCTCTTGAATTAATAATGCCAGCGATGGTCTTAGCTTTATCGTTGCATTGAAGTTGTTTATTGATCGAACAGCTATATTGACCAGTACCAATTCAATGGATACAAAATTTCAGCTTATATTCTCTATTTGTTGATAGATATTTATTATGTAATATCTATCAACAAAAAGGTAAAGGGAACCAACAGTGTTAAAAAAAAACATATTAATAGCTGTATTATTTTTATGCAGTTCATTTATCGTTAACGCGAAGTTAACAGAGTCTCAACGGCAAGGTTATTTGGATTTATTACCTCTAATATTAACGAATGTTCATTTGCACAAACCAATTATTGTAAAAAAATGGGAGCGAGAGTTTTTAAGCCTTACCGATGAACGTCAACAATTAGCGTTAGCTTATAAAATATCACTTTTAGCCAATACACCAAAAAGCAATGCCTATAACTATAAGAGATTAAAACGTTTGGCTGAAAAGGTGGGCGATGAAGAAATGAATCAAATTGCTGACTTTCATCTTGCTCATATGGAATTTTCATTTTATAGCGATGAATACAGAAAATCAATAAAGGCATGGCGCAACAAAATGCCCGCAAAACTTAGTAAAAGATTAGAAGCTAACTACTTAAAGCGTTTAAGTAGTTCTGAGACTAGTGAATATGTACTACAACAATTAATACGTGGTTATTCGACCTTAAAATTCAATAATGAGTTAATACCTGAGCAAATGAAATTGCTTGTTGAAATAACTGTTGATGAGCTCGATATAGATAAAAGATTAGCGGCTGAAAGGCGCATACTAGTATTAACTCAACAACATAAATTACCGATGCATATATTTATAACAATACAGAATATTGCAAATTTTTTATATTTTAATCATCAAGAATATGATATTGCGCAAAAGTATATAGATGTTCATATTGAATTGGCAAAAAAAAAGAACAATAAAGGCGACCTGTTTTCTGGCTATTTTATGCAAGCTGGCGTGTTCTTTTTCACTGAAGACTATACTTCTGCCAGCATATTCTATGAAAAAGCGAGAAAGCTCGTTCAACACGTGCATCCATATTTTAAGCCTTATGTATATAGTTACGAAAGTCGGGCTAAAGTAGTCAATGGCAATGCAGTGCAAGCCCAGTTATTGTTACAAGAATATAAGAAATACTATAAAAACAAGCCATTTAACCAATACACCAACGGCTATGACATATTAATAATGGAAACTTATCTGGATATCTATAACAGCAACACTCAGCAGGCGTTATTAGGAATAGGAAAAATTATTAAGCTAAGTGATGAAAAAAATCAGATATCTAAGCGAAATGCTCTGCTAAAAATCAAAAAAATGGCTGTCAATGAGCAAAAATCCCATTTATTGGCTGAACAACGTTTGTTTTATTTTCAAATTATCAGTGTGGTATTAATGGCCATCTGCCTATTAGTAGTAGCCTTGGTTATTTATCAAATAAAAGTTCAAAAAGAACTTAAAAACAGTGAAAAACATCTCTTACAAATAAGTCGTACCGATGGGTTGACGCAACTGAATAACCGAAAATATTGGGAAGAGTGTTTACAGCATCAATATAATCGCCTTAAACGTTATCAAACCCCCAAAACCAGCCTACTTATTTTGGATATTGATCACTTTAAAAAAGTGAATGATGTTTACGGTCATACCGTTGGTGATAAAGCCATTATATCAGTTACGGAGTTGCTTCGTGAGTTATCTAGAGAAACAGATATAACGGGTCGTTATGGTGGTGAAGAATATGTAAGCATTTTACCCAATACCGATGCTCAGCAAGCAGAGGTGCTTGCCGAGCGTATCCGTAAAGCTATTGAAGCCAATTCAATAGCAGCTGATGATGGTCAAGAAATAAAACTTACGGTGAGCTTAGGGATTTCAATGTTCACAACAGAGTTAACATCTCATACAGAATGGTTAAAACAAGCCGATTCCGCATTATATCAGGCAAAAGAAAGTGGTAGAAATAAAACGATTATATTCAAGCGATAATAACTACGTTGGAGTAAGGTTGATGTTTCTTGATAATAGCTGAGGTCATGTATTTGTCGAATCTATTCTCTCAGCATTCGGGCAGTTATTAAGTATGATAAACGGTTTGATTTGTGATACTCAACGGTCTAATTTTGAAATAAAACTAAGACTAACAAACCTAAAAAAACTGGATATTCACATCAATAAGCTTGTTGGCTGTTTAGAAACTGTAACAGACTTTGACCGCTTTTATTTATTAGCTATTTTCATTAAAAAGAACCACTTTGTTTCTTCCTGATTCTTTAGCTCTATATAAAGCTTTATCCGCTTTTTTAAAATTTGACTTAATATCCATATCATCAAAATTTGAAACACCAAAACTTGCTGTAAATTTCAATTCTCCTTGTTGAGTATTAATTGAAATAGCTTGAGTATTAGCACGAATTTTTTCTGCAAAATCAAGCGCTTCATTCAATTCAGTTTCGGGGAAAAGAATCACGAATTCCTCACCACCTATACGCGCGACAATATCTTCTTCTCTAACCGTTTGCTCTAAGATATTAGCAAATTCGACTATCGCTTGGTCACCCACTGAATGTCCAAATGTATCATTTACTGATTTAAACTTATCTATATCGCACATTATTAATGCCATAGTATGTTCATGCCTTAATGCTGAACTTAATAATTTTTTTCCTTGTTTGATAACAAAACGTCTATTGTATAGTCCTGTCATGCTATCTGTTGAAGCTTCTTCTAATAATATTTTTTGAATATCTTTCATATAACTCAAAAATATAAATATTGTAATTAAAGCCAAAAAAGCGGGTGTAAAAAATAAAGTTTGAATTATCAGCTGATTGTACATTTCATCACTAAATGTACGTGAATTTGTAAAAAGCACTTTATAAACAAGTATTAATATATATAAGCTTAAGGTGATAACTAACCCTTTATCACCTTGATTTATATCCTGTTTTCTATTTAATAAATAATAAACCGATATGAGTAAACAAATAATACCGTAAATATTCGCAATAATTAGGCTATAACCGCTAGTAAATACATTTGCTAAAATAAAAGTAACGGATAGAACAAACAGATACTTAATATTAACAAACTCTTTGGATCGCCAACTAAAAGCCACGATAAGAGAAATGTACATCACAGCTAAAGATATATCACTTAGAAGGTCAACCATAATCCAAAGTAATTCTTCTGTCTTAGGAAGCAATAAAGATGCGGTAAGGAAACAATTAAATAATAAGTGAGATAAGAAAAAAACTCTGAAAGCAAATCTTGCTGGCTTGCTATGTTCTAAATCGTTTAATGTAAAAGAGACGATAAGCATTGCGAAAATAAGAAAGGAAGTAGTAATTATAACTGGTTCATTCAATTCCATTTTATCCTCAATTTAAAATAGCTTTCGTGGTGACATAATTATTTATTATCATAAATACAATGATATACACAAATTAAATATAGACCAGCTGATTGGAATAAACAATTTAGACTTTTTAATATGCAAAATGTGAATGCTCTTAATTTCTATCTCTATAAAGGGGTAGATAGTTGATAGGTATATTAAGCAGAAAACACCAATACTGGTATTTTCTGCGGACTAATTGATATGACGGATGATTAGTTATCAGTTTTAGATCAATTAGTGATTACCAAACATCATTTTAAGTAAGTCTGACTGATAAATGGATTTCTGAGAGCCATAAGGCACAGCTCCTTTTTCTAAGTCAGCCTTAGTTTTCCCTGCTAAGGAGTCAATAACAAAGGCGTGTGCACGAGCCATTTTCTCAACTTCTTTGCTACTGATCAGGTTTAGCTCAGCATCTGCAGTGGAATGATAATAACGTGTACCCGTTGCCCAACCTGCGCTTATAATTCCGCCGTCATAGTAGGGTGGATGGAAGTTTACTTCGTCAGCAGCAGGGTCTGTATAATAGAAATCCCCTGACGCTATAGAGTAGTTGGTCGCTGCTTGCTTGAATAGGTCTAATAATAATGGACTGCGATTGGTAATCATTAATAAGCCAGGGTGCGGCATATTGGTTGCAGCGTTCACCCATCCTTCATCTATTCTCTGCACCATACCAATTTTTTCAGGTCTTAAGATCATCAGCAAGTTATCGACTAAGTCTTTATTGGCATCACGAAAGATATCTGTTGCGCCAACACCGGGATTTTCATGATCGCCAACAAACAGGAAAATTTGACCGTGCTCTCTTTGCTCTTCAGGGACTTTAGCGTAATGATTAGCTAGCGCCATATTCATTGCTACCGAACCTGCATTGCAATGAATTCCATATAGAAAGGCGTCAAGGTGAACTAAATGTAAGAAGTATTTACCTGATTTACCTGGTATGACACCATATACGTTATGGGAGTAGCGAACATCGCCCCCTTCCTCTGCGCCCTGCACATTCAGACGTACCTTAACTGGTTTTTTTGGGGTAGCCCTGTCCAGTAATTTACGTAAATAGTAACCGTCAGCATTACTGATGGTCGTCCAAGGGGCTGCAAGACCTATAATTTCGCCACCACTGGCAGAACCAACACGGGCTGCCACCTGACTTGCACCAGGAACATCTGACCACATAATGACGCCTGCTGGTTTGCCATAGTCACCGGCAACTACTCGGGAAAATGCTGTACGGCCACTGTGAAATAATGATCCAGGTAAGCCTCTTGAACGAACTAGGGCTATTTTCCCCGTTAAGTCACGTCCTTGTAGCTCAGCTGCTGTGCCTTCACCCACGTATATGACCTCTGCTTCTATTCCTCCTGCGGGCGTATTTGCAGACTGATAAGCGGTAAGCGCATTTTCAAATGTATAACTCTCCCCTTTTTCGAAAGAGGGAGCTTGAGCAATTTTTAGCGCTAATTCGTCAAGTCGCCAAAGTAAGCGACGAGCAGGAATTTTATCTTTTCTTACATCCTTAAAGCCAAAGCTCTTGAGCTCTTGCTCGATCCATTCTGATGCCTGACGCTCATATTTAGTACCTTGGATTCGCCCCCAAAGCAGTTCACCATCGCGTTTAGATTGCAACGATATATCGGTCAGCTTATCTATATAGGTTTGAATGTCTTCAGCCTTTATATCTTTGCGAGGATCAGTTGCTTCATCCAAAGCCTGTTTTAGCGGTTAAGCAGACAGAGGCTGTATAATGTCGTTGAACTCAGCTTGATATTTATTTGTGTATTCTTTGGTGGGCATAAAGGACACATCTGATAATAGCTTGATCAATTTTGCAGGCGAGGTGGTTATGCGCTGATCACTCAGTTTTTCCTTAGTGTGGTCACCTGCCAATGCTATATTTGTCAATAAGCTCAGGGAAAGTAGGGTGCATGTCACCTTTAGAGTTTGTATGAAACCTAAATTTTTATTAGCCATTAAAATAACCTCATATAATATTTACTAGTGGTTACCTAAGTACATTTGCAATGCTTCAGATTTAAATGCGGGCACTTCAGGCTCTGCAAAAGCGCCTTCATCGAGTTCTTTTCTATTGGTTTTAAATAACTTCTCAATAATATAAGCATGTGCACGAGTAATTTTTTCTAACTGACTAAAGCTTATTGCGTTCCAGTCTACATCAGCGCTCGAATGATAAAACTGGGTTGTTTGAATCCAACCAGCTGAAATTGCATTTAGCCTATTAAAGGGGGGATGAAATGCTGCTTCGTCTCCAACAGGGGTATTAATCATCATGTCACTGACCGCAATATTATATATTTTGGCTGCTTCTAGAAACCATTGCACAATTTTAGGGCTGCGATTGGTCACCAGTAAATACAGAGGCTCTGTGGTATTTGAACGACTAAACAGTAAGCCTTCGTCTAATGGTCGTATTAAACCTATATGCTCTGATTTCAGTACCATTAATAAGTCATTTTTCAGCATTTGCTTATATTTCTTAGCAAAAGGTAATGTTCCACCTACACCAGGAACTTCATGATCACCTTGGAACAAGAAAATAAAACCATGCTCTCTTTTCTCGAGAGGTAGTGAGGAGTAATATCTTGCTAAAGCTAGATGCATGGCTACAGCGGCACCATTATCATGAATACCGTAAAAATACCCATCTACATGAGCTGGCATAAGAATGTACTTACCTGATTTCCCAGGGACTTTAGCAAAAACATTACCAGACATTCTGTCTTTGCCGTGTTCCATTTGTCCTTGCACATTCATATTGAGTTTTACTGGTTCTTCATCCGTACTACGGTCTATTAATTTTCTTAGATATAAACCAGCATCGTCACCAATAGATATCCAAGGTGCAGCGTTACCAATAGCGTCACCACCTCCAGGCGCTCCGACTCTACCTGCCACTTGTAATGTTTTAGGAGTATCCCACCAAACAACAATACCTGCAGGAAGGCCAAACTCTCCAGAAGCAACACGAGAGTATGCCATACGTGCAGTATTAAACATCGCACTTGGCAAAGTAGTGCCACGTAAGAGAATAATTTTATCTGTTAAGTCTCGGCCCTTAAGTTCTGCCGCGCTACCATTACCCACATAGATAACTTCTCGTTCGACCCCTTCTTTAGGGGTGTTTTTAGAAATAAATGGCGTGATGGCATGTTCAAATACGTAGGGGGCATTGTTTTTTAATGCGTTTGAACTAACAATTTTTAAACTCGCTGTTGTAGGTCGCCATTGTGGATACTGTGAAGGAAACTTATCATAGGTAACATCCTTTATGCCGAATGATTTTAATCTATTTTCCAACCAGTTAAGAGTGTTACGTTCATACTTAGTTCCTTGGATTCTTCCCCATAATATTTCTCCATCATGTTTTGATTGCAGCGCAAAACCAACAAGTTTATCAATGTAATGCTCTATTTCAGCCGCTGTTAAAGCTTGAAATGGGTCACTACCAGCAGGTGCTATTTGAGGAAGTTGCTCCAGTGGAAATTTATAGGCCATTAAGTCTAAAGATTGCTGCATCTTTTGTTGATATTGATTTGGCGGGTAAAATGATATACCCGATAAAAGTTTAAGCAATGCTTCAGGTGATTGGGCCATAGCTTGCTTGTTTTTAGGAGCGTCAATTTTACTTTGAACTTTCAAATCTTTTTGTGTAGCTCCTTCAGCAAACGATTGGCTAATTGCTAAAGTACTAACAATTAGAATACTGATTTGCAGAAAAATTTTTACAATTCTAAATTTTAGATATGTCATTAACCATGCTCCTACCAAACAAAAACTTACCAATAATTACTTAATTAGATCTCGTGAAATGATTTCTTTCATGATTTCCGAGGTACCGCCATAGATCCGCTGGACACGAGCATCAACAAAGGCACGGGAAATCGGGTACTCAGTCATATAGCCGTAACCACCAAAGAGTTGCAGACAACCATCGACCACACGCCCTTGCATTTCGGTTGAGGCAAGTTTAGCCATGCTCACAGATGTAACATCGAGCTCTCTGCGTGAATGACGGTAAGTGCATTCTTCAACAAAGGCTTTGTTAATACGTATGTCTGTTGCCATTTCAGCCAGTTTAAAACGCGTATTTTGAAAATCGCTAATGGCTTTACCAAACGCTTTACGCTCTTTTACATATTCAATGGTCGATTCTAGGGATCCTTCGGCAGCAGCTACAGCACAAACGGCAAGACTTAATCTTTCCCTTTGTAACTCTTTCATCATTACAATAAAGCCTTGGTTCAATTCACCTAACATGGCTGATTTTGGTACACGCACGTCTTCAAAGAAAAGCTCTGATGTATCTGCTGAATGACAGCCAATTTTATCTAAATTAGAGCCTTTAACAAAACCCTGAGTATTAGCGTCAACAATAAATAATGATATCCCCTTAGCGCCAGGTGCATTAACATCGGTTTTAGCTGCTACAATTGCAAAGTCGCAATGCTGACCGTTGGAAATAAAGGTTTTAGAACCATTAATAACATATTCTTCACCGTCTAATTTTGCGCTAGTTCGTAATCCCTGTAGATCAGAGCCTGCACCAGGCTCGGTCATGGCTATGGCGCCAATGGCCTCACCACTTACCATTTTAGGTAAATATTTTAGTTTTTGCTCTTCGCTACCAGCATTAAGAACATAGTGGGCAACAATGTCAGAGTGAACGGCCATACCGCCACCAACACCAATACAACCCTTGCGGCAAAACTCTTCAAGTACTACCATGGAAAAGCGAAAATCAACGTCAAAGCCGCCATATTCTTCAGGAATGTCTACGCACAGAAATCCGGCCTCGCCCAATTGGTTCCATACTTCGCGGGGAATAATGCCGTCTTTTTCCCACTGTTCGTAATGTGGCATGATTTCAGTTTCAACATAACGTTTAAGGTTATCTCTAAATAACTCTGCTTCACTTTGATCGTATTCAATCGTCATCTTATTTCTCCAAATGTTTTTATCTGTTGGCCCTGTTAGCCAACAATAGACTGCTCGTGCAGTACTTGAATTTGTTTATCGTTCAATCCGAGTTCTTGTAGTAACAGTGCAGTATCAGCTCCTTCAGTTGCTGGACCTCGCTTCACCTCTGGTATTGTTCTACTAAATTTTGGCGTCGGCGCTGGCTGAATAAGGCCATCGACTTCAATAAAGCTTTTTCGCGCTTGATTATGAGGGTGTTCATGAGCTTGCCAAAATGGCAAAACCGGCGAGAAACAAGCATCAGTTCCCTCTAAAAGCTTACACCACTGTGCCTGAGTACGCGTTTTAAAGAGGTCTTTAAGCTCTGATTTTAGCGCATCCCAGTATTTAGGATTCATATGCCTTTCTAACCAGCACTCGGCTAAGCCTACTTTTTCAACAAAAACTTTCATAAAGGGCTTTTCTATTGCCCCGAATGAAACGTATTTATTATCTGCAGTTTCATAAACATCATAAAAATGCGCACCGCCATCAAGCAGGTTGGTATTTCGTTGCTCAGACCACATGCCAACGGCTTTCATTGAATGAAACATTGCCATTAGTGCGGAGCTTCCCTCCAGCATAGAAACATCTATCTCTTGTCCTTTACCTGAAGATTTTACTTCCAATAGGGCACAAACCAAACCAAAGGCCAGCATCATGCCACCGCCGCCATAATCACCAATCAGGTTTAGTGGTGGCACAGGCGGTTCATCTTTTCTGCCTATGCCGTGCAAGGCACCTGAAAGGGAGATGTAGTTAATATCATGGCCTGCTGTTTTAGCAAGTGGGCCTGTTTGACCCCAACCGGTCATCCGGCCATAAACTAAGCTAGGATTTCTAGCTAGACAATCATCAGGGCCAATTCCAAGCTTTTCTACTGTGCCTGGCCTAAAGCCTTCAAATACGGCATCAGCGCTTTCACACAAGCTTAAAAACAACTCTCTGCCGCGTTCAGACTTCAAATCTAGCTTGATTGATTGTTTGCCTCGTCGACATATATCCACTTTCAATGACGGTGCATTTCCTGCTTGCATGCGATCGACAGCAATAACCTCTGCACCCATATCCGCTAACATCATGCCAGCGAAAGGACCGGGACCAATGCCAACTAACTCTATGATGCGCATGCCTTGTAATGGCCCCATAATCAACCCCGTTTGTTTTAGTTACTATGTAAATAGATCATTATTGAACGCTTTTTCAAGCAAAAGTTCAGGCGCTTTAAAGCGCTCGCCGTATTTGTTGGCAAGTTCTTCACAGCGACTCACAAAATCATTTATACCGTAAGTATTTATATACTGGAAAACACCACCTGTATGCTGCGGAAAGCCAATACCAAAAACAGAGCCTATATTGCCGTCCATCACAGTATTAAGCACATTTTCTTGTAAACATTTGATTGATTCAATTATCTGGCGGAACAAGATCCTATCTTTAATGTCTTGCGCAGGAGTGCCAGTGTTATGGACTGGAAATAGCTCAGCTAACCCTGACCAAACTTGCTTGTTCCCATTTTCATCATATTGGTAAAAACCACCACCATGGGCGCGTCCTGTTCGGCCTGCTTCGAGCATTTTAGGAACAACTTGCTGAGTAGCCGGACGAATGGCTTTATTGGCATCCAAATTCAGTTGCTTGATCAATCGTTCATTAGTGACATTAACATCACCCACTAGGCGTTGGCTCACTTCATCCATAATGGTTAGCGGTCCGACTGGCATGCCAGCAAGTTTGGCTAAATTGTCTATTTCTATCGGGCTTACGCCTTCAGTTAATAACTGAACGCCTTCATCTGTAAATGTGCCAAAGACTCTAGAGGTAAAGAAACCTAAACTGTCATTGACAACAATTGGAGTTTTCCTGATTTGCAGCACATAATCAAAAGCAGTAGCCAAGGTTTCATCTGAAGTTTCTGGGCCGCGAATGATTTCTACTAATGGCATCTTGTCTACTGGAGAAAAGAAATGTAATCCTATGAATTTACTGCTGTCTTGTGAAGCATTGGCCAGCAGACCAATAGGCAATGTCGAAGTATTGGATGAGAAAACCACACCATCTGCCAGCACAGCTTCAGTTTCTTTTGTTACTGTTGCTTTAAGGTTTTCGTCCTCAAAAACGGCTTCGATAATAAGGTCACAATCACTTAACTCTTCAGCTGCCGCAGTAGTTTTGATCAAATTGAGCAAAGCAGATTTTTTTTCTTCGGTGGAGCGCCCTCTAGCAATGGCTTTATCTAAAATTTTGGTAGAATAGGCTTTACCCTTTTCTGCATTTTCAATCGAGATGTCTTTTAAGACAACTTCTATGCCGGCTTTGGCTGATATATAGGCGATACCTGCACCCATCATACCTGCGCCCAATACACCTACTTTTTTGACTTTTTTGGCTGCTATACCTTCAGGGCGACTGGCTCCTGAATTAATGGAGTTCAGGCCAAAGAAAAAAGAAGAGATCAAGTTTTTAGCTACAGGGGTAACAACAAGCTCTGAGAGAGCTCTGGATTCAAGCGTTAAAGCTGTTTCAAGATCAACTTGTGTGCCTGAAGCTGCCGTATCGAGAATAACTTCAGGAGCAGGCATTAAACCACGAGTTTTTTTACGAACCATTGCAGGGGCAAACATCAACATTTGTGAAATTTTAGGGCTGCTTGCACTTCCGCCTGGAATTTTAAAACCTTTTTGATCCCACGGTTGTATTGGCTGAGGGTTGGCGATTATCCATGCCTTAGCTTGCTTAATTAACTCTTCACTTGTTTCAGCAACTGCATTTACCCAACCCGCGGCTAAAGCTGCATTAGGTGTGAGCTGAGTTCCTTGATTTAAATACGGAAGTGCTTTTTCCAAGCCTAACATTCTAACTAAACGGGTAATACCGCCACCACCGGGTAATAAACCTAAGCCAACTTCTGGTAATCCAAGCTTTGTTCTAGGTTTGTTAAGTACTATTCTGCAATGGCATGCAAGGGCAACTTCAAGACCACCACCAAGAGCACTGCCGTTTATTGCTGCAACAACGGGTTTCCCTAGTTTCTCTATTCTTCTGAAATATTTTTTCATTTCTTCAATACGATTGAAAAACATTTCTTGCTGTTTACCAGGGGTTATTTTTAATAACTCATGCAAATCACCACCAGCAAAAAATGTTTCTTTTGCTGATGTGATAATCACACCTGTTAAATTTTCTTCTTGTTCTATTTGCTCTACAAAGCTTGCTAACATAGGATCAAAATCCTTGTTCATTGTATTAACAGCTTGATTTGGCATATCCATTGTTATGGTTACTATACCTTGAGAGTCTTTATCGTATTTATAAGCTTGAGTCATGAAATCTGCCTCTAAAAAAATTAATGTTTGATAGTGTTAAACACGTTCAATAATTGTAGCGATACCCATACCACCACCTACACAAAGCGTAACGAGCCCACGCTTTAATTGTTGACGTTCTAGTTCATCAACCAATGTTGCAATCAACATTGCGCCAGTAGCTCCTAAAGGATGGCCCATTGCTATGGAGCCACCGTTTACGTTGACTTTTTCAACGGGCACTTTCATTTCATTAATGAAACGCATTACCACAGAAGCAAAAGCTTCATTAACTTCAAATAAATCAATATCATCAATAGTGAGTCCAGCACGTGCTAATACTTTACGAGTAGCTGGGGCCGGTCCAGTTAACATTATGGTAGGATCAGAGCTAGTAACGGCAGTGGCAACAATACGTGCTCTTGGAGTTAAACCTTGTCTTTTGCCTGCTTCTTCATTACCAATAAGCACAGTACAAGCACCGTCAACAATTCCACTTGAGTTACCTGGCGTATGCACATGATTTATTTTGTCTATTTGATAGTATTTAGATAATGCAATGTCATCAAAGCCCATAGCCCCCATTTTAGCAAACGAAGGTTTTAGTTGACCTAGACCATCAAGAGTACTATCGGGGCGAATAAACTCATCATGATCTAATAATGTAATACCGTTTTGATCTTTAACTTTGATAACTGATTTAGCAAATTTACCTTCTTTCCAGGCGTTAGCTGCTTTGATTTGAGAGTTTAATGCGAAATTATCAATATCTTCTCTACTGTATCCATCTAGTGTTGCAATTAAATCAGCCCCGATACCTTGAGGAACAAAATTGGTATTAAAGCTAGTTTGAGGATCTAAAGCCCATGCACCACCGTCTGACATCATGGGTACTCTTGACATTGATTCGACGCCACCAGCAACAACTAAGTCTTCCCAGCCCGAGGCGACTTTTTGAGCGGCAATGTTGACTGCTTCTAAACCTGAAGCACAGAATCTATTTAATTGAATGCCTGCAACAGTACTATCCCAACCAGCTACTTGAACTGCTGTTTTAGGGATACAAGCCCCTTGATCTCCAACAGGAGTAACTACGCCCATAACCACATCATCTACTAGCGATGTATCTAAATTGTTGCGCTCTTTAAGTGCCTTAAGTAAGTTACTTGCTAGGATTACTGGTTTTACTTCATTTAATGAACCACCGGCTTTACCTCTGCCTCGTGGTGTTCGAATAGCGTCGAAAATATATGCGTTAGTTGCCACATTAGTCTCCAAAATATAATAGTGCTGACCGGAAATGGTGCACTTGTTCTTAACTAGAATGTTATCGAATTCACTGCTTATTCCCAATGACAAAATCAGTCAAATTAGGGACAGTTTGTTACAGAAACAGAGGGGGATGTTATCCCCCTCGTAACCGACTACCAGTTATAGGTAAAGGTCGCGCCAAAAGTGCGGGGGGCACCGTATAACTCATAGAAACCACCTAACGAATCGTTACGAGCAGTAGTGAGATATTCTTCATCACTGGCGTTACTTATCCATAAACTGGCTTGCCAATCACCTGAAGTAGGTAACAGGGTAAGATGAAGGTCTAACAAACCGTAGGCATCTTGTTCATATAATGGTTTCTCAGCATCAATAGTTACCATGCCAAGGTCAAAGTCTGAACGCCAGCGATAAGCAACATCAAAAGCCAATGCATAATTTTCATTAACTTCTATTTCATACCGGCTGGATAGACCTAAATTCCAATCTGAAAAGTTGGGTAGTCTTAAGCCTTCCATATCATGGTCAGCAATACCAAAGCTGTCACGAGTAGTATAGTCTGAGTCTTTTATTTCTGAATCTACATACCCTAAATTTGCTACCAACGTCCAGTTATCTGTTGGGTACCAAGTAAGGTCTACTTCAGCTCCTAAGGTGCCAACATCACCAATATTAGTTAGTTGACGGTTTATAGCACCGCTCGGGTCTTGCACTAAAGCGAAGTTCTGTTGATCTTGATAATCGTAATAGAACAATGCACCATTAAGTCGTAAGTCTTGTTCACGCCAGTCGGTTTTGAAACCCAGCTCATAACTCATGACTATTTCTTCATCATAAGGCGCTAAAACACTTGCTGTGGTAGCCATGCCGCCGTAAAATCCGCCAGACTTAAAACCACGAGAAACAGAAACATAAGCCATTTTATCGTCAGTAAAACGCCAGTTTAAGGCAGTTTTTCCTGAAACAGCATCAAAGTTTAAAACATCATCAACAGTGAATAAGTTAAAGAAATAGTCTGGGGCAACTTCAAGTTCTAGTGAATAACTAAAATCTTTTTCTTCATCGGTATAACGTAAATCAGTTATCCAAGATAATTGCTCGGATAAAGTAAACTCTACTTGACCATAAATAGCTTTTGAAGTCGTTTTTTGTAAATAAGGTTTTACCGCATGACCTGTGCCAAAGCCTATAGGTACCAAGCCATGTGTTGCATATAAATGACTATCTTCTTCAATTTCATCATAGGCATAAGTCATGCCCAACTGCCAATACATATTGTCACTTGAGCTGCTTAAACGAAACTCTTGTGACCAAGCCGATATTTCTGCGTTAAAGGGGACTTGTTGATAATCCTCAGCTACTGCATCGGTATCGTACGTTCTGGAATAATCTGTACTGTCGTAGGCGGTAATAGAGGTGACATCAATAGAATTGATTTGTCCTTTAAGCTGTAAATTTGCTCCCCACCAGCTGTTATCTAAACGGTTAGTTGCAGAGCTATTACTCATGTGAGGATCTGTACCTAATCCAAGCTCATTTTCTGACTTGCCAGCAACTGTCCAACAGTTTTCTGCACTGCGATTTCCTTGAAACAAATCAGCACAAACAGCTCCCTCACTTGGCATAAGCATACCTAAAGGTAATGGGTAATCAACTCCAACCATTGGGCCTGCATCAATAGGTGCCCAAATACCTACTGCTCTTAACGGGGGGGTTTCACTTTTATCGGCACCGCCATGAACTTTTAAGAAAGCGTTGAAATTTTCACCTTCATAATCATATATCATTCGGGCGCCCCAGCGGTCTTCTTTACCCCAATCCTGACCATCTGTTAATGTCCAGTAACCTTCATCAGCACCCACAGTACGCCCAGAAAATCTCACAGCACTTTCATCGTTTAAAGTTAATGTATGAGCCGCTTCAGCTTCGTATTTGCCAAAGTCACCATAGCCCACTTTTACATAGCCATCATTATCTCCAGCAACAGGACGTTTAGAGTTAACCAATATTGCTCCACCAGTAGTGTTACGACCGTATAGCCCACCTTGAGGGCCTTTCAATACTTCTACCATATCTAAATCAAACATGGTGAAGCCACCTTGGGCATTCGAGGTTTGGTATGCCTCATCAACATAAAATGCCGCAGTTGGCGTGTTATTTATTTGGTTATCTTGAGTACCAACTCCACGTATGATAGCAATGGGCAAGCCACCACCACTTATTTCAAATAATTCAAAGTTAGCAACTTGGTCTGCAACACCGGAAATGTTATCAATGCCTTTATTTCTCATGTCATCACCGTAGACGACGCTAACGGCTACAGGAATATCCTGAATACTTTGCAAGCGCTTCTGTGCTTTAACTTCAATGTGTTCTAAATTGGAATCATCGATTTTATCTGAAATGTCTGCTTCTTCAGCCGACACACTGGTGATCAGCAAGCCACTGAGGCCTATCATAATCCCTTTCTTTACTGCTTTTGCTATTGCAGAGTAGCTCTTCATTTTTTTACTAGTACGAAGTTCAAGAGTAGTTGTGCCAATATTCATATTCAAATCCCCATAGTGGTTAAATAATTTTATTATTTTTTTAAACTAATATTTTGATGATAAGAAATGCTCTAAATTATCTAAGCATAGTCTACATCACCATTTCTGTAAGCTTACTTACCGGTCGGTAACCTCGGTTTACTATAGTCAGTATTCTTTGCTTTTGTCAATGATATATTTTGCTATTTGAATTGACTTGAAGTTAGCATATTGATATTTCGTTATAAAATTCGGTAACTGTTATTGAAAACCTAGAGTTGTTATAAGTTTTTTAGAAAACCATATAAATATATATTGCAATCTACCGCTTGGTAACATATGTTACCAATCGTGATGTTTTGTAAGGTTGATTAAGTTTTCCAGACAGAATAAAACTTGAAGAATGCTTACTATGTAAAGATTATAAGAAGGAATAACAGAATGCCGACTACTACTTGGACGGATGATATTCAACCCAAAGAAGAACAGTTTAAATTAAAAAAAGAGGCTTTGCTTCGTACTGCTGCACAAGCTTTCAATGAAGACGGCTTTCATAAAACGTCTCTCAATAATCTTGCTAAGCGTTTAAATGTCACTAAACCAACACTTTACTATTACGTTAAAGACAAAGATGACATTCTATTTGAAATACAACATAAGGCTTTAGTTGATATGCACAAGGTTTTGGAGGAATTAAGTCGTTCTTCAGAAAACGGCATAGGCAAGTTGAACTACATTATGGAGAGGTATGCCGAGGTGATCACAGATGATTATGGTCGTTGCCTAGTATTAATTGGCATGGGTGCCCTGAAACCCCAAAGTCGTGAAAAACTCATGCAGGTCAGGCGAACTCTTAATAAAGAAGTACATAGGTTAATTGCGTTGGGTATCGAAGATGGTTCGATCAAACCCTGTGACATTAAGCTGACCACTAATGCCTTGTTCGGTGCATTTAACTGGATAAGCCACTGGTATCAAGATGGTAGTGCGCAGAGCCCGACAGAAGTTGCACATTACTATCTCAAACTCTTTGCTAATGGCATGGCAGCAGTTGAGGTGGAGTAAAGCGTAAATATTATTTCATTAGCACATTTTTGTGAGGCGACTATGGCGCAGGAACTGACATTACCCCAGGTTTTATCAAGTATAAATTTCGAGGCAGATCCAACCGGTGATCACATTGCTAGGCTGCTAGATATTTTTAATTTTGCACTGAATGCTAATGGAAAGAGTATCGCTGAGCATTGTTTTAATGACACTAACAGGGGCTTGAGTGATAACCTTGCCCAGTTGTATTTAAATGTAGTTGATATTGTAGACGATGAGGCTCTAGGTTTGCTTGAACGGCCGTTGTTGCCGGGGTCGTTTGCCATGCTTGCACAGGTAATGAGTAATGCTCATATGCTTGGTGAAGCGCTTCAACAAGGCCAAAACTTTATTCGAATACTTAATTGTGGGTTAGAGGTTAAATTAATTAAACACCCGACACAGGTGGAGTTGAGTATTGAAACTACCGCTAACAAATCTCCTTATACCTCTTTCATCACTGAATTGATTTTAGCTACTCTGTACGGGTTAAGCAGCTGGTTGATAGGCAGTCGGATAAAACTTAAGGCAGTAAACTATATTTGCACTGCTGAAAATAAAGTGCCACCAGTATTTCAATTTAAAGCGCCTCAGCATTACGGCGCCAGGCACAACAGCATAGTATTTAGTCGTTGTTACCTTGATAAAGTTGTTTCTCGCGAAAATGTCGATATGAAATTGATGATAAGAAAAGCCCCCCTTAGCCTTTTAACCAATAACTCAGAGGGCGCGCGTTATTCTTCAAGGGTAAAAAATGCGATTAAGCATAGTCTGCCTTTTATTCCTAATCAGGCGCAAATTGCTGCGACACTCAATTTATCAGAGCAAACATTGCGACGTCGTTTGCAGGCTGAAGGTGAAACTTACCGCGGGATTAAAGAAAAGTTACAGAAAGAATTAGCGATGGCTTATTTAACAAAAAATGATTTATCCATTGCCGACATTGCCATGAAGCTCAACTACTCTGAAACATCAGCGCTTGCCAGGGCGTTCAAGGGTTGGACAGGTTGTTCTCCAGCACATTTCAGAGAAAGGATGGCAAGTACAAATGATATTGCCCATAGTTAAAGGTTGTTTGCCTGTAGCGAATATTGGTTAGCTGTAGATGTTCTTTGTCATAAAAAGTCATGATTTTGAGCATATTTGTCATGCTTTAATCCTTGAACAATCATTAAGATAATAGTTATCAAATCCAAGAAATAGATTAGGAACTCGCCATAATGAATATAAATTCTATTTTATATCAAGAATGCAAAGGTGTAGCGATTATTACGCTCAATTGCCCTGATAGTCTAAATGCGCTCAATAAATCGTTACGTCGAGAGTTAAGAGAAGTCTTGATAAAAGTAGCTGAGCGGCGAGAGGTACGGGTCGTTGTTTTAACGGGGGCGGGACGCGGCTTTTGTGCAGGCGCAAGTTTGCCGATTGATTACCAGCAAGACTACAAAAGCATAGAAGAACAAATTATAACTGAATACAAGCCGATAATATCCCTGCTCAGTGACATGCCAAAACTTGTTATTGCTGCTGTAAATGGCGTCGCTGCCGGGATTGGGACAGCACTTGTTATGTCGTGTGATTTAGTTGTAATGAGTGAGGATAGTTACCTGTATCAGGCATTCAACGCGATTGGTTTGAATCCTGATGGTGGAGTTTCATGGCAGTTGTTACTAGCTCTGGGATATAGAAAGGCCATGGAAGTTCTTGTCAATGCGGACAAAATTTCTGCTGAAAAATGCGTGTCTTGGGGACTGGCAAATAAAGTTGTATCCAGTGAATCGTTGCTTGAGGAAACACTTTTGTGGGCAAGAAAACTTGCTAAAGGTGCGCCCTTATCACAGCAATATACCAAAAAATTATTATCACAAGTTTTGTCGTTAAGCTTGTCTGAGGCTATTGATATGGAAGCCAAATTGCAAAATACCTGTATCGAATCCTCAGACCACTTGGAAGCGGTGAATGCTTTTTCGCAAAAACGTCCACCGTGCTTTGTTGGAGAATAGGCAGTGATTAATTTACCTGACATGAAAAAGGACCGAGAATGAAACGAAGAGAATTTATTCAATATTCAGGTGCAGGTATTGTTGCTGCTTTCGCAACAGCCTGTACCACTTCCCAATTTAACCTGTCTTCAGTATCGACAGAGAGAAAGAATGACTTGTGGCAATTAGATGGTGTCGCTACGGCTAAATTGGTGAATCAAGGGGAAATATCGCCGCGAGAACTTGTGCTCGATACCTTTGAGCGTATTTCCGCACTGGATAAAAAACTCGGTGCTGTATCAGTAATGGATTTCGAAGGAGCACTAGATCGTGCTGATAAAATAGACCGAACAGCTCCTTTTGCTGGATTACCATTACTGCTCAAAGATGGTACAGATTTCGATGCTATGAATCGACCACACGGCTCAAAGCTTTTTGCCAAATATAAATCTAAAGGTGAGTCACCTATAGTCAAGCGTTACATTGAACTGGGTTTTAATATCATTGGCTATAGCAAAACGCCTGAATTTAATAATCTGACTTCGACAGAACCTCTGTATTTAGGCCCATGCAGAAACCCCTGGAATTTACAGAAAAGTGCCGGAGGTTCTACTGGAGGTGGAGCGGCGGCCGTTGCTGCTGGCTATTTACCTATAGCTCATGGAACGGATGGCGGCGGCTCACTTCGTATTCCCGCCAGCTTTTGCGGCGTATTTGGTTTTAAACCCAGCCAATACCGAATGCTGTCTGGCTTTTTGGATGGCAGTAATAACCAGTTTACCCAACATCACGCCTTATCACGTAGTGTCAGAGACAGTGCTAGCTTGTTTGCTTTAACCCAAAACAAAGTTAACAGTGCAAATTTGCCACCGTTAAACATGGTTAATGCTCCTTCGAAGCAGCGCCAGCGCGTCGGCGTGTTGAATACCAATGTTTTTGCTTCTCAGCCCCAGAAGAATGAGCAGGCAGCACTCGAATATACCAGTAAAGTTCTTACTGATTTAAATCATGTGGTAGTGCCTTTAACACTCAATATCAATGGTGATGAGTTCTTTCATCATTATTTAAGTATTTTCGGACAAAAATTATCAGCACTGCTCCAATATGTTGAAAAAGCTACCGGCGTGCGAGCGGAAGATTCCGGTTTGCTAGAGCCCTGGACCATAAGCCTAACCAGAGGGATACAGACACGCTCGGCAAATGCAGTTGAACAAGCTCAAAACTATATTCTTGGCTTGAAAGAACAAATTAACCAACAAATGACAGCCTCAAAAGTAAACATTTTGCTATCGCCAACAGTGCCAGACCCAATACCGGATTTAGGTATGATCCAGTCGAATGTTGATTATGACACGCTTTATCAGCGTAATACTCAAACGATGAGCTACACCTGCTTACAGAACATGATTGAACTGCCAGCCATGTCAGTGCCGCTTTTTCACGGCCAAGGCGGCTTACCTGTGGGCAGTCATTTTAGTGCAGGTATAGGTGAAGAAAACAGGCTTTTTGCTTTGGCACTAGAGTTAGAGCAAGCGGCTCCTTGGCAACATCGTTGGGCGCCTAATTCAGTGGCAAATATTTAATTTCAGCATCAGATTAAAAAAGATTAATAAGGGTATTATTTATGTACATTACACAATCACTTAAGCATTCTGCACAAGTTAATGGCAACAAACAGGCATCGGTATGTGGACAACGAAGTCAAACTTATAAAGAACTGCTGGAGCGGGTATCTCGGTTTGCTAGTGCCCTTATTGACTCTGGTGTGGCTGTCAATGACCGCATCGCTATTTTAGCGTTGAACAGTGATAGATACCTAGAATATTTCTTCGCCGTGCCCTGGGCAGGTGCCGCAGTTGTGCCACTTAATATTCGCTGGTCGGTGGAAGAAAATACCTTTGCGGTGCAGGATGCCGGGGTTAAATACATTTTGGTTGATGATACTTTTATCCCTGCCGTAACAGCCATTCAATCAAAATGTGATAATTTGCAGGCAATTTATATCGGTGATGGTGAAACACCTGACAGTATGCTTAATTATGAAGCTTTAGTTGCTGATAATATGCCAATTAAAGATGCGCTCAGATGCGATGACGACCTTGCTGCCATATTATATACTGGCGGCACCACAGGCACTCCAAAAGGGGTTGAACTATCCCATCGTAGCTTTGCTTGTACGGCGATGTCGGTCTCGTTGGATCTTGACTTTAATCAGCCTGATATTCGTTATTTGCATGCCGCGCCCATGTTCCATATGGCCGATTGCGGTATGACCTTTGCCAATACACTGATGGGCAATACGCATATTTTTATGCCTGCCTTTAACCCTGATGCTATTCTAAAAGTCATTGAACAATATCAGGTTACCGATGTGTTGCTAGTGCCGACCATGATAGGCATGATGCTTAACTCTCCGACCCTGAACGATGCTGATGTCAGCTCATTACGGAAAATAATTTATGGCGCCTCGCCTATGCCAGAAGGTATTTTGCGTGGCGCTTTAAAGCAATGGCCTGATATTCAATTTTACCAGGGCTATGCCCAGACAGAGCTTAACCTTGTTGGTACGGTCTTACGTCCTGAATATCATGTACTAGAAGGCCCTGACTCAGGAAAGCTCAAAGCTACCGGCCAGCCTAGTACTATTTGTGAGATGCAAATTTGGGATGAAAATAACTTGTCGCTAGCTGCAAAAGAAGTAGGGCAAATTGTTGTTAGAGGTCCAAGTGTAATGAGTGGTTATTGGAATAACCCAGAACAAACTGCGGAAACTATTATTGATGGCTGGGTCAAGACAGGTGATGCCGGCTATTTGGATGAAGATGGCTTCTTATTTTTAGTCGATAGGGTTAAAGATATGATTGTTTCCGGTGGCGAAAATGTATTTTCTGCCGAAGTTGAAAGTTGCTTGTCTTTACACCCTAAAGTAGCTGAAGTAGCGGTCATAGGTATACCCGATCCTCAGTGGGGCGAAGCCGTTCATGCTATTGTCAGGTTAAAAACAGGTGATGAATCTACTGAAACTGAGCTTATTGAACATTGTAAAGCAGTAATTGCTGGTTACAAGTGCCCACGAAGTATTTCTTTCCGTGAAGAAGATTTTCCTATAACGGGAGCAGGCAAGGTACGTAAGGTTGATTTGAAAAAGCAGTTCTGGCTTGGGCAGGAAAGAACAATTGGGTAAACTGGTAATATAAACACAAGAATTAAATAATCGAGTTTAAAAAAGACAGGCTTTTAAGCTCCTTTATCTTCTATATATTTACTTAAGTCTAATTTTGGTAAATATAAATGAATCAAATAGCTTTGTTGGTAATAAGTACTATTCACCTCCATTTTGTAATGGGCATAAAATTGGAGGTGTTACTATCAATTAATTTTCCTACCTTCTAGTTATCAAGGTAAGAAAAGGTGATATTTTGCAAGTCTAGGTGTGTGATTTATAGTCATTTTATCTAAAACTAATTATAATCTGACAATGGTTGAATTGTTATGTTTTTCTTACTAGTTTTGTGTCTTCAACCAATGCATAGCTTCTTCTTCATTCTCAAAAAACTTTATATTAAGGTTTTCCTGTGAAGGTATTAATTTTTTATCTAACTCCTTAAGAGCAATTGAGCGAATAACTATTGCCTTTGCGACTAAGTTTTGATTAATTAACCATTTGTTAAATTCATTAGCTTCATACATGGCTTCATACATGGCTTCAGGCGTTGCTCCTTCTAATTCTAAAAAATTATCAAGTATCGAAAAATTATTGTGATTAAAACCCTTTATAGTTTTTTTTACCTCGCTGAGTAAAGCTATTGCGCCAAAATCATTGAATGGTCCACTTAATTTAATAACTATGATGTTATCTTTAACTGTAATTAAATATGTTCCATGTTCTAATGACATTGTATTCCTCCCAAGACTTCCCGTGTATTATTTAATGCTAATTCATTCGTTATCAAAAAATTGACCACGTCAATTTTCAGTATAGATTACCGGTAGATTATTAGCATATTGAGTTCTGTAATTCATTTTAATATCGAAGAATGTAGGCAAAATAACCGAAAAACTATTTAAATACACAGTTCACCGTCTATGAGGGGAGAACTGGTGCAGGTGAAAATGATTTTTGATTCGCCATGGGTTACTTTGAAAACGTCCACCAACCTACGCTGAGTTAAGTTTTACGTTCCACGGTAGTAGCTTTTCTACATCAAAATTTCAGTTGTTTATGAGTGCTACTCTGATGATGCCGCTTTATCTCATTCAGAGGGCGGAATACCATAGATTATATATATTAAAAATGACTTTCTATCACACTCAGGGGGCGATAGCGCCATAGAGTATATATTCTAAAAATAGAATTATTTAGTTCATTACCCCGTTGGCGCTTTTTAATATTTAAGTTTCTGTTGCTTCTGAAATTGTTAAAGCATCTTCAATTTCGACACCAAGGTATTCAATGGTGCTCTGTAGTTTTGAATGCCCAAGCAGTAGTTGGATTGCCCTTAAGTTTTTTGTTTTAGCGTAAATTAGTGATGCCTTAGTTCGCCTGAGTGAGTGTGTTCCGTATTGGGTTATATCTAACCCTAATGTGAACACCCAACTTTTAACTATATTGGCATAGTAGTGATAGCAAATATGTTGCCCTAACTTTCTTGGACTAGGAAACAGAAAATCTGAGGAGGATAGATTTTTCAGGTATATCCACCTACTCATGCACTGTTGAGTCTTTGGTGTTATTTCAAATTGAACTTCTTTGTGAGTTTTTTGTTGCTCTATCATCGCACGAGATTGAACGAGTGATGCAGATGATATATCACGAACTTTTAAGCTTATTAAGTCACAAGATCTAAGTTTACTATCAATGGCCAAATTAAATAAAACTAGTTGCTCAAGTTTGTTTTCAATTTCAAGCCGAATTCTAATCCGCCAAATGTCTTCAAGTTTAAATGCTTTTTTTTGTCCGACACGTTTACCTTTATTCCAAGCCGTCATGACTAATCCTCACTATAAATGTTGAACTAAAAGTTAAGGCTAAAAAAGGTGGGGATGAATATAAGTAGATAAAACTAATTTTAGATAATGATTGCATGCTTACATAGATAGTATTGATTGTTATGTAGACAAATGAAGTTGTATGGGGCACTAGTTAATATCTGCATGAGGCCATTTCGCAACACATATCAGGCTTAACTTTTCTAATGAATTACGTCATTTGTTGTGAGTGTTGCATCTGTTGTATTGAGATAACTCACCTACTATAATCATTAAATAAAACCTTTGTATACATAAGATGTCACCATGAGAAATGCATTAAAAGCAGATGATGAAAACAAAAAGATAATGCGGTTTATCGAAAACAACCCATTAATAAAGCAAGCATTGTCGGAAGCAATTCATGATAAAAATGCTAGCCTAACCACAACGGTGTTCAATGGTGATAAACTCTCCAAACTCATATCCCCCATCAACACTCGCTTTTAGCCCACAGCCATCACAAATTAATTTAATAACTTCTTGTTGCTTAACTGTTTTGAATTTTTTCATGTGCCCGCCTTAACGCAATCAGGCGGCACGCCTTGCCTGACTATGCATAATTGGTCGAAAGTCAATGAAATAGATGATGGTAGTGCATCGACCTTATAAATACTGTTGAGGGTAAAAACTAACAATTTTTCAGTATCTATTTTTACAATGGGGCTGCTCACCATCCAGTCTCCAGGCTGCCACCGGCCTAGACGGTCACGCTCAACCGTGCCATAAATAAATTGCATCTCAAGCTCGTTTACGTCAATCAATTTAACGTCCGTAATCACGCCGGTAATTGGTATTTCCATTTTCTAACTCCTCAACGCTGCTCTTTTGCTAATGATTTTCATGAGTCCTCTTTGCACACGGAAGATTGTGATAAATAATGCACTAAGATATTCCTATCGAGTAGCAGGTTTCGCTCTTCATCCATAACAAGCTCACCTGAGTTAAGCATACTAATAATGTATGCTTTGATTGCTGGGTCATATCGCTCTATTGGTGCGCTAAGCGTTGTTCCCATTCCGCCATTAACAATAATATATAATTGCGCTTTGTTGGCGGTGTCGACTCCAACGCAAAGCCAGTGGGGACTATCCTTTGCTGCAAATCGTTTTCTGAATGTTTCAATCGTTAACATAGGTTGCTGTATCTAAAAATGTGCATCAAAAGAGGCAATGACTTGCTCTCGATACTTACCTAATATTTCAAATGAGTAACTCGACATATCAGTGGTTGTATTATCATCACGGTTATCTGACGCCCTAAGATTCGTTAATACATCACTGGCACTTTCTTCCCAGTCAAAATGAAAATCAGACAAGATGGACTCTCGTTTATGATTACTTTGCTTCGCTCTGTTACTTTCAATAAAATCATCATAAATGGAGTCATTAATGGAGTCATTAATGATAACCGCTTCATCCGGTAAGTCTTGGTCAATGCGATGGGCAAACTCAGTAAGTTTTGGCTCTGCGAAAGTGTATAACCAGGCTTCTTGGTTTGTGGCATCGTTTACTCGCAATATCCGGCCCAAAACCTGACGAAAATAGAGCTCTGTTTTCACTCGACTTAAATGACAACACACTTGAAGACGGGGGATGTCAGTCCCTTCGCTTACCGACTGATACGACACCATTGATTCATTTAATAATGCCTTAAGGCTCTCAAAAGTTTTATATTGCTTTTCATCATCGGTTACCGACATTTTATCATTGTCGATAAGTACCAGTTTAGGGCTACGGCAGACACCATCTCTTACCGCCTCTTTTAGTCCATAACTGTAATGACATTCAATTTTGGCATCATCACCGACATAATTAGACAGTACAATCGGTGCTTTATCAGAGCGCCACGGGGTTCCCGTCAGTGCCAAGGTGTATTCAGCCTGAGACTGAACATTAGCTATAATTTCCTCGCCCCATACGTTCGCATTTTCAAGCGATGAGCCTGCGCAATGGTGGATTTCATCAAAAACGACTAAAACCCGATGCTGTTGTAATAACTGCCAAAAATCCTCTTTAAAGAATAGAATATTTTGATAGGTATAAGTGCAACCAACAGCGCCGATAACACCATCAAAACGTGCTTTAAATCGATTGCTAAACGTGTGGGTTATTCCTTCGGATATCGTGATTGACGGAGCAAAACAAAGTACAAAATCTATTTTATTTTGCTCAAACAACTGTGCTGCAACTTCCGCGGCCATAACCGTTTTTCCAGCACCGGGCGTGGCTAAGCAAAGAAAATGTCGTTTCCCCGACGCATAATGATTTAAGGTAGTATCTACACTGTCGACTTGCCATTGGCGTAACTTCATATATTTATTCTTCAGATAGGTAGTTTAAAAGATTTTTTGTCGCGCGTATTTTTCCAAGAAATTTTGATGACCGTTCACTTGCATCAAGGTATTTACTGTGTAGATATTCTCTTGCTTGCGGAAATGTCTTAATCAAACGTAAGTACTCTTCAGATTCAGAAATTGAAGAGATTAAATCGACCTTGTCTCCTTTAATTTGCTCTTTTAGGTCATTGATAACATCATCATCATTAGCACTTTCTTTTGCGGAATTGATACATTGATTTTCAGATATGTTTTTCTCATCAGTGTTCACATATTCACCATAAGGAATAATAACGGCTTCATGAAATGACGGGGTTTTTGAATAAACTGCATCCCGAGCTCCCTTACTAGTACTGCTTTTTGACAAAAGACCTCTTTTGAGTAAGCGCAATATCTGTTTATACACAAGAATTCTCGCGTCTCTTTCGGATAATTCATTTCCAAGTATTTTCAGGAAAACATTCCTCAACTTAGTAACAGTAAAGCCATCAAAGCTTTTATCTTTAATTATTGAACACAAGGGCTCTTTGATTTTTAATTCTACAGGCGACATCAAACTATCCAGTTAATTATTCAGTGGTTCAATTATGATAAAACATCTGAGGATTATAAGACGTGGGATTATAAGACGTGGGATTATAAGACGTGGACGAATAAACCTCAAGTCTTAGATACTTGTCTTCTCTGTGGAGGAGATAAATGAATAATAAAGAGCTAGCGGCACAGTTTGGTAAGAATGTACGTTCAAAGAGAGAGTTGCAGGGGATTTCCCAAGAAAAATTTGCCCTTTTAGCTAATTTAGACAGAAGTTATGTTAGTCGTATTGAGCTGGGTAAAATAAGTGTTTCTCTGGAAAAAGCTTACTATCTAGCAGAGAAGCTTAAATGTAATATTCGAGAATTATTACCTAAGGAAAATAATTAAAATATGAAGGCACTATCCCATTAAGTGCAACAACCATTAGTTTATATAGATGTGGCTGTAGCTTTAACTCTAACTGTCGCTGTTGTTCAAGAGATCTTGTTCTTACTAGGTAATTGATAAAACTTCTAACCCCTCAGTTCATCTATGTTCTATTGATGATTGCATTGTCACTTCAATGTTATTAACTTAAAGGTTTAACACTTACGCTTCTAGCTCATGGAGTGTTAAGCCTTGTTAAGTTGATATGGTTCGGAAACTAGATAAATTGAAACTCAATATCGAAACACAAAAATTAATCTCGCGGACAATGAAAAAAGTACCGTCAATTTAAGCATTATCGTCTATTTCCTCTATATAATAGGACCAGTGCCCATATTTGTCCCTTTGTAATTACATTACCAACGGCACCATGCGCTGAGTAACTCTTTTTTGCATTGGTTGATTTATCACTGTATCTAGTGACGCAACTTCTGCCACTCGAACTTCTTTCTTTGCGCGAGTGATAGCCGTGTATGCCCAACTCTTGTTGCACATCGGTAAATTTTCCATTACAGCTACTACCCTATCAAACCCTGCTCCTTGAGCTTTATGACCCGTTACTGCATATCCAAGTTGGATTCCTGCTTTGGCTGCATCCTGGTAGCTCAATATTATTTCTCTTGGGTTACCTTTAACTGTGTCTAGATGAAAAACTAGCTCGTTATTCTTCGCCCATTTAAAAGTGGCGAACTGCCCATTATAAAGGTCCAAATTATTTAAGTTTCGAGTAAAGATCACGCGGTCACCGATGTAGAACTGCGTTGAAAGAATTGATAATGAGGGTAGTGCCTGTGTAGTGTACTTAACTGCCTGAATTTTACTGTTTATCGATGTTACAGTGCTGTTGGTTGCAGCGACTACTTGTGCGCCCTCTTCAAATGCATAGGAAACTATTTCATTCATGCGGCGACTTAGGTAATCAAAGGCGCCATATGAAGTAGGTCTTTCACCATGCCAAATAGTATTGGCTGCATTGGTGATCTCTTCAGCTTCTGCGCGCCAAACTTTTGTTAAGGTTGTAGTTGGAAAGTATTGTGTCGCTTGTTTAAAGAATGAGCCGTAACCTATTGGTTCCAACTGGTTTGTATCACCAACGAACACTATACGTACATCACGAATAGGAAGATTCTAATTGGTATGTTGGCCGTTTAGTGTGGAATCTACAATACCCCTTGTTTATATACATGATGTGTTTTTAACAAAAATAAAGTAAAAATATATGTCAAGGATAATACGCAATTCTTTGCGTATTAATAAAAATAAGTAAGAATACATACGCAAACGATATTTGTTGAGTTTTTATATACGGCCAGAATTTCTTATTTGGCTGTATCCTATATCACTAGGTGGTATTGGGAGGTTTTTAGTGTTTACTTGAACTTAAGCGTTAGTGAAATACATGCGCAATGGATTGAGGGATAGTAAATACCTTAGGTCGTTTTGACCCCATTACGGGAGTTAACTGGAATCGTATGTATCACTTTGACGAAGCCGTTATAGCGCCATTTGCGAAACAAAATATTGATGCATCAGAAGAAGAAATAAGCGCTATTTTTCAACAATTATTATTAGATCAAATTGAGCAAAAATTAGATCATAATATTTGGGGCTTAACGACAGGTCAACGTATTGCCTATCAGTTACAGCGTATGGCACATCAAGCAGACTTAGTGCTCGATTTACATACGGGCCCGATTTCTAGTAAACATTTATATTGCCCTGAATACGCTAAAGCTAGTGCTAGCCATTTTGATATTCCCCATACTATTTTTATTCCAAATGAATTTGATGGCGCAATGGATGAATCGACTTTCTGTCCATGGTGGAACTTACAGCAAGCCTATAAAGATTTAGGGAGAAACTTTGTCATGGGCGAGGGAGCCTTTGCCAAAGAAAGCTTTACCGTTGAACTAGGCTCGCAAGAACAAATTGATCTAGCTGTTGCACATCAAGATGCCTTGGGGATTTTAAGTTATTTACAATATAAAGGTGTTGTTGCCAATAGCAATGAGCAATACTTTCAACCGCAAAAGATGACACGGTATGCCTGTTATTTAAAAGATTATAAAGCCTTGTATTCACCAATGGGGGGGATGATCGATTATTTAGCTGAGTTTGGTAAACCTCTTCCAGCAGGCGAACCCTTAGCACGTATTTTACGCATGGATAACTACGGTGATGGCGACCCGTTACATAATATTTGTCTTGATAGAGAAGTGATCCCTATTTTGCATTTTGCTTCTGCTAGCGTGAATCAGGGCACTGAACTTTATAAAGTGTTTAGCGATTACTTTGAGTTATAGCTTGAAATATAGTGTTTAGTTTTAACTTGTAGGTACATTGATAGTGTTATATTATCACAACCTATATGATGCTACGTTCTAAATTAACTAATACAGAATTAAAAAAATCAGCAACCATGAATGCTCTGGCAGTCATGGTTTTTGCGTTGTTCTTTTTAACATCAACACTTGTTCATGCAGATCACATAGCAACTCATGCTATTAATGCTGAGCAGCCAGAGTGTTATATATGCCATCAAGGTATTGATACCCCCACAGAATTACCACAAGTTAACTCTATTTTTGTTGCGAGTTATTGTAATAACTTGTTTGAGGCAATTACCGCTCAGAGCAAAGTAAATTACTTTATACAACCCCAATTAAGGGCGCCACCAGTAATCTAGTCAATTTATTTTATCGCTTTGTTCAATAGGTCACTTAGGTTGTTAAATCTAAGCACATTATTGAACCAAAAATTAACTATTTTATTGGAATACATTCATGTTTAATCCTTCTTTTTTAGCAAAGAAAGTCTTTGCTACTTGTACATTAGGCACAGTAGTTACTACGCTCACGTTTAGTTCAGCTACTTTAGCACAACAAATTTCAGGTAAAGTCGTTGATCATAAAGGAAGCCCTGTTAACTCAGCAACAGTGAGTATTAATGGTACAGATCAAACCATTACAACAAATGAGCAAGGAATTTTTACTTTTTCAGGGCTAAATGCTGGCAATTTTGAATTACACACCAGCGCTAAAAATTATGCTCATAAAAATCAATATATTATGCTTAACCAAGATGATGTTTCTGATGTTATTATCAAGTTATCACCCTCTGTGATGGAAGTGTTAGATGTATACGCTACACCATTGCATTCATCTACAATTGAATCTGCTTTACCGGTAAATGTAATTTCAGGTGATGACTTAAAGCTTAAGCAAGCTTCAACCTTAGGGGAAACGTTAAAAAACGAAGTTGGGGTTCATTCGAATTTTTATGGTTCAGTTGCCAGTAGCCCAATTATACGTGGCTTAGATGGCCCTAGAGTACTAATTACGCAAAACGGATTAGATGCAGGGGATGCTTCACGTGTAGGCGCTGATCATGCGGTATCAACAGAAACCAGTACAGCATCGCAAATTGAAGTATTACGTGGCCCTGCTACCTTATTTTATGGCAGTGGTGCTATCGGCGGTGTTGTTAATGTGGTTGATAACCGTGTACCTACGTCAAGTGATACTATTGCTGAGTGGTTGTTACAGTATAACGATGTGTCAGATGAAAAGCAGAGTTCTTTTTCTTTGCAAACAGGAAATGACAGCTTTGCTGTCCATTTAGATGGCTTTTGGCGTGATTCAGGTGATTACAAATTACCTAAAGACTTTGATGCTCATGCACATGAAGAAGAGCATGAAGAAGAGGAGCACGACGAAGAAAGTGAAGAAACTCCGAGTCATTTAGCAAATTCAGCTTCGAAGTCGAATGGTTTTACCTTAGGTTCAAGCTACTTATTTGAGCAAGGTTATATTGGCTTTTCATACGGCACCATGAATCGTGATTATGGTATCCCAGGACATGCTCATCATGAGGAAGAAGAAATTCATGAACAAGAAGAGCATGAAGAGGGCACCCGAGCTGAAATGCAACAAGATAGGTTACAATTATTAAGTGAAGTGAACTTTAAACAGAACTTTATCAAACAATTAGCTACTAAGTTTGCCTATACCGATTATCAGCATCAAGAAATTGAAGGTGGGCAAGTGGGTACAACCTTTACTAATAAAAGTATTGAGATGAAAGCTGATTTGTATCATCAAGAATATCAAGGTTGGCAAGGTGCATGGACACTTCATTTTAAGGATTCAGATTTCAAAGCCATAGGTGAGGAAGCATTTACTCCACCGTCAAGCACAACTAGCTTCGCCATTGCTTGGCTAGAAGAAAAACATTTTGATAATGTGTTATTGCAGCTTGGCGCTAGAATTGAGCGTGTAAGTATAGAAGCTACAGAAGGTAGTTTAAACGTTCCCGTTGATGACCATGCTCATAACCTAGGAAGTATTTCATTGGATAAACAAGGCCTTACCCCTTTTAGTGCATCAACAGGCTTAGTTTGGAATTATCAAGCAGGCTATAATATTGGTATGTCGATAGCGTTATCTCAGCGATCACCTTCTGCGGCAGAATTATTCTCATTTGGCCCACATATTGGCACGAATACTTTTGAAGTAGGCGCAATGTATGAACTTGCACAAGAAGGTGATGAGATACATGTAGAATTATCATCACAAGCTCCAGAGCTTGAAACCTCGTATAGTATTGATTTAACTTGGCGAAAGTTTGAAGGTGATTTTGGTTTTGTTGTCAGTGCTTTTTATAATCATGTCAACGACTATTATTACCAGCAAGATACTGGATTGTTTTTTGATGGTGAACACGACGACCATGAATTGGAAGAGGATGAGCATAATGAAGGTTTGCCTATTTTAATTTATCAACAGGATGATGTTGATATGTACGGCGCTGAAGCAGAATTATTCTATCAAATAACAAGCCCTCTAAAAGCGAGTATTTTTGGCGACTATATAAAAGCCCAATTATCAGATGGTGGTAATTTACCGAGAACTCCGCCAATGCGTATTGGTGGATTATTGCAATATCAAGGAAATTCATATGACGGTGAATTGAGTGTTAACCGTTACTTTGAACAAAATGATATTGCGCCAATAGAAACGGTAACTGATGGTTATACTATGATTGATATGAATATGAATTATTACCTTGATGGTTTTGCTAATGATTTAGTGATTTATGCAAAAGCAAATAACTTAACAGATGAAGTTGCTAAAGTTCACTCTTCATTTTTAAAAGATATAGCACCGTTGCCAGGACGAAATTTTAGTGTGGGTATTCGTGGTAGTTTTTAATTATTGGCATAAAAAAGAGGACTTGTAATTGCAACATTCACCATTAATAGAAAAGTATTTATCACAAATAAAATGTGTAAAGGCAGATAAGCAACTACCCGTGCTTGATCTTGCCTGTGGTAATGGTCGAAATGGCTTATATTTAATTGAAAATGATATAAGCGTGACTTTTGCTGATGTTAATGGTGAAGCGCTTGCACAAGTTGAGCAATCACTAAATGATTTAAATGCAGGCAAACAAAAGCTAGCGCAATGCTGGCAAGTTGACTTTGAGCAGGCTCATTTAACAACATTGCAAGGAGAACTGTTTTCGGGAGTTATGGTATTTCGGTATTTACATCGACCTTTGTTTGAGAAAATTAAAGCGGCGATAAAGCCAGGTGGTATCATTATTTATGAAACTTTCACCGAACAACAAGCGCAATTTGGTCGTCCTAAAAATCCTGATTTTTTATTAAAACCAAAAGAATTAATTGAAATTTTTTCTGATTGGAAAATACTGCATAGTTTTGAAGGGGTTATTGATGTAGCTAATAATAGCAAGCAAGCTATTGCACAAATAGTCGCAATTAAGCTTGATTAATCGCTCTCAATTGGCAGACTATTTTTTCTCATCTGACAAATACAATAAGCTGACGAACTATTCAAAGCCTGCGATACGTAATCCTTCAATATAAAGATCAATTTGTGTTTGTTCTTTTAAGTAAAACAGTTTTTCTTTTACGAATGAAAGGCTAAAATTCGGGCATTCTTTTTGTAGTTTTTGTTTCGCTTTTTGCAACTCATCATTTTGTTCTAAGTAAGCGTGGGCTACTATAGAATGGGCGGTTGTCCAATATTGGCAGTTTGGAATGGCGCTAGCGAGTGAACTCCAATGCAGAGCTTTTTCAAAATTTTTGTTGAATATTTGAACCAAAGCGCCGTAGGTATAAAATGCCCAGAGTTGTGGATCATTTGGACTTAAATGTATAGCTTTATCAAAACACGTTAATGCTTCTTGGTATCTTCCTTCATAAGCGAGCGAATCACCTAAACCACAATGAGCGGCTGCAAAAGTTGGATTAAGTTTAATGGCTGCTTCATTTTCTAAAATGGCTAAAGCATATTCTTTTCTTGCTAGTAACACACGTGCTTTTAAGGCGTAAAATGTCGCATTTTGGCTATCTAATGTTAACGCTTTATTGCAAGCCTCAAGCGCATTATCAAGTAACTCGTTAGTGGGTTTAGTGTTCCAATAGACCATACCCAAAATTACCGCATAGGCCCACCATGCATAAGCTTCGCCAAAACGTTCATCTTGCTCTTGGCTTTTTAGTAAAAGGTTTTGAGCTTGAATATTATCTTCACCGGTAAATTTAAAAAAATGATAAATTCCTAAATGATAACAGTCCCAAGCCTGTAAGTTTGCAGGACGCTTTTGCAATACTTTATTACGCTCTGCAAAGCCAATTTCTGGCTCTAATCGAGCCACAATCATTGACGTTATTTCATCTTGTAATTCAAAAATATCAATAACTTTACGATCAAAACGCGCAGACCATTTCTGTACGTTATTACAAGCATCAATTAAGCTAGCATGTATACGTACTCTGTCACCAGAGCGTTGTACGCTGCCTTCAATGAGATAATTTACATTTAATTGTTGAGAAATTACTTGGTGGCTAATTGACTGATTTTTGTATCCGAAAGTCGTATTTCTTGCAGTAACATCGAGCCAGCGATGTTTTGAGAGCTGTGCAATAATATCTGTGGTAATGCCATCGGAAAAGTATTCCTGCTCAGGCATACTAGAAAGATTTAAAAAGGGTAAAACAGCGATTTTGGGTTTAGCAGATACCATTGATGTTTCAGAAAATTCTGCTTGAGATAGGGGGTTCCGTCGCTCAATAAATTGAGCAAGCTGCTTTTCATTCAGATTATTTGTTTTTAAATTTGCTATAAAACGAAACCCTTTACGGTGTAATGTTTTAATCACTTGTTGGCTACTACCGTCATCACCTAAGGCTTTTCGAGCACTTTTTATTCGGCTACTTAAGGCTGATTCAGAAACAACTTTACCTGACCAAACACAATCAAGTATTTCATCTTTAGAAACTAATCGCTCATGGTTGTTGATTAAAAAAATAATTAAGTCAAGTACTTGAGGCTCAATAGAGACCAATTCATTGTCTTTTTTTAATTCAAACAACTCCGTATCTAGTAAAAAATTATTAAATAAATATTGCATGTTTTTGATTTACTTTTATAAAAAAAAATAAAGTCTCATCCATGATGATAGCAATTAACTTTGGTTAAGTTCGCATTTCTTTAACTTACTTGTTATTAACTACATGCAATCTCCATGAGTTCTCCATGATAAAGTCAAATACTATCCAAGTAAGATCTTATCACTCTGGCTACTATTTACTCCGTTAAACACACTATTGTAATTTATATGGAAAATGATATGACTACCACACAAGCTAAATTTTTAATTAATTGTAAAGACGGTAAAAACAGCATTGAACACGCAACTATTTCTTTTGTATTAGCAGCTACGGCATCTAAAGAGCATGAAACGGCAGTCTTTCTAACTGCTGATGCTTCTTATTGGGCAGTGAAAAACGCCGCAGAAGGGCATGTGCACGATGGTATGGAACCCATTGCCAACCTAATTGCTCAGTTTACTGGTAATGGAGGAAAACTGTGGGTTTGTCCTATTTGTGCCAAGATTAAAGGTATTACTGAAAGTGATTTAATTGCCGGTGCTGAAATTGCTGGTGCACCAAAAACTATGGCATTTGTGGCCAACGGTGGTCATTTACTTGCATAGGAAAAATGAAAAGTAACTCAACAATACACTAAACAAACTTATTTCATGAAAAATTTGAGGAATACGATGAAAGATGACAATCAACAAACATTTGATGAACTTGCCGAAACGGGGAATTTAACTTCTTTACTCGGTGCATTGGGTGGTCATTTAGATAAGTATTTGTCATTTGATCATGATGATGCAATGAAAAGAGCAAGTGATTGGCAGCAAGAATTGAATGCTGAATTACCGGAAAAAGGTGTTGGTGCTGAGCAGGTAATTGCCGAAATTGGTGAAGTGATTTTACCTAATGGCTCAGCGATTCCAAAGCCTGGTTTTACCTCTTTCATTACCACTGGGGCTACCAGCGTCGGTGCATTAGCAACATTAAGTGGATCAATTGCTGCCCCTCAACGAATCGGACTGAATGCATTTAATTATTTAGAACAAGTGTCTTTACGGTGGATGGCAGAAATGCTTGAACTTCCTGCTGAAATGAAAGGTTTGTACAGCAGTGGCGGTTCAGTCGCCAATTTAGTGGCATTAGGGGCGGCACGTCAACATGCTTTTGAAAAAATAGACATAGATCCGGCGCAGGAAGGTGTTATAAAACCTTGCCGAGTTTATGTAAGTGCCAGTTGTCATAACACCATTAACCGTGCCATCGCCGTGCTTGGTATGGGACGTAGAAGTGTTATGGCAATACCTGTGGATACTCAAGGGCGAATGCGCGTTGAATTGTTAAATGACGCCATTTGTTTAGATATTCAAAACAATATATTACCGGTAGCTATTGTTGCTAATGCCGGGAGTACAAGTACTGGCGCCATTGATTTATTGCGTGATATTGGAGAAGTTGCATCGCAGCACAATGTTTGGTTTCATGTTGATGGCGCTTATGGTTTACCGGGTATTTTAGATCCCCAAACTAAGCCTTACTTTGACGGTTTAGATCTTGCTGATTCAGTTATTGTCGACCCTCATAAATGGCTAGGTGCGCCAGTTGGCATTGGAGCTACTTATTTGCGTGATTATAGTTTGCTGTATCGTGCTTTTCATCAAGGGGAAGCGGATTACTTAGAAGGCTCGGTATATCAAGAGGGTATTCAGCATTCGATGGAAAATTTAGGAATTCCTTATAATGATTTTGGCGTCGAATTATCTGCACCTTGCCGAGGTGCTGTGGTTTGGGCCATGTTAAAAGAAATTGGTGTTGAAGGTATGCGAGCAAGAGTCTGTCGACATAATGCAATGGCACGCTTATTAGCTGAAAAAGCGAATGAACACCATAATCTTGAAGTAACACAAGCCCCTTTTTTATCTATTTGTTGTTTTCGTTATATCGATAACAACTATACTGACTTAAATGAGCTTAACCGACAAATTCATCGCCAGTTACTGCTCAATAATCGAAACTTACCTAGTACCGCATTAGTTAATGGTCAGTTGTCGTTAAGACCTTGTTTTGTTGGTGCTAGAACGCATTGGTCACATGTTACCGATCTTATAAATGAGGTAATAATGATTGGTGAACAACTCACACAAGAAAATCAAAGAAGGAATTTAACATGAACAAACGATTAGACAATATTTTAAAAACTATTGGCAATACTCCTGTGATTAAAATTAATAAGTTGGCGCCAGAAGGCATTAATTTGTACGTAAAAGTTGAATCTTTTAATCCTATGGGCTCGGTTAAAGACCGATTAGCTATCGGTGTTATTGAGGCGGCTGAACAAAGTGGCGAGCTAAAACCGGGACAGACTATTGTTGAAGCAACCAGCGGCAATACGGGTATATCACTTGCCATGGTTTGTGCACAAAAAGGTTATCCATTAGTAATCACCATGGCTGAAAACTTTAGTATTGAACGACGGAAAATGATTCGTTTTCTTGGTGCTCAAGTTATTTTAACGCCGGCTTCAGCGAAAGGCTCTGGTATGGTTGCAAAAGCTGATGAATTGGCGAAAGAACATGGCTGGTGGCAACCTAAACAATTTGAAAACCCAGCTAATCCGGAGATACATACTCGTACAACCGCTAAAGAGATTGTCGAACAGTTTGATGATATCGGTTTAGATTACTGGGTCAGTGGGTTTGGCACTGGAGGCACTGCGTTAGGAGTTTCAAGAGGGTTAAAGCAACACAGTCCTCAAACGAAAGTGATGATCTGTGAACCTGATAATTCACAAGTATTAGCGAGTGGTATTGCACAAGCACGTGATTCAAAAGGCGATCATACCGGGAGCCATCCTAACTTTCGTCCTCATTTAATGCAGGGCTGGTCACCAGACTTCGTACCTAAGCTTGCTGAAAGTGCATTACGTGAAAATGTTATTGATGATTTTGTAGCGATTGATGGTAATTTTTCATTGCAATGTGCTAAAGATTTAGCACAAAAAGAAGGAATATTTGTTGGGATTTCTGCTGGAGCCACTTTAGCTGGCGCATTAAAAGTGGCTGAAAATGCGCCAAAAGGCAGCAATATCTTATGTATGTTACCTGATACAGGTGAACGTTATTTATCAACGCCTTTGTTTGAAGGAGTCGCTGTTGAGATGACTGAAGATGAAAAGTCAATTTCACAATCGACTATGGGCTATCGTTTTGATGTTGCTGGAGACGTCACTATTGTTGAAGATGAAGCGGTTGATCCTCAAGCAGAAAAAGAGATGGATGCAATGATTGCAGGATCACAAGTTGTGATGTTTGCTCTTGAATGGTGTGAGTTTTGTTGGTCAGTACGCAAAGTACTAGCAGAGTATGGCATTGAATATCGTTCAGTAGATCTCGATTCGGTTGAATATCAAGATAATAACCGTGGCGGTAAAATTAGAGTAGCGCTGCGAAATAAAACTACGTGGAATACTTTTCCGCAGCTCTTTATTAATGGCGAATTTATTGGAGGCTGTACTGACTTATTTGACGGTATCAAAGATGGCAGTATGTTAGAAAAACTTGCCAGTTTAGATATCAAATATAAAATGGATGTTTCTTCTGACCCCTATAGCTTTTTACCGGGTTGGTTACACCCAAGATAACAAGTGACTTTCAAAGCACAGGAGAGATCAGCTCTTCTGTGTTGCAATTAAGGAAAAGTTAATGGTAGTTATTGCCTTTATTTATAGGCTTGTTTTGTGTACAAATACAAGGATAAATACAGGAATAAATAATATGAAAGTGCGTGAAAGTGGTATGCCAGAGCAAGACATTTGGGAAAGTTTTTTTGATGCGAAAACTATTTTAGCTAAGCTTGGCCTAAATGAAAAATGTCGTTCAGTACTCGATTTTGGCTGCGGTTATGGTACTTTTTCAACCATTGCGGCCCAAAAAATATCAGGCCAAGTTGTGGCACTTGAAATAGATGAAAATATGCTTAATTGGGCAAAGCTTTATGCCAAAAATCATAACATCAAAAATATCGAATTCAACCAAAGAGACTTCATTACTGATGGCAGTGGTTTAGCTAATAATAGCGTTGACTACGTCATGCTGTTTAATATTTTGCATTTTGAAAAGCCAATAGAGTTACTCAAAGAGGCTTATCGAAACCTTTTAATTGGTGGAAAGCTCAGCGTGATACATTGGAATATTGATCCAGAAACACCAAGAGGGCCACCAATGCATATGAGACCTAGTCCAGAGCAGTGTTTACAGTGGGCTAAAAGAGTCGGTTTTCGGTTAGCAAACAATGAAGTCATCGATTTACCACCCTATCATTTTGGCTTGCTTTTTGAGAAATAATGTAATACAAAACTAATGGTTTCAGTATTGGTAAAAAGGGGAATAAAATGTTCACAAGAATATTCAGAGTAAAAATAAACCCTACTGATTGCTGCTTATTAAGTTATCAATTTTAACGTAAGTAATATCATTAATATAAAAACATGACCTAGCGCAATGATAGTTAAACTATGTTAATAGAAGGTTTGCTAGATTGAAATTCTGGGCATAATATAATTATTAAGATGAACCGAAAAAGACCGATCTTTTGTTACTGCTATCCTTGCAGATAACCCTTTAAACTCAGTGCATTGGTACATTTCAGTTAATCTTAACATTTCTATAATAATTTTTACTTATTGATGTAAATTAAAATTTTACTATAGTTTCAAAGAGTAAATAACTTGAAGTATTAGCTCTTATAAGACAGAAAGTGAGAGAAATATGGGTAGAGATATATCAGAGCAAGATTTTAGTGCAGATGATTATAAAAAGTTTAATCATCGTATTCATGACCAACTTGATGAACTAAATAAAGTTATGTCCAAGGCTGATTTTGGCACAGGTGAGCTTTATATAGGTGCTGAATTAGAAATTTACTTAATGAACGCTCAGCAGCAAGTCAGCCCTGTAAATATAGAGTTGCTTGCTTTACTAAATGATGAACAATTTCAAGCAGAGCTCAATAAATACAATATAGAACTGAATTTGCAGGCGGTGAAAGTTAAAGGCAAGCCGTTTAGTAAGTTAACCCAAGAAATAATCACTAAATTTGTTCATTTAAATACTCAGGCACAAAAGCTAGGAACTCGTCCTATTGCTATTGGTATTTTACCTACACTTAAAGAGCAACACTTATCCAATGGCTATATGACCGCATTAGGTCGTTATAAATTATTAGCAAGGGAGTTGACTAAATTACGAGGGCAGCCATTTCATATTAAAATTGATGGTGATGAACCGATAGATTTTCATACTTCAGAATTGTGTACTGAAGGAGCAAATACGTCCTTCCAAGTGCACTTGATGACAGCAAAAGATAAGTTTGCCGATGTTTTCAATGCCGCGCAATTAACTTTGCCAATGTCTTTGGCTATTGCTGCAAATTCAGGCGTTTTTTTAGGGAACTGTGCATGGGATGAAACCCGCATAGCACTTTTTAAACAATCAACAGATAACCGAACTCCTGATTGTAATAATTGGCGTGAGCCTGCACGCGTAACTTTTGGTCATGGCTGGGTAAGAAAGGGGGCTTGGGAGTTATTTTCAGAAACGGTTAATTTATATCAACCCATTATGCCAGAGCGATTTAATTCTAAAAAATGTTTGCAAGGTGAAAATCCAGAGTTAGCAGAGCTTGATTTTCATATGGGCACTACTTGGCCATGGAATCGTCCAATTTATTCGCCAGCAGGAAAGGGACATGTGCGTATTGAGTTTAGAGCGCTACCTGCAGGGCCTACTGCGTTAGACATGGCAGCAAATGCCGCATTTACCATAGGCATGGCGGTGGGGTTATCTTCAAAAATTGAACAGTACCTTTCTCGTATTCCTTTTCAGTTTGCCCAGTACAACTTCTATAGAGCAGCAAAGAATGGTTTAGATGCCACCATTTTGTGGCCACAAAATTATCAAAATAAGCCAGTAGAAATGCCAATAAGAAATATTATTGATGATATGTTAATCGTTGCTAATGATGGTTTAAGTTCTTTAGGGGTAGATAGGGAAGAGCGAGATAAATATTTGACGATAATTCAAAAACGATTATCAGTCGGGGTAACCGGAGGAAGTTGGGCTAAGCAAACCTTAAAGCATTTACGTAAATCATGTTCAAATGATAAAGCTTGTGAAAAAATGTTAGAGATTTATTATCAACATCAATTATCAGGACAGCCTATAAGTGAGTGGGAGCAGTGTTGGCGATGAGTAAGTTTATCAATGAAATCACTTATTATAAGGAAGTCGATTTACTTGAACTGGCAGACACGCCATTGGAATTTTTATTACAACTTAACGGATTATGTATTTTTGACATTGAAGGCAACGATACTGCTCGAACCAGAGTAATGACTACCTTGATTCATGGAAATGAGCCTTCTGGGTTTATTGCCTTACACCAATTGTTGCAAGAAAAGGTTAAGCCGACTGTCAATATGCGCTTTATTGTTTGCAACACAGAAGCGGCAAAATTATCACCAGAATTTTCTCATCGTTATTTGGTGTCAGGACAGGATTTAAATCGTTTTTTTGCAAATCAAGATGAGGATTTTGATATCGTTAATAGAGCACAAATAATCAAACAAGCCATAATAGATGTAACCCCTGAGGCTGTAATTGATTTACATAATACTTCTGGCTTAAGCCCTGCCTTTGGTGTAGCTATTGATAATAATGATCAGACACTTGACTTAATTTCACTATTTACTAATAAAGTTATCTTAACTGGGTTGCGAGTTGGCGCTATTATGGAGCAGAATTTTAAAGCACCTATTGTGACAATTGAGTGCGGTGGCGCAGGACAAATCAAATCACACAAATTGGCTTATATGGGCTTATCAAAATTTGCTAGTGAGAGTGATATATTTGATCGTCACGCTAGCCAAGTAGACATTCACGAACACCCTTGCAGAGTTGAGTTATTACCTAATATTAGAGTGGCCTTTGGAGATATTCACTTGCCTACGGTTGACGTGACTTTGCGTGTAGATTCAGAACAATTTAATGAGACATTGACTCAAAAAGGAGAATTCATTGCTTGGTATGAAGGAAAAGAAAAGTTGCCCTTTACCGTTAAAAATGAACAAGGTGTTGAACAAGTAGATGCAATGTTTACTTTGAAAAATGGAGGCATTTATACCAAACAATCATTGCAAATTTTTATGGCGACAACAGACATTGATATCGCGAGTAATGATTGTCTTTTCTATGCCACGATAGAGGTAGATTAAATAAAAAACTTTTGGGCATTTCTAATTCGATATAAGTACAATGAATACTTGATATAGATCAAATAAAACTAGTTTGCCACTGGATTAATGGCTAGAATGCGCACGCTTATTTTAGTTGTATCATTTTATCGTCTAGGAAGTTCAAGTATGTCACACAATGAAGATTTTAAAGATAGTAGCTCAAAACGTCATTTAGCGATGGTTTTAGTTGCTATAGTAGCTATGCCATTATTGCCAATGCTAATGGGGTGGTTTACGATTTTAAACTAGGGTTAAATATAACATTAGTTTAAAATCAGTAGATTGGAACGATTTGAAGTGGTTTAGTATATAGACTACTTCAATCTAATCCCGTCTTTCTCAATAGTCAGTTTTCCATTTTTCAATAAATTACCAACCGTTGCTTTAAATGTTTTTTTACTAACGCCTAAGGTTCGTTGAATTAGCTCTGGTGCGCTTTTATCGTGAAGTGGGAGAAAGCCCTCATTTTTTTGCAAAGAATCGATTAACTTATCGGCAAAATTATTTACTTTATTTTTAAAACCACGAGTTAGTATGAGATCTAAGCGGCCATCTTCACGCACTTGTTTGATGTAGCCATCAATTTTTTTACCTATGCGTAAAGGTTGAAAAATTTCATTATCGTATAATAAACCCCAGTGTAAATCATTCACTATGGCTTTAAAGCCCAAGTCAGTCTTCCCGCCAATAATCAAGCTCACTTTGTCACCTTGTTGATATTCTGCAGGCCAAATATCTATAAACTTATCTAGCTTACTCGAAGCGGCAATACGATCGGTATGTTGATCAAGGTAAATCCGTACTAAATAGTACTTACCCTCTTCCATTGCGGTGTGCTGTTGGTTATAGGGTACTAATAAATCTTTTGGTAATCCCCAATCTAAAAAAGCACCCATCTTATTTACTTGCACAACTTTCAATGAAACAAATTCACCTACTTGTCCTAATGCTTTTTCAGTTGTAGCAACAAGGCGATCTGCAGAGTCTGCATAGATAAAAATACTAAGTCTATTCCCTACTTGACAATCCTTTGGTACAAAACGATTAGGCAGTAAAATTTCACCTAAATCACCACCATCAAGGTAAACGCCATTATTCGTGACTGCAATAACATTAAGGGTGTTATATTTTCCTATCTCGGCATTAGAAAGCTTGGTCGATTTTTCACTTGAGTTTGTCATTAATAGTGCCATTTTAAGGGGGAATAAATTCAGTGACTATAATAACTGATTCTAAACTTCTTTAACTAATTATTTTATTGTTTATGAAATTGCTCTGCAGCAATTTTAGTTGCTATATATTCACTGTGCCTTAAATGAAGTAAATCAGCAATTTTGCGAATAATATGCTCCTCAATGTTTGCTAATTCTCCATCAGCATAGGCAACTTGCCATAACAAAGTCACTATTTTAATACGCTCATTCAGAGAATAGTGCTGATTGAGCCTCGAAGTAAATTGGTAAAAATCAGTAGCATTTTCACTTAATTCAAAAGCTTGCACTAAAATGGTATCAACCTCTTGCTTTGTTAAGTCAAATTGCTTGATTAAAATAATGCTAAGTTGATCTTGTTCATTCTCGGTAAAAACACTATCTGCGCGCATAACTTCACAAAGTAATACTGCGCAAGCAATTTCTATGGAAAGCTGGCATTCCGCTTTGGCATCTTCAATGTTTAGTAAGGTATTAAAAAAATCACTTATTTTATTAAGCATGGTATTTCCTTTAGTGAGTACTTTTGAATTCAAGAATAGCAAAAGTGGTTAATTTGCCAATTATGATTTTTGAAAAGTTTAATAAATGGTGAAATAAGCTAACAGTCTATTTGGTCGTTCAGTTTATGATAATTAACAAAAAAAATCAGTTTAAAAAAGTAGTACTGTAAGTTACTGAAATTAAGAATGAAATCTATATTTTTTATGTTTTTTAAACTGTTTTTTGCAAATCGGCGCACATTTTGTAATACACAGTTACAACTTTGTGATATTTCGTTTCGACATATTCGTTATGATCACTTCATATCATCAAATAATTGGCTTCAATTGTTTGTTTAAAAATATTTAGACTTGTATAAGGGATAAAACAGTGGCTCGTAAAAAACAAATTATTATACCTATCGCCATTTTAGCTGTTGGGGCTATTGCATTTGTTGGTTTTTCTAGCATGAAAAAACCACCAGAAGAAAAGGCTGCAGTAGATAATACACCTATTGTTGCGGTTGAGAATATTTCAGTAATGCCAATGAAACTTGAAGTAAGCTCGTATGGTGTGGTGAAACCTAAATACGAAACAACTATTGTAGCGCAAGTAAATGGTGAAATTGTGGAACTAAGTGATACTTTTGTTCGCGGTGGTTTGGTTAAGAAAGGCCAACTTTTAGCGCGAATTGACCCTAATGATTATCACGCAGCCTTAATTGATGCTGAGGCAAATATGGCTTCAGCAAGAGCTGCATTAGAAAAAGAAGTGGCACAAGGTAAAGTGGCAGAGCGAGAATGGAAACTCATAACAGATACATCTCCTACTGAATTAAGCTTACGTAAACCACAACTTGCGCAAGAATTGGCTCGAGTTAAATCAGCTCAAGCGGCTGTTTTACGTGCAGAGCGTAATTTACAACGTACCGAAATAAAAGCGCCATATGATGCGATGATAAATAACCGCACTATTGGTCTTGGCTCTTATGTCGGTGTAGGAAGCGAAATAGGTATGTTGTTGGGTACTGCCATTGCTGAAGTTCGCTTGCCAGTTGCAGATAATCAATTACAGTTTTTAATTGACCAAGGCCAACAAGCAAAAGTTAATTTATCAGGAACCTACGCGGGCAAAGAAATACAATGGCAAGCTGAGATCGCTAGAAGTGAAGGTGTTGTTGATAACAAAAGCCGTATGAGTTATTTGGTTGCAGAAATTAAAGACCCATATCATTTGAATGATACTACTGTAATAAATGACATGCCATTGCGTTTTGGCTCATATGTTCAAGCAAAAATTTTAGGCATTGAAGTTGATAACGCGAGTATTGTGCCACGATATTTAGTCGTAAATAATCGCGTCGCAATCTTAGATAATGAATCAAAACTTCATTATGCAGAAATTAATATTGTTCGCCAAGAAGGTGGGAATGTAATTGTTTCTAAAGGGCTACTTGATGGAGATAAGTTGATTGTTTCTGCTTTAGATTACCCTGTAGATGGTATGAAATTGGCGTTAGCGAATGATGAAGTAGAAGAGCAAGGTGCTGAGGATGAAGCCCTAGGTGAAGAAACTGAAACCCAAGTTGTCAGCAATGAGAATGAAGGAGAGTAATGATGAGTTCTCTTTCTGAAAATAATTCTTCTGAAACTAATACCGCAAAAACTGATACCACCGAAGAAAAGAGTAAAGTACAAGTCGATGAAACCATTGATACTAATACTGGTCTGATTGCTTGGTTTGCACGAAACTCAATAGCTGCTAACTTGTTAATGGTGTTTATTTTAGTTGGAGGTTTACTTACTGCTTTTACTATCGATAAGCAAATGTTTCCGCAAGTAAAAATAAATTGGATTTCTTATGCTGCTCCATATCCCGGAGCTGCGCCACAAGAAGTGGAAGAAGGCATCACCATTAAGATTGAGGAAGCATTAAAGTCTGTTCAAGGGCTTAAACGCGTTATTACTTATTCTAACCGTGGTTATTCTAATGGTTGGTTTGAAGTTGAGTTAGATTACGATCCACAAGTTGTTCTTGAAGAAGTAAAATCAGCCATTGATTCCATTCCAAGCTTCCCTGATGGTATGGAACGTATAAAAGTTGAACGGGAAAAATATCGTCAGGAAGTGATGTATATTAGTCTTTATGGTGATTTGACAAACCTTGAGTTGAAAGAGTTAGGACGAAAAG
>Ga0209184_1000108_pt1 | contig 108201 bp, 101 predicted proteins | sample EN8Hudsemesocosm_2_FD_184627 | JGI IMG/M metagenome (GOLD analysis project Ga0209184, IMG submission 184627) | Methane-oxidizing microbial communities from mesocosms in the Hudson Canyon - EN8C Hudson Canyon (SPAdes) (version 2) | ecosystem: Environmental > Aquatic > Marine > Cold seeps... | reverse complement strand
CACCTCGCGGGGTTGCGATTGCCGTCGGCTAGTAGTTATACTTATTCAAAATATAAATGAATAAGGTAGGTTCTCCTACAGAGGACTTGCACCTCATAAGTTCACGCCCATGCTGGGCGTACACAAACGCGTCAAATACGACGCTCGTACCTCGCAGCGATTTACGCGACTGTTATTCTGATAAAAAAATGAATCATCGACTGGCTGAAATGGGTCGATTGCTGCCTATTGGCCCAAATAAAATATTTTTATTTATTGCGCCACATCATGAATTTCTTTGATGCCATGATGTATTGTTAACATCCATTAAAACAACATATTTTCAGAGGGGCTTTTTTAAAAGCCCCTTTTTAAAATAGTCCTTAACTTATTTATTACAAATCATCACTGACATGTTTTTTATAATAAGGCCATGTTTTAACATGTAAATATTTCCTAATTGGTGTCTTAATAACCGATACACAAAGAGCAATTGAAAATAAGCACCATACCGCTGCAAATTCATTCGGGTCAGATGTTGTAATGTCTGAAATAAAGGGTCCAACTAAGTAATGAAACCCAACAAAGCGCCATGATCCATATATCAAAGGCATATAAAATGCGACAAGAATATATGTAAAAGCATGTAAGCCCCAGTCAAAGCCAAATAACCAATCAACAGGTGAAGACATTAACCCATTAAGAGGGAGTTGCCATGCTATATGCCAGTCACCAGAAACTGAACATGTTTGCGTTCCACAAAAACCTTCAATCCCTACTACACATGCTCCAGCCCAATCGAATGGAAACATTTTAATTAACATAGCTACAGCACCAATCGAACAAATTGTATAAACGGTTGTCCGGATTTTTAGTTTGACACTTTCTGGAATAAAATACATCGCAACCATATTGGCAAAAAATGGCTGAAAAGCAATATGGATATACCCTAATAAGGTCAGTACCTGATTGCTTGGATTGTCACACAAGTCGATATAAACATAAGTGAAAGCCTGTAATAACTCCATTAAGGCAAAATATGTTAATGGAATCCATAACTCTTTAGATTCCCCTTTATATGCAACATAGGCTGCAGTACTTAAACCTGCAACAGCTAAAACCGCTGATGCTTCACCACTCCAACACATCGCCTGTGCTCCTTATTAATTTTGAAAAAATAATCACTAACGTGATCCACACTCTTTATTTAGAGTGAATCGACCATTATATTATATTTACTTATAAAAAGGCGGGGATATGATTTATTTAGGTTAATTAGAAGTGCTCATACATATTTCGACCATGCTTTTGATTCCTTCCAACTGACTTTCTACTTTATCTAAAATGCTTGCAACTTTTTCAGCATTTAAATTCAATTCTTGATAAATATCTTCATACTCTGTTCCCTCATGAGCATCACCTATACTTATCGATGCTAAAAGACTATCACTTAAAAAGGTAAGTAAATTAAGGTGATAGTTTTCACCTCTATAATAAGGATTATGATGATTGTAGACCACATCAATAACTGCTGAAGGCATATTCCAGCTTCTTAATAACCAACTCCCTAATTCACAATGGTCAACGCCAAAAGCAAACTTTTCCAACTTAGGTAAACTTAGGCTGGGATTGGCCGTTATTAAATTGGAGAGTATTTTAAATTCATCTTCAAATTGGTCACCTAAAAGAGGAAATCCAATATTATGCATTAAAGCGACAAAAAATACGGTTTGAGTCTCAAATTTCTGCTCCATTGGAAGCAATGTATTTAATTCACTCATTAAATGAGTACTAGCCAAAGCATGAGTCCAAAAAGCACGAGTACCTATAACGCCCTCAGCAGGTGCTTTTAAAGGAGATAAAGCAGACAAACCTAAGACTAAATCAAAGACAAACTGATAACCGAGTACTCGACTGATAGCATCTTGAACCGTACTGATTTTACCTTTATAACCATAAAGAGAAGAGCTGGCCCAACGAATAACTTGTGTTGTTAATAAAGGATCCATTTCTACAATATTAGCCAACTTTTTAGCATCGGCTAAGGGATCAGCGGCAAGCTTCATAATTCTAGCAGCAACACCTGGCAATGGAGGTAGTTCCTGAATTTCACTGACCCTAGATCTTAAATCATTAGGGGGATCTGTTAATGCATTTCCTGCATCTATGCAGTTAAAGGTCCAATTTATTAATGAAGGATTCATATTCTCAACCAGCTTAATGTAATTCAAATCGTTTTAATTTACGATAAAGTGTTCGTTCACTAATATCCATTTCAGCAGCAATAAGCTTTCTATTACCTTGATGCTTCTCTATAAGAGATTTAATAATGTCACTTTCCATTTGTTGTAAAGGGCTTCCCTTTGTAGGAATACTTAGCTTTAAATCTGTTAAAACCTTATCCTCTGGAACTTGTTCCATATAAGTAATATCTTCTTCTGTTATATGCTGCGCATCACATAAACTACAAGCAAGTTGCAAACAGTTTTTTAACTCTCTAATATTGCCTGGCCATTGATGTTTTAATAGTTTAATCAAAGCGTCTTTATTAATACTATATTCTTGCCCATCTCTTTGACCCAACTGTTTCAATAAATAATCAGTTATTTCAGGAATATCTTGTAATCGCTGACGCAAAGTTGGCACTTGTATTGGAAATACCGATAATCGATAAAACAAATCCTCTCTAAACTCTCCTGCTTTAACCATTTCTGTTAAGTTTCTATGCGTCGCACAAATAATACGTACATCTGACCTTATGGTTGAGGTACTTCCAACCCGCCTAAATTGCCCTGCCTCTAAAGCCCTTAATAACTTTGGTTGCTGAGAAAGAGGAAGTTCACCAATTTCATCTAGGAACAGAGTGCCTTGATCAGCAAGTTCAAACAAGCCTTTCTTTCCCCCTGTAGCCCCAGTAAAAGCACCTTTTTCATGCCCAAACAATTCACTTTCAAATAAAGACTCAGTTAAAACAGTACAATCAACAACCACAAACTCTTGTTTTGCTCGTTTAGAGTGGCTATGAATAAATTCAGCAGCTAACTCTTTACCTGTTCCTGTATCACCTACTAAAAATGTCGGCGCTTGAGTTTTAGCCGCTTTCAACAGTTTATTCTTATATTGACTAAAAACCTCACTAGAACCCGCCATCTTATTTCGATCATTAGAGTCTAATAAAATGTGGCTTTGAGTAATCGTCTCGCCTAAATAAACAGTACCGTCATGATCAAGCAATGGATAACCTCGTACTGTCTGTTTAACTTTTTCATCAATTATTTCTGTAGAAATATAAGGCTCTAATTTCTTAAATAATTTGCCATGCCTACAATTTGGAGAATTTTGACAACAAGGTTTCCCAATTAAATCTTTCTTGCAAACAGCATGCCGCTTTTCCCACGCCTTATTTAATCCCACAATAGTGAGGGCTGCATCAATGATTACAAAAGGTAATTCATGCGTCTCTAATAGGGATTCTAATGAAATTGAACTTTCAAGCATAAGAAGATTGATATCCATTTATATAGCGAACACATCAAAACATGACATGTCATAACTGTCTAGAAGACTGACATGTTTGTCAGTGATATTTTTTAATGGGTTGACTGAATCTAGGGTCAACTTGACTTATGATTCCCTGAATTCAGGTATATAAGTTTGTGACTTTTCCATTTTCATTAATAGATACTCAATTGAGCTTAAGATACCTTAAGCTATGTGTCCGGAGTTTAGCCTTTTCACGCCACCAAGAGCATATATTTATTCCTTATGCTCTTTCTCCTCATTGTTGCTGTCATCTTCATCATCCATTTCAGAAATTTCTTTTAGCCTTGAAACAACATCAAAATTGATAGTTCCTTCTGGATACTCACCGTCTTTATCCATTGTGCCTGCAGTTTTACCCATTAATAACTCTAAAGTTTCATTAACATTTGAGACACAATAAATAGCAAATAAACCTTGTTCAACAGCATCTACAACATCTTGTTTTAACATCAGGTTTCTTTTATTTGAAACAGGAATTATCACAGCATGTTCGCCATTTAACCCTCGCGCCTGACATAATTTAAAGAACCCTTCTATTTTTTCATTTACACCACCAATGGCTTGCACTTCACCGTATTGGTTTATTGATCCTGTCATTGCAAAACCTTGCTTTATTGGGGTGCGAGTTAAGGCTGAGATTAAACAACTTAATTCGGCAAGTGAGGCACTATCTCCATCAACATAACCATAAGACTGCTCTAAGGCAATACTGGCTGAAATAGCTAAGGGGAATTGTTGCGCATAACAATAGCCTAGGTATCCCGTTAAAATAAGCACTCCTTTTGAATGTATTGCTTGGCCTAATTCAGCTTCTCTTTCTATATCGACAATACCTCTAGAACCTGGGTACACTGTTGTGGTTATTCGTGCAGGTGCTCCAAAACTACTCCCGCCCACTTCCATAACCGTTAGCCCATTGACTTTACCAATAGCTTCTCCTGAAGTGTCGATTAAAATAGTACCGTCGATCATTTCATCTAATATTTCTTCTGCTATTCTGCCACTGCGTGACTCTTTAGCTGTTAAGGCAAATTCAATTTGTTCTTTATCAATTTCAGTAAGGCCATTACCTGAACAAAGCTGATTAGCTTCGCCAATAATTTCTAAAGAGTCATTAATATGCGCTGATAATCTCTGCTGGTTTTCAGATATTCTACAACTGTGCTCTATTAATCGAGCAATAGCGGCTTTTGTTAGCGGTAACGCGCCTGAATCTGATGCTTGCTTAACCATTAATGCGATAAATTGCTCAATGGAGTCTTGATTTAATTTTATATGATTTCCAAAGTCTGCCAGCACTCGAAACATTTCATTAAATTCACTATCCATATCTTCTAGCAAATAATAAATATCTCTTGGCCCGACCAATACAACTTTTACATTAAGCGGAATCACTTCTGGCTTTAGGGTGATAGTGTTCACCCCATATTCTGAATAAGGCGTTTCTATTTCTATCTTGCCACTTTTTAATGCCCGTTTTAAGCCTTCCCAAACAAAAGGATAAGTCAGTATTTTTTCAGCATCTAATATTAAATATCCACCATTAGCTTTATGTAACGATCCTGCACAAATACGCCTGTATGTCGTGATCAAAGCGCCTTGATCACTCATGTATTCTATGCGACCAAATAAGTTCTGATAGGTAGGGTGTGATTCGTAGATAACAGGTGTACCCTGTTCTTTTTTATAATCGACTAAAATATTGGGGAGATATTGCTCCGTTAAAATCAGACGTTTAGTAGTATTGTCTTTTATTTCCTGAGTTCTTGATGGCATTAAAAAGTCAGTAATGGTTTCTACTACATCCTTTTTAAACTCAGCCAAATAAGAGATAACATCATCCATATTTTGATATTTATGCTCTAACTCATCAAATAATGGGTCAATAGCTAAGCCTATTGTTTCATTATCTAATTGCTTAGTTTCATCAACTAAGACTCTTCGCCATTGTGGTAACTCTATTAACACATCAGCCAAGTAAACTTCTAGCTCTTCAGTATGCTTGTGAAATGCTTCTCTCTCAAGCTGAGGCAATAAGGTGAACTGATCTTCATCTAGAGTTTTATTATCTCTAATCGGTAAAAAAGTGATGGTATCGCTGTCTCTATAGAGAGCAACACTCATTGTCTCGGCCTTTTTATCGACTAAATCAATAACAGCATTGTATTGCTGATTAAACCGACGTTCTAGAGTCGTTTTTTTCTGCTGATAGGCAGGGCTTTCGAAAGCAGCAGGAAAAGTCGCTAACAAATGATCAATTAACTGTTCTATATCTTTTGAAAACGCCTGTCCCTGTCCCGCAGGTAATTGAATAGATATAGGTTCTCGTGACTTTTCAAAATTATCTACATAGGCATAAGAAGGAGGTGCTTCCTGCCCTGTTGAAAACTGTGTCAAATAATTAGTAATCATTGACAGTCGCCCTGTTCCCGGCGCCCCCATTACAAAAATATTGTAGCCTGGGTTTTTCATTGCCACCCCAAACTCTAGAGCTGACTGTGCTCGCTCTTGCCCAAGCAGAGTATCAATTTGTCTTGATACCTCTGGAATAGTTAAACTCTCGGCATCTATATTTAATTTTAAAGAAACTACAGGTACTTTTAAGTGCTCAGTCATGGGCTGGTATTTGGAATAACGAGGGTTAAGGATAGGGAGAAATCATACTAACAACTAAGATTAACCTTGATTCCACGTCGTTTCATCAAGGCTACCGTTCATTAAAGAAAAAGGCTGCTGGTTATTTTTTTTCGTTTTCAGTGATTGATAACAAATGACTCATCTTTTGAACTTTTGTCTTTAGATACTCTTCATTATCATTATGAATATGTGTTTCTACTGGAATACGTTGATCAACTGCTATTCCTAATCGAACAAGTTCTTCTATTTTTTTAGGGTTATTGGTCATTAAAGATACAGAACTTACCTTTAAGTCTTTTAACATTAAAGCGGCTAAATCGTATTCTCTCTCATCAGCCAGATGCCCTAAATGGATATTGGCATCAACGGTATCCATACCTTGGTCTTGTAAGTTATATGCTTGTAGTTTTTTTAACAAACCAATACCACGCCCCTCTTGGCGTAAATAAATCAATACACCACAGCCCGCTTCATTTATCAGCCGTAATGCCATATCAAGTTGTTCACCACAATCGCATCGGCGTGAGCCAAAAACATCACCAGTAAAACACTCGGAATGAATGCGTACAGGAATACCCTGCTTATTACTAACATCACCTTTTACAAAAGCAATATGCTCTTTGTTATCAAGATTATTGCTGTAATAATGCAATGTAAATTCTCCATGCTCTGTGGGAATTCGTGTTTGAACTAAATTTTCTACTTGTGGCTTCACATGCGTAACTGACTATTAAATTGTGAGGTATTTTACCCTGTTAATAAACAAAGGTTTAATATTTATGCTGTTTTTTAGTATTTACATAGCTTTTTATTAAAAAAGCACTATATTTATTAACTATCATTCGTTTCAAAGGTAGTGTAACCATTATGAAACAATCACATTTTTATATAGGCCAAATTATTCATCATAAGCTATTTGATTACAGAGGCATTATTGTTGATGTTGATTTTAAATTTTCAGGCACTGATGCTTGGTATGAGGATATCGCACATAGCCGCCCCTCTAAAGATCAGCCCTGGTATAAGGTACTAGTTGATAATGCAACACATGAAACCTATGTTGCAGAGCAAAACTTAGATATTTCTGATGAATTAAGTACCATTAACAACCCTTTTATGGGTCTTTATTTTGATAAATCAGATGACAATACTTACACCACTAAAATAGTAAAAAACTAAACTATTTAATAGCTTGAATCAATTTAACCATATCTCGACTTGCCGGATCTAAAATTACTTTTTCAAACCCACATGACTGCACTGTTTTAACCGTTTGCCTATTAATATTGGCTCCAAAAATAGATGCTATTACTGGATTAATTAACTGCATCATTTTCGACATCATCGGCTTTGAACTTAAAACATGCTCCAATAACAGAACTTGACCACCAGGCTTACAAACCCTGTACAACTCTTGCAAACCTTTTACCGGCAACGGCACTGAACAAAAAACAAAAGTTGCAATAACAGTATCAAAGCTATTATCGGCATAGCATAAAGATTGAACATCCATCAGTTCCAGCTCAACCTTAACATTCTTACGTTGTTGCTTTTTTTTTGCTCTTTCCAGCATTTTCTCACTAAAATCTAATGCTGTTATTCTTGTCTGAGCTGGGTAGTATGGAAAATTCTTCCCCGTACCTACCCCCACCTCTAAAATATGCTCGCCTTTTACTTTTCCCCAAAGCGTTTTACGCCAATCACTAAAAACCAAGCCTTCTAAAAAACCTTCAAGACTATCAAAATAAGGCGCTATACGATCATAGCGCTGTTTAGTTTTTTCGCTATCAGCCTTCATTTTTTATATTTCCATTTATGAGGAAAAGTAACAACTATTTTACTGTTCTAATTGCTGAATACCATCAAGATACCATTTAGGTTGCAAGCTACTTTTAGACTTTAAAAAATGCCAGACTTCTCTTACTTGCTCTGCTTGTGCATGAGTGTCTTCTCTGATGATAGAATCAAACATCACTACAGCTTCAAGGTCAGTGCCAACTTCTCTAATACTTAATAATTCAGCATCAACTTTTAACACATCAGTATGATTAGTTTCTGAAGATGCTTGTAATTGACCTTGAATTTCAGCAAAAACTTTATCAGTGGTTAAACCTCTAATCTCGGCCAAATCACGTTTATCCCATGCATGTTGTAAATCTTTATAGGCTCCCGTTGCCCCGGCTAAAAAATCTGCTTCATCAAAACCAGCGGGGATAACATCCTCTTCAAAACTTGCATCATTTTCATCATGGCTGTGTTGAAAAGATTCTTTAGATGATTGATCCTGTTTTTTATCTTTATTAAATAAAATATCTGTATCAAACCCTGATGTTTTCTGCTGAGGAGCACTATCAAATGATTGTGGTTTATATTGAGATTCATTTTTCTGTGACCCATAACTGTCACGGGTATAAACTGGCTGCGCGCGCCCTACACTAGCTTTAGCTGCAAACATTTTGTACAAAATGTAGGCAATTCCACCAAATATCAAAATATCCATAAAATTAAAATTCTCAAAGGCTCCTCCAAAAAATAGAGAACCAAGCAAGCCGCCTAAGGCCAAACCACCCAGCATACCCATTAATCCACCACGTCTACTCATGCTTTGTCTGGCTGTCTGGTTTTTATTATATGCTTTTTGTTGACTTGCAGAACGAGCAGCCGGTTTTGATGCAGTTGAACGTTTAAAAGGAGAGCCATAAGATGATTTTCCACCAAAAGATCGCGAACCACCAAATCGTTTGGCTTCGGCATCAGGAATACTTCCCAACATCAACAAGCAACTCATTAATACGGTTGCAAAAATTCCTGTCATCTTATTCATAAGCTCTCTTCTAAACTGTTGTGATGTTAATTAAAGTAATTATACGCGGTTCATTAGTAATAGCATGATAATAGCTATAACTTATATACTGCCACTATCCAATACTGGCATTACCCAATAGTGTATCCCTGCACCTGAAAAGTTTTGTTTTAACTGATTTATTAACACTTCAAGTTGTTGCTCTGGCACATACATTTGAAATCGAATTTGTTTTTTCCGACCTGCAACCTGCTCAGCAAGGGAAAGCGTATCATGCTCACTCCCATGCGCCCTCACCACCAAACTACTAAAACCATCAGCAGATTCTATCGCTAGCAAGCAATCAACAACCGCTTCTTCAAGTAAAGGCGGAACATTTATTGTAACTAAAAATTGCTGTCCGCTCATATCTGCTCCTGCTTTGGCTCGCCATACATTTCATATAAAATAGGCAATAAGATCAATGTTAAAAAAGTAGATGAAACTAGACCGCCTATTACCACAATCGCAAGTGGCCGTTGTATTTCAGAACCAGCACCTGTCGCAAATAACATTGGCAATAAACCAAATGCAGTTAAACTGGCCGTCATTAATACTGGTCTTAATCGTCTTTCAGACCCAATAATAACTACTTCAGAAATAGCCATTCCTGTTGCCCTTAACTGGTTAAAATAACTAAGTAACACCACACTGTTAGGAACAGCAACACCTAATAGTGCGATAAAACCAATCGATGCAGGAACAGACATATATTCCCCAGATAACCATAATGCGAACACCCCGCCTATCATTGCTAAAGGAATATTAGAAAAAACCAGAGTTGCCTGCCTAATTGAGCCAAAAGTAGTAAATAATAATAGGAAGATAAGTAACAGAGAAACAGGGACTACAATCCCCAGTCGAGCTGAAGCTCGTTGTTGATTCTCAAATTGACCACCCCATTGAACTAAATAGCCTGTCGGTAAATCTATTTTTTCTTTTACAGCTTGTTTTGCTTCATCAACAAAGCCCACTAAATCGCGGTCTTCTACATTACTCACCACTACTACAAATCGTTGACTGTGTTCACGCTTGATTGACACCATTCCATCAACTTTTTCTAACTTAGCTACTGTTGATAATGGTACGCTACCGCCATTAGGCAAACTGATTTGTAAATTAGAAAAATTAGCACTGTTACTAACGCCTCTTAAAATCAAAGGCGTTTTTCGCATTCCTTCCTGCACAATTCCTGCAGATAATCCCTCTATCTGGCCTCTTAGAATTTGTTCTATTTCTTCAATATTCAGCCCTAAGCGACCTGCGGCTAAACGATTAATAGTGAGTTGTAAGTACTGCATGCCTTCATTTTGACTGGTAAAAACATCACTTGCCCCTTCAATATGTTTTAGAACAGCAGCAATTTCTTCAGCCTTTTTATTAAGCATACTAAGGTCTGTGCCAAATAATTTAACAGCCACATCACCTCTTGAGCCAGTCAACATTTCCGAAACACGCATTTCTATCGGTTGAGTAAAGCCAAAAGCAACACCCGGTGTACCAGCCATCACTTTGCGTATTTCTTCAACCAACTCTTCTTTGGTCCCCATCCTCCATTGATCTTTAGGATGTAACTCTAAAAAGGTATCTGTATCATTTAAACTCATTGGATCTAAACCAATCTCATCAGAACCTACACGAGCAATAATATTTTTAACTTCAGGGATGTTTTTGAGAATATTCTTTTGTACCTGCACATCTAATGCAATGGAATCTTTTAAAGTAATTGATGGCAATTTTTCCAACTGTAAAACAATATCTCCTTCATCCATCGTTGGCATAAAGGTGCTACCAATTTGCATAAAAACTCCCACAGTTACTATCAGCATTGTTGCTGCAACTGTAAAAACTTTATTTCTATTATCAATACTCCACTTTAAACACGGCATATACAATTGATGCATGATGCGTGATAACCAAGGCTCTTCGAAAGCTTGTTGTTTTAATAAATATGAGGCAAAAACAGGGATCACCGTCAAAGAAAGTAATAACGATCCTGCCAATGCAAATACAATTGTTAAAGCCACTGGAGAAAATAGTTTACCCTCTAGCCCTTGTAATGAAAGTAAAGGTAGAAATACGATAATTATAATTAAACTTCCTGAAATAACAGGAGCAGCGACCTCTTTGGTTGCTCGATAAATAATATGCAGGCGAGGCAAGCGTTGTGATTTTTCTTTATCTGAAAACTGAGTTAAAACATTTTCAACCACCACCACGGCAGCATCAACTAACATCCCAATCGCAATGGTTAGCCCCCCTAAACTCATTAAATTAGCTGACATTCCAACAAAGTGCATCAAAATAAATGTTACCAATGCAGCTAAAGGTAAAACTAGTGCAACAACAAGTGAGGCTCTTAAGTTCCCTAAAAACAACACGAGCAAAACAACAACAAAAGCTATTGCTTGTAATAACGCATTAGTCACTGATGATAGTGCTGAGTTTACTAGATTACCACGGTTATAAAACACATCGAGATACACACCTTCAGGTAAACTACTACTTAAAGCCTCTAACTTTTCTTCTATATCAGTAACCGTTTGCCCAGCATTTGCACCGCGCAAACTCAATACCAGTCCTTCAACAGCTTCACCTTCACCATTTCTACTAACCGCTCCATAGCGTGTTAAAGCACCAATTTTCACTTCAGCAATATCACTCACCAAGATAGGTATTCCACCCATATTCCCTACAACAATGGTGGCTACATCGGCCAAGGTTTTAATCCGGCCATCCGACCTAACTAATAAAGCTTCCTCCCCTTCTGTTAATCGCCCAGCGCCATCATTTCTATTATTAACTTGTAAAGCTGTATACAGTTGCATCATGCTAATATTTCTAGCACTCATCAAAGCATTGTTTGGCTCTACCATAAAGGTTCTAACCAAGCCGCCAAGAGCATTAACATCTGCTACACCAGAGACCGTTCTTAAGGCTGGACGAATAACCCACTCTAATAAACTACGCCTCTCCATCAGACTTAAATCGCCACCTTCAATGGTGAACATAAACATTTCACCTAACGGTGTGGTCATTGGAGCAATACCCCCTTCAACACCTAAAGGTAAGTTAGCCCAGACAGAATTTAATCGCTCAGCAACTTGCTGCCTCGCCCAATAAATATCTGTCCCTTCTTCAAAATCAATAGTGATATCGGTCAAAGAATACTTAGCAATCGAACGTAACATTGTTTGTTGGGGAATCCCTAACAATTCAACTTCAATAGGTGCTGTAATGCGTGCTTCAATTTCTTCAGGTGGCATACCTGCCAATTTAACAATAACTTTTACCTGCGTAGGTGATACATCAGGAAAAGCATCAATAGGAATTTCTTTAAATGCTGCATAGCCACCGCCCATTAATAAGAGAGTGACAAGTAACATTAATAAACGCTGGGTAAGCGAAAACCGAATTAATGCACTCATTATTCATCTTCCCCTAAGCCTAAAAAGTTGGCTTTTAAAGCCACTGCCCCTCGTATTGCAATTTCTGTATGTTCTTTTATTTGCCCTGTAATAATCGTTTGTTGTGCTTCCCGCCCTAAAACACGTACTGTTTTAACCTCAAAACCCTCTTTATTACGAATAAACAAATAGCTTAGCCCTTTAAACTGAGCCAATGCAGAGTTTGGCACTTTAAACATTGGATATTCACTGGTTTGACTGATTTTTACACTTAAAGTCTGCCCTAATCTAATGGCCTCGCCTCCAGATGTAACCTCAGCCCTTACCAATACGGTTTGATTTTTTTCATCTACATTTTTACCCAGCAAAAAAACTTCAGCTTGTAACGTAGTCCCATCTAATTCGACCTTATCACCAAGATGAACATTATTAATTCGCTGTTGAGGAATTCGAATATCTATCCATAATTTTTCTAGATTTGCGATACGAAACAACGGCCCCAGAGCATCCACACGCTCTCCAGCTGTCACCATTTTTTGTAAAATCACGCCTGAGATAGGTGAAACGACTTTTAGCTGACTCGATAATTTATGGGTTTTTTCTAACATGCGAATATGATGTTTAGACATACCCGAAATTTCTAACAATTGCTGGGTTTCATTAAAGTGTGACTGAAAAACTTTATAATTAGCTTTAGTCTGTAACCACCTTCTATCCGCAATAACACCTTCTTTAAATAATTTTTCATCTCGGGTAAATTTTGTTCTTGCTAATCGCAAGTCATTAACCGATTTTAAATGATGTAGCTGTAAAGCTAATATTTCTGGGCTTTGTATAACCGCTAAGTCTTGCCCTTTTTTAACTTCATCACCACTAGATACCAGAATTTTATTAACCAAGCCAGCATGTGAGGTACTCACCAGATATTCATTCGCAGGTGGAATAGAAACCTTTGCTGGAGCATCCATTAATGGAACCGACTTAATGGCAGTAAGCGCTCCCATTTTTACACCCAAATTATAAAGCTGGGTTGTAGATAGCTTTATTTGTTTTTCTGCCAAAACAATTGAGCTATTCAAGACAATCAAAACAATTAATAAATTTTTCATAGCCCTACTCCTACAGCTTGATTATATAAAGCAATATTTCGCTGTAGTCGAACAGCACTTTCTTCGGCCTGTTTAAAGGCATTTTGAGATCTCGCCTGAATTTTGAGAAAATCCATTAAATCTATTTCCCCTTCCACAAAACTTAAATTTGCCATTTTAAACTGCTCTTCTGCATTGGCTTTCATTTTTACAGTAATGTTAAGTTGAACGCGTTCAATTTCTAGCTCATGTTCAGCTTCATGAACTTCTATTAATAATTGCCTGTATAAATGCTTCTTTTCTGATTCAGCCTCTGCATATTGTCTTTCTGCTTCTGCTACTTTGGGTGCAGCATAGCTTTTTCCGCCAAAAGGAACTGAAACACTAAAAACAATACTATCCACACTTTGCTCTGAACTTGATGGTTTTTCCATATTTCCACCAACAGCTAATGTTGTTTGACCAGATCCCTTAGCTTTAACCCAAGCCACATTTGCCTTTTGCTTTGCAATAATGGCATTAATAGCTGCTAGTGCAGGGTGCGTATCAACAATGCCTTGTAGATTGCTTTGCATTTCATTTATTTGTTCAGGTATTTTGTTAGTTTTAGTTAAAAAGAAAAAACCTTTCCTAGCATGCATAAGCTCAGACTCAGCAGAAATCAATTCAATTTTCTTTTGTAGAAGCTCGCTTTCTGCTAATAAAAAGTCTGATTTAGGTAAATCACCTACTTCAACTCGTAATTGAATTGTCTTTAATAGTTTTTCAGTTAAATGCAGGCTTTTTTCCGCCATCTCATAGCGAATATTTTGCAATGCCATCGTCCATAAGGACTCTCTTACTAATCCTGAAACTTGTAGGTGAATTGCTTTAGCTTTATTTTCTGAGCTTAAACCTGCTTGTTCAGCCAGTTGTAGCCCAGCTGCACGCTGTCCCCAATTCCATATAGGCACTCCAATAGTGCCTTCAATCTCATAAGCGCCAGTATCTGATCCTATAAAATCATCTCTATAATTCATCGATGCCGTCGCAGCACCAGCAAACCATTGACTACCTCGCTGATTTAAAGCATCAGCTTCATTTTGCATCGCTGCAATTAAAGTATAGTCTGGGTACTTTTCTAAGGTTTGATTGACTAATTCCGACAAACTTAATTGCGAATCAACTGTTATCTCATCAATATGATCAACAATATATCTTGATTCTGCATGAGCAATTGAAAAAGCACTCACCCAGCCACTAAGAAGGATATAAACAAAGGGTTTAATGGACATTTTTTTCCTAAAACACGTAGGTACGGAAGCTTAATAACTTTTACGTACGCAAAACAATAACGGTAAAAAGACTTTCTGCCTTGAATAAGAGCTTATTCAAGATTTAACTTTTACCAGATAACGAAGTACTTTTTTATAAAAAAACTAATAAGAGGGTGGGGCTCGTGGTGCAGAACTAGATTGACCGGTATCAGAACCGAGGGATGAAACAAATGAAAAGAATAATAGCTGGTTTTCTATAACTAGCGGTTTAATAAGCTTGTTATGATTAACATAAGCAAAAAAAGGTAACTCAACAAACAACTTGTTCTTTTGCTGAACAGCTGCCGGCATACCTATAACAATATCAGTATGGCTAATACTTTCAAATGATGAAAGTTGAGGGCTTTTTTCCACCGATGAGCTAATGCCATCAATATGTAATCCGTATACACTTCCATCCCCTGACACATGCGCATGCACCAAAGGCGTAAACCCTTGTAACAATAGCAGTAGCAATATAATGGACTGGTGGAAAAATAACTTCATTTTAAAAAAATAGTTAAATAATTTAGCTTGTAAATAATAGTACTGGAATCTTTTTAACAAACATTACTTTAAATTCAACCCACGCGCTGAATCTGCACCTTTAATATTGTTAAAAATAGCTCCCTCTATTTTAGTATTAGTAAAAATTGCATCTCTTATTTTTGCATGAGTAAAATCGGAGTTCCTTAAATCAGCACCTGTAAAATCAGCACCTTCTAAACTTGCAGAAAATAATGCTGTATTTTGTAAATTGGCCCCTGTTAAGTTAGCATGCTTTAGCATTGCCCTACCTAAGTCTGCATTCGAGATATTTGCACCGGATAAGTTCACTTTTTTTAAACTAGCTCGCATTAGGCCCATAGACTGATTTTTCATATCAGCACCCCACCTTACATTAGACAAATTTGCATTACTTAAGTCTGAGTTATCTAAAATGGCAATAACTCGACTACCACTCAGGTTTGCATTTCTTAAGTTTGATCGCATCATACTGACACCAAATATACTCACATTACTTAAGTCTGACCCTTCAAGATTAACCGCAACCATTACCGTTAAATCTAAAACTAAGCCTGAAAAATTACTTTTGCTTAAATTAGCGCCTCTTAAATCTGCTCCCCATAAGTCTGCATTTCTAAAATCCAAGCCCGACAAATCAAGCTTTGTTAAATCTTTTCTGCGTAAATTGGCAAGATTATCTTTAGTCGCCTGTTTTAACATAGCAACCACTTCACTGCGCTGCAATTCTGCTGCAGAAGTTAAACTATTTGTTGAAACCAATAATAGAATTGCTAAAACACGTATTGCTAATTTCATTTCCTCTCCCCTTGAACCGATTATCATGGCGTATAAATGTAGAGCAAACTTCAGTCCGCAATAATTTATAAATACTGCCTTTATGGCGGACTAAAGTCCGCTCTACAATGACTATCCTTCATTTAGTAAGTTAATAGTCATGCTGATTATTATGATCTTTTAAACAAAAACCAGTTATTCACAAAAACTGTGGATAACTCTGTGTATTAAATGTTTCAATCGAGCTATTTAACGCATAAACACTAGCTTGTTATCATTTAGTGTATTTTTTATACAACCCAGTATTTACAATAAAATATCAAGCACTTATCTTATCCATCACTCATAAAAACATCTTTATTTCTTTAATATAACGGTAAAACCCACTAAAGTTTTAAAGTGTGTACAAATCAATTTATAGCTCTTTATTTAATAGCTGATATCCCCTCTTTCTAAATAAAGATATATGCCACAAAGATGTATCTTATTGCCTTACCTATAAAAATAGCAATACATGAAAATACAAAAGGTAGTTTTAACCAGCCTCCGGCAAAACACAATCCATCTCCAATAACAGGTAACCATGAAAAAAATAAGGTCCACACCCCCCATTTTTTAACAATATCTAATGATTTTTGTTTTTTTTCTGATAATAAGTGTTCTGCTGGAAATTTCTTTGCTGCTAAAACCCCAAGAAACCAAGTGGTTAATGCCCCTAAAGTATTTCCAATAGTGGCAATTAACACCAATTTTTCTACATTAATCAGCCCTTCTGAAACCATATAAGCTAAAACGGCTTCAGATCCTCCCGGAGCAATCGTTGATGAGATAAAAGCACTCAAAAACAATCCCCATAATGCTATCAACTCTTCCTGCATTTATTTTTCCCATAAAAAAGCCCCTGAAACCTACTGGTTTCAGGGGCTTTTCTTTATTCACATTACTTATCAGATAATTCTATCGATTTTTTCGATGAAACCATTTTAATTAATCCAGTGATTAATTTAGTAATCAGACCAATCACTTTTGCAATCAATTCAAAAATAGTACTGACAACCTCGCCAGCAGCCATTCCTTTAAATTTTCTTGCTAGTAAAGGCGCTAATACTAAGCCTGCTGCTAATCCAATAATTAACACACCAGAAATAGCAGACTCATTTTCTGCTGCAGCGATCTTGGCTGCTTTCTTTTCTTTAGATGTTAATGGTTTTGCAACGATCGGCTCAGGAATACTGTCACTGTAATCATCCTGTATTACATAAGCTGTTACACCTGGAATACTTGGAAGGTCACCACTACCTTTACCGATTTTTAACTGGGCTTTCATACCCTTTTCCATATGCTGTGAAATATCACAATGGACTAGATAAGTTTTATCATTAGGTGGAAAAATTAATGTTCCCGATATTTTTCCAGGACCAGTAACTTCCAGATGAAACATTCCTTTAGGATATAAATACTTAGGTAAGCCATGCATCATCCATTGATGACGGATACTATCTTCATTAATGAAATTTACAGTCAGCTTAGTACAAGGTTCAAATTGATATTCCTGCTGATCGAATGCAAACATTCTACCCGGAAAATTTTCTGAATATTTATGTCCGGCATAAACAGTAATTTCTTTAGTGGCAGCAATCTCGTCACAGCCCCCTGGCAAAGTATCGGTATTTTGCCCCATTACCATACCGCCATCCATATCCATCAAATGACCATCACCATGGTTCATTAGATTAGTATGATCTAGAAACTCTTTCTCAGCCAACACAGCAGAAGAAAAAGTAAGTGATAATAATGCTGTTATTAATAACTTACGCATATTATTTCTCTCCTCTTGCTGAAGCAATCATAGCCATGATTTTTTCACGATTTAAAAAGAGTACATATAAAACGATACCTAAGATCAAACCCCAAACAAAGTTACTGATTGAGTTATCTTTATTTGCAAGAGCATTATCATAAAAGTCCATAGGTTTTGGACCTTCTTCAACAGCCATTGGTTGAGCTGCTTGTGGTGCTTTATAGCCTTTACCATCAATTTCACCTAAACTATTCCAAGCATCAATATCTTGCCAAACAGGAAGTTTTCTACCATGAAATTTTTTGGTAAATAAAGGCGCAATACTTTCACCTATAGTTTTAGGCAAACCGACCTCATTCAAGTATTTTTTATAAACCAAAGCACTTACATTACCGCCAGGGTTCATACCATCCGTTAAAATACCTTTTTCTCTATGATCATGAAAAATCCATACACCCTGACCATAACTATGTAGCCCATCATCAACCGTACTGATTTTTAAATCATTACGTTGTGCCGGTGCTAAGTCATAGATGTCACGCATAATTTGCGCATTAGGGTTATGCTCTACTCCATCATAATGAGTAATTGTGGCCTTATGACCATGTGTATGCATCGCCAATTGTTCACCCGTACTATTAAACATTCTTAGCTTAATATTTTGGTCCGGCTCAGCAACAATGATTGACTCTCTTAATGTATAAGGGAAAGATCGACCATTCAAAGTATGGTAATCCTCAGTTGAATCATTCATATTATATTCACGATTCATTTTCTTAGCGATTAAACGAGGATCGTTATATTTTTGAATAATGTCGTGTAAACCTTTATCCATCGCATGATAATGTAAATCATATTCACTATCATATTCTTCTAAAATCGCTTTTGAAGGGTGTCTAACTTGCCCTGCACCAACGTTAAATGTTTGTACCCAGTTGTTTGGTCTGTTTTCTTCAACCACAAACATACCCACTAAGCCCATTGCTAAATGTACATGTGTTTGTACATGACAATGGTAAACAAATGATCCCGGTTGTCTAGGACGAATTTCATAGGTTTTGCTGCTTCCAGGTAATACAAATTTATCACTGGATTGCGGCACACCATCATTACCTTCACCAGCACTATCAACCCAAGGGTGATCAACACCATGTAAATGGATAGTATGAGGAAAATAATGACTGTTTTCTAATTGAATCCAAACTCTATCACCTTGCTCAACCCGAATAACAGGTGATGGAGCTCTCAATAGAGGGTTGGCATCAGTTCCAACAAAACTATTGGTTGCCATACCTCTTGATTTAGGCGCAAAAACCCACATACCCGGTTGGATTGCTGGCGCTATATCAAAAGTTGGCACCAAACCATCAAAATCAGGTGAATGTCCATTCAGCTCAGCTACTTCAAGTTTAATAATAATGAAATCAGGATCACCATCCCCATCAATATCATTCTTCTTAATAATCGCATCCGCAGCATAATAAGTATTCATCAATGTTTCCATTGAAATATTATTGGTACCTTTTACTTCGGCTGCAATTTGTGCAGGATTATCAGGACTACATCTTAAAGACTCCTGAATGCTCACACCTTCGACTGTTTGTGCTTCACGCCATTCAGGTTCATTTGAACCACAAATAGTCTCAACACCTCCATTATCGACGCTAACTGTTTTAGGTAAGCTTACCGCAGCTGATGCCAATATTGGCATCAGCGCAACAGCTGCACCCAAAAGAATACTTAGGGGTTTTTTCTGCATTTTATATACCTTGTTGTATTAAATCTTATTTAAGGCTTGTTGCATCTTTAAAATATGCATCAACTTTCTCTTTAACAGTTGCATTTGAAAGATATAACACATACAAACCAGCTAACAATGCAACTAGGTACATAAGTAGATCAGTAGAGCTTGTTGGAGAGCCTGTTCCCGCTCTAAAACTCATATGAGCATCAAGACGCCCACCATCATTTTTGTGTAGCGTAATATGGATCAAGTATTGACCAGCTTCTGGAACACCATTTGGTAATGATAAAACCACTGTTCCTGATTTATGTTTTTTAGCATCTTGAAAGAAAACACGAGTGCCTTCAGGCTCTTTTGTTACTTCAAACTCAACAGCCATATTACGATATCTAATATCTTGGTAATCAAATACTAATTGAGTCATTGCATCTGCATCTGGCAAGCTTCCACAAAACTCATCACCCGGATAGTTTGAAGATTGGTACGCAGTGTAATGAATCCAGTGATCTGGCTCTAGCTCAAACTTACACTGATCGGTATCCGTTCCTGCCGCACCGCCATGAGCCCATAGCACTGATGAAAACATTAAGCCAAGAATAACAAGGAAACTCTTATTGAAAATTTGTTTTTTATTCATGATACCTTCCAGTTTTTTTTAATTATATTTTTTATGATTTGTTTTGCTCATTTACCTTACAGTTTGTAATGTAAATTGTTTTAAACAATTGCCAACTTTAGCACATCAAAACATGCAAAGAAAGATTAAGCTTCTACTTCTGACTATGCTATCTTTCATTCTATATCATAACTTTACTTAATGCTAATATAGATTTTAAATCAATTTTATTTGCCAATTCCCTCCTCTTTTCGTAGACTGCCTCATAACTTTACTATGTTTGGATATTAAAATGCCCTCGTTACGCACCTCTTCTGAATGGACAGCCCTAGAAAAACACTACAAAGAAGTTTGCAACTTATCCATTAAAGATCAATTTGCTAACGACAATGAGCGCAACCAAAAACTGTCTTTGAATTTCAACGACATTCTTTTTGATTTTTCCAAAAACAGAATTACCACCGACACACTCCCTTTATTACGCAAGCTAGCAGAACATGCTGAGCTTTCGGATAAAACCAAGGCGATGTTTTCTGGGGAACTCATCAACACAACAGAAAATAGAGCCGTTTTACACACTGCCCTACGAAATAGAAGCAATACCCCCATTTATACGGATGGCAAAAATGTAATGCCAGAAGTTAATCGAGTATTGGCACAAATGAGAGCTTTCTCAGATAAAGTGAGATCAGGCGAATGGAAAGGTTACACCAACAAAGCTATTACAGATATCGTTAACATTGGTATCGGTGGCTCTGATCTAGGCCCCAAAATGGTTACAACTGCTTTGGAACCTTATTCCACCCCTAATTTGACCACTCATTTTGTATCGAATGTTGATCAAACAGACATCATCACTACTTTAAAGCGTTTAAATCCTGAGACCACTCTATTTTTAATCGCATCAAAAGTTTTTAATACCAAAGAAACCATGACTAACGCTCATTCAGCGAGAAAGTGGTTACTTAATTCAGCCTTCGATAAGTCCGCAATCAAAAGACATTTTGTCGCCATTTCTACTAATGAAAAGAATGTTGCAGATTTTGGTATTGATACCGAAAATATGTTCGAATTTTGGGACTGGGTTGGTGGTCGCTATTCATTATGGTCTGCTATCGGTCTTTCTATTGCCATTTCCATTGGCATGGATAACTTTGAAGAACTATTAATGGGAGCTCATTTAGCGGATCAACATTTCCGCGACACTCCGCTTGAAAAAAATATTCCAGTGACCATGGCTCTTCTCGGTATTTGGTATAACAATTTTTTTGGCGCAGAGTCTCAGAGCTTACTTCCCTATGATCAATCACTTTATTTCTTTGCTGATTATTTTCAGCAGGGGGATATGGAAAGTAACGGAAAGTCAGTTACATTTAAAGGAAAGCAAACCGATTACAGTACCGGGCCTATTATTTGGGGCCAACCAGGCACAAATGGTCAACATGCCTTTTTCCAACTTATCCACCAAGGTACAAAAATAATTCCTTGTGATTTCCTTGCTGCAGCCCAAGGGCATTACGACTCACCCGTTCATCACGATATTTTAATGTCAAACTTCTTAGCCCAACCTGAAGCATTAATGAATGGAAAAACTAAGAAAGAGGTTGAAAAAGACATTGGCACATCCGATCCTGTTTTAGTTGCATCCAAGGTTTTTCCTGGCAACAAACCATCAAACTCATTCCTATATAAAAAGCTTACACCTCGTACCCTTGGTACCTTGCTTGCTTTTTATGAGCACAAAATTTTTGTCCAAGGTGTTATATGGGACATTAATTCATTTGACCAATGGGGGGTTGAATTAGGAAAGGTCCTAGCTAAAGCCATTCTTCCTGAACTTAAAAGCGGAGAAAATATTAACTCTCATGACTCATCAACTAACGCTCTGATTAATACTTATAAAAAGTTACGTGATGAACAACACAGCACCTAATTTCTAAATTTAAAAAATAAGGTTAATAAATTGTCGAAATTCAACTTCACTTTCTTTATTAGCCTTATTATCTTAGCTGGTCTTACTTCTTGTGATAGTTACAACCCTTCCCATCTTGGCTTTACCAAGTTAGAACAGGTTCAATCTGTAGGCGAACTAACCGTATTAACTCGTCTTGGCCCAACAACCTATTTTAAGGGCTCTGATGGTCCGGGGGGGTTAGAGCATGACCTCATTCAATTATTTGCCAAACATCTAAAAGTAAAAGCAAAATTTATTACCCCCTCCTCTTTTGATGCCCTTTTACAACAAATATCTAAGGGATCCGCTGATATTGCTGCTGCTGGACTAACAATCACCCCTCAACGACAAAAAGTAATGCGCTTTGCCCCCTCTTATCAAAGCATCACAGAACAAGTGGTTTACCGCTCAGGCAAAAGAAAACCTAGAAATATTACTGATTTAAATACGGGGATTCTTGAAATAGTCAAGGGAAGTAGCTACATAGACAGCTTAACCAAACTAAAACAAAAGAACCCGTCACTTAACTGGAATATCAACACCCAGTTAAATACTGATGGCTTATTATATCTAGTCAATAAAGGACTTATAGACTATACCATTGCAGATTCTCATCAAGTTAGTACTATCAGGCGTTTTTACCCTAAACTAAATGTTGCCTTCGATATAACATCACCTCGCCAGCTTGCCTGGGCCTTCCCTTTATCTGAAGATCAAAGCCTTTATAATGAAGCCGCTATTTTTTTTAAAAAGATAAAACAAGATAAAACTCTCGACCATTTACTTGAAAAATATTATGGTAATTCTGATGCTCTTAGCTATGTAGGTAACTGTACATTTCGTTTACACATTGAAAGCAGATTACCCACTTATGAAGCTTTGTTTAGAAAAGCAGCTAAAAAGCATAATATTGACTGGCGCTTATTAGCTGCTATTGGCTATCAGGAATCACATTGGAACCCTGATGCCACTTCACCTACAGGTGTAAAAGGACTAATGATGCTAACCCAAGGAACAGCTAAACAATTGGGAATAAAAGATAGAACCGACCCAGCTCAAAGCATTTCTGGTGGCGCTTTGTATTTTAAACAACGCCTTAAAATAATCCCAGATAGAATTAAAGACCCTGACAAAACATGGTTTGCCCTTGCATCCTATAACGTAGGCTTTGGACATTTAGAAGACGCTAGAATACTGACTCAAAAACAAGGAAAAAACCCAGATAAATGGCTAGATGTAAAAAAATCACTCCCCTTACTCACTAAAAAGAAGTGGTATTCTCAAGTTAAACATGGATATGCAAGAGGAAATGAACCCGTACATTACGTAAAAAACATCAGAAGTTATTATGACTTACTTATCTGGCTTACGGAGGAAAACCAAATAGAAAAAGAGGTAATGACTCCAAAGCCAGCCCCTGCAGAAGAAACACAAAACAAAGCGCTTAGCTTTGAGCCACCTACATTGTAGAGGAATGAATTAAAGCTTTGGCTTTTTTACAGATTTTCGTTTAGCTTTAAAAAAGTCGATCAACAAATCGGCACAAGTATTTTCTAATACCCCTCCCTGCCAATCTACCTGATGATTTAAAAATGGAACATCAGTCAAGCTCAATGCATTGCATACAGCACCTCTTTTAGGATCGTACGCACCGAAGACCAATCGTTTAACTCGCGCATGAGAAATTGCTCCCATACACATAACACAGGGTTCTAAAGTAACATAAAGAGTACTATCAATTAGCCGATAATTCTCCAACACAGCCCCACCTTGGCGTATTGCAAGCATTTCTGCATGCGCAGTAGGGTCATGACTTTGAATAGGGATATTCCAGCCCTCTGCAAGACTTTTATTATCCTTAACTAAAACAGCACCGACAGGAACCTCTCCTTGCTCTTCTGCACGCTGCGCTAGCCGGATAGCATATCGCATCCATTGCTCATCAATACTATCCTCAGCCATTTAGCAGATAACCTTTTATTCCCACTCTATCGTTGCTGGTGGCTTGCCTGAAATATCGTAACAAACACGAGAAATGCCAGTCACTTCATTGATAATTCTTCGTGAAATCAAATCAAGAAAATCATACGGTAAATGCGCCCAGCGTGCCGTCATAAAATCAATGGTTTCTACTGCACGAATAGCAATAACATAATCATACCTACGCCCATCGCCCATTACTCCGACTGATTTAACAGGTAAGAACACAGCAAAGGCTTGACTCACTTTTTCATACAAGTCATTTGCATAAAGCTCTTCCATAAAAATAGCATCGGCCTGACGCAATAAATCAGCATATTCTTTTTTTACTTCACCTAGAATTCTTACCCCTAAGCCAGGCCCTGGAAATGGGTGACGGAAAACCATATCTGCGGGTAAGCCTAACTCTAAGCCAAGCTTTCTAACTTCATCCTTAAATAATTCGCGCAAAGGCTCAACCAGCTTTAGCTTCATATCTTCAGGTAAGCCGCCCACATTGTGATGTGATTTAATTAAATGAGCTTTACCACTAGCCGCGCCTGCTGACTCGATGACATCAGGATAGATCGTGCCCTGTGCCAGCCATTTTGCATCCGTTAATTTTTCCGATTCTTCATCAAAAATTTCAATAAACAGGTTACCAATTATTTTTCGCTTAGCTTCAGGGTCTGTAACACCAGCCAAGGCATCCAAATATCTTTGTTCAGCATCGACTCGAATAACATTAACGCCCATGTGCTCAGCAAACATAGCCATCACTTGGTCGCCTTCATTTAAGCGCAATAAGCCAGTATCAACAAAAACACAAGTGAGCTGTTTTCCTATTGCCTTATGCAATAAAGCTGCAACTACTGATGAATCTACTCCACCCGACAGGCCTAAAATAACTTGATCCTCGCCCACAGACTCTCTTACAGAATGAATGTTTTCGTCGATAATATTGCTAGACGTCCACAAAGCATCACAACCACAAATATCTATTACAAAACGCTTTAAAATTCTTCCGCCTTGTTTTGTATGGGTAACTTCAGGGTGAAACTGTAAACCATAAAATGATTTTTCTTCATTAGCAACCCCTGCGATTGGTGCACCCTCTGAACTTGCAATCGATTTAAAACCAGCAGGTAAAACGACAACCCTATCACCATGACTCATCCAAACATCTAATAAACCAAAACCTTCTGCTGAAGTATGGTCTTCAATATCTTTTAGTAATTTAGAATGTCCTCGTGCTCTGATTTTTGCATAACCAAATTCACGATGATCAGAAGATTCAACCTTACCGCCCATTTGCTCCGTCATAGTTTGCATACCATAACAAATACCTAAAACAGGAATACCTAATTCAAATACGATTTGCGGGGCTCTTGGTGTTTCATCACTTGTTACACTTTCTGGCCCGCCCGACAAGATAATGCCTTTAGGTTCAAATTGCTTAACTTCTTCAGCACTGCATTCACAGGAATAAATCTCACAGTACACGCCAATTTCACGAATTCTACGCGCAATTAATTGAGTATATTGAGAACCAAAATCTAAAATTAAGATTTTATGCGAATGAATATCTGTGGATTGTTGTTGATTCACTGTGATGCCCTATAAAGCTTAAACAAATTGGGGCTCAATAGAGCCCCAATAAAACTGTAATTTATTACCATCTAAAACATTAGTCTAGATAAAATTTAACTCACCTGATAATTAGGTGCTTCTTTAGTAATAGTCACATCATGCACATGACTTTCTCTCATACCTGCACTTGTTACTCGCACAAATTGAGCTTTTTCATGCATTACATCAATACTATGGCTGCCTGTATAACCCATACTGGATTTAATACCACCTAATAGCTGATGAATAATTGCTAACATACTTCCTTTGTAAGGAACACGACCTTCAATACCTTCAGGCACTAATTTTTCGACACTATCTTCTTCTTGAAAATAACGATCACTAGAGCCTTGTTGTTGAGACATTGCACCTAATGACCCCATACCTCGATATGATTTATACGAACGCCCTTGAAATAATTCAACTTCACCTGGCGCTTCTTCAGTCCCTGCAAACAACCCACCCAACATAATGGCATGAGCACCTGCCGCCAAAGCTTTAGCAACATCACCTGAATATCTGACGCCACCATCAGCAATTAAAGGAACACCTGTCCCTTTTAATGCATCAGCAACATTACTAACAGCTGTAATCTGAGGCACACCGACACCAGCAACAATTCGTGTAGTACAAATTGAACCAGGACCAATACCAACTTTAACACCATCGGCGCCTGCTTCAACTAGAGCCAATGCTGCTTCAGCTGTTGCAATATTGCCACCAATAACCTGAACATCAGGATAATTAGCTTTAACCCAGCGCACTCTATCTAAAACACCTTGCGAATGGCCGTGGGCGGTATCAACAATAATGACATCAACACCTGCTTTAACCAAGGCTTCAACACGCTCTTCTGTTCCATGACCTGTTCCGACAGCAGCACCAACTCTTAACCTTTCCTGTTCATCTTTACAAGCATGGGGATAATCTTTGGCTTTTTGAATATCTTTAACCGTAATCATTCCACATAAATGATACTTATCATTTACAACCAGTATTTTTTCAATTCTATGCTTATGCAGCAAAGCCATTGCAGTCTTATGATCTGTCGATTGATTAACGGTAATTAATCTTTCTTTTGGCGTCATAACTGTGGTTACTTTTTCGTCTAACCTTGTTTCAAAGCGCAAATCACGACTAGTAACAATACCGACTAAATCTTCACCATCTACAACAGGTACACCAGAAATATTCTCAGCTTTGGTTAATTCCATTACTTCTCTAACCGTTACATTAGGCGAAACAGTAATTGGATCTTTAATAATGCCGCTTTCATACTTCTTAACATGCATAACTTCCCGTGCTTGCTCTTCGACAGTCATATTCTTATGAATAATACCGATTCCGCCTTCTTGCGCAATTGCAATTGCAAGCCTTGCTTCCGTCACAGTATCCATAGCAGCCGAAACCAAGGGAATATTAAGCGAGATATTTCGCGTTAATTTTGTTTTTAATTCCACTTCCCTTGGCAATACTGTTGAATGTGCGGGCACTAACAACACATCATCAAATGTGAGAGCTTCCTGAATAATTTGCATAACTCAACCTACCAAAAACCTTAAATTAACCGAGCATTATAACCACAATTCATTACAATTAGAACCATGGTTTTTAATATACCTTGCTCTACACCCTTAAATCATCTCATAACATACCCACAATTTTACTCTGACCACCCATATTTAACAGCTCATATTAAAGCCTAAAATCATCATTTAAAATACCCTATAAACTCTCATTTTTCTATATTCAGCCCCCATTAAGTATATCTTTGTACTATGATATAAACTTTACAGACCCAAAGGAGTTAACATGAAAAAGATATTAGGAGTGGCCTTAGCTGCAACATTGCTGACAGGCTGTGCTATCGACCCATATACAGGAGAAGAAAAAGTATCTAACACTGGGTGGGGGGCAGGTGCAGGTGCAGCTCTTGGTGCAGGAATAGGCGCCCTTGCTGGCGGCGGAAAAGGTGCATTAATTGGTGCTGGAGCAGGTGCAGCCCTAGGTGCTGGCGCTGGCTACTATATGGACACCCAAGAAGCAAAGCTACGCGCACAACTTGAAGGCACAGGGGTTAGAATCCAAAGACAAGGCGACAACCTTAAACTAATCATGCCAGGAAATATTACATTTGCTACCAATTCAGCAAATATTAATAGTAACTTCTATCCAATTTTAGACTCTGTTTCTATTGTTTTAAAAGAGTTTGATAAAACCAGCATAAATATTTCTGGCTTTACAGATTCTTCGGGTAGCGATACCTATAACCAGTCTTTATCTGAAGACAGAGCAAACAGCGTAGCTAGCCATATGGTTAGAACCGGTATCCCACATGGCCGCATTCAAGCTAGGGGGTTTGGGGAGCGTTACCCCGTTGCATCTAATGACAACGCAATGGGACGCGCGCAAAACCGCCGAGTAGAAATTAGTATTCGCCCTAAGTAATACAAATTTAATAATTTTTACTAAAAAACAGCTAAAAGCACAAACCTTATTAGCTGGAAGTGATCCCTTAGCTTCGCCAGACGATCAGGCAAAGCCAAGGGATCATCCTCTAAATCAATAACATAAAAACCAAGCCAACCCCAGCCGGCTTAATTCAAATTTGTAGCAAGCATCATAAAAAACTCCATTCGTACGAACAAATCAAACTTACCCAGCCCTTAAAAGGGATTGAATGCAATCACCCCATAGCTTTCAGCACAAAAAAAGCGGATGCAATACTGCACCCGCTTTCTATAAGCTACCTATTTCAATAAAATGCTTTACATCAAAGCAACTTATTAGCCTTTACTAGAATCAGTAAATTCAGGGTACGCTTCCATTCCACATTCAGAATAATCAACACCTTGGTATTCATCTTCTTCACTAACCCGAATACCCATAACCATTTTAAGAATGTACCAAGTAATGAAACTTGCAACAAACACAAAACTAAAAATAGATGCAATACCAATTAATTGTGCGCCTAATGAAGCATCTGGGTTTGAAATACAAACAGCCAATAAACCCCATATACCGACAATACCATGGACTGACGTTGCACCGACCGGATCATCAAGCTTCAATTTATCAATAGTAATAATTGAAAACACTACAATCATCCCACCAACTGCACCGATTAAAGTTGCAACCATGGGTGTCGGAGTTAAAGGCTCTGCTGTGATAGCAACCAAACCCGCTAACGCGCCGTTTAATGTCATTGACAAATCAGCTTTTCCAAACAACATTTGTGCTGTTAATAAAGCAGCAACAACACCACCCGCAGCGGCAGCATTAGTATTTACAAATACCATTGCAACCGCATTTGCTTCACCAATATCTGAAATTTTTAATTCTGAACCGCCATTAAAACCAAACCAACCTAGCCATAGGATAAATGTTCCTAAAGTAGCCAATGGCATATTACAACCAGGAATAGGGTATATCGCACCATTTTCGCCATATTTACCTTTACGAGCACCCAATAAAAGTACACCTGCAAAAGCTGCTGTCGCACCACATAGATGAACAACACCCGAACCAGCAAAGTCCAAGAAGCCTAGTTCATCTAAGAATCCACCACCCCATTTCCAATACCCTTGTAATGGATAGATAAATCCCGTCATAACTACTGAAAATGCTAAAAATGCCCACAACTTCATTCTTTCAGCTACTGCACCAGATACGATAGACATAGCCGTTGCAACAAATACCACTTGAAAGAAAAAGTCAGATAGACTTGAGTAATATGTTTCGCCTTTACTACCTAACACAGCTTCTACTGTATGGTCTTCACCTAACAGAAAACCAATTCCAGGCCAAACACTGTTAACCGCTTCTGCTGGATACATAATGTTATAGCCGCACAACATATACATTACACAAGCAATTGCAAATAATGCAATATTTTTTGTTAGAATTTCTGTTGTGTTTTTTGCTCGAACTAAGCCTGCTTCCAACATAGCAAAACCAGCAGCCATCCACATGACCAAAGCCCCACTCATTAGAAAGTAGAACGTATCAAGCGCGTAACTCAATTCAGTTAATTTATTTAAAACTTCCACTTTATCACCTCTTATACTAATTATTATTTATAAAGCTTCGTCGCCAGTTTCACCTGTGCGGATGCGCACAACCTGCTCTAGCGCTGTCACAAAGATTTTACCATCGCCAATCTTTCCTGTATTTGCCGCCTTCGCAATTGCTTCAACAGCTTGCTCCACTAACTCATCGCCAACTGCAACTTCGATTTTTGCTTTTGGTAAAAAATCAACAACATATTCAGCGCCACGATAAAGCTCTGTATGTCCCTTTTGACGACCAAAACCTTTAACTTCAGTCACTGTTATTCCAGACACCCCAATATCAGACAATGTCTCTCGAACATCATCTAATTTAAAAGGCTTTACAACGGCAGTTATTAATTTCATTAATCAATCCCTCATCTTTATTTAAACAATTAAAAGTGTACTCAAAATACCACAATGCACTAAGCATGCCACAGATACAAGCCATTGATTAACATAATAAAAAAAATAAACCACTCGATAGACCTTTGCCTATAGCACCTACTTGGTGCAAAACTCTATACGCACAAGCACCCACTTACTTAGCACCGCCACAGCCTCAGTTAAACAAGCATTGAGAACTTAACACCCCACCAAAGCCATATAAATTAGCAAAAGCCCCTTATCTAACCCCAACCAACCGCACCAAAACAGGGCGGCCTTGCACCAATGTTGCGATAAAACAACACTTGTTGTTTAAAAATAAACCCACACCCCTTAACAATCAACACATTAAATTATGGTACAGAATTTGCTTTGCCTATAACTATCGTTCAACAACCTCTGGAGCTAACTAAATGTTTCAAAAAAAACTTACCTCAACACTAATAAGCGGCGCCTTATTAACCGCAAGCGCAAATCTATTTGCCGCTGGTGCCATCGAATCACTAACAGATTTTAATATCAACGACGCATCTTTATTAAAAGATAACGGCATCGAAGTAGGCGGATGGGCTGCAGCAGGTATCACTTATGCTTCTCACAACGGCGACCACCACTCAAACGCACCTATATCTTTTAATGATCGTAACAATGACTTTCAGCTAAACCAGGTAAACCTATTTATTGAACGCGCAGTTAATACAAAAGGCAACGAATGGGATATCGGCGGCCGAGTTGACTTTATGTTTGGTACTGACGGCCCCAATACACAAGCGTCCGGCTGGGACAATCAAATTCTCGGCTCATCAGACGACAAATCATTTAACCAATATGACGTAGCTTTTCCACAAGCTTATGCAGAAATCTTTGCCCCTATCGGTAATGGCCTGACAGCAAAAATCGGGCATTTCTACACAAATATTGGCTATGAAGTTGTTACCGCACCAGATAACTTCTTTTATTCTCATGCTTATACAATGCTATATGCAGAACCATTCACTCACAGTGGCGCACTTTTAACCTACCAAGTAAACGATAACATTTCTGTTTCTGGTGGAGCAGTAACTGGCTGGGATAACTTTGACGAAAACGGCGGAGACTGGAGCTTCTTAGGTGGTGCCAGCTGGACTAGTGACGACGAAAGAACATCGGTAGCTGCTTCATTAATCACAGGTGAAAATGGTAACGACTCCATTGATCAAAACACCACCATGTACAGCATTGTTCTTTCTCATGATATTAGTGATAAGTTACATTATGTTTTTCAACATGACTTTGGTGTTACTGAAGATGGCGCAGGTGCAGGTGACGATTCTGACTGGTACGGTATTAACCAATATTTGACTTACGACCTTAATGAAAAAGTAGGTCTTGGCTTACGAGGCGAATGGTTTAGCGATAGCGACGGCCGTGTTTCTGGTGACGATCTTGGTAATTTCGGAGCAAACTATTATGCCGTGTCTGTGGGTGTTAACTACTCACCAACCGAATGGCTAAAATTCCGCCCTGAAGTTCGTTATGACTGGTCTGACTCTAACGGTGCTGGCGGCGCTTATGACAACGGCAATGAAACCGACCAAGTAGCTCTTTCTATGGATATGGTCTTAACTTTCTAAGCACTTTCATTTAAAGCACTGAATATATTAACGGGACTATATGTCCCGTTTTTTTATTAGCCATAGCTACAAAAAAAATGGTATGGTTATAGAAGTTTTATAAAAACTATACTTACAAAAAAAACAACCCACTGGAGACAAGTTAAATGTCAGTAGAGAACGTTCTTAAAATGATCCAAGAAAACGACGTCAAATTTGTTGATTTTCGTTTTTGTGACACTCGCGGTAAAGAGCAGCACGTAACATTCCCAGCTCATACTATTGATGAAGACACTTTTGAAGAAGGCAACATGTTTGACGGTTCTTCAGTTGCTGGCTGGAAAGGCATCAACGAGTCTGACATGATCTTAATGCCTGATCCATCAACAGCTGTTTTAGACCCTTTCTTTGATGACACAACACTAATCTTACGTTGTGATATTATTGAACCTAAAGATATGCAAGGCTACGAACGCGATCCTCGCTCTATTGCTCATCGCGCACAATCTTACATGCAATCTACTGGTATTGGTGATGCTGCTTATTTCGGACCTGAAAACGAATTTTTCGTATTCGACGACGTAAAGTGGAATTCAGACATGGGTAGCTGTGGCTACAAAGTTGATTCTGAAGAAGCTGGCTGGAACTCAGAAAAAGCATACGAAGATGGCAACATCGGTCACCGTCCTGGCGTAAAAGGCGGTTACTTTCCTGTTCCTCCTGTTGATTCTCTACAAGATATGCGCTCAGCAATGTGTCTTGTGCTTGAAGAAATGGGTCAAGAAACTGAAGTACATCACCACGAAGTTGCGACTGCTGGTCAGTGTGAAATTGGCACAAAATTCAACACTTTAGTTCAAAAAGCTGATGAAGTTTTAGAGCTAAAATATGTTGTTGCTAACATTGCACATGCTTACGGTAAAACAGCTACGTTTATGCCTAAGCCTTTAGTAGGTGATAATGGTAACGGTATGCACGTTCACCAATCTATCTTCAAAGACGGTGAAAACCTGTTCTCTGGTGATTTATACGGCGGCTTATCTGAAACTGCTTTATTCTACATCGGCGGTATCATCAAGCACGCTAAAGCTCTAAATGCTTTCGCTAACGCATCAACAAACAGCTACAAACGTCTAGTTCCTGGCTTTGAAGCACCTGTTATGCTTGCTTACTCTGCTCGTAACCGTTCAGCATCTATCCGTATTCCTTTTGTAAATAACCCAAAAGGTCGTCGTATTGAAGTTCGTTTTGGTGATTCAACTGCTAACCCTTACCTATGCTTCGCAGCAATGTTAATGGCCGGCCTTGACGGAATCCAAAATAAAATCCATCCTGGCGATGCGATGGACAAAGATTTATATGACTTACCACCAGAAGAAGAAAAAGCAATTCCACAAGTTGCTGTTTCTTTTGACGAAGCATTAAAAGCATTAGATGAAGACCGTGAATTCTTAACTCGTGGCGGTGTATTCACTGATGATGCAATTGATGGTTATATTGACCTTAAAATGGAAGAAGTAACTCGTCTACGTATGAGCACACATCCTGTAGAATTTGATATGTACTACAGCTTGTAATATTCTTCTTGCTACTTTGTAGCAACGCAAGATTAAAACGCCCCTCTTTGGGGCGTTTTTTGTTTGCGGCTCTTTAAAAAAGATAAATACTTTTATCTCGCCATCCCACATACAATTCAACACCCAAGCCTGTAACTCAACACACCCTACACCCTGCCTTTTCTTTAAAAATAACTAACACGTCTACTGAGTAACAATTTTGGTATATAATTTGCTTTATATTGCCTAGTCCATTACAAAATTTTCAATTCCTGTGCATAAAAAAATACTTGCTCACCTAAATGAAGCAATTTTATTATTTAACAATCAATTAGTATTAACTTACATTAATACCGCCGGTGAAATATTACTAGAAGACAGCGCCAAACATTTGCTTGGGCTTAATGCACAAATCTTATTTAAGTCTTCAGACTCTTTATTATCTGACTTAAAACAATGCTTAAAAAACAATGAACCCTTGGTCGACCGAGAGCTAAGCCTGTCTTACCTTAATCAATCAATGATCATTAATTTTAGTGCCACACCACTCTTTGAAAATGGTCAGCTAGCAGATATTTTAGTTGAGCTACAACAAATTGACAGACATATCCGTATTAGTAAAGAAGAACAGCTTTTAGCCCAACAAAACATTAGTAAACTGCTAGTTAAAGGCTTGGCTCATGAAATAAAAAATCCGCTTGGAGGAATTAGAGGAGCGGCTCAACTTCTTGAGTTTGAGCTACATGATGAAGAACTAAAAGAATACACTCAAATTATTATTCAAGAGTCAGATCGCTTAAAGTCTTTAATGGACAAAATGTTAGGGCCAAACAAACCCTCAAAGAAAAAACTTTTAAATATTCATGAAATATTAGAGCGTGTTAGACAATTAGTGAATATTGAGGCTAATCACAATATTAAAATATTAACGGATTATGACCCCAGCATCCCTAATTTAAAAGCAGATAAAAACCAATTGATTCAAGCGGTACTTAATATTGTGCAAAATGCAATGCAAGCAATGGTTGATGGTGGACAAATAATAATGAAAACACGTATTCAGCGCCACTTAACTATCGGGCGCAAACGTTATAAATTAACAGCAAAAGTTGATATTATTGATAATGGTCCCGGTATTAGTGGTGAGCTTATGAGCCAAATATTTTACCCGATGATTACCAGTCGCGCGGAAGGAACTGGCTTAGGTCTATCAATAGCCCAGTCTTTAATCAATCAACATAACGGCCTTATTGAATGCGAAAGCGAACCCGAAAATACAGTTTTTACTATTTATTTACCTTTGGAGGCTGAATATGCCCAATCCTAATGTTGTTTGGGTAGTCGATGACGACAAATCTATCCGTTGGGTTCTCGATAAAGCTATACAAAAATCCTCGATGATTAGTAAAAGTTTTTCTAATGCATCTCATATTTTAGAGGCATTAAAAACAGATATGCCTGATGCGCTTATTACTGATATTAGAATGCCTGGAATGGATGGCTTTGAGCTATTAAAACAAGTTCAACATAACTATCCAGATCTTCCCGTTATAGTTATGACAGCTCATTCTGATTTAGACAGTGCTGTTTCTGCATTTCATGGTGGAGCATTTGAATATTTACCTAAGCCATTTGATATAACAGAGGTCGTTGAAGTTGTTCAAAGAGCCTGCCTACAAAGTAAACAACGAAAATCACTAAACAAACCTGAACCTGAAGCCCTTGAAGAAGCTCCTGAAATTATTGGCGAAGCTCCCGCAATGCAGGAAGTTTTTCGCGCCATAGGCCGATTAGCACGCTCACATATTACAGTCTTAATTAATGGCGCCTCGGGCACAGGAAAAGAACTAGTTGCCAAAGCCTTGCACAGACACAGTCCCCGCAGTAAAAATCCATTTATTGCTTTAAATATGGCGGCAATCCCTAAAGACCTAATGGAATCAGAGCTTTTTGGTCATGAAAAAGGCTCCTTTACCGGCGCACATACTCGTAGAGCAGGACGTTTTGAACAGGCCAATGGTGGCACCTTATTTCTTGATGAAATTGGTGATATGCCAGCAGAACTTCAAACACGCCTACTACGTGTACTGGCAGATAATATGTTCTACCCCATAGGCTCTCATTCTGCCGTAAAAGTTGATGTCAGAATTATCGCTGCCACACATCAAAACCTTGAAACCTTAGTTGAACAAGGACTTTTTAGAGAAGATTTATTTCATCGCCTTAATGTTATCCGTATTCATATCCCTCCTTTATGTGAGCGTAAACAGGATATTCCACTATTGATGCGTCATTTTCTAAATGAAGCAGCAATAGAATTAAATAGCGAAGTTAAGATACTCAAACCCGAAACAGAATCTTTTTTAAGCGCTCTTCCTTGGCCTGGTAATGTTAGGCAATTAGAGAATATTTGTCGCTGGCTTACTGTGATGGCATCAGGCAGAGAGATCCACTTAGAAGACCTACCCCCTGAACTTAGCCAACCAGAAAAGGAAAGTACTGAAGGATCTCATAATAGCTGGAAAGCGTTATTAGAAGATCAAATAAACCAACAACTGCAGCTGGGGGAAGCCGAGGTAGCAAAGGTTATTATCCCTGAAATTGAAAGGATCCTTATCAAAGCAGCGCTTAGACATACCTCAGGTAAAAAGAATGAAGCCGCATTAATGCTAGGCTATGGACGAAACACTCTGACTAGAAAAATAAAAGAGCTTAATATTTGAATTGTGGTGGGTTAAACTTGTAACCTTAACAACAGGCTTGGCCCACGACCCAATCAACTATATGGCATTAGAGCCAGCAATAGTTATTTAATGGTTCTAAGCACCACATAATACCAATCACAATAAGCTTTTATTTAACCTCCTCATCCTAGCCTTCTCCAGCAGGAGAAGGAATAACAGACGAACTTATTGGGATTGGTATAACTATCTATCAAAAACTAATGTCAGTCTACACTTCTATTAATCACCAACAAGTACAAGAATTTTTAAATTTATATTCATTAGGGCGTTTAATAGAATATTCTGGTATTCAAGCTGGAATTGAGAATACGAATTATAGAGTTACAAGTTCTCAAGGTGACTTTATTTTAACCATTTTTGAATCTTTAACGGCTCAAGAACTTCCCTGCTATTTAAATTTATTAAACCATCTGAGTTCAGCAGATTTCCCTGCCCCTAGCCCTCAAAGATGTATCCATAATAAATTTATCAACATATTATCTGGAAAGCCTGCGGCTTTATTTAATTGTTTGCCTGGTCAATCTATTGAAGTAGCATCTACTTCAGATTGCTCAGAAATAGGTGAGTATCTAGCAAATTTACATATCCTCAGCCAATCTTCTGGGTTTAAAAAAACAAATTCAAAAAATATAGTTGCTTGTCAGCAGGTTTTTGAACAGGTAGACCCTTTTCTATCAAAGCCTGATAAAGAATTACTCAATTCAGAGCTACAATTTCAATTAAATTACCTCTTACCTGCCTTACCCAGCGGTATTATTCATGCAGACTTATTTAAGGATAATGTGTTGTTCAAACAACATAAAATTAGTGGTATTTTAGATTTTTATAATGCTTGTAATGATTTTTATTTATTGGATATAGCAGTTACTTGTAATGATTGGTGCGTTGATAACAATAAAGTAAATCAGCAAAAAATTAACAGCCTTTTAAGCGGTTATCAAAAAATAAGAAAATTAAATAAAGACGAACAAACACATTTAACTTTTTTTCTACGCAGAGCGGCATTGCGCTTTTGGTTGTCTAGATTAGAACATCAATTAGAACCTAAGCAAGGTGAGTTAACATTACAAAAAGACCCATTAGTTTTTCGATCTATTCTTGAGCAACATAGACAGGGAAATAGCTGTGATTAATGCTTATCAGTTAAATGGAGTGGTTTTTTCATACAATAATAATGAAGTATTATCCATTGATTCATTAAATATCCGCGCCAATAAAATAACAGCATTAATTGGGCCTAATGGCTGTGGAAAAACAACTTTACTCAATTTATTAGCCTTTTTAGAAAAAAGTCAGCAAGGACAAATGCAGTTTTTTTCTGAACAGGCTTCAGTAAAACATTTTCGTAGATTTATTCAACATGTGTCTTTTTTACCTCAGCACCCCTATCTGTTGCGAGGTACTGTAACTGATAATCTTGCATTAACCTTAAAATTCCACCAGCAAAGCGATAAAGAAGATAACAAAATAAAAGCGGTATTAGAGCAGCTGGGGATTGAACATTTACGCTTAAAAGAAGCAAAATCATTATCAGGAGGCGAGCAACAGAAAGTTGCTTTAGCACGAGCGATTATTAGCAAACCTGATGTATTATTAATGGACGAGCCTTTTAGTTATCTTGATCACTGTAGTGAGAAACTATTAGAAAATTTCATCCACGAATATATTAAACAGCCTAATAAAACCCTTGTTTTTAGCACCCATAATAGGCTTCAAGGTATTGCAATTGCAGACGATGTGATTTCTTTAATACAGGGTAAAGTGGCAAACTCTCCTTTAGTAAATTTCTTCCATGGGACTGTTAAGCATGATGTATTTGATACTGGAAAAATCAAAATTACCTTGGCTGATAATCGCCAAGATAATAAATATGTTTCAATAGACCCCAGTAAAATCACTTTATCATCAATAAAGCCGACTATAGATAACAATCACTATCACGGTAAAGTGATGGCTATTGTTGATGAAATAGAACAAATAAGGGTAAGTATTTTAGCGGGTGAGTTATTTCAAGTGATGCTCTCTCTTCAATCATTTAAAGAGTTAGAGATCTCTTTAAGCGATCAAGTTTGGGTAAGTTTTCAACCAAAGTCTATTTCGGTTTTTAACGAGTTTTAAACGTTCAAGAAACAGCTAATACTGCCGATATCTATTTTTATGAAGAAGATAAGATTACCAAACCCAATTATTTTAGCTACTGGCGGTATAGGTGCTTTTTGGATTGCAGATATTATAAACCCTGGGTTTAACCCCATAGGCATTATGATCTTTATGCTAATCCCTATAATAGTATTTGAATTTTTGTATCCAGAACCAGAGATAGACCAATTAATCGAGCAAGCGCATTATCATGCACTTACAAACCCTGAAGAAGCTGAAGCTAAATCAGGGGAATTGCTTGATGATAAAAATGAAGATGAGACAGAAGAGAAAGCATAAGAACCTATATCATACTAAACATAACCTAGGCTGTAGGCTTAACAAACTCGTGATACAGGAAAAATACATTTAAACTGGCTACCTTTTCGTATTTTACTGCTTATTTCCAGCCTTGCATCATGTCGAATCAAGACATGCTTAACAATCGCTAAACCTAAACCTGTCCCACTTAGCTTTTTCTTACGATTTACTTCGGCTCTAAAAAAACGTTCAGTTACTCTAGGTATATCTTTTGCAGAAATACCTTCACCTTTATCAGTCACTTCAAAAATTACAGCATCATCAACCCTTTTCCAGCTTACTTTAACCGGGGATTGATAGGGTGAATACTTTAATGCGTTGACGATTAAATTAGAAAATGCGCTGCGTAAATCTTGTTCTTCACCTGTAATATTAAGCCCCTCTTCAATATTAAGTTCAATCCGTTCGTATTGATTTTTTACAACGCTACTTTCTAGACAAATATTCTTAATAAGGTTTTCAACCTTTACACAATCAATTTTTTTCTTTTTTGTTTCTAGTCTGGCCAATAATAAAAGGTCATCTACTAAATATTGCATGCGATCAGTTTGTGCATTCATTTGTTCTAGGGATGCGCTTAACAATGATGAATGATCAACTTCAATATCTTGTATCGTTTCTAAATAACCTTTTAATACAGTAAGAGGGGTTCTAAGTTCATGCGAGACATTATCAACAAAATTTTTGCGCATGGATTCCATCAATTTTTGTTGAGTCACATCATGGGCAACAACAAGATGCTGTCCTGCAGCATAACTTACAATTTTAAATTGTAAAATAACTTGGTCATTAATGGGGGATGATAAAATCAGTGGTTTTTTATCATTTCTATTTTTAAGAAACTCAACAAATTCTGGTGCTCTAATTAGGTTATCAATACGCTGTCCTTTGTCAGACTTTTTAATACCTAAAACCAATTTAGCGAGTTTATTTGACCATTCAATTTCATCATTATGACCTAGTACAATGGCGGCATCAGGTAAAACATCGGTAGACTTTCTAAATTGCTCAATAATTTTACCTAAGGTTTTTTTGCGCTTTTTTTCTTTTTGTTTGATTCTATAAAAGTGATAATAAATATCGCCCCAAACACCTACGCCACGGGGTGTTTTACCACTTGCACCATGACTTAACCATTGTTCTAGGCGAGATAATGAAATGGCTTGCTTGATTACACAGGTAGCCAAAATCAACACCAGCATATGGGTAAAATAACCCACAAAATGACTTAATACTGCTGCAATAACGATAAATAACGATACATAAATCGCTTCTTTACGCCAAAACCATAAGAATTTCATTATTATTCAATCACAGAAAAACGGTAGCCAAACCCTCTAACTGTCTGAACTAAATCGTCTTTGTTAAAATCTTTAAGAATTTTTCTTAGTCTTCTGATATGTACATCAACGGTTCTTTCTTCAATATAGGCACTGCGTCCCCAAACCTGATCTAATAGTTGTGTTCTGCTATAAACATTATCTTGATGAGTCATAAAGAAATGCATGAGTTTAAATTCCGTTGGACTGACAATAACGACTTTATTATCAATTGTAATACGATGTTTATTAACATCTAAAGAAATATCACCTACTTTTAGAATTTCTTCTTCAATATTTTTCCCACTCCGTCTTAAAACAGCCTTAATACGAGCAACGAGTTCTTTGGGAGAAAAGGGTTTGGTCATGTAATCATCTGCCCCAATTTCAAGCCCTCGAACCTTATCTTCTTCTTCGCCCCTAGCTGTTAACAAGATAATGGGTAAGTCTTTATATAAATCGTCTTGTTTTAATCGCCTGGCTAATTCAACTCCGCTAATTCCTGGTAACATCCAGTCAAGTAATACCAAATCTGGACGAGCATTATCAGCAAGTGAATGCTGTGCTTCTTCTGCACTTGCAACAGCAATTACATTTAAAGAAGCTTGTTCCAATACCATCACTAACATTTCTCTGATGGCATCTTCATCTTCAACGACCAGTATATTTAATGCGCTCATTTGTTTATTTTATTTTCCAACTCATCTTGATTTAAGTGTCTTACATCATCACCTTTTACAATATAAACAACATGCTCACATACATTGCAGGCATGGTCCCCAATACGTTCCAGAGCTCGAGCCGTCCAAAGTATATCTAGCATTCGAGTAATATTTCTAGGGTCTTCCATCATTCTAGTTATTAACTGACGGATAATACTGGTATATTCTCTATCCACTTTTTCATCTTTTCGGGTGATTTTTGCTACGCCATCTACATCCATACGAGCAAAAGCATCTAAACTACCGCTTAACATGCCTTTAACCATCTCAACCAAATGATTTAGTTCATGGTATTGGTCATGATAATAATCAGTTGCATCTAGACGGATAGCCATTTTTGCAATACGACCAGCTTCATCACCTATACGCTCTAAATCAGTAATTACCTTAATTACAGAAATAAGCATACGTAGGTCAATTGCAGTGGGTTGGCGCTTGGCTATAACTTGAATACAGTCATGGTCAATCTCCATTTCTAAAGAATTAACCATTTCATCCTGTTGTAAAATATTTTCAGCTAAAGATTGGTCACTGGTAACAAATGCAGTAACTGCCTGTTCCATTTGTTGCTGAACTAAGCCGCCCATCGTTAAGACTTTGTGTCTAATATTCTCCATTTCTTCATCAAATAAATGAGAAATATGTTGTCCGCTTGCTCTATTATCCATTAGCCGTATCTCCCAGTAATATAGTCTTCTGTTTGTTTTTTTGTTGGGTTAGTAAACAAGTCATTAGTTGCACCAAATTCAATTAACTCTCCCATATACATAAATGCAGTATAGTCTGAAACCCTCGCTGCCTGCTGCATATTATGAGTAACAATAACAATAGTATATTTTTCTTTTAATTCGTGGATCAGCTCTTCAATCTTTAAAGTTGAAATAGGATCCAGTGCCGAAGCGGGTTCATCTAATAACATGACTTCAGGTTCAATTGCGATAGCGCGGGCAATAACCAATCTTTGCTGTTGTCCACCAGACATACCTAAGGCATTATCTTGTAAACGGTCTTTTACTTCGTCCCAAAGTGCAGCTCCACGTAATGATTTTTCCACAGTTTCATCTAAGGTTCTGCGATCATTTACACCTTGTATGCGCAATCCATAGGCCACATTTTCGTAAATAGATTTAGGAAAAGGGTTTGGTTTTTGAAATACCATACCAACTCGTCTACGTAAATCAGCGACATTAACCGCTTTATCATATATATCTTCCCCATCAAGCAAGATTTTTCCATCAATTCTTGCACTATCAACTAAATCATTCATTCGGTTGATACTTCTTAATAAGGTAGATTTACCGCAACCACTGGGGCCAATATATGCCGTTACCTTTTTTCTAGGCATTTCCATATTGACATTAAATAAAGCCTGTTTCTCACCGTAATGTAAATTTAGATTATCAATTTTTATACAAGTGTCAGTGACTTCATTATTACTTTGTGATGCATTTGCTATAGACGACATATCAATTGCATGTGTTTTTTGCTCTGTCATATTGTTATTCTGTTTTCTTTAATTAGAAATTTAATTTAGACTCAGATTGATTTGGGGCGAAGTAATAAGTAAGTGTTTAAAATCATTCTAACAATTTTAATTTATATGTTTTTGGAAGTGAGGCTTTAGCCTCGCCTGAATCTTGCGAGGCTAAAGCCTCACTTCCAAATGCTAAAATAAATATAGCTACCTACATAGCGCCCCATTTTATTTACATACCTTCTAAAGCTCTAAATTTTTCACGTAAATTATTTCTTATACTGATAGCAAACATATTTAAACCAATAATTACCATCACAAGTAATAGTGAGGTCGCATAAACTAAAGGTCTTGCGGCTTCAACATTTGGGCTTTGAAAGCCCACATCGTAAATATGAAAACCTAAATGCATAAATTTTCTATCTAAATGTAAAAAAGGGAAATTGCCATCCAAAGGTAAAGTAGGAGCTAGCTTAACTACCCCGACCAACATTAATGGTGCGACTTCTCCGGCTGCTCTTGCCACAGCTAAAATTAAACCTGTCATCATTGCAGGGCTCGCCATAGGTAATACGGTGCGCCATAAGGTTTCTACCTTGGTTGCTCCTAAAGCCAAACTACCTTCTCTGATAGATTTAGGTACACGGGACAAGCCTTCTTCTGTTGATACAATCACAACAGGCAAGGTTAATAACGCTAAAGTAAGTGATGCCCATAATAGCCCAGGTGTACCAAAGACGGGGGCAGGTGCAGATTCTGGAAAGAATAATTCATCAATATTACCCCCCAATATATACACGAAGAAGCCTAGACCAAATACCCCGTAAACAATTGAAGGGACACCCGCCAAATTGTTTACAGCAATACGAATTAATCGCGTAGTAAAACCTTGTTTTGCATATTCACGTAAATAGACTGCAGCAATCACACCAAATGGCGTGACAATAACAGCCATTAACATAACCATCATCACCGTACCAAAGATAGCGGGGAAAATACCGCCTTCAGTATTTGCTTCTCTTGGGTCTTCTGAAACAAACTCGCCAAACTTAACAAAATACTGCAGGATTTTAGTAAAAACATTCATGCTGTTAGGACGAATCACATGAACAACAGACTCTAAAGGTATTTCTAACTCTGTCCCTGTAGATTCTTTAGCAACCAAACTATCTCTTCTGATCTGTTTATAAAGAACATCTAATTGTTCTTCATAGCCCTTGTATTCTTTATCAAGCTCTGCTTTTTTTAGTGATTGAGATTCCTGGGCTTCAGTTGACCATTCGCCTTTTAGTTCAAGACTTTTTTGTTTAAGACGTAATCTTTCTAGTTGATGATTAATGGCACCAATTTCTTTTTTCTGTAAATATTCAATTTCTTCAAATATTTCCAGTGCTTGCTCAATCCTTTGCTGAACAACTGGCCATGCCGCTTCACCTGTAGCAATCACTTTGCCATTTTCTTTTACAGACACTAGTCGCCCATAAAAATTACCCCATTCACGTCTTTCAATAGCGACCATTTCATCAGGGTGATTTTCTGATTGGATGTTTTGTTGTTGTATCCAACGAAAATCCATTCCAGAAATATCTCTATTTCCTGTTTTAATCAAATGTTGTACTAATGTGTCGGCATTATCTTTAAGCTTATAGCCAGATTCTTTAGCCATTTTTGCAGACATGACACTGGTATCGACTAATTCACCAACGACTACTGACTTCTTGTCACCTTCAATATAATTATATTCAATAACATCCGCAGGCCAGAAATGTCCTAAGCCTCGCACTGCAACTAATAACAACAAGCCAACCACTAAAATAATACTGGTGCTAACCGCTGCTGCATTTAACCAGACCCAGGGGGATCCACTTTTAAACCATTCTTTAATCATCATCCAGGAAACCTCAGTTGAGCGCGGATTTTGTGGAAAATCTGGGCGTGAAAGACAAAGAAGAGCTCGACGACAATGGCCTTAGTCCTTGTCTAGAGCTATTCTGCAGGATTTCTCGCTCAGATTTATTCACAAAACCGTGAAGCGAAGGTATAAAACTTATTAAATTTTTCATATAAAACTTGGGTATTCTTATTATTTGATAGCTTATTCAGATCAAGCGATCAATTGAGGTTTTCTGGATCACAACGAACTGTACTTCTCTCTTAAGTTTTGACGAATGACTTCAGCCAAAGTATTAAAAACAAAGGTGAATAGGAATAATACTAAGGCCGCTAAAAACAGCACTCTATAGTGTGTACTATCAACCTCTGATTCTGGCATTTCTACCGCAATATTTGCTGATAAGGTACGCATGCCTTGAAACATACTCAAATCCATAACCGGTGTGTTACCGGTTGCCATCAACACAATCATGGTTTCACCCACGGCACGGCCAAAACCGATCATTACTGCAGAAAAGATACCTGGGCTAGCGGTTAGTAATACTACACGCGTCATTGTTTGCCACGGTGTTGCACCAAGAGCAAGAGAACCTACTGTTAAGTTTTTTGGCACACTGAAAATAGCATCTTCAGTGATGGAAAAAATAGTAGGAATAACGGCAAACCCCATCGCCAGACCTACAACTAATGAGTTACGTTGATCGTATCCAATACCAAAGGAATCATTCATCCATACCCGCATATCACCTGCAAAAAATACTGATTCAATCATTGGGCTAATGGCAAATGCAAACCAGGCTGAAATAATAATCACAGGGATAAGTAGAGCTGCATCCCAACCATTGGCGACTCTGTGCCTAATAGATTTAGGCAACAGTTGCCAGCAATAGGCAAAAATCATAACCCCGATAGGTACCAGCATAAATAAGGAAAACACACCGACTAAATTAGCTTCTACAAAGGGTGCCAACCATAAGCCAGCTAAGAAACCTAAGATTACTGTAGGCAAAGCTTCCATCAGCTCAATACTTGGTTTTACATAGCTACGCATGGCTGGAGCCATAAAATAAGCTGTATAAATAGCTCCCATAATTGCTAATGGAACCGCAACCATCATGGCATAAAATGCGGCTTTTAATGTTCCAAACACTAAAGGCGTTAAACTCATTTTAGGTTCAAAATCATTACTGGCTGAAGATGACTGCCAAATATAATCAGGCTTAGGATAACTTTCGTACCAAACTTCTTTCCAAATAGAATCAAACGAGACATCTGGATGCTCATTATGTACATTCCAAAAAATTAACTTATTATCGTTAGTTTGAAGTAAAAAAGCGTTTGCTCTAGGCGACTGTGTTAAAAAATAAGGTTTTGACTGAGAAACCTTCTCTTTAATTAGTTCACGTTCAGCTGTGGAGTGATAAATACCAACTTGACCCTTTTCATCAGCAACAATAAAGCCTTTACGACGTTGCTCAGCATCAATAGCAATAACGGCAGAATCAGAGACTTTAAATGATCTCAAATTTTGCATAACTTGCTGATTTTTAGCATCTCGAACAATAGTCCATTGAGAAACTAAACCGTTGCTATCACCTATTAATAAAGATATTTCAGCATTTAAAAATGAAAGACTAGTAATCTGTGACCCTTTTTCAGTCACACTTAAATGCTGAATTAATTCGGGTTTTGATTTATCCCTAATACTATAAACACTTAAATGACCGTCATTACTTGCCAAGTACATTAAGCGTTGTTCTTTTTCGACCAATAAATATTTAACGTCCATTCCAATGGAATCTAATACTGAGGTTGTTTGCTCCAGATTATCATCACCAAATAATGACTCTTCTTTAGAATAACTATTTAACACAATCCGGTTACCCTGAGTTTTAGCCGCAATTGTTGTTAGTTCTTCATCAATTTTAACCGTTACTTCCTCTAAAGCATTTCCTTCAATATCAATAACTAAGGCGTCTTTACCCAGAGGGTACTCAATAACGGGAGTAATTAAGCGTTTATCATTTGGGTAGCTTATCTTATAAGCATGTTTTGCGATAATCGCGCGCCCATCAGATAGACCATAAGCAATAATTCCTGTGGCAGGGCTTCCCTGAGAAAAGCTGGAAATGCTTACACCTTCAGGTATTACAAGTGATTCTATTGAGATGGTTTTCCCTGTCTCAACTTGAAAAAAGATAGCTTTTGCTTGATCAGTAAACCTAACAGCCACCTCATTCTGCTCTTCCATTGCTAGTAACAGGGTTTTACCGGACTCTATTTCAGGAACCTTATATTCAGAAACATGCTCTGCTTCCGCACTACCAAATAAAGGAAATACTACATAGAGTAGATAAAAGAAAATCAACACGATGGCTACAATGACGCTAAGGCCACCGATAATGACACCTTTACCCGCAACATTATCTTTAATAAGTCGCCAGCGTTGATGGTGAGTCAATGTTCCGTGCTGGAACAAAGACGGGGTCTGTTTAGTACTATTTAATTCAGTCATATTTTAAGTATAAAAAACCAATATGACAATATTGTGACAACAATGTTACGAGTTTATGACGATTGAAAATACAGTGCAGAACTCTACTTTGAGCTTATGATTATTAATTTACTACAGCTTACCTTAAAAGTTACCCTCTCCATATTTATAAGCTGTGAATGTATATAGCCATATTCTTTATACACAAAAAAGCCAGAAACCACGCACTACTGCGATTTCTGGCTAAACTTCAATAAAATAATCTACTTCATCTGAGGGAGTTAAAATTATCTTATAACATCCTTGCTAATAACATCCCTGTTGTACTTCCATGTACATTCCATTCCTTTAAAATTGTTTCTACAATTAATTAATTTATTTAATTGATGCCAAAGCTTTTTCTACTACTTTTGCAGGTAATGGAATATAACCATCTTTAATAACAACTTTTTGACCTGCTTGAGAAAGAACCATTTTTACAAATTCTTGCTCTAATGGTGCTAAAGGCTTGTTAGGTTGCTTGTTTACATAAACATACAAGAAACGTGCTAAAGGGTATTTTCCAGCAACTGCATTGTCTGGTGTTGCTGCTACAAATGCTTGCCCAGGTTTTTTAGCTAAAGGAACTGCTTTAACACCTGATGTTTTGTAACCAATACCTGAGTAACCAATACCATTTAATGAAGAAGTCACTGACTGTACAACTGATGCAGAACCAGGCTGCTCATTTACATTACTTTTGTAATCGCCTTTACATAAAGCTTTTTTCTTAAAGTAACCGTAAGTTCCAGATACTGAGTTACGCCCGTATAACTGGATTGTTTTACCAGCCCAAGAACCTTCTAAGCCAGCATCACCCCAAGTTTTAATATCGGTATCGTTGCCACATTTACGTGTTGAAGACATAATTGCATCAACTTGTGGAATAGTCAGACCTTTAATTGGGTTTTCTTTATTTACATAAACCGCAAGTGCATCAATCGCAACAGGGATAGCTGTTGGTTTGTAGCCGTATTTTTTTTCAAAAGCATCACGTTCTTTGTCTTTCATCTTACGACTCATAGGCCCAAGATTTGATGTTGCTTCTGTTAGTGCAGGTGGCGCAGTTGAAGAACCAGCCGCTTGAATTTGAATATTAACGTTTGGGTAAGTACGCTTAAACTCTTCCGCCCAAAGTGTCATTAAGTTTGCTAAGGTATCAGAACCTACACTTGATAGGTTTCCAGAAACACCACTTGCTTTTTGATATTCTGGTACACCAGCATCAACAGTTTGAACTGCGCTTGCTGTACCGCTTAATAGTGTTGCTGATGCAAAACCTAATGCAGCAACTAATGATTTTAATTTCATACTTTTCTCTGATTGTGTTTTTGTATGGGGCTATTGTGCTACGACAATGTGACAGTAATATGAATTTAGTATGACAGTTTTATGACAGTCTTTTTATATCACGTTATTAAACATCATTCATCGTTATAATAAAGGCAGTATTCCTAACTAATAATTTCAATGACAGAGCAATCCGATATAAATTCTACCCATACCGATGACAGCCTTGAGCAAAAAGCATTAGCAGAATTAAAGACTGAGCATTATAAAGAGGCAATAGAGCTTTATAGGCAATTATGGGAAACATCTGATAATAAAAAGTGGTCGCAACAATTAGCCTATTGTTACTTGCAACGAGCCTCGTCTTTTGCTGAAAGAAACATGTATCGAGAAGCATTAGTGCTTTGGGATAGCTATATTCAGTATGCAGAATCCCCAGAGGAAGCATTTGACCTTTATATATGCTGGCAGGTTCAAGCGCAAGATAGTGATAAAACCCAAAAAGCCTTAAAGCAATTATCAGCCCAGCAAATAGATCAACAATTTCCAGAGCTTGCCGCTCTTCTTGGTTGCTTAATACTGACAGAAAAACCTGAATTTAAACGAATTTTACCGCAAGACTCTATTTTTATCGCTCACCTAAAGTTAGCTCAAGCCGCTTTACAGGCTCACCTTGATAATAATCAACAGCAGTTAAATGAATCCTTAAAACAAATACCCTATCGTTCTGCCTTTAGAGATTTTAGGACATTATTAAATACAGCTCAAAACCTTCCTCAATCAATCGAACAGGCAGCACCAAAAATACCTGTAAGCTCACCTTATTATCAGGTGTTTAACTTGTTACATTGCAGTACTTTTGAAGGTACAAAATTAGTTCAGCAATTAGCTAAATACAGTTACTCACAAACAAGAGAAATTGCTGAAATAAAGGGCTTTAATAATCAGCAACAACAATTTATAGAATCTTTAGTTCAATATCGGGATGATATAACTGATCAAGTAAAATTTAATACTCTGCTTCAATATCAATCATTATGGGCTACCGGTATAGCAGAAAGCTTTTGTAAAGCGATGTTAATACATTATCCCGAAGGGCATAAGGCTTTTAATAAACATTTTAATCATCTTAGTCGTTTTGAGGAAAATAGGTTAAAAGCACTCGCTTGTGAGAATAAGAGCAATAATATTGAGGCTGAACCATATTGGCGGCAATGTGTAGAAGCTCTGCAACATGAAGATGCTGATAATAATTTAAAAATCGCCTTAATTCTTCGTCATGTAGCAGAGCTGCAAGATGATCTTGAACTTTGCAATCAATTAACAATTGAAAGTTTAGATTATGATGCTGATGATTTAGACAGTTATCTGCAAATATTGCATTATTTTAAACAGAATGCTTTAGGTAGAACAGAGCATGATCAATGGTTGCAAACAAGCCTTGAGCATTTCCCTCAAAGTATTGAGCTACTTACCTTAGCTATTCAACAGGCAATAGAGAATAGGCAATATAAAAAAGCCAGTGAATATGCTTTAAAAATAACAAGCCTAGATCCTTTAAATCGTTTTGCTAAAGATATTTTATTTTCTAGTTACTTAGATCATGCCAGAAAATTGATTCAAGAGAAGGATTATCAAAGTGTTGAACATTATATTAACCAAGCCAAAGATTTACAGCTAGGCCAAAAATATCAAGCGCAAGTACAGTTGATTCAAGGGTTTTATGACTATGCAAACCAAGATAAAGTACAGGGCTTAACTTTAATAACTGAATCACTAGCTAAAATACATAAAGATCCAGTTAATGCTTGCTTACAAGCAACAATGGAAGCTTTATTAACGGCCTTACCTGTTGCCAACATTTTGGAAGGAATAGAAACAGCTGACGATTATTTATTGTCAAAACAGCAGTTAAACCAAGTTATTCAACAGTTAAATTTTTATGCTAAAGATTTTGAGCATCAACTGTTATTATTAAAAGCATTGGATCGAATCACCCCCACCCTAACAAACTCCTTATCTCAGCAAAATTATGATGAGGCACTATTAATAGAGCTATCCAAAACACTGGAAAAAATTAATGCTTTTGAATTGTTACAACATTGTGCAAAATCAGCAGCAGAGAGATGGAATACCATTATTTGGCAGCACTACCTTATTTACTCAGAGCTAAAAGGAATGGCAGAGAAGTGCTCACCAGCACAAATTAATCACTTAGAAAAAGTACGAGAACAAGCGATTAATAATAAGGATGAGCGAACGAAAGTCTTAATAGATAGCTTTGTTGATCAATATTATCAAGCTCACTCAGAAACAAGTACAGGGCTAGTTGAAAGTTTTTTTACTTTTCCTAGTGAAGATAATAGTGATGATGTTTATGTCGACCCGTCTGAAGAATTATTTAAACATATCCCCGAAGATGAGTTACTTAAGATTATGGATAAATCAGATGAATTAATGATGGAAACAACACCAGAGCAATTAGTTGAGGAGTTGACTCATAATAGTGAAAAGAATGAACATATTTTAATAGCCATGATGCAAGACCCAGATTTATTTTCTGCTTTAATCGTGATTAAAGCAGCTATTACGCTGAAGATTGATATAAAACTTGGTGTTAATGATGTGCTTGGTTTTTTTAATGTTGAACAAACCGTATAGGGTCAAGTTAATGAATATTATAAAAACGCCTTACCAAATACTTGATGTACAGCCATCAGCAACGGATGCAGAAATTAAACAGGCTTATTTGAGCAAAGTAAAAAACAACCCACCAGATCGAGATCAGTTACTATTTCAGTCAATACATGATGCTTATATTGCGATTAAAGACCTTAAAAGTCGGATAAGTTACGATTTATTTACGGTTCCCTGTATGTCTTTTGATGAACTCGTTGATCAAGCTTTAAAAACAACACAACAAAACACTATAAGCGCAAGGCAACTTAATACTTTGCTACAGCTGAGTATTGATGATTCAACTATCCAAAATGCTATTTCTCGGACTAAAAAACAATGAACTCTGATGTGGAAAAAAATAAATTGCTAGAGCAATTTAAAAGTTATTTAGAACAAAGTAGCGTTGACTCTGTCATAACAAATGAACAACCTGATTTATATACTTTGTTAACTGAAATGACCGGTTTAAAAACCGAAGTAAAAGCTGAGTCTCGACAGTTTAAAAATACACTTGATACGCTTAGTTCAGCTTTAGACACTATACAAACAGAAAATAAGCATTTAGCTGAAAGCTTACTTGAGTTAAAGCAGCAACAAGCTAAAGAAGAACGTGCGATGTTATTGGAACTCATTGATATTTATGATCGATTAAATACAGGAACTGATATCTTAAAAAATTACAGACCTGTTAAATCAATCTTCAAAAGCTCTAGAAAGCTGGATATAAAATTTATTAAAAGTTTTCATAAAGGCCAAGCGATGAGTCTTCGTCGCTTTGATCAGTTATTTCAGCGCTATCAAGTGAGTGCTATTGACTGTATAGAGAAACAATTTGACCCAACATTAATGATCGCTGCTGAAACAGGTAATAATCAACAATTTGGAAAAGGTATCGTGCTAGAGGTTTTACGTGATGGGTTTCTTTATAAAAACCAAGTGCTAAGGTTGGCAGAAGTTAAGGTAAATAAAAATATTTAGAAATGTACGCAAAATAATTTTCACATACCCCATGTAGCCTTGATGAAATGGAAAGGAATCAAGGTTTATCTATCAATCCCCTTGATTTCGCTTCGCTGCATCAAGGCTACATAATAAACACATCATTATGAACGACATTATTATTGGAATAGATCTAGGAACCAGCAATTCGGAAGTTTCGGTTGTAGAGCAAGGAAAAGTAACTGTTATTGCTGATGGCGATAAAAAAATTCTGCCGTCCTATGTTGGTCTTGATGATAGCGGTAATATTATTGTCGGTGAACTAGCTAAAAACCAGTATTTGCTTTATCCCGAGCGTACCATTAAATCAATTAAACGATTGATGGGTAAAAATACTCAAGTCAACCTGGCAGATCAAGAATATTCGCCTCAGGAAATATCAGCTATTATTCTTAAGCATTTAAAACAGATTGCAGAAAAGTATTTAGAGCAAACTGTGAATAAAGCGGTCATTACCGTGCCAGCTTATTTTTCAGATGCTCAGCGCCAAGCAACACGTGAAGCAGGAGAAATTGCAGGCTTAGAAGTAGTGCGAATGATTAATGAGCCTACTGCTGCTGTGTTGACTTATGATGCGAACCAGCAACAGAAAAAACAAGTATTGATCTATGACTTAGGTGGCGGCACTTTTGATGTCTCCGTGGTTAATATCGAATCAGGTGTGATTGAGGTACTCTCTAGCCATGGTGATAATCATTTAGGGGGCGATGATTTTGATCAGAAAATCATAAGCCACCTACTCGATCATTTACAATCGACTTATGCCGTTGATGCTCGTCAACACAGTAAAGCGATGGCGCGTATCAACCATGCCGCTGAAAAAGCAAAATTGATTTTATCTGATCAACCTTATGTGCAAATTGATGAAGAATATTTGCTGGAGCATGAGGGCGCGGCAGTTCATTTATCCATTGAACTCTCGCGAGCGCTATATGAAGAAATGATTGAAGACTACCTTAATCTGACCATGGATGCGGTGGATACAGCAATGAAAGGCGCAAAACTTACTGTTGCCGATATTGATGAAATCATTTTAGTAGGAGGGTCTACGCGTACGCCTTGTATTCGTCAAAGACTGTTAAATGAATTTGGTTTTGAACCTCATGGCGAAGTTGATGCTGATTTATGCGTCACAATGGGGGCTGCGATACAAGCAGCGATAATTAATGGGCAGCAGGTTGATAAAGTCTTAGTTGATGTTACCCCTTATACTTATGGAACCAGTGCAATAGGTCTTTTAAGAGGTGAATCATATCCTTTTACTTATGAGCCTATTATTCATAAAAATAGCGTCTTACCCAGTCGAAAAACTGAAGCTTTTGTAACTAACCAAGATGGTCAGGAATTTGTTGATATAACAATTTATCAAGGTGAAGACCCCGATGCTTTAAACAACGTAAAAATTGCTGAGTTTAGGGTTGAAGGTTTATCTGATGCAAAAGCAGGGAATGTAATTACGCTGACTTTAGAGCTTGATTTAAATGGCATATTACAAGTTTCAGCAGAGGAACGAATCACAGGCTTAAGAAAATCCATTACCATTAATAATGCACTTTCTAATTTTGAAAGTGGATCTGTAAAAGTAGCGACTCAGCGTATTTCAGCTTTATTTGGCAAACTAGATGCTAGCTTATATGAGCAAGATAAAACTCAAGAAAGCAATAATATTCATCCTGAAATAGAAGCCGCGCAAGCACTTATTTCTAAAGCTGAAAATTTATTTGCCACAATTTCCAGTGAAGATAAAGAAGATATGCAGGTTTTAATTGAAGCACTAAAGACTTGTATTGATGTTGAAGATATTACTGGACTAGAAAAACCATTATCTGAGTTGAACGATATTATCTATTATTTGGAATCATGATAGAGCGCTGCCCATGCTGTAAGGGACGATTAAAAGAAAATAATGTTTGTTCGCGTTGCCAAGCGGATTTGAGCAGTCTTATTAATGCTCAAAAAGCAGCCAAAACCTGGCTTTCTAAAGCAATAAAATTTTTATTGTCTAATAAGATTGAGCAAAGCTGTATTGCTATAAAGCGATCGCTATACTTCGAAGAAACTGCAATCGCAAAAAGCTTTTATGATTTTTTAATTCAACAACAGATTACAGAAGTTTTAACATTGCTGGCACAAGCAGATGTTATATCAGCAAAAAAGAGACTTTATCAAATACGTCTATTAATTCCCTCTAGTAAAAAATTACAACAATTAGATGGTTTTGCTAATTATCTGTTATTAGCAAAGTAATAATGAGCGTGAGCTTCTAGTCTAGCCTTAATCAAGTGAAGCTAAAGTATCACTTGCTAAGTTAATAATATTGGACTGTCGAACGCTTTAACACTTTCTGATTTAACTCACTCCGAAATAGATTGGCAAGTAGCACCAAGGACGTATAAGTTTTTCCGATTGATTAATATTATATTTTCAGAAAGATTCTTTAAATAAAATTAGTGCTTAATTAAATTTCGGTTATTTGACTTATCAGTATATGGCAAATGCCTTAAAACAACCCTTAGAAAGACTGTAATAGCTTGATTTATAGGCAATATAAAAAGACAAAACTAATGGTAGTATCAACTTTCATGCCATTATTAGCGTCATTTTGTCGCGCGACAATCCACCACATTTTCAAAGCAAACTTTGTTCTCTATTCTTAACCCAACTCGTAAGTATTTATGAGTCTAACTTTTTTAATGTGAACTTATATAGAGAAACTGCCATGAAAACTCAAAACATTATCCTAGCGCTTATTTTATCAACTGTAACTGTTACTGCTGTTGCTGTATCGACTGAGCAAGAAAAAGATGTTAAATCTGTTGCTTGGTATACTGCAAATGTAAGAGCCGCTCGAGCTCAAAACAAAATATGTTTTGATGACCCTAGCATACAAGAATCTACTACATGTAAAAATACACTGCATGCATTAAAAATGGTTTATGTAGGTGTTGGAAACTAATTTATTGCTAATTAAAAGGCATGAGAGTGTTGATCACTTCATGCCTTAGTTTATTAAAATTTTTACTGTTTTAACAAATATAAGGCTGAAATATCATCATCACCCCTTCCTTGTTTCATTAGCTCCTCATAATCTAATATAGTTTTATCGGTTAAGTTTAGAGCTGTTGATGTTTGTTTTGCCATGTTCTGGCATATTTTTAAGTCTTTATGATGTAAGGCTAGCTTGAAACCTGGCTCAAAGGTTTTATTTGTCATACTCGCTCCCCTATGCTGTAAGAACCAATTTCCCGCAGCACCTCCAGAAACCACTTCAATAACTTTATCCATATTTAAGCCCTGATCTTGACCAAAAGCGAGGGCTTCAGTAACAGCTTGATTGATACCTGCGGCCATTATCTGATTAACAGCTTTAGTACTTTGTCCACTACCGACGGGTCCCATATGGACTATACGAGAACTTATAGCCTCTAAAGCAGGACGTACAGTTTCTAAAGCCGTTTCATCTCCACCTACCATGACTGATAATGTGCCATTTTTTGCACCTTCTACACCACCAGATACTGGGGCATCAAGAAATTCCACTTGTTTACTTGCTAAAATAACAGCTGCTTTAATGGCTGTTTCCTTACTCACTGTAGACATATCGACAACAATCGAATGAGCTTGAAGCGATGGAGTAATGGTTTTAACAATTTCTAAAACATCATTATCGGCAGAAATACAAAGTAAAATAATATTAACGTGCCTTGCTAATTCCTCTGCTGATTTAAAGAAAGGGATATTGAGTTGGCAGGATAAATCTTTTGCCTTTTGTTCCGTTCGATTATAGATAGCTGATAACAACCCTGCTTTGGCTAAATTATCAGCCATACCTGCTCCCATTGCACCTAAACCAATTAATCCTACTTTCATTATTTTTCCTTTAATACTGCCAATTCATTATGATGATTTTACGACATAATAGTGGCACTCGGTGGAGTGATCTCTCTTCTATGATAAAATAGATTTATTAAATTAATTTCTAATTAGAGAAAATACTTATGTTTGATCCAAAATCAATTGATGATATGGCTAGTCGACTAGCTGATTCGCTTCCTTCTGGTCTAAGTAATATAAAAGAAGATATGGAAAAAAATTTCCATGCTATTTTACAAGGCGCGTTAGGGAAGTTAGATTTAGTGACTAGAGAAGAGTTTGAAGTGCAAAAAGCTGTTTTAGCTAAAACACGCTCTAAATTAGAAGCATTAGAAAAACGTGTTGATGAAATGGCAGCTAAGTAAATAGCTTTTTATTTCCTCTGGCTAAAATAACACTAGATTTAGTCGTTGTAGCCTTGATGAAACAAAGTGGAATCAAGGAATATTGAAAACATTTGATTTCGCTTCGCCACATCAAGGCTACATTACTTTAATTATCTTCAAATAAGTCCATCTGTCGATAATTTAATAATTGTGTCTGATTATTAAATGATGACAAAGATACACCTAGCAAACGTACTTTCCGCCGCCCAATCTCCGTATTTGTTAATAAACTTTCAAAAACAGCCATGCAATCAATAGAATTAGAAACTATCGATGTTAGCGTTTTACTTCGCGTTATTTGCACAAAATCATGATATTTTATTTTTATAGTGATGGTTTGTGCTTTTAGTTCTTTTTCATTAAGTTTTTTCAGTGCTTTTTTTAACAGTTGCTGTAAATGATTCAGAACCTCTGCACGGTCTTTAATATCAATTTGAAAGGTTGTTTCCACACCAACTGATTTACTTTCTCTGTGATTATTAATGGCCCTAAGATCAATTGCTCTTGATATATTGTAGTAATGTTGCCCCGACTTTCCAAAATGCTGGGTTAAGAAATGGAGTGACTGCTGCTTTAGATCCCATCCTGTTTTAATAGCCAAATCATGCATTTTCTTTTCAGTCGCCTTACCTATGCCATGAAATTTTCCTACATTTAAAGTTTCAACAAATTGCTCACCCTGCTTAGGGGTAATTAAATATAAGCCATCAGGCTTATCCATATCTGAGGCAATTTTAGCTAGAAATTTATTGTATGAAACACCTGCTGATGCAACTAACCCTGTTTTACTTAAAATAGACTTTTTTATATCTTTAGCTATTAAGGTCGCCGAGCCGTGATGGGATGAATTTTGGCTAACATCTAAATAAGCTTCATCAAGAGATAGAGGTTCATACAATTCTGTATATTTAGCGAATATCTGACGAATAAGAATAGAGGCTTGTTTATAAGCTTCAAAACGAGGTTTTACAAAAATTGCTTGTGGACATAGCCGATAAGCTTGGGAAGATGACATGGCAGAATGAATGCCAAATTTTCTAGCTTCGTAACTACAGGTGGCAACTACGCCACGACTATCTGGTTTCCCACCGACGATAATGGGTTTGTTGCGGTATTCTGGGTTGTCTCGTTGCTCAACCGCTGCAAAAAAAGCATCCATGTCGATATGGATGATTTTTCTACCTTGTTCTGCCATAAAAGCTACTCTTTTATTTTAGGCAACTCTAAATCTTCAGTTAAGCCCCAATCAGAAAATGGGAAGGGTATCTGGTCTGTATTGTAAGTTAAAAACAATAAGATATGGTACAGATAGGCTGATAGCGTACGCCCAAAACTAAGAATGTTTTGATTTGGCGTACCTGTTAATAAAGCCGAGGCAACTTGTAATAAAATAACTGTCCACAGCAATATTCGAACTAAGCTGACGACTACGGTAAAAACTAGCATAAAGAAAATACGCTTCCATGTGCTAATTTTTTTTATATTGTCATTTATTTCATGTTGCATGCTAAAACCTATTTTAACCTTTATTCATTAAATCACGTAAATCAAGAGCAGAGGCATTGGCTCTGGCAATATAGTTTGCCATTGCAAGTGAGTAGTTAGCCGTTATTCCAAAACCGTTACCATTTAAGACCATAGGGCTAAGAATAGGTGTTAATGCATTTTGGAGTGCTCGAATCATATTATCTAATGTATTCATCGCTCTTTTATCTAAAATAATATCTTCAAAATCAACTTTAATAGCTTGTAAGATATGCATTAATGCCCAGCTAGCCCCGCGTGCCTCATAAAATACATCATCAATTAATAGCCAAGGTGTTTTGCCTACGCCTTTTTCAAATTCTTCAACATTTTGCGGTGCTTTTTGTCCACTTGGGTCATAAAGAATACCCGCTGCACCAGCAAACCGGTCTGAACTTGCTGTTAATTTTGTAGATAATCCACCCAAACGTTTAATGATTACCTCTAAATAGGTCCATAAGTTATCTGAGCGAGAATAAAACTGTGCCCGTCTTTCATCGCCAGTAGGATTTTGTAGGCGCTTCATGTATTTATGTAGAAACTTAACCCCTTTGTCGTATTCTGACTCTGATGAAGGTAAGGCCCAAGAGTTGGGTTCATAGTAAAAATAAGGCTCAGCAACACCTAAGTCTTTATCTTCTACTGATTGTGATTGATCTCGGGCAAAGTGGTTTCTTAACGCTGTTGTACCGTCACGTAGCATTACCAAGGCACCATATTCCCAGCTACGAATATTATCTAAAAATACCCCTGGTGGTGCCACATCATTTGAAATGTAGCCGCCTGGTTTTTCCATTAATACTTCAGCCATATGCGCTAAAGTATTGGTGTAAACAAAGCCAATGGGCATATTGTCTGAACCACTTTTTTCCAGGTATTGAACGGCGGCCTCTCTTACATCAAAAGTATCTGGTTCATCTCCCCACCAAATGCCAAGCACGAGCATAACAATAAGCGTTACGCCTAATAAGGATCCAAAGAACCAAAGGATTCCCTTCGATCGAGCATCTTCTGTGGCTGTACTGTCTGTCATTTTCGTATTGTCCCTAGGTAACAAGTATGAATAAATTTCTTATGGAAAATGCTTGCAATAATAACAGGTTTTAGGTTTGGTCAGACTTCTTTTTTGCCTTAGGGTGGGCTTTGTCATAGACTTCAGCTAAATGTTGAAAGTCTAAGTGGGTGTATATCTGAGTAGTGCTTAGGTTACTGTGCCCTAATAATTCTTGCACAGCACGAATATCATGGCTTGATTCAAGTAGATGGCTAGCGAAAGAGTGTCGCAACATATGAGGGTGAACATGTTCGGGTAAACCAATTTTTTTGCACCAACGGTTCAATCTAAGTTGAATGCTCCGCTGTCCAAGACGCTTACCTTTATTGGAAATAAAAACAGCCAAATCAGTTGTATTTGTACGATAGAGAAACCATTTTTTTAAAGCTGTAACGGCTTTACCTCCAATGGGTAAAATTCGTTGTTTTCCTCCTTTACCTTTTAATACACGTAATTCTCGCTCAGAAAGGTCTATATCATCCATATTTAAATCAGCAAGCTCACTTAATCGCAAGCCTGAAGAATAAAAAAGCTCAAACATAGCTAGGTCACGTATTTCTAGAAATGAGTCGGGTGGGCTATCTAATATGCCTGACATTTGATCAACATCAAGTACTTTAGGGAGCTTTCTTTCTTGCTTTGGGGCTTTAATCTGCTTAGCTGGATTATTTTGAACTAGCAGTTTTTTTAACAGATAGTTATAAAAACTACGGATAGCTGAGAGTTCCCGCTGTAAAGATTTGCTTGATAAGCCTTTTCTATGCCGATTGGCGATATGATTTCTTATATCGATAGGCAGAATATCTTGCCATTGCTCGATTTCATGAGCCGCGCAATAGCTTACTAACTGTTTAATATCCCGCTGATAGCTTTTTAGGGTGTGCTCTGAAACCCTCTTTTCAAACTCTAAATACTTAAAATAATCAGTTAATATTGTTTTTTCAGAGGGAAGCATTAATGGATCTAGTCTAAAAGCGCTATTAATCGTGTGGCAATAACTTCACTCATTTGAGTTAGAAATAAATTCCCCATACTGTAATGGAACCGGGCATCTTCTTTACTACCGATGGCAATAAGGCCTTCTAAACCAGTAAAAGCCATTGGAATAATTGCACAAGACTTTATTTCTGTTGCTACATCGCCAAATAAAAATTTAGCCTGGGCCAAAGTTGGACGACCACATTTTGCTTGGTTGCTACTTAATATTTGGATAAAGTGTTGCAAATTTTCATCATCAATTTCAACAAAAACATCACTATTTAATGAGTCGGTATCTTGTTTGATAATACGTACAGAAGAAAAATCAGTTAAAAAACACTCTTTAAACACTTTATCAAGATTAGTAACTACCTCATCAACAGAATGGGCCTCCATTAATGCTAAAGTAAGCTCATGCATTTGATTGAGTGTTATGTCATTATCTTTCGCTATTTCAATTAAAGCCGTTAATTGGTTTTCCAATTCTTTATGTTTACCTCTAAAAATCTCTAGTTGCTTAGAAATTAAAGAAACAGCATTGCCACTAGGGTGTGGAATACTCATATTTTCTAACAGCGCTAGATGCTGATGAAAAAATTCAGGGTGTTCGAGTAAATAAGCTTCTATTTGAGCTGGCTGGAGGTCAGTAGCTTCAATTGATGTTATTTTGTCACTCATAATTCTATTTGTCCTTCAAAAACGGATTTTGCTGGCCCTTTCATAAAAACAGCTTGCCCAGGCCCTGCCCAATTTATTTCTAATTGCCCACCTGGTAATTCTACTGTAATGTTTTCTTGGTCTAGTTGCTTTTGCTCTATTCCAATCACTACAGCAGCACATGCCCCACTACCACAGGCCAAAGTTTCGGCAGCACCGCGTTCGTAAACACGTAATTTAATATGCTGACGATTTATAATTTGCATAAAACCAATATTAGCTCTTTCTGGGAAAATAGCATGACTTTCTAATGCTTCACCTATTTTAGCCACTGGCTCTGTATTAATGTTTTTAACCGTTATAACAGCATGAGGGTTCCCCATAGAAACTGCTCCAAAAACTATTTCAGTATGATTGACGGATAGTTTATAAGACAACGCTTGTTGCTCTGTAGCTAATGGAATTTCTTTAGGTAAATGCCTAGGAACACCCATATTTACAGTAATTAAATCATCATTATCAAAAGTGAGAATTAATTGGCCAGAATCAGTATCTACAGTAATTTTATCTTTTGTGGATAATTTTTTGTCTCTGACAAACCGAGCAAAACAGCGAGCCCCGTTTCCACATTGAGCGACTTCACTACCATCAGCATTAAAAATACGGTATTTAAAATCGGCATTAGTATTAACTGGCTTTTCAACTAACAATAATTGATCGCAACCAATACCAAAGTTTCTATCAGCAATAAATTTTATTTGACCAGATGTTAATGAAATATTTTGGTTGATAGCATCAATAACAACAAAGTCGTTACCTAAACCATGCATTTTAGTAAATTTAATCATACTGCTTTGTACTTGAAATTAATAAAACAAACTATGTAGCCTTGATGCAGAGAATCAGAATCAAGGTGTGTTAAATGCTAGCCTTGATTCCACTTTGTTTCATCAAGGCTACATAAGGTATGTATTAAGGTAATAGTTTTTCACCTTGCCAAAGTTGAGGAATGGACTCTCTTTCTCTGATTAAGTGAATATCCGCCCCATCAACCATTATTTCAGCAACTTTAGGCCTTGAGTTATAGTTGGAGCTCATAGTAAAACCATAAGCACCAGAAGATCGAATAGCCAACAAATCATCTTCAGAAAGTTTTAATGTCCGTTCTTTACCTAAAAAATCACCTGTCTCACAAACTGGGCCAACAATATCCCATATTTCTTCGTTTGCTTTGCTATCTTTATTCACTGGCACAATATCTTGCCAAGCGCTATAAAGAGAGGGGCGAACCAAGTCGTTCATTGCTGCATCGACAATAGCAAAGTTTTTATGTTCTGTTGGTTTTAAATATTCAACTTTAGTGACCAAGATTCCTGCATTACCTGCGATAGCTCTGCCTGGCTCTAAGGCTATTTCATATTTATTATCGCCTAATCGCTCTAAAATAGCTGAAACGTAATCTGCTGGTAAAGGTGGTTGCTCATCTTTATAACGAATGCCCAACCCACCGCCTAAATCTAAATGGTGTAGCTCAATACCTTCTTGTTTTAAAGTATTGACTAGGTCGATCACTTTATCTAAAGCGGCTAAAAATGGAGCAGTTTCAGTTAATTGTGAGCCTATATGACAGTCAATCCCTATGACTTTAATATTGTCCATTTTTGCAGCACGACGATATTCAGATAAAGCTTGTTCAATATCAATACCGAATTTATTTTCTTTTAGGCCGGTTGAAATATAAGGGTGTGTTTTAGCATCTACATTAGGATTAACTCTAAATGAAACAGCTGCAACCATACCTAACTCTGCAGCTAAATGATTAATTCTGTCCAGTTCGTCCTTAACTTCTATATTAAAACAACGAATGCCAATTTTAAGAGCCGCTGTAATTTCATCTTTACGTTTACCAACGCCAGAAAATACAATTTTTTTAGGATCGCCACCTGCAGTAATAACTCTTTCAAGCTCACCGAGTGAAACAATATCAAAACCAGAACCTAAGCGAGCTAATACATTCAAGATAGCAATATTTGAGTTGGCTTTTACGGCATAACAAATTAAATGAGGATGATCACCAAAGGCCTGGTCAAATGCTTTCCAGTGTTTTTCAAAGGTAGCGCGTGAATAGATATAACAAGGCGAACCATATTGCTCAACAATAGTTTCTACAGCCACATCTTCGGCGAATAATTTGTTTTCTTTATAACTAAAATAATCCATGCTTATGTTTCTTCTTGGGGTACATAAATAGGTGCTTTCTCATCGGGTAGATAAAGAGGCCCTGTTTGTCCACAGGCTTGTAGACCTAAAATAAATAAAAATAGTAACTTTTTCATTAGCTGTATTAAATATCAGAGTAAATTACAGAAGGAAGCCAAGTAGCCAAGTCAGGCCAATAAGCTAAAATTGCCAACATCATAAGCTGAATGGCTATAAAAGGCATCACTCCTTTGTATATTTGCCCCGTAGAAATTTCTTTAGGCGCAACCCCTCGCAAATAAAATAAGGCAAAACCAAAAGGTGGGGTTAAAAATGAGGTTTGTAGATTAATGGCGATCATAATGCCAAGCCAGACAGGGTCAATACCCATTGCTAGTAAAACAGGCCCTACAATAGGTACAACAACAAAAGTGATTTCAATAAAGTCTAATACAAAGCCCAATAAGAACATAATTAGCATTACAAAAAATACGGCACCAAATTTACCACCCGGTAAGTCTGATAATAATTCGATAATTAGCTCATCACCTTCGAAGCCACGAAAAACCAAAGAAAATAAAGCGGCTCCAATTAAAATCATAAATACCATGCTTGTGACTCGCGTGGTGTTTTGCATGACTTCTTGTAAATTGCTTAAATTCAGTTGGTTTTTAAAAAAGGCCAGTAAAATTGCGCCAGAGGCACCAACAGCAGCAGCTTCAGTTGGTGTTGCTAAGCCACCCATAATTGAACCAAGCACTGAAAATATTAATAGTAAGGGAGCTGCAAGGCTTCTTAATATACGAAAATAAAAGCCTTTTTCTTTAATCACTTTTTCTGGTGCAGGCATTGAATCTGGCGAAAGCCATGCTGTAATTATAATGTAGGTTAAATACATCAAAACCAAGCCTAAACCTGGTAATAGAGCACCTGCAAACAAGTCACCTACCGACACAGTTTCAGGAGAGAAAATCCCCATATCTAATTGAGCTTGTTGATAGGCTGATGAAATAACATCACCCAATAAAACCAAGACGATAGAGGGTGGAATAATTTGCCCCAAAGTACCCGATGCGCAGATTGTTCCGCAAGCAATAGAAGGATTGTAGTTATTACGTAACATAGTGGGCAGTGATATAAGCCCCATGGTAACGACTGTTGCACCTACAATACCTGTACTTGCGGCCATTAACATGCCGACAAGCATAACGGCGATACCTAGTCCGCCTCTTAATGTACCAAATAATTCAGTAATAGATTCAAGTAGGTCTTCAGCAATTTTGGCGCGCTCTAGCATGACCCCCATAAATACAAATAGAGGTACTGCCATCAATGTTTGGTTATTCATAATGCCAAATAATCGATTAGGTAAGGCATTTAAGAAAGCAGCATCAAACACATCAAACTGTATTCCTACTGTTGCAAAAGCTAATGCTGTACCACTTAAGGCAAAGGCGACAGGGAATCCTGTCAAAAGTACAATAAAAACGGCTCCAAACATCCATAAAGCTAAATAATTATCCATTTAAGTATTCTCCTTGCTTAAACCTAAAGCAATTAATAGGTTTTGTAAAAACAAAGAAATACTTTGTAAAATAAGTAGCCCTGCCATCAAGATAATAGAAGTTTTTAATAAATATACGCCCGGTAAGCCGCCAGAATTTCTTGAACCTTCTTGAATTTCCCATGAATCAGCTACGTATTCCCAGCTACTCCAGATAATAAAACTGGTAACTGGAATAAGTAGAAAGAGTGTGCCCAAGCAATCAATCCAGGCTTGCGTTTTTATACTGCAACGTTGATAGAAGATATCCACTCTGACATGAGCATTGTGTTTCAAAGTATAAGCACTTCCCAGCATAAAAATAATGGCATGCATATATGAAACTGATTCTTGTAATGCTATCCACCCAAGGTCAAAGGCATAACGTAGGATAACAATAATAAAGGTAGTGATAACCATCACTAGAGTTAACCATGAGATAGTTTTACCCACCCATTCATTAAGCGAGTTAATTGTATTTATGCAGGCTTGGCTACTTTTAATTACGGTGGACATAAGGGAGCAGGTAAAAGGGGTTAATTTTACCTGAAAAACAGTTAATATTAAATTTTAACTCTTTGAAGTAGGTATGCTTACTCGAGAACGACTTTATTTCGGCCTGTTTCTTTGGCTTGATATAGGGCGTTATCTGCTCGCATAATTAAATCCTCAGCTGTATCACTGGTATTTAAACGAGAAATACCAATGGATACGGTAATTTTACCAATAGATTCACTGCTGTTCTTTTTCTTTAATCTACTATGCTCTAGAGCTACTCTTATTTTTTCGGCAATTTCAGCTGACCTTTTTAAGCTTGTATTGGGCATAACAACAGCTAATTCTTCACCACCATACCTTGCTGAAAAGTGGTGAGGCTCAGCATGTTTTTTTAATAAATTACCAGTATATTTAAGAACACTGTCGCCAATAAGATGCCCATGAGTATCATTTACTAGCTTAAAATGATCTAAATCAAGCATAACAAGGCAAGATTCAGAACCGCTTGCCTGATCAATCATGTCATCTAACGCCTTATCAAAAGCCCCTCTATTTAATAGACCTGTTAGTGCATCTGTTGAGGCTGACTCTCTCACCTTTATTAGCTCTTTGCGTAATAGATCCATTTCCTGGTTAGCCGAATCTAATTCTTCTTTTAGTGATCGACTAATAGTTGCTAATCCTGTTGCTTCATTAGCAATTTCTGAAATTACTTCCTGTAAACCATTGCTTGTTTTAATTGAAGTAACTGTTGCTGCTTGCTCTTCAAAAACAATGCCTGCATCTGAAGCTTTTTGACCTGTTTCGGAAACAATATTACGAGTATTATTAATGAGCTGTTCTAAATCCTGATTAATCTTGTTAAAAGACTCCAAAGAATTATCACTAATAAATTTGTTATATAGCTTTATTGATATTTCTTTATCAATAATTTTGTGCTGCTTTAATAGTGAATCAATCGCAGCACTTAATTTTTGGTTACTACCAGACACATGCTCATAGCTAAGAGCATAATTTATCGGCGTTGGCAGCATTTTATGCGTAGCTAAAAAAAGTAATATTTGTCGCAAGAAATGGGAGTTCTGATCTTCAGAGAAATCATAACTGGTAATAATTGACATAGAATATTAATTAATCGTCTAAATATAATTTATTAAAGATAGATTACAAAATTGTATTCGTCAACGTTTCTGAGCAAAAAATATCTATAGAGAACCTCTATATAATATAAAGGTATTTTAATAACTTGAGTAGATAATGCTGTTGAATTATTAAGCCATTAATTGTATTACTGAATTCTATTAATAATCCCTTCTAATTCTTCCAAACTAGTATAGTTAAAAACAAGCTTTCCTTTGCCACTTTTTTGATGATTAATAAGTACTTTTGCGCCAGTTTTTTCTGTTAGTTGCTCTTGTAATCTTAAGGTATCTGTATCCTGTTGCTTGGCAGGCGCCGATGTTTCTACAGCTAAATCTTTAACTAATTTCTCTGTCGCTCTAACAGTTAAACTTTGCTTAACAATTTTATTAGCAATTTCTATCTGTTTGTCACTCTCAAGAGTTAATATCGCTCTGGCATGCCCCATTTCAATTAAACCTTTAGCTAACAAGGCTTTCACTTCGCTGGGTAAATCAAGCAGTCTTAATAAGTTAGAAACCATTGCTCTTGATTTACCAACAGCATCAGCTACTTGTTGATGGGTCATATTAAATTCATCAACAAGTCTTTTTAACGCTTCAGACTCTTCTAGGGCATTTAAATCTTCCCGTTGGATATTTTCAATTAATGCGATTGCCATCGCTGTTTTATCGTCAATATCCCGTATAACAACAGGTATTTCCTGTAAAGCTGCTAATTGAGAAGCTCTCCAGCGACGCTCTCCCGCAATAATCTCATATTTATCTGCAGCAATTAATCTGACAATAATAGGTTGAATTACGCCTTGTGCTTTTATCGAATCTGCAAGTTCTTGTAGGGACTCGGGATTCATATCTTTTCGAGGTTGATACTTTCCTCGTTGCAAAAACTCTATGGGTAAGGTGTGTAAGTCTTGAGTTTTTTCTTTTTCTGCGGGTGTAACATCACCTAAAAGAGCATTTAACCCACGACCTAGTCCACGTTTCTTTACTGCCATATTATGTTTTCTCTTCTTTTCTAATCATTTCACCAGCCATTGCAATATAAGCAACAGCACCACGCGATTTTTTATCATATTGAATGATAGGCAGGCCATGACTAGGAGCTTCTGCTAAACGTACGTTTCTAGGAATACACGTTCTAAAAACCTTATCACCAAAATATTCTTGCAACTGTTCTGATACATCTTTGGTTAAACGACTTCTATTATCAAACATGGTTCTTAAAATACCCTCAAGGTGTAAGCCTGGGTTTACGGTATCTCTAATGTTTTTTAAGGTTGCCATTAATGCAGATAGACCTTCAAGCGCGTAATATTCGCATTGCATAGGAATTAATACGCTATCAGCTGCAACCATGGCATTTAAAGTCAGCATATTTAATGATGGGGGACAGTCAATCAAAATATAGTCATATTCAGATTTAACTTGTAATAGAGTATCGGCAAGTTTCCGCTCTCTATTTTTCTCATTCATTAAATGCACTTCAGCGGCCGTCAAGTCAGAGTTTCCTGGAATAACATCGAAACCAATTTCAGGGTTTTTTATTATAATTTCTGAAACAGGAACTTCTTCTAGCAATAACTCACAACTTGAATAATCAACGTCTTCTTTATCGACACCACAACCCATGGCGGCATTGCCTTGAGGATCTAAGTCTATCAGCAAAACTCTTCGGTTTGCTGCTGCTAATGATGCGGCAAGATTAACACTAGTTGTTGTTTTTCCTACGCCACCTTTTTGATTGGTAATGGCAATGATTCTACCCATGCTCAGCAACTCCTTCGATTCTAATTAAACATCTTTCTGCTTCAACTTCGGGAACGGTCAGTTGAATAATAGAGTGTGATGTTGTTAGTGCTTTGATTTCCGCACTGTCTGGTTGCTGCCCTTTCATTGCTAATAATATACCTGCTGGCGCTATTAAATGTTTCGTCAATGCCATAATATCTTGCAGGCTAGCAAATGCACGCATGGTAACTGTGGAAAATAAGGTATCAGGTTTAAAGTTTTCAACTCGGCTATGTTGAACGCTTACATTTTTTAATTTCAGCTCTAAAATAGCTTGTTGCACAAAACGTGTTTTCTTTGAGTTTGAGTCCACTAAAACAAACTCAATATCAGGTAAAAAAATAGCTAAAGGAATTCCTGGCAAGCCAGCTCCTGTGCCTATATCGGCCACTCGATTGCCGTGAATAAAGGGTAAAACAGTTAAACTGTCCAAGATGTGCAGGCGAGTCATATCCTCTCTATTACGAACAGCTGTTAAATTATAAGTTTTATTCCATTTTTCAATTAGCTTTATAAAAGCCAGTAATTTTTCTAGTTGTTCTGTATCACTTTTTATCTCAAGTGATTGCAAGCCTTGCTGCAGTATTTTTTGGCAGTTTTCCATTAAGCAGATTTCTTCTTTAAATGAACGAGTAATAAGGAAATCGCTGCTGGCGTAATGCCAGGAATGCGAGATGCTTGCCCTAGTGTTTCAGGTCTCTGTATTTTTAGTTTTTCGCTAACTTCATTAGATAGACCCGATACTAGACTGTAGTCTTCATCCATAGGTAGCTTTAAGTGGTTATATCGTTTGGTTCGATTTATTTCTGTTTGCTGTCTTTCAATATAACCAGCATATTTAGCTTGTATTGCAACTTGTTCGGCAACTTGTTCGTCGGTGCTTTCAATATCAGCAAAGGCTAGTAAATTGTCTACATCAACTTCTGGGCGATGTAATAAAGCAAACATACTAGCTTCTTTTTTTAATTCTTTGCCCCATATTTTTTCTGCTTCCTGAGCTTTCTCTGTTCCGGCTCTTACCCACAACTTGCTTAATTGCTGTTGTAATTGAGCAATGGATTCTCGTTTCTTTTCAAAAGTTTGCCACCGATTATCATCAACTAAACCTAATTCGTAACCTTTTTCTGTTAAACGCAAGTCAGCATTATCTTCTCTTAATAGTAAGCGATATTCTGCTCGGCTAGTAAACATGCGGTAAGGTTCTTGTGTACCTAGAGTGATAAGGTCATCTATCATTACACCGATATATGCTTCATCCCTTGCTGGACACCAGCTCTCCAATCCTTTTACCTGCCTAGCTGCATTTAACCCTGCAATTAGGCCTTGGGCACCAGCTTCTTCGTAGCCCGTTGTACCATTTATTTGTCCGGCAAAAAACAAACCCATCATATGTTTAGTTTCTAATGATGATTTTAAATTAATAGGATTAAAATAATCATATTCAATTGCATAGCCTGGACGAATAATAACGGCATTTTCAAATCCCAGCATAGATTGCACAAATTGATATTGAATATCAAAAGGTAAGCTGGTTGAAATACCATTAGGGTAGACTTCATTTGTAGTTAGACCTTCAGGTTCCACAAATATTTGGTGCGAATCGCGATCAGCAAAGCGAACCACCTTATCTTCAATTGAAGGGCAATAACGAGGACCAACACCATCAATAATACCAGTGTACATAGGTGAGCGATCCATGCCAGAACGAATAATATCGTGAGTTTGACTGTTGGTTCGCGTTATATGACAAGGAATTTGTTGAGGGTGCTGGTCTCTAGATCCTAAATATGAGAATACTGGGAGAAGGTCATCACCGGGCTGAGCTTCAAGCTTGCTATAATCAATGCTTCGGCCATCAATTCGAGGTGGCGTACCTGTTTTTAAACGGTCAACTTGAAAAGGAAGTTCGCGTAAGCGGTCAGCTAAAGCAATAGATGCCGCTTCACCAGCCCTGCCACCCGCATAATTTTCAAGACCTATATGGATAAGCCCCCCAAGAAAAGTGCCCGTGGTCAATACCACCGCTTTTGCAGAAAAGTCTAAACCCATTTGGGTTTTAACTCCCACAATTTTGTCACCTTCTACAATAAAATCAGAGACTGTTTGTTGAAATAAAGTAAGGTTTTCTTGGTTTTCTAAAGTGGAGCGTATAGCTAGTTTGTACAAGTTGCGGTCCGTTTGAGCGCGTGTTGCACGAACTGCAGGACCTTTGCTGGAATTTAATGTTCTAAACTGGATGCCAGCCTTATCAGCAGCTTGAGCCATTGCTCCACCAAGGGCATCAATTTCTTTGACCAAATGCCCTTTGCCTATTCCACCAATGGCAGGGTTGCAGCTCATTTGCCCTAAAGTATCAATATTTTGGGTGAGTAACAGTGTATTAACACCAATGCGCGCAGAGGCGAGTGCAGCTTCAGTGCCAGCGTGGCCACCGCCTATGATGATAACGTCAAAATTTTTCTGGAAAGTCACAACAATTCTATGTTCAAATAAAGGGGTATATTAATATCATATGCTGATTAATCCAATTTATTTTAAGGTGTTTCTATGAAAAAAATGAAGAAACCAAAGGGATTAGCTGAAAATCTAGTTAAAAACCCTGTGGCAAAGTTTGCTTATCAATTTAATAAAGCACAAGCTTATAAGGATAAAACTAAATATCAACGCTCTGCTAAACATAAAGGCAAGGAGCCTTTTCCAATGATGCTTTTAGTAGTATTGGAAAAGGTTTCTTCTCTGTTTTTCAGAACTAAGTTTGCTTGAATCTATACGATATAGAGTCAATAATCACACCAAAATTATTATATTTATAGTGTAATTGTTTTTTGTCTACTGGCTTATTTATTAATCGGCCAAACGCTCAATCATGCTTTCAGCTTGTTTGGCAAATTTCTTTAGATCGCCACTTTTTATTGTTTCAATAGGGATAACAATGGCAGAGTCTATATCAATAAAAATATGTACATATTTATCCAAATAATCTACCCGTAACATATCTGCCCATGGCGTCTTATGTTTGCCACCAGGTGATTTTTCCGATAAATGTTCTTGGTCTATTTTTAGGGAATGTAGCCCAAAAATATCAGCCTTCTCTTTATCAGTGTATTTTTCAAGGAATTGTCTACGCATATCCATTTTTATTGCATAGGGTGAAAATATCCCCCAGCCAACAGATAAAAGCGTAATGTATGCTGTTGTCATCATATCAGCATAATAAATGTAATAAAAAAGACCGATAAGTAACATGATGCCAGGAACCACCATTTGATGTTTACGCAGGCTTTTTTGCAATTCAATATCGTTTTTAAGACATAATTCATTGAAATGAACTAAATCTTCTTCTCGGAATAAGTACTCTATTTCATACATATTTATTTTTTTAATTATTTTGTGATTATGGAATAAGGAGGTTTCAAATCCTCTCTTATTAATAAGTTTGTACCTTAGCCTTTGGTTTCAGTAACAATTGTATCAACACCGTTACTCTTTAGTCGCTTTTTTAGAATAGCAATTTGAGAGGAGCTTTTAAATGGCCCCATTTTTACTCTATTCCAGATAACTCCACCAACCGTTGCTTTTTCAACTCTTGATTCTATCCCAATTAAAGCAAGTTTAGCTCTTAATTTGTCTGCTTCATCAAAGTGGCGAAAAGACCCCGCTTGTACGGTGTATGTGCTGGCTTTTCTTTTTCCTACGTGCTCTTCTCGTCGACGGGTATATATTTCATGATCAGGAACTACAATCTCAGTTTCAGGGAGAATAGTGTAAAAATCATAGCGAGGCTCAACCCTAGCTTTATCTTGGCGTTTTGGTGTTTTTTTAGACTGAGTGACTACCTTTGTCGCTGGCTGTTGTTTCTGAGGTTCTTTTTTTGGACTAGAGCCTTTTAAAAACATTAAAAAGATTATAAAGAAAGCTATTAATAAAGCAATCAAGAGCCATTTCCACCAGACAACTGTATGCTGTTGAGTTGTCTTTTTTCTTGAAGAGGCTCTGTTTTTATAATCGCGAGGCATTACATCGACTCTGGTGTATTAATGTTTAATAGCGATAAGCCATTTGAAAGCACTTGCTTAGCTGCACAGATAAGGTTTAGCCTGGCATTTCTTACTGCTTCATCATCAACTAAAAATTGATGTGCATTATAATAGGTATGAAAACTATTGGCTAAATCACGTAAGTAATGAATTAGTTGGTGTGGCTCATACTGTAATGCAGATTTTTCAAGTGTTTCAGGGTATTTAGATAAAAGCGTAATCAACGCAGTCTCATGCGACTCCGTCAGTTTATCTAAGTTATCCATTCCTAAATTTAGATTTCTTTTTAGGCCTTTTTCATCAAGCTGACGCAATACACTGCATACGCGAGCATGAGCATATTGCACATAAAAAACAGGGTTTTCATTTGTTTTCGACGTTGCTAATTTTAAATCAAAGTCCATATGCTGTTCTGATTTACGCATCACATAAAAAAAGCGCGCTGCATCTGTACCCACTTCGCTACGTAGCTGGCGTAAAGTAACAAATTCTCCGGAGCGTGTGGACATGGGAACTTTCTCTGTGCCGCGATACAGTATCGCAAATTGCACCAATAAAACTTTAAGTTTTGATTCATCAGCACCTAAAGCTCGCATTGCTGCTCTCACTCTAGGTATATAGCCGTGATGATCTGCTCCCCAGATATTAATAATTTGATCGAATCCACGATCTAATTTATTCATGTGATAAGCAATATCAGAAGCAAAGTAAGTTGATTGACCGTTATCCCTCACTACCACTCGATCTTTTTCATCGCCAAGTTGACTAGACGCAAACCAAGTGGCCCCATCTTTTTCGTATATGTAGCCAGCTGTATCTAATCTATTTAGAGCGTCTTTAATGGAGTTGTCTTCCATTAAACTACGCTCGGAAAACCACTCTTGATAACTAACACCAAACTCTTCTAAGTCATCTTTAATATCATCAAGAATAACAGTAAGACCTGCTTGAAATAAATCACGGTAAAGTGATTGGCCTAATAGTGTTTTTGCTCTACTAATAAGGGCATCAATATGAAGCTCTTTGTCGCCACCTTGAGGTTCGTCGGCAGGAATATCTTCAGTAACAAGTTCAACAGGGTGGCGATATTCATTTCCAGAATTTTTGTGGATATTAAAAGCAATATCTCTAATATATTCACCACGGTAACCATTACTTGGAAATACAACGACTTCACCGCACTCTTCTAGATAGCGTAGCCAAATACTTGTTGCAAGAATATCCATTTGACGACCAGCATCATTTACATAGTATTCTTTAGAAACATCAAAACCTACTGCATGTAATAAATCAGCAACAGCAGAGCCGTAAGCAGCTCCTCTACCATGCCCAACATGCAAAGGGCCTGTTGGGTTTGCAGAAACAAACTCAACTTGAATTTTTTTCCCATTTCCAATCTGGCTTAAGCCGAAGTTTTGGCCCGCATCATGTATTTGCTTAATAATTTGAAATTGAGAGTCTGCAGTAATAAAGAAGTTAATAAAACCTGGTCCCGCTATTTCTACTTTTGATACTAATGAGTCTTCTGGTAGCAACAGGATGATTTTGTCAGCAAGTTGGCGAGGATTTGTTTTTGCTGGTTTTGCGAGTACCAATGCTAAATTGGTTGCAAAATCACCATGCTTTGCGTCTTTTGTGCGCTCAATATTAATTTTTGGCATTATTTCTTGATCTAGAATGCCTTCAGATTTAAGACTTGCAATTACGTGTTGTAGCAAGGTTTCAAGCTTTTGTTTCATTATATATTAAGGTAGTGAAAGAGCAACAAACCCGACATTATCCATGAAAAATGATTGTTTCGCCAATAATGAAAAACTAAAAGCGATAAAGTTATCGATAAGCCAACGTGATTGTTTAGCATTTGGGGATAGCTTGTTTTCAACTTGCTTTAATGGCAACTGAAAGCTATAATCGACAGGCTATAAGCTATGGGTTTTGAATGTGGCAAAGAAATCTAAATATTCAACGATACAAAAAGTATTGCTAATGCAGGCTTCTATTGCTGTCAGCGTGAGTATCGGTTTTTTAGTTTATGCTGGGGAAAGTTGGGGGATTTCATCAATTATTGGTGGGATGACTGCATTTTTACCCAACTTGTATTTTGCATATCGAATATCTTTAGCCAACGGGGAAAGTGCAAAAAAAATTGTACAGTCCTTCTATAGCGGGGAATCAAGAAAAGTCTTGATGACATGCGCATTATTTGCAATAGCTTTTCAGGTACCAGGAGTGCAGTTCTTTCCTTTGATGGCCTGTTTTGTGAGCGTATTATCAGTTTTTTGGCTTGCGCTTATTTTATTTGCGCAAGATTTTGAATTTAAGAGTGTGAGATAAGATGGCTAGTGAAGGCGGTACTACGGGGTATATTGTTCACCATTTAACACCATTATCGGTGGGTGAAGGTTTTTGGACGTTACATTTAGATACCCTGTTCTTTTCAGCAGCGCTTGGTGCTTTGTTTATTTGGTTTTTTAAATCAGTTGCAGAAAAAGTAACAACAGGTGTTCCAGGACTTGCACAAAATTTTGCTGAAATGATGATTGAGTTTGTTGATCAGCAAGTTAAAGATACCTTTCATGGTGAAAGCAAATTAATTGCCCCTCTTGGCTTAACAATTTTTTGTTGGGTATTCCTATGGAATATGATGGATTTATTACCTGTAGATTTATTATCACTCATTAGCTCATTAATGGGGATTGAATACTTACGCGTAGTACCTAGTACAGATTTAAACGCTACCTTTGCTTTATCAATCAGTGTTTTTATCTTAATTATTTTTTATAGTATTAAAATAAAAGGTGTTTTTGGTTTTGCTAAAGAACTGACATGTACACCATTTGGACCTTGGATGATGCCTTTTAACTTATTGTTAAAAGTGGTTGAAGAAATAGCAAAACCAATCTCTTTGGCTCTTAGGCTTTTTGGCAACTTATATGCTGGTGAGCTAATTTTTATACTTATTGCTTTATTGCCTGCGTTTCTTCAGCCGTTACTTAGCTTTCCATGGGCAATATTTCATATTCTAATCATTGTGTTACAAGCTTTTATATTTATGGTATTAACTATCGTATATTTAAGTATGGCGCACGAAGATCACTAATTCTTTTTTAATTTTAACTTTAAATATAACAATACTTTTGGAGGTATTATGGAACTTGCAGCGTTAATTGCAGATGTACAGGGTTTAACAGCCATTGCGGTTGGTCTTATTCTTGGTATGGGTGCTGTTGGTACAGCGATTGGTTTTGGTCTATTAGGTGGAAAGTTCCTTGAAGGTGCTGCACGCCAACCAGAATTAGTTCCTATGTTACAAGTAAAAATGTTCATCGTTGCGGGTCTATTAGATGCGGTAACTATGATTGGTGTTGGTATGGCGTTATTCTTCACATTCGCTAACCCATTCCTATCTGCTGTTACTTCAGCAGCTGGCTAATTTCAGTTTTTATTCAATAGCAATAAGGGGAATACCGTGAGTATCAATGCTACTCTGATCGGTCAAATGATCACATTTACACTGCTAGTATGGTTTACCATGCAGTACGTGTGGCCACCGCTAATTGAAGCGCTAGACGAGCGTAAAAAGAAAATTGCTGAGGGTCTTGCTGCCGCTGAAAAGGGACAGGAAGATGTTAAATTAGCAGAGAAAAAAGCTATAAAATATCTTAAAGAAGCTAAAGCTGAATCTGCAAATATTATTGCACTAGCGCAAAAGCGTGCTAATGAAGTTGTTGAAGAATCTAAAGGCACCGCCCGCTTGGAAGGTGAACGATTGATTGAAGCAGCAAAAGCACAAATTGAGCAAGAAATGCAGCAAGCGAAAGAGAACCTTCGTAAAGAAGTGTCTTCATTAGCATTAAAAGCTGCTGAGCAAATTTTGCAACAAGAAGTTGATAAAGCGAAACATAAAGATATTATCAGCAAAGTCTCTGAACAGTTAGGATAAGCAAATGAGTGAATTATCAACACTTGCGAGACCTTATGCCGAGGCCGTTTTTAAGCAAGCTATAGAAAGTGGGTCTGTATCAGATTGGTCTGATAGCCTGAACCTTCTGTCTCTAGTCATGCAGGACAAGGAAATGGTAGCAATCATAGCTAATCCAAAAGTATCATCGGATCAGCTAACTACTTTGTTATTAGATATTTGTCAGGATCAATTAAAAGAAGAAAGCATTAACTTTCTGAAAGTATTAATTGAAAATGATCGATTGATACTGGCACCTCAAATTTCGGAACTTTATGAATCGTATAAAGCAGAGCATGAAGGTTATATCGATGTTGAAGTCACCAGTGCATATTCTTTAACAAAAGAAGAGCAGAATAAATTTGCGTCTACGCTGAAAAAACAATTGGGCAAAACAGTTCACATTACTACATCAATAGATAAGTCATTAATTGGTGGTTATATTGCGAAAGCAGGTGATAAAGTAATTGACGGTTCAGTCAAAGGTCAGCTTCAACAATTAGCTAAGAAACTCTAAAACATAGGGTGAAAAAATAAATATGCAATTAAATCCATCTGAAATCAGTGATCTGATTAAAAAGAAGATTGAGAATTTTGACGTTAGTGTCGAAGCTCATACAGAAGGTACTGTTGTCAGCATAACTGATGGCATTATCACAGTACATGGCCTATCTGAAGCAATGCAAGGTGAAATGCTGGAATTTCCAGAAAACACTTTTGGCATGGCGCTTAACTTAGAAAGAGATTCTGTTGGTGTGGTAATGCTAGGTGCATACCAACACATTTCAGAAGGCGATACCGTTAAATGTACTGGTAAAATTTTAGAAGTACCTGTTGGCGAAGCGTTATTAGGCCGTGTTGTTGATAGTCTTGGTAACCCAATTGATGGTAAAGGCGCTGTAGAGACTACAGAAACCTCACCTGTTGAGAAAATTGCACCGGGTGTAATTGCTAGGCAGTCAGTTGATCAACCTGTGCAATTAGGTTTGAAATCAATCGACTCTATGATTCCAGTTGGCCGAGGCCAACGTGAGTTAATTATTGGCGATAGACAAACGGGTAAAACAGCGATTGCGATTGATGCGATTATCAATCAAAAAGGTACAGGTGTTAAATGTATCTACGTAGCTATCGGTCAAAAAAGATCGTCTGTTGCTAACGTGGTACGTAAATTAGAAGAGCATGATGCTTTAGCACATACTATTATCGTAACAGCCACTGCTTCTGAAGCGGCAGCACTTCAATTCATTGCACCATATACTGGTTGTTCAATGGGTGAATACTTTAGAGATAAAGGTGAAGATGCGCTAATTATTTATGATGATTTAACTAAGCAAGCTTGGGCATATCGTCAGATGTCATTATTACTTCGTCGTCCACCAGGTCGTGAAGCGTATCCAGGTGATGTTTTCTATATTCATTCTCGTTTATTAGAAAGAGCATCTAGAATTAATGAAGCTGAAGTTGAAAAGTTAACTGGCGGTAAAGTAAAAGGTAAAACAGGTTCTTTAACTGCATTACCAATTATTGAAACTCAAGGTGGTGACGTATCAGCTTTCGTACCAACCAACGTAATTTCGATTACGGATGGACAAATTTTCCTAGAGTCTGATTTATTCAACTCAGGTATTCGTCCAGCGGTTAATGCAGGTTTATCAGTATCACGTGTAGGTGGTGCAGCTCAAACAAAAATCATTAAAAAGCTAGGCGGTGGTATTCGTCTTGATTTAGCTCAGTATCGTGAATTAGCAGCATTTGCTCAATTCGCATCTGATTTAGATGAAAGCACACGTAAGCAAATTGAACGTGGACAACGTGTTACAGAACTGATGAAGCAGGATCAATATTCTCCTATGTCTGTTGCTGAAATGGGTGTTTCATTACATGCTGCGAACCAAGGCTTTCTTGATGATCTAGACGTAGCTAAAGTGCGTGATTTTGAAGCAGCTTTACAATCGTATATGAAGTCTGAACAAGCTGATTTGATGCAAAAAATCAACGATACAGGCGATTATAGCGATGAAATTAAAAAAGGCATTCAATCTGCGATAGAAGCTTTCATTAAAACAAGTAGCTGGTAAGGGGCTTCTTATGGCTGTTGGTAAAGAAATACGCACCCAGATCGCGAGTATTAAGAATACTCAAAAGATCACTCGAGCAATGGAAATGGTTGCCGCGAGTAAAATGCGTAAAACAAAAGACAGAATGCAGGCAACGCGCCCTTACTCAAAAAAGATCAGCCAGATTATTAGACATTTGGCTCATGCTAATCCTGAGTATAAACATCCTTTTCTTGTCGACCGTGAAGTAAAGCGAGTAGGTGTTATTGTTGTAACATCTGATCGTGGTTTATGTGGTGGTTTGAATTCTAATTTATTCAGAACCATACTAAAAGACCTTGCTGCATGGGAAAAAGATAAGATAGAAGTTGATATTTGTACCATTGGTACAAAGGGAAGTAGCTTTTTTGCAGGTATTAATGCAAATCTTGTAGCACAAATTGGTAAACTTGGGGATACACCTCACCTTAACGATATCGTAGGTATTATTAAAGTGATGTTAGATTCCTATACAAACGGCACTATTGATGAATTATATGTAGTTAGCAATGAATTTGTTAATACAATGACTCAAAAGCCAACTGTAGAGAAGTTGATTCCAGTTGTTGCAACTGAACTAGAAGATGATGCAGATGATCATTTTGGCAATAAACATTGGGATTATTTATATGAGCCTGATGCCAAAGATGTTCTAGACACATTATTGACTCGCTATATTGAGTCTATTGTTTATCAAGGTTTAGTTGAAAATAATGCCTGTGAACAGTCAGCTAGAATGGTAGCAATGAAAAGTGCTTCTGATAATGCAGGTAATATCATTGATGAACTGCAACTTGTTTATAACAAGGCTAGACAAGCAGCTATTACGCAAGAGATTTCAGAGATTGTAGCAGGTGCCGCTGCTGTTTAGGCTGTTAAAAAATAGCCGATAGCTACGCAAATTTAGATTTAGAGAGGACGAAAATGAGTAATGGTAAAATCGTTCAGATTATTGGAGCGGTCGTTGATGTGGAATTTCCACGCGAAGATTTGCCGAAAGTATATGACGCATTAACAGTTGAAGCTAAAGGTTTGGTCCTAGAAGTTCAACAACAATTAGGTGACGGCGTAGTTCGTACAATTGCTATGGGTACAACTGATGGCGTAAGCCGTGGGTTAGAAGTTAGCAATTCAGGTGATGCTATTAAAGTACCAGTAGGTCAAAAAACTTTAGGACGTATTATGGACGTTCTAGGTGACCCTATTGATGAAAAGGGCCCTATTGGCGAAGAAGAAAAATGGGTTATCCACCGTGATGCTCCTTCTTATGAAGATCAAGCACCTGCTAACGAATTGTTAGAAACAGGTATTAAAGTTATTGACTTAGTTTGCCCATTCGCTAAAGGTGGTAAAGTTGGTCTTTTTGGTGGTGCTGGTGTTGGTAAAACAGTAAACATGATGGAGCTTATTCGTAACATTGCGATTGAGCACAGTGGTTTCTCTGTATTTGCTGGTGTTGGTGAGCGTACTCGTGAGGGTAACGATTTCTACCACGAAATGACAGATTCAAATGTAATCGATAAAGTATCGTTAGTTTACGGTCAAATGAATGAGCCACCTGGAAACAGATTGCGTGTAGCTTTGACTGGTTTAACAATGGCGGAATTTTTCCGTGAAGAAGGTCGTGATGTTTTATTCTTCGTAGATAATATCTACCGTTACACACTAGCGGGCACTGAAGTATCTGCGCTATTAGGTCGTATGCCATCAGCGGTAGGTTACCAGCCTACACTTGCTGAAGAAATGGGTGTATTACAAGAACGTATTACTTCAACTAAAACAGGTTCTATTACTTCTATCCAAGCGGTATACGTACCTGCGGATGATTTAACAGATCCATCACCTGCAACAACTTTCGCGCATTTAGATGCGACTGTTGTACTGTCTAGACAAATTGCTGAGCTAGGTATTTATCCTGCGATTGATCCATTGGATTCAAGTAGTCGTCAGTTAGATCCTTTAGTAATTGGTCAAGAGCATTATGATGTTGCTCGTGGCGTACAAGGTATCTTGCAACGTTACAAAGAATTGCGTGATATTATCGCGATTTTAGGTATGGATGAGTTATCAGAAGAAGATAAGTTGACAGTAACTAGAGCGCGTAAAGTTCAACGTTACTTATCTCAACCTTTCTTTGTTGCTGAAGTATTTACTGGCTCTCCAGGAAAATATGTATCCCTAAAAGATACAATTGCTGGATTTAAAGGTATTATCGAAGGCGAGTACGATAGTCTTCCTGAACAAGCTTTTTATATGGTTGGTAGTATTGACGAAGCCGTTGAAAAAGCGAAAGGAATGTAATCCTTTTTAGGAGATTATTATGACAATGACCGTACATGTAGATATTGTGAGTGCAGAAAATGAAATTTTTTCTGGATTAGCAGAAATGGTTTTTGCACCAGCAGAGCTTGGTGAAGTAGGTATTGCTCCTCGTCATGCTCCATTAATAACAAAGCTGCTTCCTGGTGAAGTGCGAGTTAAAGTAAGTAATACTGAGACACAGGAATATTATGTTTCTGGCGGGATTTTAGAAGTACAACCGCATTTAGTCACTGTATTGGCAGATACTGCAATTAGAGCAGCAGATATTGATGAAGCCTCTGCATTAGAAGCAAAAGCAAAAGCAGAAGAAATGTTGACAGATAAATCTGGCAAAATTGATTTTGCAAAAGCACAAGCCGAATTGGCTCAAGCAATGTCGCAGTTAAGAACTTTAGATCGTTTGAGAAAACGAGGTAAATAACTCTTATTACTGCTAAGTCATAAAAAAAGCCCGATTATGTGTAAACATTTTCGGGCTTTTTTATGCCAGCTTGATAATGAACTATAATAGAAGCATTATTATATTTGTAGGGTGGAATTCAGTCTGTTACCTTACGACTATATGTAAGACAACAAAAGTATTGTATCGTTAATAATTGCGCTCTAAAGTCAGCTCCACAGTGTTAGTTATTAATTTTAAAGTCACCCACTTAATCAGAGTTAAATGATGGATATTAAAACAATTATTTTAGCAGCAGGCCAAGGAACACGGATGCGCTCGTCTAAACCGAAGGTATTACATAAGGTTGCAGACCGTGCTTTATTGCATCATGTTTACGATACCAGCGCTCAATTAGACAATAATTCAATTGTGATTATTTATGGTCATGGTGGTGAGTTAGTAAAAGAACAACTAAGTATGTTAGATGCAGACTGGGTCGAGCAAAAAGAACAGTTAGGGACAGGGCATGCAGTTCAGCAAGCAGAAGGTTTTATTGATGACGATGATAAAGTACTCATTTTATATGGTGATGTACCTTTATTAAAAAAATCAACTATAGCTAAATTACTTGAGAATGTTAGCCAAAGTTCAATTGGCTTGTTAACAGTTGTACTTGATGATCCCAAAGGTTATGGTCGTATTGTTCGTGCTGATAATGGCTCTGTATTAAAAATTGTTGAAGAAAAAGATACCAATGCAGAGGAAAAGCTAATTACTGAAGGAAATACGGGCATTATTGCTACACCTGGTAATTTGTTAAAACAGTGGCTATCAAAACTTGAAAATGGTAATGCCCAGAATGAGTTTTATCTCACTGATATTATTGAAATGGCCGTTAATGATGGTGTTGAAGTTAAGACCAATCAAGCCGAAAGCATGGATGAAGTTTTAGGTGTAAATGATCGTAGTCAATTAGCACATTTAGAGCGTGTTTATCAATTAGAGCAAGCGCAAGAATTAATGGCTCAAGGTGTAACGTTACGCGATCCATCTAGAATAGATGTGCGAGGTAAATTTGCAAGTGTAGGGCAAGATATAGAGGTTGATATCAATGCCTTATTCGAGGGGACAAATAGTATTGGTAATAACGTAACTATTGGAGCCAATAGTATCTTAAAAAATGCTGTGATTGGTGATAATGTTGAAATCCTAGCCAATTGTATTATTGAAGACGCAACCGTTGGAGCTAGAAGTAGAATCGGTCCATTTGCTAGATTAAGACCTCAGGCTGAATTGGCAAGCGAGGTACATATTGGCAACTTTGTTGAAATCAAGAAATCTACAGTTGCTACAGGAAGTAAAATCAACCATTTAAGTTATATTGGGGATGCGACTATAGGCAGTAAAGTTAATATAGGCGCAGGAACCATTACCTGTAATTATGACGGCGTTAATAAGTTTAGAACAGTGATTGAAGACGGGGCTTTTATCGGCTCAGATACACAGCTTATTGCTCCTGTAACAGTAGGTAAAGGTGCAACGATTGGTGCTGGCTCAACCATTACTAAGGATACTGCTGAAGATCAATTGACCTTATCACGATCAAAACAAATCTCTATAAAAGGCTGGCAACGACCTATAAAAGCTAAATAGTCTTTACGGTAAAAATGTAACCTAACAGTATTTTCTGTTAAGTTACATTTTAGCTAGACAGTTGGTAAATAAATCAAAGAACAGAACATTGGTTTCTACCATTGTTTTTAGCGATATATAAAGCTTTATCAGCACGATTAAAAGCTGAATCACCTTTATCTGCTTTAGTTAATTGAGTGATTCCACAAGAAATGGTTATAGAAATCTTTTTACCATTAGAGTTAAAAGCAGTTTTTTTAATAATTTCACGAATATTATTTGCAGTTTCAAGGGCCTGTTCGGCATTCGTATTTGAAAGAAGCATGGTGAACTCCTCTCCCCCAAAGCGAGAAACAAAGTCAGTGTCACGGCAATATTTAGAAAGTAATTTGGCTATTAAAATAAGCGTTTTATCCCCAGCTTTGTGGCCAAAGGTATCATTGATGTTCTTAAATAGATCAATATCCCAAATAAGAATTGATAAGGGAGATTTGTAACGTTTCCATCGAGCAATTTCAATAGAATACCTTTCGTCAAAAGCAAGGCGATTAGGTAAATTAGTCAGAGGGTCATGAATTGCTTTTTCATGAGCCGATTTAAGCTTACTGGCTAATTGGCTAGACTCTTGCTCCATAGCTGTTATTTTTGTTGTTAACAAATTCAGCTCTTGTGAAGTTTTCTTGCGTTCAAGCTCTTCTAAAGTACGTTGCTTTTTAATTTGTTCGGCAATATTCTCTAAACGTGAGTTTATTAATTGTTTAAGAGGGTCTAATTGTGTAGCACTGTTTGAGCTGCTTCTTAACTCTAGCATTTGTGACGAAACAGATTCATCAAGTAAGTTCCGCTTTGTTGCACTAGATTCAGTAATTGATTTTACACCAGAAGCCGTTACTCCTAGAATAGTTAACTGATCAGTTAACTGCTCAAGAAATATAGCCATTTCTAATTGTTCAGTCTGTAGATGTTTTTTTATTTGAAATAATAGTGTAATGGTTTCATCAAGAACGCTGGATACAGGTGCTTTATCAATTAGTTTTGATCTTAATGCGGCGGCTTGAGATTCAAATTTAGCGGGTATTTCAGTGTCTTCTAGTAAATGCTGTAATTTGGTATTTAGTAGTTCCGTATCAACAGGTAGTAAATCTAGCGTTTCTGATAATTGCGTAATAGGCTCTATATGTTGAATATTATCTATTAAGTCATTAATAGCAATAACAAGATACTGGGAGTTTGCATATTTTTTCTTTTCGTAATTAGCTTCAATATACTGAAGATTTTTCTTTTGCTCAGGAAAGTGGTGAAATAGAAATTCAAATAGTAAGCTTGCATCGGGTAAGGAGTCATCATCTACCGTCTCTTCAAGCCTCAGTATGGCATTAGAGAACCTTTCAAGTTCTAACTTAAGCTGTTCGCTTTTTAGTCCTTTTTTAAGTTGCTTTCGAATGCGTATAAGATGTGGATCTAATTGTTTATTTAAGCCTGTTGTTGCAAGGGAAAGCCTAACGATGGTCTTACATAGTAGGTCTTCTTTAGTTTTATTAGTTTTTTCAAGGTCTTCATTATCATCAAGTAAATCGAAATATTTATCTTTCCATTTATCGGGATTGTTTTTATTGCCCAATATACCCATTGAATTAGCCTGAAAATTGTAATAAAAGTTTGGGGACTTATATTTACTGCAGAGTTATCTCTGCAGTAAATATAATGTATCGCAGCTGCAACAAATTTATTTTGCTTGTGATTCTTGTGCAATCAACTGATTCATGACTTTAATCATGTTTTCATGTGACTTAGCAAGAGGGCCGCTAGTTTTATACTTTCCATTTATGATGATAGCTGGCACACCAGTAATACCATAACGTGGAGCCATAGCTTTTGCTTGGCGTAATTTTGCATCAATTAGAAATGAATTGAATGTTTCTCTAAATTTAGCCTCATCAACACCATGAGCTACAAAAAATTTAGCTAATTGATCTTCAGATGTAAGCTTTTGTTTTTTATTTTGAATGGCATCAAAAAAATCAGCGTGAACTTTATCAACAACATCTAAAGCTTCAGCTACAAAATAAGCTTTTGCATGTTTACCCCAAAGTGAACTAAACACAGCTGGTTGACGAATAAACTCAACATTATCAGGTTTAGTTTTTAGCCATTCGACCATTGTAGGCTCAAGAGTATAACAATGTGGACAGCCATACCAAAAGAACTCAATAATTTCTATTTTATCTTGGTTTTGTGTTGGTTGAGCAGGTGAAAGAGTTTCATACCCCAATGATTCTGCTTGTGAAAGCGAGGTTAATGAAATAAATAAAAAAAAGACTGCTTTTAATAACATTTTAATGTTCTCTATAGATTATAAAATTGAATTAAGTTTAAAAATTGTAGAAACTATTCCGTAAAGTTAGTTTTCGCAAAGCTCATTATGCTGTTAAAAAGCAAAGATTACAGTCAAAGCATAATTAAAGTTTTTAAAAGACATTTAATACTTAATATAGTTCAGCTTGGTAAATTTAGCTTAATAAATAAAGTATTTTTAGATTTTAAATGAGATAGCAATCTTGAAGGGTTTTTACAATTTGTAGAAATTGTATAGGAGATTTATTAATATAAAATGAATATCCTATACAATCAGCTGACTTGTTATTTCATTGTTGAAATGTAATATGAAAGCGCTTTGATTTCATTATCTTCCATTTTTTTAGAAATCATGTGCATCATATTATCTCGCACATTGCTACGCGCGCCTTTTTTAAAGTCTGTTAAGGCTTTAATTAAGTAGTCTGCATGTTGTCCGCGTACAGATGGAAATGCTGCAGGCTTATTTCCTTCTCCAACAGGCCCATGACAAGCAATACAAGCAGAAACTTCACTCTTAAGGTTACCATTTCTATATAAGTCGGCCCCTAATGCCATTAAGCTTTTTAATTCAGCTGCTTTTTGTTCGTCAGACATTTCTGGTTCGTCTTCATCATCGTCATCAGAAAATATTACAGGTGCCGGATTTTTAGATACTGTTTTAGATGAGTAGTAAGCAGCAATGTCTTCAATATCGTTTTTACCTAGCCCCATTGCTAAGGGTGCCATCATTGGTGCATTTCTACTACCATCTTTAAATGCTAATAGCTGTTGAACGAGATATCCTTCGTGCTGTCCTGCTAATTTAGGAAATGTTCCAATCATACTGTTTCCATCTTCACCGTGGCATCCAGCGCAACTAGCTGCTTTAGCTTTACCTGCGGAGGTACTGCCTTCTGCAAGTGTTGTTGTTGATGCGGTAGAAATTACTAGTGAAATTGAAAGAACAAGAAGTTTTTTTATCATCATAGTCCCCTAGGGAGTGTGTGTTTATTGAGGCCGATTTATTAGATAGGCTATATAATAGCTGAATTCTACATTCTAAGCGAGATATCGATGAATCCAGTTTACCATCAGGCCAAATTTATGTTGAGTGCATCAAAAGTAAGTGAAGCACCAGAAGACCAGGGTAAAGAAATTGCTTTTGCAGGAAGGTCTAATGCCGGAAAATCAAGCGCCCTCAATACATTGACTCGTCAAAATGCATTAGCTCGAATAAGTAAAACACCTGGGCGGACTCAGTTACTTAATTTCTTTGAAATTGATGAGCAGCGTAAGTTTGTTGACTTACCTGGTTATGGCTATGCAAAAGTACCTTTATCGGTAAAGAAACAGTGGCACAAAATGATGGAGTCATATTTGCATCAACGTACTTCGCTTTGTGGAATTATATTGGTAACAGATGTCCGTCATCCATTAACTGATTTTGATGTGCAAATGATTGAATGGTGCGAATATACCAAGCTACCTTTACATATGTTACTTACAAAGGCAGATAAGTTAAATTATGGTGCCGCAAAAAATACGCTATTAAAAGTACAAAGAGAACTTCAAGATCGTGATGTTGAAATTAGCTTGCAATTATTTTCATCATTAAAGAAAACCGGGGTAGATGAGATACATGAAGTGCTTGATCAATGGTTTGAATTAACAGCTTAAAGCATAAAATCAACACCCTCTTTGGCTAATAATATTTCATAGTCTAAGTTTGGGTTTTCTTTCTTAAGTCGCTGGTGGATGTCGTCAAGTTGCTTATCGGTACGCGTTGGTTCGTGATGAGTGAAAAATAATTGTTTAACTTGGGCTTCGTTTGCAATTTTAATGGCAGAATCGTAAGTTCCATGGCCCCAGCCTTTTTTAGAGTTATATTCTTCAGTTGTATAGGAAGAGTCAATAATAAGAGCATCAACGCCCTTTATTGCTAAAGCTATTTGCTGTTGTTTTTGATCAATAAAAGATTGGTATTCTTCATATTCACTATCTTCAGGATCATAAATATTAAAAATAGGCTCATAATCCCCCGTAAAGAAGATAGATTGACCATCACAGTCAACCCGATAACCAAAATTAAGCACGGGATGACTAAGTAGAATGGGGGTTATTTTTGCCCCAGCTACTGTAATTGATTCTTCTGGTTTTATGGTATTGTATTCTATATTGGCATTCAGCTCAGCCTCACGAATCGGGAAGTAGCTATATTGTAGCTGTACGCCTAAGGCTCGTTCAATTCCTTCGTTAGTCACTGGGTCTAGGCCACCATAAATTTTTACATCATTTCCTGGGATAAAAATAGGCGAAAAGAAAGGTAAGCCTTGAATATGATCCCAGTGAGTATGTGTAATAAAAATATGAGCGTCTACAGGGAGCTGTTTCAGCAATTCTTGTCCCAGAGGATGAATACCTGTGCCAGCATCTAAGATAATTAAATCATTATTATCTGTTCTAATTTCGATACAGGTTGTATTGCCGCCATATTTAACGGTTGCAGGGCCAGGTGTTGCAATTGAGCCTCTAACACCCCAGAACTTAAATTTCATAGTCGCCTTCTTATTATGAATTGATAAAGGAGAGAGCTTCAGATTTAATTGCTGATAAATCCCCTAAAGATGTTATTAAATCATCTAAAGTGAGCTCAAACTTAGGCAATATTTCATCTATTGATTCATCAATCACAGGATTTCCTGAAAAGCCAAATTGCAGTTTTTTACTAATTTGGTTGGCAGTCGCTACGCAGCCTGTCAGAAGGTTTTTACTGCTATTGTTATGATGATGTTCAATTGCATCAATTAACACTGGATCAAGCTCCCATTTTTCAGCAAGTATTTTTCCTACCTGGGCATGATTAATTCCCATAAATTCTGTTTCGGTTTGATGTAATGGAATGTTCTCTTCTAGGCTTTTTTCTAGAGCAAGCTTAAAATTATCTGGGTCAAATTCAGCAAAGACTATTTTTCCAAAATCATGCAATAAACCTGCAACAAAATAATCGCTACATTCAGAGCCTTTAACATTAAGCCTTTCTGCAAGTAATCGACAAATAGAGGCCGTTGTAAGAGAATGCAACAAAAAGTCTTGGGTGTTAAAATCTGCTTTATTAGTGGGCTTTAATACCCCCATAGCAGCTACACTTAATGCTAAGTTCTTAATGGTATTTAGCCCCATATGTACAACAGCACGTTGAATCGAGGTTATTTTTTGTGGCAAGCCATAAAAAGCTGAATTAATGACTTTTAGTATTTTAACCGTCATCACAGGATCACTTTCAATCACCCGAACAATTTCTTTCGCAGGTGCATTTATGTCAGATGTTAACTGAACAACGCGCTGTACACTTTTGGGAAAGGCCGGCATTTTTTCAACAAATGCAATTAATTCTTTATTATGAGTCTGTTGCATGAAAGTCCAATGATCAGTGTTGTACTAATGGTCTAACAGTTTTGGTGTGATTGTAGGTTGGGTTAGATTTTTGAACGTAGTGAAAAAACGTAATCCAACCCAGCCTACTGTAATTCTCTTTATTGAGCATAGCAGATAAAATAAAAAGAGTATTTAATGAGCTTCATCCCAATTATTACCTACTCCAATATCTACAATTAACGGTACATCTAGTTTTGCGGCAGAACACATAATCTCTCTAATTTTATTAGAGAAACTTTCAACTTGTTGTTCGGGGACTTCAAACACTAATTCATCATGGACTTGCATAATCATTTTGCTAGTAGATTGAGAATCCTCTAGCCATTGCTGAGTATTTATCATTGCAATTTTAATAATATCAGCAGCGGTACCTTGCATAGGCGCATTTATCGCTGTGCGTTCAGCGTATTGCCTGCGAGCAGCATTACGAGCATTAATTTCAGGTAAATACAGACGGCGACCAAATAGAGTTTCAACATAACCCTGCTCTTTAGCTTGTTCTCGAATAGTATCCATATATGCTTTTACACCTGGGTAACGGGCAAAATATAAGTCTATATATGACTGAGCCTGTTTTCGCGATAAGCCCAATTGTTGAGCAAGACCAAAAGCAGACATGCCATAAATCAAGCCAAAATTAATGGCTTTGGCTGAACGGCGTAAATCAGTCGTTACTAAATCAACAGAAACATCAAAAACTTCAGCTGCCGTTGCACTATGAATATCAACACCATTTGAAAAAGCAGTTAACAAGCCTTCATCTGCAGACAAATGAGCCATAATACGTAATTCAATCTGAGAGTAATCGGCTGCAATCAGTTTGTATTCTTCAGGAGCAATAAAGGCTTGTCTGATTTTTCGACCTTCTGAATTACGAATTGGAATGTTTTGTAGGTTAGGATCAGAACAAGAAAGCCTGCCTGTTGCAGCAACAGCTTGATGATAAGATGTATGCACTCTTCCTGTCTTATCGTTAACCTGCTGAGGTAATTTATCTGTATAAGTTGATTTTAATTTGCTCATACTACGGTATTCAAGAATCAACTTAGGTAAGGGGTAGTCAATCGCTAATTCTTGTAAAACTGATTCTGCGGTTGATGGTTGGCCTTTAGGTGTTTTCTTTAATACTGGAAGGTTTTGTTTATCATAGAGTATTTCTTGGATTTGCTTGGGAGAGCCTAAATTAAAAACTTGTCCAGCTAAATCATGTGCATGCTGCTCTATCCCAATTATATGATTAGCAAGCTCTAAACTTTGCTGATCCAGCATAGGACTGTCGATTAATACACCATTTCGCTCAATACGAGAAAGTACAGAAATTAAAGGGACTTCTATTTCTTTATAGAGTTTTTGTAATAGAGGCTCTTCATTTAATTTTTTAGACAGAGTTTGATGTAGTTTTAAGGTGATGTCTGCATCTTCGGCGGCATAAGGCCCAGCTTGATCAATAGGCACCTCAGAAAAACAAATTTGTTTAACTCCTTTGCCCGCAATATCTTCATAATGAATGGTTTCTACAGCTAAATATTTTTTAGCTAGGTCATCCATATTATGCTTAGTCGCAGTACTATTAAAAACATAAGACTCAAGCATAGTGTCATGTTTTATTCCTTGTAGCTCAATATCGTAGTTAGCAAGCACATTTGCATCATACTTAAGGTTTTGCCCCAGTTTTTGTTTGCTAGGATCTTCAAGTAAGGGCTTTAAACTATTTAAAATAGATGCTCGGCCAAGTTGCTCTGGAGCATCAGGATATTCATGTGCCAAAGGTACATAAGCCGCTTTTCCTGCTTCAATAGCAAATGAAACACCAACAATTTCAGCATCTGTGTAATTTAAGCTCGTAGTTTCAGTATCAAATGCGAATAACTCTGCCTGATTAAGTTGTTCCATCCAATAATCAAAACGGTCTTGAGTCAGAATGGTTTCATAATCTACTTTTATCTCAGAAACTATCTCCTTCTCCTCAATTTCTGGTTTTTTTACTGCAGAGACTGGAGTTTCACCCAGCATGCGGACCCAAGTGGAAAAGCCTAATTGCTCAAGTTGGTCTTTTAATTCAGCCTTATCTTGTGGCTGGCATTTAAGGTCATCAATTGAATAGTTTAAGCCTAAATCACACTTAATAGTGGTTAGGTCTCTGGATAAAGGCAGTTGATCTAGATTGGCACGTAAGCTCTCCCCTACTTTGCCTTTAATTTTGTCAGCATTCTCTATTAAATTATCTAAAGTTTCATAAATGCCTAACCATTTGGCCGCTGTTTTAGGCCCGACTTTGGGAACACCAGGAATGTTGTCGGCTGTATCGCCCATCAAAGCGAGATAATCGATAATTTGTTCGGGCTTGACTCCAAACTTTTCAATAACTCCTTCAATATTCATCGTGGTGTTAGACATGGTATTTTCTAATGTGATGTTATCAGTCACTAACTGAGCCATATCTTTATCGCCAGTTGAAATAACCACATTAAACCCAGACTTAACCGCATCTTGCGCTAAAGCTCCTAGAACATCATCAGCCTCTACCCCCGATTCCATTATTAAAGGTATGCCCATTGCTTTAATAAGATTATGCAATGGCTCTATCTGAACTCTTAAGTCATCAGGCATTGGTGGACGATTAGCCTTGTATTGGTCGTACATATCATTGCGAAAGGTTTTTCCTGGCGCATCAAATACAACAGTAAAATATTCAGTTTTATGAACCTCAATCAATTTGCGTAACATATTGGTTACGCCGTGAATTGCATTTGTGGGCATCCCTTGAGGGCCAGTTAATGGCGGTACGGCATGATATGCACGAAATAAAAAGGATGAGCCGTCGACTAAAACCAGATGTTGTGTTTGTTCGGACATGTAGATAATTGTTTATTCAAAAAATAGATTAATGTGATTTTATCAAGTTTTAGTTATCTAGCTCACTCTAAATCATTAAAGTGTAATAGGAAGGCTATTCCTTGTGTCAAAAAATTGTGAGCCACGGCTCTTCAATTCAAATAACACGGAATTTACATTTATTGTTGACATTTATCCTGACTATATTTAAAATAAGCAGGATAAGTTGATTCGAAAGAATTGATTTTAAAGTCTTAGTCCCCATCGTCTAGAGGCCTAGGACACCGCCCTTTCACGGCGGTAACGGGGGTTCGAACCCCCCTGGGGACGCCATATTTAACCCGATTACTGATTCAGTGATCGGGTTTTTTTATGCCTGCTATTTTTATTGAAGGGAGGGGCACCCACCTGCTTACGCCTCTGCATATCAAAACCCTTTCCTTATTGTTTTCCTAGAAAATTCTACTACTCCAGCACCTACAAAACCTTAGACCACTTGACCGTGAAAGCAATTGCTTTATGCAGATAACGGGACAAGGCTTTTTCCATAAAAAAGTCGGCAGAAGTTTGATACTAACAAAATCATGTTTTGTTGTAGAATGTACCCATAAATTATTGAATAAATAAAGAAGAGTGGAAAATACTATGAAAGGAATTATTTTAGCTGGTGGATCTGGAACACGTCTTTACCCTATTACAAAAGGTGTCTCTAAACAGGTTCTTCCTGTTTATGATAAACCAATGATTTATTATCCCCTGTCTGTGCTAATGTTGGCTGGAATTACTGAGATATTAATTATTACCACGGCTGAAGACCAAGCGGGGTTTATTCGTTTATTAGGTGATGGTTCAGATATTGGTATAAGCATTGAATACATTATTCAGCCTTCTCCTGATGGCTTAGCACAAGCTTTTATCTTAGGGGAAGACTTTATTGCTAATGATGATGTCTGTTTGGTATTAGGGGATAATATTTTTTATGGGCATGATTTTAAAACTGTGCTCGCCTCTGCAGTTGATAATGCCAAGGATGATAAGGCGACTGTTTTTGGCTACCGTGTTGCAGACCCTGAACGCTATGGCGTGGCAGAGTTTGATGCTGACGGTAACGCCATTAGCTTAGAAGAAAAACCTGAAAACCCTAAAAGTAATTATGCAGTAACAGGCTTATACTTTTACCCCAATGACGTAATTAAAAAAGCAGCTATTATTGAACCTTCAGAACGAGGAGAGCTTGAGATTACTACGGTTAATCAGCTTTATTTGGATGAAAGCCGATTAAAAGTAGAATTATTAGGCCGTGGATTTGCTTGGTTGGATACAGGAACTCACGAAAGCTTGATGGAAGCTTCACAATTTATTGAAACCATAGAAAAAAGGCAAGGCTTGAAAGTAGCTTGTATTGAAGAAATCGCTTTTGAACAAGGTTATATCGATAAAGCCCAATTAATTGAACTTGCAAAACCTTTGTCAAAAAATCAATACGGACAATATCTATTAAAACGTGCTGAAGAAGGTATTGAAGGGTGAAATTTATAGCTCAGTCAATTCCAGATGTTATATTGTTACAACCTAAAGTTCATGGTGATGAGCGCGGATATTTTGTAGAAACATTTCGCCAAGATTTATTCGAGCAAGCTGTTGGTCATCCCGTTGCTTTTGTTCAAGATAATGAATCAAAATCAACACGAGGAGTATTAAGAGGCTTACATTATCAATTACCTCCTCATGCGCAAAGCAAACTTGTTCGTGTTATTTCTGGTGCTGTATTAGATATTGCTTTAGATATTCGGATAGGTAGCCCTACATTCGGGCAACATGTAGCGGTGGAATTGTCTGAACAGAATAAACATCAGCTATTTGTACCAAGAGGCTTTGCTCATGGCTTTGTGGTATTAACTGAAGTAGCTACTTTTGCTTATAAAGTTGATAATTATTATAGTCCTGAGTGCGATAGAGGCTTAGCTTTTGATGATGGACAGCTAAATATTGATTGGAAAATTGATAAAAGTAAATTGCAGTTATCAAGGAAAGATACTATTCAGCCCGCATTTTCTGAATTAAATTCTGGCTTTGATTATCAAACTAATTATTATGCCTAATATTAAAACAGTTCTAGTCACGGGCCAAAATGGTCAGTTAGGGCAATCATTAAAATCTCTTGTATCAAGCTATCCACAGTATCAATTTACTTTTACGACTAGAGATGAACTGGATTTAGGATGCGCTCAAAGTATCAATAGTTATTTTGAACAAAATAAATTTGATTTGATTATTAATTGCGCTGCTTATACGGCTGTTGATAAAGCCGAAGAACAGCAAGAAATAGCAGATGCTATTAATCACCTAGCAGTAAAGCAATTAGCTGAAATTACACAAAAAAACAATTCAATACTTATTCATATTAGTACTGATTATGTTTTTGATGGAACCAGTTATAGACCTTATATAGAAAATGATCCCATAAACCCACAAAACATTTATGGTTCAACCAAGCTTAAAGGCGAGCAAGCAATTCAAAAAACAGCCTGTAATGCCATTATTATTCGTACTAGCTGGGTCTATTCTGAGTATGGAAACAATTTTGTAAAAACTATGTTGAGATTAGGTGATGACCGAGATCAACTCAATGTTATTTTTGATCAAATTGGCTCGCCCACTTATGCAGCAGACTTGGCGACAAGTATTCTAACGATTGCGGATTCACTCAATAACAATCAATCAGACTTTCAACATGACAAAGTTGCCCTATACCACTTTAGTAATGAAGGTGTTTGCAGTTGGTATGACTTTGCTAAAGCTATTTTTGAACAATCAAATACACAGTGCGAAGTATTCCCCATAGAAACCAAAGACTATCCAACACCAGCAAAACGCCCACAGTATAGTCTATTAAACAAAGCCAAGATAAAACAACAATATCAATTAATCATCCCTTATTGGAAAGACTCCTTAAAGGTTTGTTTAAATAAACTTCAATAACGAGCGAAAAATGAAAACAATATTAGTCACAGGTGGTGCAGGGTTTATTGGATCTGCTGTTATTAGACATATTATTAATGAGACAGAGCATAAAGTCGTTAATGTTGATAAGTTAACTTATGCAGGGAATTTGGAGTCATTGAAAGAAATTGCAGATTCTTCTCGTTATTGCTTTGAGCAAGTTGATATTTGTGACGCGGGTGAAATCAAGCGTGTATTTGAGCAATATCAACCTGATATTATTATGCACCTTGCAGCAGAGTCCCATGTCGATAGATCTATTGATGGGCCAGGTGAGTTTATTCAAACTAATATAGTAGGAACTTATACTTTATTAGATCAAGCAAGGCATTATTGGTCTCAATTAGCAGAAGACAAAAAATCAGTTTTTCGTTTTCATCATATTTCTACAGATGAAGTTTATGGTGATTTACCTCACCCAGAAGAAGACGATAATAGTACTGGCCTGCCTCTGTTTACAGAAACAACCTCTTATGCGCCAAGCTCACCTTATTCTGCCAGCAAAGCTAGTTCAGATCATTTAGTAAGAGCATGGCAACGTACTTATGGGCTACCAACATTAATTACAAATTGCTCAAATAATTATGGCCCGTATCATTTTCCTGAGAAACTCGTTCCACTGATTATTCTTAATGCGCTAGAAGGTAAACCACTTCCTGTCTACGGTAAAGGTAATCAAATTAGAGATTGGTTGTATGTAGAAGATCATGCACGAGCTTTAGTTCTTGTAGCAACTGAAGGGGAAATAGCAGAAACCTATAATATTGGCGGGCATAATGAAAAACAAAATATTGAAGTAGTTAATACTATTTGTAACTTATTAGATGAACTAGTACCCGAAAGACCCGCAGGTATAAAAAAATATAATGAGCTCATAACGTATGTACAAGATCGTGCGGGGCATGACTTAAGGTATGCTATTGATGCCAGCAAAATTCAAAAAGAATTAGGCTGGAAACCACAGGAAAGCTTTGAAAGTGGTATTCGTAAAACAGTGCAATGGTATTTAGCAAATCACGAATGGTGTGCAAATGTTCAAGATGGAAGCTACCAAAGAGAGCGCTTAGGAAATTATTAATAGGATGTCATTACAAAGTATATGCTTTCTTTAAAATACGCTGAGTAATTTCAAACAATGAACCATAACTACATAGAAAAAATACTAAGAGCAAAAGTTTACGATGTTGCCGTAGAAACACCGTTAGATGTTGCTCGTTTTTTATCATTACGTTTAGATAATAAGGTTTATTTAAAAAGGGAAGATTTACAGCCTGTATTTTCTTTTAAATTAAGAGGTGCGTATAACAAAATCGCCTCTTTAACAGAAGAAGAGCGGAGTAAAGGTGTTATTGCTGCATCAGCAGGAAATCATGCTCAAGGTGTGGCTTTATCTGCCAAAAAGCTGGGGATTAAAGCATTAATTGTAATGCCAAAGACCACGCCAGATATAAAAGTAAAAGCAGTTAAAGCTTGGGGTGGAAAAACAGTATTATTTGGGGATTCTTATGATGATGCTTGCACCCATGCCAAAGAAATAGCCGACGAAAAAGGAATGACCTTTGTACATCCCTATGATGACCCCGAAGTGATTGCAGGACAAGGGACAATAGGCATGGAAATTTTAAGGCAGCATACCGCTAAAATAAATGCTATTTTTGTTCCTGTCGGAGGGGGTGGCTTAATTGCAGGTATTGCTGCTTATGTTAAGTTTGTACGTCCAGAAACAAAAATAATTGGAGTAGAACCTGATGATGCAGACTCTCTTAATCATGCCTTAAAAGAAGATAAACGGATCACAATAAAACAAGTCGGTTTATTTGCCGATGGGGTAGCGGTTAAGCAAGTGGGTGAAGAGCCGTTTAAATTGGCTCAAAAGTTTGTTGATGAAGTAGTAACTGTCAATACCGATGAAATTTGTGCTGGCATTAAAGATATTTTTGATGATACTCGGTCAGTTGCAGAGCCAGCAGGCGCATTAGCTCTTGCCGGATTAAAAAAATATGTTGAGAAAAACAACATTAAAGGACAAACCTTAGTTGCCATTGAAAGTGGTGCTAATATTAATTTTGATCGCTTACGTTATGTTGCTGAACGGACTTTAGTTGGCGAGCATAAAGAGATTTTATTAGCGGTTACAGTGCCAGAAGTGCCCGGTAGTTTTTTAAAGTTTTGTAAAGCATTAAGAAAACGCGATATAACTGAGTTTAATCACCGTTATTTTGATAATAAGGTGGCTCGTGTCTTTGTTGGCATTACTTGTAGCGGTAAACAAGAAGATCGTGATGATTTAATTGCCAGCTTGGAAAACAAAGGCTTTTCCGTTATTGATATGACTATGAATGAACTAGCGAAAGATCATATTCGATATATGGTTGGTGGGCATGCTCAGCAAGAACTTGGTGAGATTGTCTATAGTATTCAATTCCCAGAAAGACCAGGTGCTTTGCTAAAATTTTTATCTTCATTGGGTAGTCGCTGGAATATCAGTATGTTTCATTATAGAAACCACGGTTCAGCATTTGGAAAAGTGTTAATGGGCATTCAAATGCCAAAATCAGAACGAGAAGAGTTTCAGCAACGTCTAGAAGCCGTTGGGTTTGATTATCAAGAAGAAACGGAAAACCCTGCCTATAAAGTTTTTATCGGAGGCTAAAGCCTTAAGTAGGAGCGTCCGCCCTCGGCGCGAATATAACAGGCTCTGTGATGTAAAGAGCCCAAAAGCCTTTGTTTTAATTCGCGCCGAGGGCGGACGATCCTACGGGAATTTTTTTGGTGGGGGTATGGTATCTCCCGCCTGCGCCGTCTCGTACCTTCGTCCTTGAACCGGAGGTTCAAGTGGAGACTTCATCAGTTGATCAGGCTTCCCGTATAAAACAGGCATGCACACCACAAACTAGAATCAGCTTCCGGGGTAAAAACAGGTTCAGGAAACACCCAGCACTAATCGAACGCTGCAGGAGATACCGGTGGGTATTCTAACTGTATTTATGTATTTTCTAAAACGTTTTCTATCTTGTGACGCAAATTAGCCAATTGATTAGAAAGATACCCGCTTGGCGATGTATTTTGAGTTTGCGCCTGACGCAATTCATGCGTTAAATTTAATGCAGCCATCACTGCTATTCTATCCGCACCATTTACCGTACCAGAGTCTCTAATTTCACGCATTTGACTATCAAGCTCATGAGCTGCTTGACGTAAGGTTTCTTGCTCATCCTCAGAACAAGCGACTCGATAATCTTTACCTAGAATATTAATGGAAACAGGGAATAATTTATCTTTAGTAGTCATGATCCATGTTCCATTGATTTTAAGCGAGTAATCATTGCTTCAACACGTGTTCTAGCAATAGTTGTTTTTTCTAGTAGCTTGGCTTTTTCCTTAACTAGAGAGTCTTGTTTGGTTTTTAAACTACTATTTTCACTTTTAACTAAATTATATTTTTCGATTAGCGCATCTAGCTTCTCTTCTAAGTCTTTTAGTTCTGTTGATGTGTCGTTTTCTATATCTGACATTGGGTGGTTTTATGTGGTTAAAGCAATAGACAATCTATTCTTATTTCTGGCATATTTTCATGAAATTAATGCACTGTTATAATAACGGCATAAAATTCCTGTTAATTATCTAATAATGGTAGCATAAGCAGGATATTTTTTTAAAACATGAACAGGTTTTTTTGCATACTTTATGGCATATCAGACAATTAATAAAATTTTTCAGCGAAATGAATCAGACCTAACCTCAGCAGAGGCCCATGGATTAGCAACAGGTATGTTGTGCATTGAAAACAAGATGGAAGCTAGTGGTTGGATCTCTCAATTACTGGAAGATGATATGGATTTGCTTGATGAGGATAAAACCACACTCATCTCCTTATTTGAACAAACCCGTAAATTATTAAGCGGAGAAGATGACGGTTTTAGGTTTGATCTCTTCTTACCTGGCGACGATGAACCGTTAACAGAACAACTAGAAGCAATACGCTCATGGTGTGAAGGCTTTTTATTTGGCATAGGTTATAGCCGTTCAGAATCTACCTGGCCAGGAGATACAGGGGAAATAATCAAAGATATTGTAGAATTTACTAAGCTAGATTCAGAAATTGATGAGGATATAACTCAAGATGAAATTGATGAACTTGAAGGTGCATTAATTGAAATCCAAGAATACTTAAGAGTGGCTGTGATGATGATTAGAGATCAATTCATGGAAGAAAGTAATACACAAACCCATTAAAAATGAAGCAAAACGAATTTAAAAAACGTCGCCAACTATTAATGCAACAAATTGGTAATGGTAATATAGCCATTGTTGCTAGCGCATCAAGCCATACTCGTAATAGAGATGTAGAATTCCCTTTTAGACAAGATAGTGATTTTTATTATTTAACCGGCTTTAATGAAGCGGATTCTCTTGCCGTTTTTATCCCTGGACGAGAACAAGGTGAATATATTTTATTTTGCCAGGAATTTGATGAGAAAAAAGCTTTATGGGAAGGTGCACATGCTGGTTTAGAAGGTGCAACAGAACATTATGAGGCAGATGACTCATTCCCTATTGATGATATGGATGAGATTCTACCTGGGATGCTAGAAAATAAAGGGAAGGTTTTTTACCCTATGGGACGTGCCCCTGACCTTGATCATCAGCTTCTGGAATGGATAACCAAAATTAGAAAGCAATCCAGAAACGGGATTAATGCACCAGGTGAATTAGTTTCCTTGGAGCATCTTTTACATGAAATGCGCTTGTTTAAAAGTGCTGAAGAACTTAAGTTAATGCGAAAGGCTGCTGAAGTTTCTTGTCAGGCACATGTGAGAGCAATGCAACAATGTCAGCCTGGTTTGTATGAATATCAAATAGAATCTGAAGTGATTCATCAGTTTATGCAACAAGGTTTAAGATATGTTGCTTACCCTTCTATTGTTGCTGGCGGTAAAAATGCCTGTGTTTTACATTATGTCGAAAATAAAGACAAATTAAAGAAGAGCGATTTATTACTGATTGATGCCGGAGCTGAGTGTGATCATTACGCAGCTGATATTACCCGAACCTTCCCTGTATCAGGAAAATTTAGCTTAGCACAAAAACAACTTTATCAATTAGTCTTAGATGCGCAATATGCTGCGATTGAACAGGTACAACCTGGCCAGCCTTGGAATAAAGCCCATGATATATCAGTTAAAGTTTTAACGACGGGACTTGTAAAATTAGGCTTATTAGAAGGGGATATTGATAAGTTAATTGAGGATGAAACTTATAAACAGTTTTATATGCACCGAATCGGACACTGGTTAGGAATGGATGTTCATGATGTGGGTGATTATAAAATCAATGATGAATGGCGTTTATTAGAGCCGGGAATGGTTTTAACTATTGAACCTGGTTTGTATATTCCTGAAAACTGCGAAACAGTTGATAAAAAATGGCGTGGTATTGGGATCAGGATTGAAGATGATGTTGTTGTGACTAAAGAAGGGCATGAAGTTTTAACACATGCGGCTCCTAAAGAAATTGATGAAATTGAAAACTTAATGCAGGCAAATTAAATGCAGCATGATTACGATATATTAATAGTGGGTGGCGGTTTGGCAGGAAACTGTTTGGCGCTAGCTCTTAAAGATTCAGGTTTACGCTTAGCAATTATAGAAGCAAATACCCGAGAGCAATTACAAAAATCACCAGCAGGTGATAGAGCGCTGGCTTTATCTGCAGGTACCATTAAATTATTACAAGCCCTTAATATTTGGGATGGCATTGTATCTCATGCAGCTGCCATAAAAAACATTCATATTTCTGATCGTGGACACTTTGGTAAAGCGCGATTATCGGCTAAAAAGCAAGGTGTGGATGCTTTAGGCTATGTCATCAGTGCCAGAGATATTGAAGGTCATGTTGCTAAATTAGTTGAACAAGCTGGAATAAAGCAAATCTGCCCTGCACGTGTTGTTGGTTTGATGTCTGGGTTAGATACCGTTAATGTCAGCTTAAAGCAGAATGACGAATCGATTAACTTAAGCGCTAAATTATTAGTGGGTGCGGATGGAGGGCAATCTTCAGTTCGCAAACTGTTAGATATTTCTCAACAAGTAACAGAATATGGTCAAACGGCATTAGTCACTACGATTAAATCTTCTGTTCCACATAATAATGTTGCTTTTGAACGATTTACAAAGTCTGGCCCTTTGGCTATGTTACCTATAAATGATAAAGAGTGTTCGGTGGTGTGGACACGCACGCATGAAGAAGCTGATGATTTAATGAAAGGCAGTGAAGCAGAGTTTATTGCTAGTTTACAGGATTGTTTTGGCTATCAATTAGGTGCTTTAACATTAACCGCGCCCAGAAGAGCTTTTCCATTAAGCTTAATCCGCGCAGATAATATGGTGGTTGGGCGTACAGTAATTATTGGTAATGCTGTTCATCAATTACACCCCGTCGCAGGTCAAGGTTTTAACTTAGGTATTCGTGATGTCGTCCAATTGGCAGAAATGGTATTAGAGCAACATCAACAAAATGAAGACTTTGGCGATAAAGCATTGTTAAATAAGTATGCTGAAAGCCGACAGAAAGACCATGATAACACCATTGGTTTTACTGATAATGTGGTAAAAATATTTTCTTCTGACTGGTTGCCAATGGCCGCTGCAAGAAGTATTAGTTTGGCAGTAATGGATCATATCCCAAGCGCAAAATCAGTGTTGGCAAAACATGCAATGGGTCTAGCGGGTCGATTGCCTAGAGTTGGGAATAGAGGGTAAAGTGATGCAAGACAGTCAACAAAAGTTTGAAGTTATTATTGTCGGTGGCGGCATTGTTGGAGCAACGACTGCCTGTGCACTGGCTCATGCAGGGGTTAATGTCGCTTTGTTGGATATGTTTAATCCACAAAGACAATGGACGGATGATTCCGTCGATATCAGAGTTTCTGCTTTAACCCGCGCTTCTCAGAATATATTAGAAGCAGTCGGCGCATGGGACGGTATCGTACAACGCGGTGTATGTGGTTATAAAGATATGCGCGTTTGGGATGCAAAAGCCGATGGTGAATTGCACTTTGATTGTGCGGACACTGAGTTTAATGAATTAGGCCATATTGTAGAAAATAGATTTACCGTTGCAGCTTTATGGGATCAGCTAGAAACTTTAGAATCAGCAACTTGTATTAGTGATGCTAAAGTTTCAGGCATGCAATTAATAGACAACGGCAGAGCACTAACATTAGAAGATGGTCGTCAATTTGAAGCTGATTTAATCATTGCAGCAGATGGTCGGGACTCTAAGTTAAGGTCAATGGCTGGTATCGATGTAACGGGTTGGCCATATAATCAAGATGGTTTAGTTGCAACGATTCGGACAGAAAATAGCCATCAATTTACTGCATGGCAACGTTTTTTAGATGAAGGCCCTCTAGCCTTTTTACCATTACGAACAGGTGAATGCTCTATTGTCTGGACATTAAAAACAGAAACAGCCAAAGCTTATGTCCAATTAAGTGATGATGATTTCTTAGAAAAGCTAGAACAAGCCTCAGGTGGTATTTTAGGACGAATGTTAGCAACGGGACCAAGGGCTTCTTTTCCGTTGAGGTTTCAGTATGCCAATAGTTATACAGATAAAAGCTTCGCATTAATGGGCGATGCAGCACATGCAATGCATCCTTTAGCGGGGCAAGGTGCAAATGCAGGCTTATTAGATGCAGCAGCACTGGCAGAATTAGTGATAAAAACTAAGCAAGCAGGGCGGCCGCTATCAAGTCATAAATTTTTACGCCAATATGAGCGCTGGAGAAAAGGTGATAATTTATTAATGATGTCTAGTATGGATGTGATTAATAAAACCTTTGCAGCAACGGGCGTATCAGCGATTTCATTGCGCTCGACAGGTATGAATTTAATTAATAAAACCCCTTTTGTGAAAGATATATTTAATAATCATGCCATGGGTTTAAGGGATGATTTACCCGAATTAGCCAAGAAAGAAGTTTGTTGGTAGTATTAGCTCTTATGAAACAAGCTTTTAAATATTCTTAAAGTGATAATTTTCAGGTATTAGTTTTCATATCAATAATAATAAAATGAGGAAGGGCTATGGCAGAAGTATTATTTGTTTTACTGATAGTGTATGTAGTTTATGTCGTTCAAAGCGCTGTTTGTAAAAAAGACACAAAACAAGAAGCGCCGCCAGAAGTAAAACCAACAGTTGTGGCTGAAACTGTTGAAAAGCCAGAGCAAAAAGTTGTTATTGAAAAAGCAAAACCAACACCTAAAAAAGCTGCTAAACCTGTAAAAAAAGTAGCCGCAGCTAAAACTAAAGCAAAACCTGTTAGTGGCAATTTACGAAACCCTGAAACGGGTGATGTAGATAAAATAGCAAGTAGCTATCGAATGACTAAGCGATGGATTAAAGAAGCTTTGGTCACAGAGGGCTTGTTACCTAAAATCTATAAGACAGCAGAGCTGAATGATGCTGCAAAGTTAAAGATTAATAAGGCTCTTGTTAAGTTAGCTAAGATGGATAAATACCAATAGAATTGGGTAGAGGAATGAACCTGTTGTTAAGGGTTATTCTTAAAACTTATCTATTTTGGGGCGCAGGCTTTAGCCTGCTCTTGCGCTAAAGAATGCAGGTTAAAACCGGCGCGCCAAAAGGCTGTTTCTGATGATAATATGTTTGTTAAAAATACAATCTCATCCCATCAGATACAAAAATCTTAGCTAACCTTTTTCCGCAGTTTTTCTTAGCCCCAATGGATCTTTAGGATCTACCCCATCCATAAACGGTAATCGCCTATCTTGATTAGTAATTTGATAAACCTTTCCTAACCAATTATTAAATACAGCTTTAGCAGTATCCTTCCAGGTGTTATCTAAATAATTTAAAATTTCTTGCTCAGGAAATAAAGGAAGTGCTTGCTTATTGTTTTTAGCCGCTTCTACTTGTAGTCTGTAATCGGCTAATATTAACTCAGCTTCTTCATCAAAATAGTGTTCTGGGTAAGGAGGATAATCTTCTCTTTGCTGATTAAAGAAACGGATGACTTCACGTTTGTATTCTTTTAATAAACTCATATCGTCATATTCAGGGTGCCCCTGAAAGAATACTGTACGAATTCCATCGCCACTCACTGCTAGGTGTACGCCAGCCTGCTTACTTACCGCTAGAACGGTTATGCCTTTTTGCTCTAGGTCTTGTTGATAAATAGCATTAAATCGAGAGTGAGGCACGTCAAAGCGGGTATTGATTTCTGCAACTAACGGATGATTTCGATCTATTACTTTATGCGGAAATACTCCCCAGCATTTTTGAGGTTGTGGTGTGCGCTCAATACCATAGCAATATTCAATTAAAGCATGAGTTGCAAGACAGGAACATAGAACAGATGTTACATTTTTTTTTGCCCAGTCAAAAACTTCGGTTAAAGGTTTCCAAAAATCTTCTTCTGATAAATGGGTGTGGGTAACATTAGCACCACTGATGATCAGTGCATCCAAACCATCTAATTTAATTTGGTCGAAAGAGTCATAATATTTTGCAATATGCGCTTTTGCTTCAGTCCCCCTTTCTAATCCATCAATGGTAAAAGGATGAACGTGGAATTGTGCTATTTGGTTACATGCACCGACTAAACGAAAGAATTGTCTCTCAGTCGCTTCAAGGGCCGCATCTGGCATAATATTGAGTAAACCAATATGCAACTCACGAATATGCTGGTGACTTGCACGATCAGCATTAAGAATATCCTCACCTTCTTCAAGTAGTCGTTGAAATGTAGGTAAGTGGGTATGAGCTACTAAAGGCATAATTAAGAATTCTCTTTTGTGCTAATAGCATCAGCAATAAGCTGGATAAACTCATCTTCATTAGATACTTTAGCAACATCATTAGCATCAATAGTGTAGCCATATTGATCTGCAATAGATTGGTATCGAGGAAGTCGTGATTTGTATAGTTCCGGAAATACCCAGCTTACAAATTCATCAGGAGGAATTAAATCAGCATTGGTATAGTTATTTAAAGCCATATATTCGGCTAATTTTTCATCTAAAAACGCTTCTCTGTAATAAAGTGGTTTTGGATCTGTTTTAGCCCGCGAGATAATTGTTTGCTCTAATGATTCTGGAGTCTTAATGTAAATAATAACCGTATGTTTTGCCAAGGTTTCTAAAACTTCAGGATTATCTAATTCGCAAGCACTTCCCCCCGCATCATTTAGAAAATGGTTATAACCATAGATATCTTCAGCTTTATGAATAAACTCGGGCACATCATTTAATGCCGCTATTTCGGCTTTATGATGTAAAGCTTGTCTGCGCTTAAATTCGGGTAAGGATAAACCATCCTGTTCAGCATTACCCAATTTACCTAAAAAGCTAGAAACAGGGGCTAAATTATCAAAGGTAATATTATTATGTATATAAATAGAGTCAGATAATAATAACTTTTTTAGAAAAGGCACTTCCATCGCCTGACATTTAATATTATCTAAAATAGGTTCGCCCAAGTACTTAGTACCAATTCTATAGTCGGCTGAGTAATGGAACCATTTATCTCTAGGTAGTTTGTTAGCCAGTGTTGTTTTGCCCGCGCCAGACATGGCTAGCAGAGTAATACTTTTAGATTCCCAGTCTAGGAATTGTTGGGGGTCCATTTTCATTAAGTATTACCTGAATCATCCAGCATGTCAGAAAGGTCTAAACCTTCTTGATCAGGCTTTAAATGGCTGTCGTTGTCAGAGTAACCTAAATCATCAGTTTCAATATCATCAAAAGGTGCACTCCAATCTTCAGGTGCTTCAACAAAGTCGAAGGTAGAGTTATACCAAGAATCATTATCGTACTCACCTATATCACCATTGATATATTGCACTTCAATGGAATCATCACTTTCTTCTATAGCAACAACTTTAAAGGTAAGATCATTTTCGACATCTTTATACCAGCTGCCAATTTTTGGGTCAGTAATTGTTGTCATTGTTTTATCCTTTTTATCTATCTATGTCTTCATCATAGCTAAATTTAGAACACTTGTGTGAGTGATAATCGATTTTTTTAAAAAACAGTCTCTAGGGCAACAAATTAAAAATTTTAGGCAAAAAAAATGCAGCCAAAAGGCTGCATTAGGAGTTTTTTTTAGGAAAGCTATAATGAGTCCCAAGAGGGGAAAGCATTTAAGTTGTGATGATTTTACCGAGAAGCAAGTTGCTTGGGAATGTGGCAAATCGACGCGTGACACTTTGTCGCAGCTTAATCGTCTATCAAATAACTTAACCGTGCAAACTCAGCTAATGATATAGCCTCTGCTCGTAACATTGGATTGATGTCTAAAGCTACAATTTGTTCTTCAGTAATTATCTTTTTAAGTGAATTCCTAAGCGTTTTTCTGCGCTGTGAAAAAGCAGTGGTAACAACTTTGTTAAGCTTTTTTATATCTTCAATTTCAACAGGAGGGGCTTGATAAGGCGACAGCCTTACTATTGATGACATAACCTTAGGGATAGGGTCAAAACTTTCGGGCGGAACATCAAATACCAATTCAGTCTCACAGTAATATTGAATCATTACACTGAGGCGACCATATTTTTTAGTGCCTGGTTCCGCGCACATACGGTCAACAACCTCTTTCTGTAGCATAAAGTGCATATCTTCAATGCAATTAGTGCTTTCAAGCAAATGAAATAGCAACGGAGTTGAAATGTTATAGGGTAGATTACCAATAATACGTAGTTTTTCATCATCTTTAGCCAATGCCGAAAAATCAAAACGCAAGGCATCCGCACTGTGAATAGTAAAATTATCAAGATGGTTAAAGCGTTCAGTAAGCACTTTAACCAAATCTCTATCTAGCTCAACAACATCTAAGGTAACATTGCTCTGTAATAAAGGTTCGGTTATAGCACCCAGTCCAGGCCCTATTTCTACCCAATGGTCATTACTATTAGCTTGGATATTTGCAAGAATATTGTAAATAACATTATGATCCTGAAGAAAATTCTGACCAAATCGTTTACGCGCTTTATGTGTTGCTTGTTGTGTACTCATGGCTTTTATTATAGCAAGGTAGGATAGATTTCAGTTTACATATTTTAAACTTGAAACTATATGGGTTGATTTGAATTAGCCATCTCTATCGCCGTTTTAACCGCATATTCTAAACTACCTAAATTTGCCTTTCCTGTTCCCGCTAGATCAAGAGCAGTACCGTGGTCTACCGAAGTTCTAATGATAGGTAAGCCTAAAGTGATATTTACAGCTTGACCAAAGCCTTTATATTTTAAAACAGGTAAGCCTTGGTCATGATACATTGCTAGTACAGCATCAGCTGAATCCAAGTATTTTAGGGTAAACAACGTATCAGCTGGCAAAGGGCCTTGTAAATCGATCCCTTGCTCCCTTAAAAGCTCTAAAGTAGGTTCAATAATTTCTAATTCTTCATGACCAAGATGACCATTTTCACCAGCATGTGGATTAAGCCCGCAAACTAAAATTTGGGGGTTAGGGAGTGAAAAATAATTCTGTAAATCTTTATGCAATAAATGGATTACTTTGCTTAAGCGATCGGGAGTAATCGCTTTGCTCACTTCTGATAAAGGTAAGTGAGTGGTTACTAAAGCAACACGTAAGCCCTCAGTTGCCAGCATCATAACAGGATGCCCTCCTGTTATATCAGCAATAAACTCGGTATGCCCTGTAAATGGAATATTGGCATCATTGATAATGCCTTTATGAACTGGCGCTGTAACCATGGCATCGAACATTCCATCCAAACAACCCTGTGTTGCAATACGAATGGTTTCCACTACATAAGGGCTATTAATAGAGGATAGTTGGCCGCACTCTACCTGATGATTTTTTAAAACGGGTAAAACTGTAATTGTGCCAGCTTGGCTTGGTTTTGCCTCAATATCTGGGTTAAATAGGTTAATAGCTATATTTAGGCCTAATAATGCTGCTCGCTCAACTAATAAGTCAGGATCAGCGATTATAATTAGCTCACAACCATGAGCTTGTTGTGCCAGTTGAATACAAAGATCAGGGCCAATTCCAGCGGGTTCACCAGATGTAAGAGCTATACGAGAAGTTGAATTGACTGGTTTCATAAAAAGAGACTGGCTAAATAAAGAAGGCCGTATTCTATCGTTAAGCCAAGCTCTGTTGTAATTTTAATTCTGGCATTAAAATACTCTCCTTAAAAGCAAGATTGATAAATCTTATTTTATTGCTTGTTATTAGAAAGTAAAATGCAGATACAAGCAGTTTACTCTGCAACATTATTTAAACGTTGAATACAGTGATTATATGAAGAACGGACGATTACTTATAAGCTTTACTCAATTTGTAACAATGAATCCATGGAAGATATTGTTATTCATTTTTGTGTGTGTATTTTTATTGGGCAGAGGACTTGAAACACTAGGGTTCAGCAATGACTATAGGGTTTATTTTAGTAAGGAAAACCCTCAACTACAGGCGTTTAATAATATACAAGCGACTTATAATAAATCAGACTCCGTGATGTTTGTGTTGCAACCTGACGATGGCGACGTTTTTAGTCAGAAAACTTTATCAGCCATCCAGCAATTAACTGAAAAAGCATGGAAAATTCCCTATTCAAGCCGAGTCGATTCATTAACTAATTTTCAGCATACCAAAGCCGAAGAGGATGACTTAATAGTCGCTGATCTTGTCGTTGATTCCTTAGTTTCAATCAATGAAAGGAATACTATTAAAGAAATCGCCTTAAATGAACCTTTTTTACGAAATAGATTAGTTTCTATTTCTGGCCATGTAGCAGGTGTTAACGTCACTGTACAATTAACAGGCGATGATCCTACCGAGGTTGTTAAAGTAGCTACTGCAGCCAGAGAGTTGGTACTGGATATAGAGAAAAGCTATCCTGGAATGAAAGTTTATTTATCAGGCATGACCATGATGAGTAATTCATTTAATGAAGCAGCTTTAAACGATAATAAGCTCCTAGTTCCCCTGATGTATGCCTGTATTATTTTGATTTTATGGGGTAGCTTTAAATCCCTAAGTGCAACTATTTCAGTTGTTATACTTATTCTTTGCTCTGTTGTATCCTCACTTGGTATTGCTGGATGGCTGGGCTGGTCTTTAACGCCAACCTCAGCAATAGCACCTACTATTATTTTGACCATGGCTGTCGCTGACTGTGTGCATATATTAGTCACACAGTTTCATCATCGACGCATTGGACATGAAAAACAGCAAGCAATACAGGAAAGTATAAGGATTAACTTTCAGCCGGTTTTTCTAACAAGTGCCACGACTGCTATTGGGTTCTTAAGTATGAACTTTAGTGATGCCCCTCCTTTTAGAGACTTGGGTAATATGGTGGCAATGGGCGTTATTTTTGCTTGGTTATTTTCAATCACATTATTGCCAGCATTAATGACCCTCTTACCGAGTAAGGTACAAAAAACAGATGAGCAAGATAATCCATTAATGCTTGGTTTAGCTGAATGGGTTATTAAAAAACGAAAATTATTATTAATAGTTAATGGCCTTATAGCCGTCATTATAATTTCTTTTGTGCCACAGAATCAATTGAATGATGATTTTGTAAAGTATTTTGATGAAACCACTCAATTTAGACAGGCGACTGATTTTTTAAATGAAAATATGGGGGGGATTTATAGTATTGAATTCTCGATTGATACTGATGAGGCTGGAGCTATAAGTGAACCTGATTTTTTAGAAGAGGTGGATAAATTAGTAAGCTGGTTGCATAGCCAAACAGAAGTTGTACATATCAACTCTATGACAGATACTTTTAAACGCTTAACCCAAATCCACACATAGAGTCTCGCCAGTCATTTTCATGGATAAAATCCATGCTACTTTTACTGGCTAAACAGAATATTTTAAATTTTCAGGTAATATTCTCCTTTTCTCACTTAAATTTTGAGTGTTTTGTTTTGATAACTATAAAACATCGTTTTTTAGACGGATCTCTCCTGTAAATACGCGTAATTGCAGTGACTATTTTAAATAGGAAAG
>Ga0209184_1000107_pt1 | contig 108799 bp, 116 predicted proteins | sample EN8Hudsemesocosm_2_FD_184627 | JGI IMG/M metagenome (GOLD analysis project Ga0209184, IMG submission 184627) | Methane-oxidizing microbial communities from mesocosms in the Hudson Canyon - EN8C Hudson Canyon (SPAdes) (version 2) | ecosystem: Environmental > Aquatic > Marine > Cold seeps... | reverse complement strand
GAAAAAAAGCAGAGGCTTTCCGTATTTTCCTCATCAAATTAAGTGGAAAACAAATGAAATGGGGTAAATCATTTACTAACCCTGCCTTACTGTCTGGGTTATGGGTATTCCTTTCAATGCAAGAGGTGTTAGATTGCTATTCTTCTGAGGAGTTGGCGGATTTACGAGAAACTGCGCAGGATTTTTTCCCGATGTAACTTGTGTAGATACCTATGCTGTAGTGGCGGGGATAAATTTATATTAAGCAGTAGGCCTGTGCATAGGGAAAGCACAGAGGAAGCTTTGTATCTTGCTCCCTCTATGGTTATAGGCTTGTTTTGACTAAAAGTAGGTGCTCGAAAATTAGCGCTTCAACTTATCCTGCAAAATCTTATTAACTTCGCCTGGGTTAGCTTTTCCTTGAGATGCTTTCATGGTTTGCCCGACAAAGAAGCCGAAGACTTTATCTTTACCACTTAAGTATTGCTCTACTTGGCCTGGGTTATCGGCGATGATTTTATCAATAATCGCTTCGATTGCGCCGCTATCAGTAATTTGCTTTAGACCTTGGGATTCAATAATTGCATCCGCACTATCTTTGCTATTTAGCATCGCTTCAAACACTTGTTTGGCAATTTTTCCTGAGATAGTGTTGTCCGCAATACGTTGTAATAAGCCTCCTAAGCGATCATAAGAGATGGGTGATTGGGCAATATCCAAGCCTTGTTTATTCAGTGCGCCTAGTAAGTCACCGGTTACCCAGTTACTGCAAGTTTTTGCATCGCAGCCAGAGGCTTTAACTAAGGCCTCAAAATAATGCGCAAGCGTTTTTGAACTGGATAAAACTCCTGCTGTTTCGGCATCTAATTGATACTCGGCAATAAAGCGCTCTCTTTTTGCCTGAGGTAATTCAGGTAAATCGGCTTTAACGGCTGCGCGTAGTTCTTCACTGATAAAAACTGGCAACAAATCTGGGTCAGGGAAGTAGCGATAATCGTTTGCTTCTTCTTTGCTACGCATTGAGCGAGTTTCATTTTTATCGGCATCATACAGGCGTGTTTCCTGAGTGATTTTTCCGCCGTTTTCAATGATTTCGATTTGCCGTTCGACCTCAATATTGATTGCTTTTTCGACAAATTTGAACGAATTGATGTTTTTTAACTCAGTTCTTGTGCCGTATTCTGCTTGGCCTTTTGGGCGTATAGAGACGTTGGCATCACAACGAAACGAGCCTTCTTGCATATTGCCGTCACTAATCTCTAAATATTGCACGAGTTCGTGAATCTTACGCATATAGGCGATGGCTTCTTTGGCAGAATGCATATCTGGCTCGGACACAATTTCTAGCAAAGGTGTGCCTGAGCGATTTAAATCAATACCGGTTAAGCCATGAAAGTTCTCATGTAATGATTTTCCTGCATCTTCTTCTAAATGGGCGCGAGTGATGCCAATGCGTTTAGTTGCGCCATCAATTTCAATGTCCATATGTCCAATTCCAACAATAGGATGGTCCATTTGGCTGATTTGATAACCTTTAGGGGAATCAGGGTAAAAATAGTTTTTCCTGGCAAACACCGATACATCGGCTACTTCTGCTTCGATAGCGAGTCCGAATTTAACTGCCATACGGACTACATCTTCATTCAGTACCGGCAATACGCCCGGTAAACCTAAATCAACTGCGCAGGCCTGTGTATTTGGTTCTGCTCCGTAGGCGGTTGCGGCACCGGAAAATATTTTTGATTTTGTTGCGAGTTGGGTGTGAATTTCTAACCCAATAACAGTTTCCCATTGCATAGTGATCTCCTTACTCGAAACCTTTCGGTGTTTGTTGGTGCCAGTCAGTAACTTGTTGATATTGGTGGGCGACATTTAGCAGTTTTGCTTCGTTAAAATAGTTACCAATAATTTGTAAGCCGACGGGTTTGTTGTCGATAAAACCAGCTGGAATCGACATAGCTGGTAGGCCTGCTAAGTTAATCGCAATAGTGTAAATATCTGCTAGATACATTTCGATAGGATCGTCAGTTTTTTCACCTATGCCAAACGTAGGGCTAGGGGATACCGGCCCCATAATGACATCGACTTGTTCTAATGCTTTATTGAAGTCATCACTGATTAATCGACGAATTTTTTGCGCTTTAATATAGTAAGCATCGTAGTAACCTTCAGATAAAGCATAGGTTCCGATTAAAATACGGCGTTTTACTTCAGTGCCAAAAGCTTCGCCACGAGAGCGAATATATAAGTCGTTTAAGTCTACTGGGTTCTCACAACGGTGACCATAACGCACACCATCAAGACGTGAAAGATTGGCCGAGCATTCCGCAGGGGCAATTACATAATAAGCAGGAATCGCGAGTTTTAAATTAGGCATGGAAACTTCGATAATTTCTGCGCCCATTTTTTTGTATTCATTGATTGCTGCTTCAATGGTCGCTGCCATCTCGCTGTTTAAGGCTTCATCAAAAAATTCTTTAGGCAGACCAATTTTTAAGCCAGCTAAACTATTATTTAAGTCCGCGCTGTAATCCGGTACTGCACAATCTACGCTAGTAGAGTCTTTAGGGTCAAAGCCGGCCATAGCTTGTAGCATAAGCGCTGCATCTTCAGCCGTTTGTGCCATAGGGCCGCCTTGGTCCAAGCTAGAGGCATAAGCAATCATGCCGTAACGTGATACACGTCCATAAGTGGGTTTTAAGCCGGTAATACTGCAAAGTGCTGCAGGCTGACGGATTGAACCACCGGTATCTGTGCCAGTTGCACCTGGAATTAAACGTGCGGCAACGGCTGCCGCTGAACCGCCAGATGAACCGCCGGGCACACAATCGGTCGCCCAAGGATTTTTGACTGCGCCATAAAAGCTGGTCTCATTAGATGAGCCCATAGCAAACTCGTCCATATTGAGTTTGCCCAGCGAAACAGCACCAGCGGCATTGAATTTTTCCACCACAGTTGCGTTATAAGGTGAGATAAATTTATCTAACATTTTTGAGCCGCAACTGGTTTTTACGCCTAGGGTACAAAAAATATCTTTATGCGCCATGGGTACACCGGTTAAGAAAGGCGCGTCACCGGCTGCTAGCATCGCGTCGGCTTGTTTGGCTGCGGCAATAGCTTGATGTTCGGTAACCGTAATAAAGCTGTTTAGGTCTTGGTGCTGTTTAATGCGGGCAAGGTAAGCTTCGGTCAATTCTTGGCTGGAATAGTCGCCTGCGCGTAAGCCTTGAGCGAGTTGGGCAATGGTTTTAGTGTGCATGTGGTTTTACCTTATTCTATGACTTTGGGCACAAGATATAAGCCTGATTCAACTTGTGGTGCAATGGCTTGGAAGGCTTCACGGTTATTTGTTTCACTGACTTGGTCAGGGCGCAACCGTTGCATCTGATCAAGGGGATGAGCCATAGGTGTAACACCATCGGTATTAACTGCGCCCATTTGGGCGACTAGATCTAACATGCCCGAGAGATCTTTGGCATAAGATTCGGTGTCCTGAGCATCAATGCCCAGACGCGCTAAATACGCAATTTTATTAACATCATCTACTGTTAACGACATTTTAACTCCATTACTCGGTGGGGTTCTTAGGTAATTTAATCATCTTGTATAGACTGTGATTTTAAGGCTCTATAAAGGCGAATAGCGGAATATGATACTTTATATCTTGCCCAAATACCTTATTGATTGATAAAGTAGTGGGATTTTATACGCGTTCAGGAACAAGAATTAATGTTTAATAAACTTCGTGGTCTATTTTCAAATGATTTGTCAATTGACTTAGGGACGGCTAATACGCTTATCTACATGCCAGGACAAGGAATAGTCTTAAACGAACCTTCTGTAGTTGCTATTAAAGAAGATAGGATTCGCGGATCCAAAATGATTGCTGCAGTGGGTACAGATGCTAAGCTAATGTTAGGTCGGACTCCAGGAAATATAACGGCTATCCGTCCGTTAAAGGATGGTGTGATTGCTGATTTTGCGGTAACTGAACGTATGTTGCGTGAATTTATCAAAAAAGTGCATGAGAATAAATTTTTCCGGCCTAGCCCACGTATTTTGATTTGTGTGCCCTGTGGATCTACTCAAGTTGAACGACGAGCTATTCGCGAGTCAGCAGCAATGGCTGGCGCGCGTGAAGTGTATCTGATTGAAGAGCCTATGTCGGCAGCTATCGGTGCTGGTATGCCGGTGGATGAAGCACATGGGTCTATGGTTTTAGATATAGGCGGTGGTACTTCTGAAGTTGCCATTATTTCTTTAAATGGTATTGTTTATTCGGCTTCCGTGCGCATTGGGGGGGATCGCTTTGATGAGGCGATTATTAACTATGTACGTAGAAATTATGGCACTTTAATTGGTGAAGCAACGGCTGAGCGTATTAAAAAAGAAATAGGAACAGCCTATCCGGGTAGTGAGATTATGGAGATTGAGGTAAAAGGGCGTAATTTAGCAGAAGGTGTGCCGCGCGGTTTTACTTTAAACAGTAATGAAATCTTAGAAGCTTTACAAGAACCTTTGTCCGGTATCGTGGGTGCAGTTAAGGTCGCTTTAGAGCAAACTCCGCCTGAGCTTGGTGCTGATGTCGCTACGCGAGGTATTGTTTTAACGGGTGGTGGTGCTTTATTAAAAGATATAGACCGCCTTATTTCTGAAGAAACCGGCTTGCCTTGTTATATTGCTGATGATCCATTAACTTGTGTTGCGCGTGGTGGTGGCATGGTGTTGGAAATGTTGGATGAAAAAGGTTTGTCGGCTTTTTCTTTAGAGTAGTATTGCATTGCTTCTTATTAAATGCCTCGCATTCCGTAATAGCATGCGGGTTTGGTAAACGACAGGAAGGACCTTGTTTTTTGTGGTCGAAGGAAGGTTCAAGGTCCCTTCTAATGTCGTAACTTCTCATTATTAAAGGGTACAAGCTGTTTTTTCAGCCCGTCATTCCTGCATGCTGTTAGCAGGAATCTATGTTTAACGTGGATTCCCGATAAAAGACTTCGGGAATGACGAGTGTTTATATGTATTTACCCGTGAATAATGAGAAGGTACCTAATGTCGGAGTAACAAATTCTTATGCTTTCATGGTTTATAAAATGAGGGCGTAATGTTAGTTAGTATTTTATGGTTATTGTGAATAGCTCAATGCCATTATTTTGTTTTTAATGCTTCAGTTTCGCTAGGGTAAACACTATAAAACTTTTATTTGCCACTGGCCCCTCAATAAATACGCGTTTTTTGATTGTGGTCTTATTGTCTGTTTTTTTTCTGGTTACTGAGCAATATAGTGATAAGTTAAAGCCTTTGCGCAATATTCTTTCAGTCTTTGTTTATCCGATTCAATATATCGTTGATGCGCCCACACGATTATTTAATAACGTGTTTGATTCTGTTGAGAGTTACGAACAGCTATTAAGTGAAAATAAAGTATTAAAGCAACAGCAATTGATTAATAGTGCAAGGTTATTGAAGTTTTCAGCCTTAGAGAAAGAAAATATTCGCTTACGCTCCTTGTTAGATAGCTCCTTTAAATTGGGTGAGCAAGTTTTGGTTGCTGAGTTATTGTCGGTTAATCTTGCTCCCTATGAGCATGTGGTTGTAGTCAATAAAGGCAGCCGGTTTGGTGTACATGCGGGGCAGCCAGTGTTAGATGCAAATGGCATTGTTGGGCAAGTGGTTAAGGCCTTACCTCTGAGCTCTGAGATTATTTTAATTACTGATCCTAATCATGCTATTCCTGTGCAAGTTAATCGTAATGGCTTGCACACTATTGCTATTGGTAGTGGTCAGTTAAATAAACTAAATTTACCTTTTTTGCCTAATAATGCAGATATAGTGCCTGGTGACTTATTAATTACGTCTGGTTTAGGGGGCGTGTTTCCACAAGGGTATCCTGTTGCCGTTGTTGAATCCTTTGTTGAGCAACCTGATAAGCCTTTTGCGGTTATACAAGCGACACCAACAGCTGAGCTGAATACCAGTCGTGAGCTACTGATTGTTTGGAGCAATAGTCAGGTTATTCCTTTAAATAATCCGCCTAGTGGGCAAGAGAATGATCAAGATTAAATTACCAATACTGATCGCTTATTGGATAACCATTATCGGTGCCATGGCATTGAATATTACTCCATGGAATGCTCCTTTTTTGATGGTGGCACCTGACTGGGTGCTGTTAACTTTGGTTTATTGGACGCTTGCTGCTCCTGAGACTGCTAGTGTTGGTAAGGCGTGGCTGGTTGGCTTATTGGTCGATGTGCTAACGGGGCAATTATTAGGGCAGTATGCGTTAGCTTATTCAGTCAGTATTTTTCTTGCTGTAAAACAACATAAGCGTATAAGGCACTATCCTATTATTCAGCAGAGCTTGGTTATTTTTATTCTCTTATTGCTCGCTCGAGTACTGATTTTTTGGACTGAAAATATTGGTCATCAAACGGTGTCTATGAATTTCTGGTTGCCACTTCTGACGGGGGCTGTAGTTTGGCCTGTTGTCAGCCTATCATTGCGTAATATACGCATTGTCTAAGAAGTTTAGTGGGTTATATGCTTACTAAGTATGCGGATATTGATATGTGCGCTCTGTCCTTGCATCAATAGTAGGTATTAAACAGATATGCGTCGCTATCAGGTAATTAAAGATCGGTTTTTAGAGAACCGGATATTCTTAAGTCGAACTGTCATTCTATTTGCGTTTATGTTGCTCTTAGTGGCAGGCTTGGTCAGTCGTTTGGTTTATTTACAAGTGCTAGGGCATAAGCTGTATCATAATATGGCGACTAATAACCGGATTAAGGTGGCGTCAATACCGCCTACTCGAGGGATTATTTATGATAAACATGGGCGAATTTTAGCAGAAAATTTAGCTTCCTATAGTTTAGAGCTTATTCCTGATCAAGTGGCTGATATGGAAGAGACTTTACAGCGTTTGCAGTTGGCTTTGAGTATTCCGCAGGAAAAAATTGCAGCCTTTAATAAACAAAGAAAGCACTATAAGCACTTTGATAGCATTCCTTTGCTATTGCAGCTTAATAAAACTGAAGTAGCTAAGTTTGCAGTTTTACGCCATACCTTTCCTGGTGTTGATATTCATGCTCGCTTATTACGCCATTATCCTTATGCTGAATTAACGGCACACCTTGTTGGCTATGTTGGGCGTATTAACGAAAGAGAGTTAAAAACACTGTCTGAATCTGAATATCGTGCTATGCATACGATTGGTAAAACGGGAGTCGAACTTGCTTATGAGGATGTTTTACGCGGACATTCAGGGTATGCAGAATTAGAAACTAACGCCCAAGGTAAACCGATTAATGAGTTGGGTCGAATTGATTCGATACCAGGAGCGGATATTTATTTAACGGTAGATATGGATTTGCAGCGAACAGCTTACGATGCCTTAGCTGACTATAATGGGGCTGTAGTGGCGCTTGATTTAGATACGGGCGGTGTTTTAGTTCAAGTGAGTAAGGCAAGTTTTGACCCTAATCTGTTTGTCACGGGTATTAGTTATAAAGATTATGGCCGGCTGAATAGCTCCAAGAATAAGCCACTCTTTGATCGTGTTTTACGTGGTCAATATCCGCCTGGATCAACATTAAAGCCATTTATTGGACTAGCAGGCTTAGAGAGTAATATTACCCACACACATCAGACTATATTTTGCCCAGGGTATTATCGCTTGCCGAATAAGGATCATAAATACCGAGATTGGAAGAAATGGGGTCATGGCAAGATCAATTTAGATGATGCTATTACTCAGTCTTGTGATGTGTACTTTTACGATCTGTCGCTGGCATTAGGAATAGATAAAATGTCAGGCTTTTTGCATGATTTTGGTTTTGGGCAAGAGACTGGCATTGATTTGAAAGGTGAGAAATCCGGATTATTGCCCTCAAGAGAATGGAAGCGGATTCATCGTGAGCAAGTATGGTATCCCGGGGAGACTCTGATCACAGGAATTGGGCAAGGGTTTACTCAGGTAACTCCTTTGCAATTGGCGCGTGCGACCGGTACTTTGGCTAAGCAGGGGCAGATTGTCACACCGTATTTAGCAGAGCGAATTATCTACGAAAATCGAGCAGTTGAGATCGAACGCCCAGCGCAGAACCGCATTGAATTGAAAACTGGAAATATCCAAGAGATTATTAATGCTATGGTGCATGTTGTGCATTCTCCTAGAGGGACAGCGAAAAGAATAGCAAAAGGCATTGATTATCAAATTGCAGGTAAAACAGGAACTGCTCAGGTTTACACGGTAAAACAAGACGAAGAATATGATGAGGCGGAGATTGAATTCAATATGCGAGATCATGCTTTATTTATTGCTTTTGCGCCTGCTGATAACCCTAAAATCGCAGTGGCAGTGATAGCCGAGCATGGGAGTCACGGTAGTTCTATTGCAGCGCCAATTGCAGCTAAAGTGATTAAAAAGTATTTAGGTACGGGAAATAGACAATGAAAGTGGAGTTAAGGGCTGAGCAATTTAAAGAGCATTCTTTAATTGGCAGTTTGTTGCGGAAATTGCATATTGATATTCCTTTATTAGTTGGTTTGCTATTATTGCTCATTTTAAGCTTTATGATGTTATATAGTACGGGCAATAAGGAGGCCGCCTTGCTTATCCGTCAAGCAGCGCGAATGGGAATTGCTGTGGTATTGATGATTGTTTTAGCGCATGTTAACCCGCGTCAATTTCAGCGTTATTCAATCCCTTTATATAGTTTAGGCGTGGCTTTATTGGTCGCTGTTTTACTCGTAGGTGATGTGGGTAAAGGAGCTCAACGTTGGTTGGATTTGGGCGTGTTTCGTTTTCAGCCATCGGAAATGATTAAAATTACCACACCGATGATGATTGCTTGGTATTTAGCTGGACATGATATACCGCCTAAATGGCGACATATAGTTGTTGCTACCATTTTTCTCCTTATTCCTACTTTATTAATTGTTCGCCAGCCGGATTTAGGGACATCTTTATTGGTCGCGAGTTCAGGAGCATCTGTCCTGTATTTTGCAGGTCTTTCTTGGCGTTTTTTGCTTTCGACAATTTTGGGCTTAAGTGCGCTGGCTCCTCTTTATTGGCAGTTTTTTATGCGTGAGTACCAGAAGGATCGCGTACTGACCTTTTTGAATCCAGAAGCTGACCCTATGGGGAAGGGCTATCACATTATTCAATCTAAAATTGCGATAGGCTCGGGTGGCCCTTACGGCAAAGGGTGGCAGGGAAATACCCAATCACAATTAGATTTTTTACCTGAAAGTTCAACTGATTTTATTTTTGCTGTCTTTGCGGAAGAGTTTGGCTTGGTTGGCTGTTTGGGCTTGCTTACTATTTATATATTTATTATTGCTCGCGGTTTGTATATTGCTGTGCAAGCACAGGATACTTATAGCCGCTTACTTGCAGGCAGTTTAGTGTGTACGTTTTTTGTTTATGTATTTGTTAATATCGGCATGGTCATCGGCATTTTACCAGTAGTGGGTGTACCTTTGCCTTTAATCAGTTATGGAGGAACGTCAATGGTGACTCTATTTGCTGGTTTTGGAATTTTGATGTCCATTCATACACACAAGAAAATTTTACCACATTAAAAGTAATTTTATGCGGTTGCCGACTTAATAAAGTTTTCCGGCAATATCTAAATGAGTCAGGTACAAGCGCATATCGAATTCCAGTTGATGGTAATCAGGCTCCATATGCTGACATAATTTATAGAAAGCCTTATTGTGCTGCTTTTCTTTTATATGGGCTAACTCATGGACGGTGATCATTTTTAAAAATTCTATAGGCCCTTTTTTAAAAACAGAGCCTATGCGAATTTCATTTTTTGCTTTTAATTTACCGCCTTGAACTCTAGAAACAAAGGAATGTAGGCCTAACGCTTGATGCAATACATCGAGTTTATCGTCGTAAACCACTTTACTTAGTGGGTCAGATTTTCGAATAAATTGGTTTTTTAAGCTCATAACATAGGCGTACAGTGCTTTATCGCTTCTGACTTCATGAGCAACAGGATATTTTTTTAGCAGGAACTCGGCTAGCGTGTTATTGCTAATTAGCGTTTGTACTTGCTCCTTTACGGGAACAGGGTAGCCGCTTAAGTATTTTAGTGTACTCATTGGTTTTTAGGTATTGGCATTACAGCCAAGGCGCCTGTTCGCCATTGTAGGCAATAAATTCTTTATCTTTTGCGTACGTCACTGTACCGGTTGAAGCTGAGGCAGGGTTTTTCGGCTTCTTTGTTTTAGCTGAATGGCTTGACGCTTCTGTTTGCCACTTAGAAAAATCACTTAAATCAGCGCTTGCAGGGGCATACCACTTCTTTTTTGCGGCATCCCATTTTGCGCCTAGTGCTTTTGCAGTATCTTTTTCTGCGTAAGGTACGGTGAGATAGGTTTTTGAATTAGGCATATTAATTTTGGGTGTATGCGTTATAAAGAATAAGGGACTACGTGCTTAATATGGGAATGATACAGTAGGGCGGACTTTAGTCCGCTTTTTTAGTAATAGTGGACTAAAGTCCGCCCTATGATTTTTAGGCTCCCGTCTTAAGTTTATCGCCGAATTAGGTAAGAGTTAGTCGCTATTTTCTGGTGTGAGTTGTTGCAGTATAAAATTAACAGTAAAGGCCACACTTAATAAAACGATACCGAGCGCTAGGCCGAGCACAAAGTCACCTTTACTGGTTTCTAATGCAATTGCGGTAGTCATAGTGCGCGTAACGCCGTGAATATTTCCACCTAGCATCATTGCTGCTCCTACTTCACCGATAGCGCGGCCAAAACCGGTAATGATTGCGGCGAGAATGACATAACGTAATTCAGTTAATAAAGGTAACACTAATTGCGCCTGCTTGGCTCCTAGCGACTTTAGTGTAGGTAGAAGCCGGTTATCTGCTGACTGTACAGCGACAACGGTCATATTAATAATGATCGGCACTATTAAGCTGGCTTCGCCTAATATAACGGCTGTTTCGGTGTACAGCAGGCCGTAATCACCAAACATGCCGCGGCGGCTCAGTAAGCCATAAAAAATCAAGCCAATCATCACGGTCGGCATGGCCATGAGTGTGTTGAGTAGCTGTAATAATAAGCGCTTGCCAATAAATTCGTTAATAGCAATATAAATTCCCGTAGGAATAGCCAATATGGCTGCGAGTGTTGTGGCTATTAGCGCTATTTTAAGCGAAGTCCAAACAATCAAATACACTTCGGGGTTGAACTGCAATAAAAGCTGTACAGCGCCTAATGTAGCATCGGTAAAATAATTCACCTGGTTATGCAGGCGTGCTACGTTGCCATTGCCCAGATTTACCGCCTGATTTTTCTTCCAAGCGTACGTTTTGAATGCACATACCGCGATCCACAGCTTTACACATATCGTAAATAGTTAGCAAGGCGATTTGCGTGGCGGTGAGCGCTTCCATCTCTACGCCTGTTTGACCGTTGGTTTTTACGGTAGTATGGCAGTGAACTCGATTGTTTTCTGTGTCAGTATCAAAAGTGACTTCGACATGGGTAATGGGTAGTGGATGGCAAAGCGGGATTAGATCTGCAGTTTTTTTACTGGCCATAATACCAGCGATACGTGCGATGGAGAGTACATCGCCTTTTTTATGTTCGCCACTTTGAATTAATGCTAAGGTACTGGGCAGCATTTCGATATAGCCGCTTGTGATAGCTGTGCGTTGGGTGGTAGCTTTTTGACCAACGTCAACCATATGGGCTTCGCCGGATTGATTGAAATGAGTAAGTTTTGTCATGATATAGAAATGGCATATATAAAAGTATTTCTATATTATCTATTGTTTTACTGATTGAGTGAATGACTGTGTCGATAAAAGTACGTTATTTTGCGAGTTTAAAAGAATTATTAGGGCGAGCTGAAGATACTCTAGAGTTTGATCAAGCTCTAAGTATTGCAGATGTTTGGGTAAAGACGACGGGATCAAAAGTGATGCCGAATAATACCTTAGCGGCTCTTAATATGGAGTATGTGGCCTTAGATTGTGTAATTGCTGATGGTGATGAGGTGGCTTTTTTTCCTCCGGTGACAGGTGGTCAGTATGATTAAAATTGTACCTGAGGAATTTGATCCCTTTGCTGAAGTACAGGCTTATCAAAAAAAGCAGCAAGCCTTATCAGGGAAGTATGGCGCGACTAATATTTTCGTCGGCACTATGCGTGATTTTAATGAGGGTGAGTTAGTTAAAGGTATGACTTTAGAGCATTATCCGGGTATGACAGAAAAGCAATTGGATGCAGTGGTGCAAGAGGCTAGGCAGCAATGGGCTTTATTGGATGCTTTAGTCATCCATCGTGTCGGCGATGTTTTTCCTGATGATGTTTTGGTTTTGGTAGCTGTTTGGTCAGTACATCGGGGCGATGCTTTTGATGCCAGCCGTTTTATTATGGAGGCTTTAAAGTCTAAAGTGCCTTTCTGGAAGAAAGAGATCTTAGCGGACGATGAGAGTCGCTGGGTAGCGAAGAATACTGAGGGGTATTTGTAGAAAAAGCTTTAGCTGTGATTAGAGCCAAAATCACAGCTAAAGATTGTTGCTAGCGTATTCGTTTAAATCTTAGAATGCTGGCTTTTGAGCCGCATCATTATAACGTTCAATACTAGAAATAATTTCAGCTTCAGCAGACTCAATGCCTTCCCAGCCTTCAACTTTAACCCACTTGCCTTTTTCTAAGTCTTTGTAATGCTCAAAGAAATGCGAGATTTTATCTAAATCCGCTTCAGGGAAGTCTAAGTAAGTTTCAATTTTATTGTAGTACTGAGTTAACTTTTGTACGGGTACCGCTAATATTTTTGCATCTTCGCCCGCTTCGTCAGACATTTTTAAAACGCCAACCGGACGACAACGAATAACACTGCCGCTTAGAATTGGGTGTGGCGTGATAACTAATACATCAACTGGGTCACCATCATCAGATAGAGTGTGAGGCACATAACCATAGTTTGCTGGGTACTGCATCGCTGTGCCCATAAAACGGTCTACTGTTAAAGCGCCTGTATCTTTGTCGACTTCATATTTAACGGGATCGCTGTATGCAGGGATTTCAATAATAACATTGATGTCGCTAGGAACATCTTTGCCTGGTTTAACATTTGTAAATGACATGCGATTTCTCTTATGTTGGGGAATTAATAACTATGTAATTATACCCATATTCTTTATACTTTGAGCGCTAATTGTTGTGAAATTATTGAAGTTTTGGAGAGTTGAAGTGCTAGGTACGTTGCGAAAAATGACAACTGAATTGCAGTCGCCGGTTAAATATCAGTTACCGCTAGGTGAGCAGTTAATCGAATTAAATCCTTTTATCGGTAAAAATATAAAGCTGAGCTATACAGGTAATATTGCTTGCGTACATTGCCAGCGATCCATTAAGAAAGCATTTAATCAAGGTTTTTGTTATCCCTGTTTTATTTCCTTGGCGCAATGCGATATGTGCATTATGAAGCCAGAGACGTGCCATTATGCAGAAGGAACTTGCAGGGAGCCTTCCTGGGGTGAAGAGTTTTGTTTTCAGCCGCATTATGTGTATTTAGCCAATTCATCGGGCGTTAAAGTGGGCATTACTCGGCATACGCAAGTACCAACGCGTTGGATAGATCAGGGAGCGGTGCAAGCCTTACCTATTTTAAAAGCACAGTCTCGGTATATTTCTGGGTTACTTGAGGTGGTGATTGCGGAGCATGTCAGTGATAAGACTAGTTGGCAGCGGATGTTAAAAAATTTGCAAGAGCCTGTAGATTTATTGGCCAAACGTGATGAATTGCTGTCATTGTGCCAAGAGCCATTAGCAGCGATAACAGAAAAATTTGGTGCGCAGGCGTTTGAGCTATTGCCTGACGAGCGGCCTGTAGATATTCAATATCCAGCAATGCAATATCCAGCAAAAGTGAAATCTTTTAATTTTGATAAAGTGGCCGAGGTAAAAGGAATTTTGCAGGGTATTAAAGGGCAGTATTTATTGCTGGATACCGGCGTGATTAATATTCGTAAATTTACTGGCTATGAAGTGGAGTTTTCGGCATGAGTGAGGTGCGAGAAATTGCCCAGCTAGGTGCGGAGGTTTTACGCTTGCGTGCACACGAGGTGCACGATATTAATGCGCCTGAAATGCAGGAAGTGATTAATGATTTATTTGTCAGCCTAGCAAGTACTAATGGCGTGGGTCTGGCCGCGCCTCAGATTTCAGCTTCTTGGCGAATGATGATTATAGCGTCGAGGCCTTCAGAGCGTTACCCGTATGCACCGGAAATGGAGCCGACTTTGATGGTTAATCCTAGTTTTGAGGTTTTAAGTGGGGTGCAGGAAAAAGATTGGGAAGGGTGTTTAAGTATTCCAGGTATCCGAGCAAAAGTACCTAGATATATGCAAATTAAGGTGAGTTATATTAATGCACTTGGCGATGCCGTGGCTCAAGATTTAGAGGATTTTGTCGCGCGTGTTTTCCAGCATGAATACGATCACCTGGATGGTTTGGTTTATTTGGATAGAGTCGAGAGCAATAAAGATATTATCTCTGAAAGCGAGTTTCTTAAGCTAATGGCAGCTGACTAATGTAGTAAAGCGCTACAAATTGCTTGTAGCGCTTTGCGTGAATATTTTTAGCGATTATCCATATGTAGTTTTAGTTCTTTTGGTAAAGTAAATACCACTTTTTCTTCAATACCTGGGTTTTCTACGGCTGTTTCTCCACCCCAAGCTTGCAGTTGTTTAATTACTTCTTGAACTAACACTTCAGGAGCTGAGGCGCCTGCTGTTACGCCCACTACGTCAGCACTAGAAAACCATTCTTCTTGCATGTCTTGAGCGGTATCAATTAGGTAAGCGGGTTTGCCTAATTGCTCGGCAATTTCTCTTAGACGGTTTGAGTTAGAACTGTTAGTTGAACCAACAACTAAGATAATATCTGAAGTCTCGGCAAGGTCATGCACAGCATCTTGGCGGTTTTGCGTTGCATAGCAAATATCGTCTTTTTTCTGTTCTTGGATCGATGGGAAGTGCTCATGTAATGCGTCAACCATGATCTGTGTATCAGTCATGGAAAGCGTGGTTTGCGTTACATACGCCAAATTATCAGGGTTATTTACTTTAACCGTTTTAACATCTTCAGGGTTTTCTACAAGGTAGATGGCGCCATTTTCCGTACATTTTTCGTACTGACCCATAGTGCCTTCAACTTCAGGGTGGCCTTCATGCCCAATAAGGAATACTTCACGGTCTGCCTTGGCGTGTTTGGCAACCTGTATATGTACCTTGGTCACTAAAGGGCAGGTCGCGTCAAAAACAGTTAAATTTCTTTCTACTGCTTCTTTTTGTACTTTTTTAGAGACGCCATGTGCGCTGAAAATAAGATAAGAGCCTTCGGGGACATCACTTAATTCTTCGATAAAAATAGCGCCTTTGTCTCTTAGGCCTTCAACGACTGTGCGATTATGTACTACTTCGTGGCGAACATAAATAGGTGCGCCAAAGGCTTCGATGGCACGGTCTACGATTTCAATAGCGCGGTCTACACCAGCACAAAATCCACGAGGATTAGCAAGTTCAATTTTCATAATTTTTTAAGTTGTTGTTAAGGCTTTTAATTTTTTGTCAAAGTCTAGGTGGCTTTACTGGTTAAGCATAGAGGAGGTATAAAAGAGAGTTTTCTTTGCATCCTCTGTGCTTAAAAGCTGCCTAGCCCAGTAGCTAGTCTATTTTTGATGATAGAGTTTAAGCTTATTCGGCTTCTTTTATTTTACAAGTTGACCAGCCAAAAGGTAGGTAAGCAGGGCACCAATTAATTAAGGCGGTTGCTAGAGGAATAATGCCTACAGCTCCCCACCAAGACTGAAAGTAAGCGCCTGCAGCAATAATGCCAAGACCTGCAATAATTCTAATGATTTTATCAATTCCGCCAACATTAGGTTTCATAAGATTTCCTCTTTATTTAAAATAGCGAGCCAATAGGCCGAGTTTATTAGTGCAGGCGGGTAGGGGGATTTTTACTTCATAGCCTCCGCCTGATGCTTCCTGCATTTCATGTCCGTGCATGTCCTCCATGCGTTCCACGATAATATCATGATTTCCATCGGGGTGTATAAACTCGAGTTTATCGCCGACGGAGAATTTATTTTTAACTAAAATTTCAGCCATACCGGTGCTTTCGTCGTAGTTCCTTATTTCGCCGCAGAATTGTTGTTGGTGGCTTTTGGAGTAGCCTGTGATGTAATTTTGCTGTTCGTGAGTATGGTGGCGTTGATAAAAGCCGTCCGTATAGCCGCGGTTAGCGAGATTTTCTAAAACACCAATTAGCTCAGGCTGAAAGGCTTTGCCAGCTACGGCATCATTAATGGCTTGCTTGTAGGTTTGTGCAGTTCTAGCTACATAATAATGCGACTTGGTGCGGCCTTCAATTTTTAAGCTATCAACACCAATTTCAACAAGTCGTTGTATGTGTTCTATCGCGCGTAAGTCTTTGGAGTTCATTATATAAGTGCCGTGCTCATCTTCCATGACCGGCATCAGTTCGCCGGGGCGACCTTCTTCTTCTAAGAAATAGACTTCGTCAGCTAGAGGGTGACGCTCCGCTCCACCGCAGTTAGCTGTACTGGTATTTAGGTCGTCCATAGAAATTGCGCCACCATCTAATACAAAGTCACCTTCGGCGTTTTCATGGGCGGGTTTAGTGTCGTATTTCCAGCGACAGGAATTGGTGCATGTTCCTTGGTTAGGGTCGCGATGATTAAAATAGCCAGATAATAAGCAACGCCCCGAGTAAGCAATGCATAATGCGCCATGAACAAATACTTCGAGTTCCATATCAGGGCATTCTTGGCGTATTTCAGCGATTTCATCTAAAGAAAGTTCGCGCGATAGGATAACGCGTTCTACGCCCATTTTTTGCCAGAATTTAACGGCGGCGAAATTAACGGTATTTGCTTGCACTGATAAATGTATTGGCATATCTGGCCATTGCTCCCTAGCCATCATAATTAAGCCGGGATCTGCCATGATGAGTGCGTCAGGTTGCATGGCAACAATAGGCGCAATATCTTTGATAAAAGTTTTAACTTTAGTATTATGCGGGATGACGTTAGCTGCTAAAAAGAACTTTTTTCCCAAGGCATGCGCTTCATTAATGCCTTTGGCGAGATTTTCATCAAGAAAGTCATTGTTGCGTACACGTAGGCTGTAGCGTGGTTGCCCTGCATAAACGGCATCGGCACCATAAGCAAAAGCATAACGCATGTTTTTTAAAGTGCCTGCTGGGGATAGAAGTTCAATTTTTTTCATGTGCAAGAAAATCTCAAAAGCTAGTAATTAGCGCTATTCTACCTGATAGATTGCTAGCAAAATAGTCTAGTTATTATGCGGAAATAAGATTGTTTTGTGCTTTCTTAGTAACTTTATAAAAGTGAAATTACTTTGCAATCAGTTAAATATGCAATACAATGGGCGGCTTTTTAATGGGGTTTCAACGCCCTCCTTGTCTTACTATCAAATTCTGGTAGAAGGCTATAACCCGAAAGGAAAATTATGCGACATTATGAAATTGTCTTTTTAGTTCATCCTGATCAAAGCTCTCAAGTACCTGCAATGATAGATCGTTATCGTGCAACTATTGAAGGCGCGTCAGGAGCTATCCACCGTCTTGAAGATTGGGGTCGTAGACATCTTGCGTATCCAATTAAGAAACTTCAAAAAGCACACTATGTGTTAATGAATATTGAGTGCGATCAAGCAACTCTTGCAGAGTTGGAAAGTAGCTTTCGTTTTAATGATGCTGTGCTACGTAGCATGACTTTAGTAAGAAAAACTGCAATGACAGAAGCATCAGTGATTGCAACTGAGACTGCTGAACAAGCTACAGCATATGCTGAGAAACCAGCAGCGGCTGCAAAAGAAACTGCACCAGCAAAAGAAGAAGCACCAGCAAAAGAAACTGCAAAAGAAGAAGTAGTTTCTGATGCTAAATCTGATTCTGAATAATTTAACAAATACATAAGAGGATAGCTCATGGCACGTCAAATGAGACGCAAAAAGCAATTTGCTTTTGGTACACCAGGTGAAGCAAATGCAATCGATTATAAAAACATCGAGATGCTAAATGAATTCGTAACTGAAACAGGTAAAATTGTACCAAGCCGTATTACTGGCACAAGTGCAAAACATCAAAGACAATTAACAACTGCTATTAAACGCGCACGTTATATTGCTTTGGTACCTTTTTGTGATGCGCACGAATAATTAAATTAAGGTCGGCATTAGTGAAATTTTTAGCCAGTTATATTATGAAAGGAAGAATGCAGGCTATGGCTGTTGCATCTTCTTTAGCGCTGCTATCTTTACTAATGCCACCTGTCAGTATTGTAAGTTCAGCTACGGTAGCATTGGTGACATTGCGTCGTGGATGGTACGAAGGGTTACTGGTCTTATTAAGTGCGTGTGTAGCAGCTGCTATTTTAGGCATTATAGTTTTAGGTAATTATCAATTTGCCTTTGGTTATGCGCTTATTTTGTGGTTGCCTGTTTGGTTGCTTTCTATAGTGCTACGTGAAGGGCGTCATTTGTCTCTGGCAATTGAAATTTCCTCAGTATTGGGTGCATTAGCTATTATAGGTTTTTATTTGTTTGCTCAAGATCCTGCTGTTTATTGGCAGGCAATTTTGAACATAATGATTGAGCCTATGATGCAAGCATCAGACGCGCCTATAGAGCAAGTTAAGCAAACAATTGCTATGCTCGCTAAATATATGACTGGCATTCTTGCAACAGGCTCAGTAACTGGCTTGTTATTAGGTTTGTTGTTGGCTCGTTGGTGGCAAGCAAACTTATATAACCCAGGTGGCTTTGGTGTAGAGTATCTTTCTTTGCGCATGCCTTCGCGATTTACTATAACGACAGTCTGTGTATTCATTGTCGCTGTAGTAGCTGGCGGTGTTATTTCTGAGATAGCTTGGAACATAGGTATTATTTTATTTATGTTGTACGCCTTTATTGGTACGGCTATTGCGCACGCATTAATATCAGCAACGAAGGCAAAACGCTTTTTGTTGCCGATTTTTTATATGCTGATATTTGTTGTGCCGCACCTGGTTGTGCCGGTCGCGATTATTGGTCTCAGTGATACTTGGTTGAATTTACGAAAAAACATAAAACCCCCATCAAGCATTTAAGTATGCGGTGGAATCGGTATACCGATAAATTATGAGGATTATAAGATGGAAGTTATCCTTCTTGAGAAAGTTGTAAACTTAGGTAATCTAGGTGATAAAGTAAATGTGAAATCTGGATATGCTAGAAATTTCCTTATTCCACAATTAAAAGCAGTTATGGCAACAGCAAAGAAAATTGCTGAATTTGAAGCGCGTAGAGCAGAACTTGAAAAAGCTGCTGCTGACAAACTAGCTGCTGCTGAAGCTAGAGCGACTGCGCTAGGTAAAATCGAAGTTGTTATTGCTCATAAAGCTGGCGACGAAGGTAAATTATTTGGTTCTGTTGGTACGCTTGATATTGCTGATGCAATGACAGCAGCTGGCGCAGCAGTTGACAAAAGCGAAGTACGATTACCTACTGGTATCATTCGTCAAGTTGGCAGCTATGAGATAGATGTTAATCTTCATGCTGATGTAACTGCAACCGTTAATGTTCAGGTTGTTGCTGAAGAAGCTTAAGTAATTAGGCTTTAAGTTTACTGGTGTGACTATTTATAGTTGCATCAGTAACACTAAGTTTGCCGTAGCTTAATACGGTTTTATTAATTCTTTTTTTCAGTATATCATTCTGACTATACTGTTCTCTGGTCGCTCGTAGCGACAAATTCTCTAGTATTTTAATTAGTCACTACTTGTGGACAGTCGAGTTATGTATTATTTTTATGTCGCTTTATTTTATCTGCTATTGCCCTTGTTATTGGTGTTTCGCTATTTTAAAGGTTTAAAGTGGCAGAGCTTTAATGCGCGCTATCATGAGTGTCTGGGTTTTTATACACAAAAGCATACGCAGAACGTTATTTGGGTGCATGCCGCCTCATTAGGTGAAGTGGAAGCAGCGCATGTGTTAATCGAATATTTGCGCAAAAATTACCCTTATAAAGTTTTAGTCACCACAGGTACGGAGCCTGGTTATGATCGTGTGCGTGCATTGCAAGGCGATCAGGTGGGGCATGTTTATTTGCCCTATGATATGCCGAGGGCTGTAGAGCGATTTATTAAGCATTTTCAGCCTAAGATTGCGATTATTATGGAAACTGAAATTTGGCCTGTTTTATTTTCTAAATGCAAGCAGCATGAAGTTCCTTTGTTTATTGTTAATGCGCGGTTAACGGAAAAGTCGAGTAAGGGTTACCTTAAATTAAAAGGTTTCTTGGCTAAGGTTTTTGCTGGGATTTCTGGTGTTGCAGTACAAACTGAGGTGGATGCGCGTCGTTACCAAGAGATTGGCGTGTTAGCTGAAAAAATTACTGTCTCAGGTAATATTAAGCTTGATATGCCTATTGCTGAAGTGCTTAGAGTTAATATGGCACAAGTAAAGCAGGAATTATTTCCGAATCGCCAAGTATTTGTTGTGGGTAGTACTCATGCAGGCGAGGATGAGATTTTTTTACAGGCTTATCGACGTTTAAAGTCAAAATTTCCGGAACTTTTGTTGGTATTAGTGCCGCGGCAGCCTAAGCGTGTGCCTGAAATCAAACAGTTATGCGCAAAAAATAAGCTCAATGTGCTGGCGCGGACAGAACACAAGCCTTGTGAATCAGTACCTGATGTCTATTTGGTTGATACTCTCGGTGAGTTAAAGCAAATGTATGCCTTGGCTGATTTTAGTTTTGTCGCTGGAAGTATGGTGCCTGTTGGTGGACATAATATTTTTGAACCTATTTTATTAGGTGTGCCTGTGATGTTTGGCCCGCACATGAAAAATGTTGAATTATTAGCAAAGCAGTTGCTTGATGTGCAAGGTGCTATTCAATGTGCGACTGAGTCAGATATAGTGAAGGCAGTTACGATAATGATCGAGAATCCTCAAGAGAAGCGCCGTTTAATCAGTAATGCTCAAGCTTTTGTGGCAAAAAATAATGGGGCTGTTGGTCGAACTATTACGCTTATCGATCCATTTTTGCGCGCGCACAAAGCCACACATCTACCCGATTAATTCCAGCCGATTTTAATAGCCTAGCGAGCTCGTTGGCAGTAGCGCCGGTTGTCATTACGTCATCTAAAATGGCAATATGATTAACGTTCGGTAGCTTTGTTGCTTGGAATGCATTTTTAATATTTTTACGTCTTTGTTTGGCTGTCAGCGATATTTGGTGGGGCGTGTTTTTTATTCGCTGGCAACAGGATATGTCGATAGCTAAGTTGAGTTCTTTGGCGATAGTTTTTGCTATTTCATGTGTTTGATTAAAGCCTCTTTGTTTGTATCTATTGCTATGTAAGGGAACAGGAATAATCAGCTCAGGTAGTTCTGCGTTTTTTCCGAGATAGTCGGCAAGTAATAAGCCGAGTAGCCGTGAGTTTTTATACGCACCATTAAATTTCAGTTGATTAATTAAGTAACGCATAGCGCCTTGATGGATAAAAGGGCTGTAGGTTTTGTTAAAGGCAGGCGTTTTTTTTTGACATAGGCCGCAAAGTCGGGGTGTTGAGCTATGAATTGCGAAAGGCTTTGCGCAGCAATAACACTGATCTTCCATTTTTTCTAGTGCATCATAACAAGCTACGCACAAATCCATGTGCTCCATTCCTGGCTTGTTACATAAGATACAGCTAGTCGAAAGCAAACTATATTGTATAATATCAATCCAGTTGTTTACCGTTTTTATCATGTTAGGTTGATCAATATTATTTTGTCGTCATCTAACTATAGCTCAGACCTTGGAGATTAACAGAATGTCAGCAGATTCAATGAATAATAATGCCGTGTTGCGCCATGATTGGCAGTTAGATGAAGTAAATGCTTTATTTGCTCAGCCTTTTAATGATTTACTTTTTCAAGCTCATACAATCCATCGCGCTAATTTCGATCCGAATGAAGTGCAGATCAGCAGTTTATTAAGTATTAAAACGGGGTCTTGTTCTGAGGACTGTGGTTATTGTCCACAAAGTGCGCGTTATGATTCTGATTTAACGCCTGAAGCCTTAATGCCTATGGATGAGGTTTTAAAGGCTGCGCAAAATGCTAAAGACCAAGGTGCATCTCGTTTTTGTATGGGTGCGGCATGGCGTAGTCCGAAAGATAAAGATGTCGACCGTGTTGTAGAAATGGTCAAAGGCGTGAAAGCGATGGGCATGGAAACCTGTGTGACTTTGGGTATGTTGACTGACCAGCAGACTAAGACTTTAAAAGAAGGCGGCTTAGATTATTACAATCATAATTTAGATACTTCAGAGGATTATTATTCAGAAGTCATTACTACGCGTACCTATCAAGACCGTTTGGATACCTTGGGTCGTGTGCGTGATGCCGGTATTAATGTCTGTTGTGGTGGTATCGTAGGCATGGGTGAAAATGAAACTGACCGATCTAAATTATTAATTGAATTGGCTAATTTACCTAAGCATCCTGAAAGTGTGCCGATTAATATGTTGGTACAAGTGGAGGGTACACCGCTAATGGGTTCTGAATCATTAGATCCTTTAATGTTTATTCGGATGATTGCGGTAGCACGTATTTTAATGCCTCATTCACGCGTTAGATTATCTGCAGGTCGTAATGATATGTCAGATGAAATGCAGGCAATGTGTTTCTTTGCAGGTGCAAACTCTATATTTTATGGTGATAAGTTGCTAACAACTGATAATCCTATGACGAATCATGACTTGGCTTTATTTGAGCGTTTAGGGGTGCGATCTGCTGGATCAAGCTACGCGTAAGCGCATGACAGCAAAAGATAAGCAATTACAGCAAGCGCTGGATGAATTAAAGCAAGCCGATTTATATCGTTCAAGACGAGTGATAGATTCTGCGCAAGGGATTTATTTGCAGGTTGATGGGCAGCGAGTATTAAACTTTTGTAGTAATGACTATTTAGGTTTGGCTAATCATCCTGAAGTGATTAAATCTTTTAAAGAGGCAGCTGATTGCTATGGTGTCGGCAGTGGTTCGGCGCATCTAGTGTGTGGCCATGGCCGAGAGCATCATGCTTTAGAAGCAGAATTGGCTGATTTTACTGGGCGCGAGCGGGCGTTATTGTTTTCTACGGGCTATATGGCTAATTTAGGTGCGATAGCGGGGTTGATGACTAAGGGTGATGTGATTTATGAAGATAAATTAAATCATGCCTCTTTGCTAGATGGTGGCTTGCTGTCGGGCGCTAAATTTAAGCGTTATTTGCATAATGATTTGCAGAACCTGCAATTAAAAATGCAAGGGCAAGAGTCAGGGCAAAGTGCCATGATTGTCACTGATGGCGTGTTTAGTATGGATGGTGATGTGGCGTGCTTGTCCGATTTATCTGCATTAGCGGAACAACAAGGCGCACTGTTATTGGTTGATGATGCGCATGGTTTTGGTGTCTTGGGGCGATCGGGTGGCGGTATTGTTGAGCAATGTCAGTTAACTCAGGAGCAAGTTCCTTTGTTAGTGGGTACCTTTGGTAAAGCGTTTGGAACAAGTGGGGCGTTTGTTGCAGGTTCTGAGGCTTTAATTGAAACTTTGATTCAAAAGTCGCGCACTTATATCTATACCACCGCATTACCGGCTGCGATTGCGGCTGCAACGCGAACAAGTTTGAGATTGCTGCAAGCTGATGGTTGGCGTCGAGATAAGCTGAATCAGTTGATTGCGCATTTTAGACGCGGAGCTGAGCAATTGGGCTTGGAGTTAATGCCTTCTGAATCGGCTATTCAGCCTATTATCTTAGGTGAGAGCCAGAAAGCGATGCAAGACAGTGCTGCTTTGCTAAAGCAAGGAATCTGGGTGAGTGCTATACGCCCGCCGACTGTTGCGCAAGGTAGTGCCCGATTACGAATTACCTTTTCAGCTGCGCATGATATTGAGCATGTGGATCAACTGTTAGGTGCTTTGGCAGGGATTTCTCAGTGACTAATATATATAAAGAAGTTTCTGGGCAAGGCGAGCCAGTTGTGATGTTGCATGGCTGGGCTATGCATAGTGGTTTATGGCGTGCTTTTGCTGAGCAGTTAGCTGTTGATCGGCAAGTGATCTGTCTTGATTTGCCTGGGCATGGTCGAAGTGAAAATATCCAGCCTTATGTCTTAGAGGCTTTGGTTGATGAGTTGGCGTTGGCTTTACCTGAAAAAACCTGTCACTTAATCGGCTGGTCTTTAGGCGGTGCGCTCGCTTTGCGCCTAGCTGAAAAATATCCGCATAAAGTTAAATCCTTAATCTTAATTGCAAGTAACCCGCATTTTTTAAGCACGCAAGATTGGTCGGGTGTAGAGCCAAATATATTGGCAGACTTTGCTAGCAATATACAAAAAAATGCTTCGGTGACTTTGTTGCGCTTTATGGGCTTGCAAGTGAAGGGAATGCCGGAGATGAAATCATGCTTAAAACAGATTAAGGAGGTGTTGCAGGAGTGTGCCGTACCTGAGGTAGAGGTTTTGATGTGTGGATTGAAGGTATTGAAAACTGCAGACCTAAGAAGTGCATTATCTGCTTTGACGCTGCCAGTGCAAATGATTTTTGGTGAATATGATAGTTTAGTGCCTGCGCAGGTCGGTGGGCAGTGCCAATCTTTAGCGCCGCAAATTGAAATGCATGTCATAGAGGGGGCGGGGCATGTTCCTTTTATCTCTCATGAGCAGCAAGTTTTGACGTTGGTGCGGGATTTTTTGCTTCGGAGTGGTTCCTGATGGTTGTGTCTGTGGTTGATAAAAAACAAATGCGCCAATCTTTTGGTCAGGCTTCGCAGAGTTATGATGGAATGGCAACTTTGCAGCGGCAAGTGGGGCGTGAATTAATTAACAAAGTTTCGCTTTCTGATAATGCTCTAGTGTTGGATGTGGGCTGTGGGACTGGTTTTTTTACTCAGCAGTTGCGCGAAGTGGCGGGCTTGGAAAATATTTTAGCCTTAGATATTGCTTTGCCTATGTTGTTACAAGCGCAGCAGCGAGTTGGGTGCGCTAAAGTGCCGTTAATTTGTGCTGATGCGGAGCAATTACCTTTTATTGATAATTGCGTTACGGGTATTGTTTCTAATTTAGCATTGCAGTGGTGTGCTAATTTAGATGTGATGTTTGCTGATGTTAAGCGAGTACTTCAGCCCAAGGGGCGGTTTGTTTTCTCGACGTTTGGTGTAAGCGCTTTACATGAATTAAAAGCAGCATGGGCAGAGGTTGATGATTATCCGCATGTGAATGAGTTCTGTTCTTTAGCTGAGGTTAGTGCAAAGTTGCAGGCAGCGGGGTTTGTTGATGTGCGCTTGGAAAAACGAATTTATCAGAGTAAATATGCAAGTGTTATTGAGTTGATGCGCGAGCTTAAGGGAATTGGTGCGCATAATGTCAGTTATCAGCGCAATAAAGCCTTAACCAGTAAAGGTCAAATTCAAGCAATGTGTGCGGCTTACCCTGTCGATGCGGATGGTCAAATAACGGCGAGTTTTGAAATAATTTATGTTCAAGTAAGGAATGAGGGATAGGTATGGCGCAAGGTTATTTTGTTACTGGCACAGATACAGGCATTGGTAAAACTTGGACGACAGTTGCGCTTATGCAGTATTTCAAAAATCAGGGTAAAAGTGTTATAGGTATGAAGCCTATTGCTTCAGGCTGTGAAGAGTTGGGTGGGCAATTACGTAATGAGGATGCCTTGTTATTGCAAGAGCATGCATCAGTGGCGTTGCCTTATCAAGATGTTAACCCTTACGCTTTTGCATTGCCGGTTTCTCCGCATATTGCGGCTGAGCAGGCGGGTGTTGAAATAAATATGGCAAACATTGTCGAAAAGTATCAACAGCTTGAAAAAAAATCGGATATTGTACTGGTTGAAGGGGTTGGTGGTTGGCTGGTGCCGATTAATACGCAGCAAGATGTTGCAGATTTAGCGCAAGCTTTAGATTTGCCAGTAATTGTGGTGGTTGGTATGCGCTTAGGTTGTATTAATCAAGCTAAGTTGACGTTTGCAGCAATAGAGCAAAAAGGTGTGCTTTGTAAAGGGTGGATTGCATCCTGTGTAGAGCAAGATATGTTGATGCTTAAAGAAAATATACAGACACTTTGTGCGGCCACAGCTATTCCGTTATTAGCCGTATTACCTAATGCAGCTGGGCTAGATGCTAAAGCGTTCGCAGAAAAAATCGATAAAACCTTATAACATTAAAGTATTTATGGTATAAAAGCCTTTCTTATAATAATAAATCGGAGATAAGAATGGCTTTAATTACTTGGAATGCTGAACAACATGAGACCAAAGTTGCTTTTGCTGATGATGAACACAAGATATTATTTGATAAGTTAAATAAATTATATGATTTGGCTACTGGTGGTGCTGAGCGTAGTAACATAGGTAGTGCGTTGGATGATTTGATTGCCTATGTAGTTGAGCATTTTGCTCATGAAGAAAAAGAAATGCAGGCTAAGAATTATGCGGGTTATGTAGCACATAAAGCAGAGCATGATGCTTTAGTGGGTATTTGTGCTGGGTTGCAAACTAAGTTCCATGCGGGCGAAGGTGATGTAACTGCAGATACCGGAGCTTTAGTAAAAGGTTGGTTAGATAGCCATATCCCTACTTTTGATCGAGCTTATGAGAGTACATTAAATAGCTAAAATGCAATAGGTTAACAAGAAATATAAGGCTTGTGAGGTTAAACTTTACAGGCCTTTTTTATGCGCGCAAGAAAGTTTTTATAAAAACACAGCGGGATTGTCTAGCTTAGCAAGAGCGCATACGGTAGAATTAAAAAGTTTGATTGTGGTAAGAATAAAAAGGACAGATCTAGTAAGGGAATAAGTCTGGGACTACAATCACTGTAATAATGCATTCAATCAGTTTCTAACTTTTAGGGGAGGCTACTCCGTGATGAAAACAAAGCAATTATTCGCCAGTCTGCTCCTTATGGCTTATGGCCTAGGGACAGCTCAGGCGGACTACACTCTTAACTTAATGGAGGGGGTAACATCAATTAGTAAAGATGTTTACGGCCTACATATGTTGGTATTGTGGGTGTGTGTATTCATAGGTATCGTTGTATTCGGTGCTATGTTTTACTCCATTTACTTTCACCGTAAGTCAAGAGGATACAAAGCGTCAAATTTCCATGAAAGTACAAAAGTGGAAATTATATGGACTATCATTCCAACCGTGATTTTAATTTTATTAGCAATTCCTGCTACTAAAGTTATGCTGGAAATGGATGATACCAAAGACTCAGAAATGACCATTAAAGTCACGGGGTGGCAGTGGAAGTGGGAGTATGAATACTTAGATAGTGGTATTCGTTTTTTTAGTAGCTTAGATGAAGCGAGTAATAAAGCGAGACAACTTAATTCTGGTATTGATCCACGAACTGTACCTAATTATTTATTGGAAGTTGATAAGCCTTTAGTGGTACCTATTAATACTAAGATTCGTTTCTTATTTACAGCGGCTGATGTAATTCACTCTTGGTGGGTTCCTGATTTGGGCTGGAAAAAAGATACGATTCCTGGCTTTATTAATGAAGCATGGACTTCTGTTGAGAAAGCCGGCACATATCGCGGTCAATGTACTGAGCTATGTGGTAAAGATCATGGCTTTATGCCAATTGTAGTTATTGCAATGGAAAAAGCAGATTATGCAGCATGGGTTATTGAACAAAAAGGTGAAGTAGTAGCTCAAGCAGCTGCAGCAGAGCAAGATTGGACTCAAGAAGATTTAATTGCGAAAGGCGAGAAAGTTTACGCTAATAATTGTGCATCTTGTCATATGGCTGATGGCGCAGGTATGGCGGGTACTTTTCCTGCAATTTCAAATAGCCCGCTGGTAACAGGGGATATTGATGCGCAAGTAGAATTAATGCTAAATGGTAAAGGTATGATGCCTGCCTTTGGGCAAATGTTAGACCCTGTTGATTTTGCAGCAGTAACTACATTTATACGTAATGGTTTAGGTAATGCAGTAGGTGATTCAATTCAGCCTTCAGCTATCAAATCTTTACAAGCAGCGATTCCAGAAGTCGTTTATGACGATGATGACGAATAACATTCGTTATTGTGTTTGAAGCAAATCTTTTTAAGTATTAAACGAGGTATTAGTATGTCTGCTGTAACAGCTGAACATGATCATGATGATCATCATGATCACGGGCCTGAGAAAGGCCTTTTAAGGTGGATAATTACCACCAACCATAAAGATATTGGTACGCTTTATTTATTGTTTGCGTTAGCGATGTTTTTTGTTGGTGGAATGATGGCGTTGGTTATTCGTGCCGAATTATTTGAGCCAGGTATGCAGTTTGTGAGTCCGCAGTTTTTTAACTCGATGACTACGATGCATGCATTGGTAATGGTGTTTGGTGCGGTAATGCCAGCATTTGTTGGTTTTGCTAACTGGCAGATTCCATTAATGATTGGTGCGCCAGATATGGCGTTACCACGTATGAATAACATGAGTTTCTGGATGTTAGTCGGCGGTATATTGCTATTAGCAAGTACATTATTTATGGAAGGCGGAGCGCCGGCATCGGGTTGGACTTTATATCCACCATTGGTGTTGCAAACAGGTGCTGCATTACCATTTGCTATTTTCTCTGTACATATGTTGGGTATCTCATCGATTATGGGGGCGATTAACATTATCGCAACTATCTTCAATATGCGTGCGCCAAAAATGACATTGATGAAAATGCCATTATTCGTTTGGACTTGGTTAATTACTGCTTTCTTATTGATTGCGATTATGCCGGTTTTTGCAGGTGCGGTAACGATGTTATTGACTGACCGTTTCTTCGATACTAGCTTCTTTAATGCAGCGGGTGGTGGTGATCCTGTGCTTTATCAACATATTTTTTGGTTCTTCGGACATCCAGAAGTATATGTAATGATTTTGCCAACTTTTGGTGTTGCTTCAACTATTATTCCAGTATTTGCACGTAAGCCTTTATTTGGTTACAGCTCTATGGTTTATGCGACAGCAGCGATTGCATTTTTATCATTCATCGTTTGGGCGCATCACATGTTTACTGTGGGTATGCCGATGGCGGGTGAGTTGTACTTCATGTATGCGACCATGTTAATTGCGATTCCAACAGGGGTTAAAATCTTCAACTGGACTGCAACGATGTGGCAAGGGTCTATGACCTTTGAAACTCCTATGCTGTTTTCAATTGCTTTCGTAGTGTTATTTACTCTGGGTGGCTTTACTGGATTAATGATGGCTCTGGCTCCTATTGATTTTCAGTATCATGATACTTACTTTATTGTGGCTCACTTTCATTACACTTTAGTGCCAGCATCAGTATTTATTTTGATGGCAGGTGGATATTTCTGGTTACCTAAATGGACTGGGAATATGTATGATGAGAAATTAGCTAAATTGCATTTCTGGTTATCTGCTGTTTCAGTTAATATCTTATTTTTCCCGCAACATTTCTTAGGTTTGGCTGGTATGCCGCGTCGTATTCCTGATTACGCAGTACAGTTTGCTGATTGGAATATGGTGTCTAGTGTTGGTGCATTTATTTTCGGTTTTAGCCAGTTGTTATTCCTTTATATTGTTATTCATACAATTAAAGGTGGTACAGGCGAAAAAGTATCTGATGAAGTTTGGGAAGATGCACATAAGCATGGCTTAGAGTGGACTTTACCTTCACCAGTGCCATACCATACTTTTGCTACTCCACCAGAAAAAATTCCAACTGAACATTTCTAAGGAGCTTATATCCTTTGCTCATAGTTAGTTTATATGAGCAAAGTGATAGCAAAATAATGACTACTAAAACAAAAAATATTTTGACTGCAGTCGCCTTAGTGATTGTTGCAATTTCAATTTATGTTTTTGCTGTAATAAGGGTTACTTCTTAGTGAATGCAGATTTAGAGCAGAAGAATAAAAAAACAGTTCGAGCCTTAGTTCTTTTGGTGTTCGTTATGTTTTTGTTTGCTGTTGCTTTGATACCTTTGTACGATATTTTGTGCGAGATAACCGGTATTAATGGTAAGACAAAACAAAATTCTGTTGCTTTAAATTATGCAGTTGATGCAGAAAGAGAAATAACGCTGGAGTTTATTACTTCACTGGGTTCAGGTACTAACTTAGCCTTTAAGGCTGATAAGTACGAGGTTAAATTGCATCCGGGTGAAGTGGTTAAGATGGGTTTTACAGCAACCAATAAAACAGATCAGCGTATCACTGCAAAGGCTAACCCGAGCGTTACTCCGGGACCTTCAGTTGCTTACGTTAAAAATACCGAGTGTTTTTGTTTTGATACCCAGGTTTTTGAAGCAGGTGAAACTAAGCACTTAGAAGTGCAAATAGTGATTAACCCCGCCTTACCTGAGCATTATAAAAGGCTAACATTCGGACTCACATTTTTTGATACTACTAACTAAATAGGGGATTATGATGTCTACACAAGGCGCATATTACATTCCACATAAGGCAACATGGCCGATAGCTGCGACTATTGGTTTGATGACTTCATTGGCAGGTTTTGCAAACTACTTAAATGGCAATGCGGCAGGCTCTACTTTTATGCTGGTCGGCTTGTCAATTTTTATTATCATGATTGGTGGTTGGTTCACTTTACAAGCAACAGAAAGTGAAACAGGCATGTATAACAAAGGCGTGGGTATTTCCTATCGCATGGCAATGATGTGGTTTATTTTTTCTGAAATCATGTTTTTTGCAGTATTTTTCGGTACGCTTTGGTACACGCGTAATTTATCAGTAGATTGGTTGGCAAGCATTGGTGACGGCCCTGGTCGTTCTTCAGGCATGTTATGGCCTTCTTTTGAATCCGTATGGCCAACAAATGGACCGGGTGATATCGGTGGTGAATTTGAGCCTATGGGTGCTTTCGGCTTACCTTTGTTGAATACTTTAATTCTTTTAACTAGTGGTGTGACTTGTACTTGGGCACATCATGGTTTAATTGAAAAAAATCGTAGTCAATTAATCAAAGGTTTAGCGGCAACTGTTACTTTAGGCTTTTTGTTCGTTGCTTTCCAGGCGCTTGAGTATCAAGAGGCTTATCATGAAATGGGTTTAACTTTAGGTTCTGGTATCTATGGTTCGACTTTCTTCATGTTGACCGGTTTTCACGGTTTTCACGTTTGTGTGGGTGCTATTATTTTGACTGTGGTTTTATTCCGTAGTTCAAAAGGACATTTTACACCTGAAAATCATTTTGCTTTCGAGGCTGCGGCTTGGTATTGGCATTTTGTTGATGTTGTCTGGTTGGGTTTGTTTATTTTTGTTTATATGATGTAAGCAATCCAGTTTGGCTGAAAAAAGCACTATCTGTATGGGTAGTGCTTTTTTTTTGTCTTGATAAACCCAGTCTACATTGAAAATCGTAGTTTATGAAAGCTCTCGTCATTCTCGAAGTTTTTTATCGGGAATCTAAATATCTTCAATAGATTCCTGCTAAAGCTTGTGCCCATGCTTGACTGGGTAGCATGCAGGAATGACGAATACGAAAATAGTATTCACTAAAACTTCATATTTCAAAGTGGATGGGGTTTAAATAGCAATAATTTCGGGGTTTTATCTTGGGTTTTTTAGCTATTTTGTTGTTGTGCTGCTTTTTGTAGGTGCATTTGCATACCGATACCCGAAGGTTGGATTAAGCCGGTCATAAAAGCAATAGATAATAAGATAAATAAAACGAGAGAAATTCCAATGCGATAAGTTAATGCCTTGACTGTTTTTGCAGAAGACTCTTTATGCATTATTAAGTGATAGAGAGCTGTGCCAAGGCTGGCAAGGATCGTTAGGAAGACAAGAATAATAAGAATTTTTAGCATAGTGGTAAGATAGTCTATTAATGAATGGGGTTGCTAGGTAGCAAATATTTTGATAATTATAAGCCTAGTTAAGATTTTAATTAAGCAATGATGATGTTATCGGCTTTATTTTAGGTATCACAGATGAAACTAAGTTTTTTAAACTATACCTGGAAAATTAACTTCATCCCTTTTATTGTTTTTATTGCTGTATTGGCCCTTTTGTTGCGCTTAGGTTTCTGGCAATTGGATAGAGCTGAAGTTAAACGAGCACATATCACTGCTCAGCAAGAAAAAATACTGTTACCACCGGTAGCATTGATTCATTTGTTGGCTACTGGCAATGAATGGCGATATAGGCAAGTACAATTACGTGGGCACTATGATGTAGCGCATCAATTTTTAGTCGATAACCAAATTATAAATGGTAAAGTGGGGGGCTTTGTTTTGACCCCATTTGTGCTGACAGATAATGATAAGCTAGTTTTAGTCAATCGTGGTTGGGTAGCCATGAGTAAAGACAGGCAGCAATTACCTAATATTGATTTTAAATCGCCTTCTGGTGAGTTGGTGTTGAGCGGTATTCTCAATCACTTTCCTAGGGTGGGGCTGGTTTTGGCTGGAGCCGATGAGCCCAGCGATTCATGGCCTTCAGTGGTACAAATAATCAATGATGCCAAGATTACTAAAAAGCTTAATCAGCCTATTTTTGATTTTCAGGTGCAGTTATTGCCTGATCAGCCGAATGGCTATGCAAGGGATTGGCAGATAAATACTCGTATGCCGCCAGAAAAACATATTGCCTATGCTGTGCAATGGTTTGCTTTGGCTGTTACCTTAACATTACTAATACTTTGGATAAGTTGTAAAAAATATAAAGATGAATAATCAACAAAAAAAGAATCAGCGCACAATTATTATTTTAGCGTTAATGACTGCCATTCCATTTTCTATTGCTTGGTATTTAACTAAAAATCCAGACTTCCAGCCTATGGCAACTAATAAAGGCGATTTGATTGCTCCTGTGGTAACAACAGAAAGGAATGATCTGATGGGCGTAGATGACTTTTCTGTGGAAAACATTAAAGAGCTTGAAGGGCATTGGGTTATTTTAAATATTATTCCTAATAAAGGGTGTAATCAGCTTTGTATTGATGCGATTCATGCAACTAAGCAATTACGCTTAATGCTTAATAAAGATTTACCTCGTGTTAGGCGTGCTGTAATTCTAGTGCAAGGCGTACAAGAGGAAAGCTTTCAGCCATGGTGGGATGCGGATGATCGATTATTAAAGGTTAAACCTAGTTCGACATTGCTGGAGAAAATTAAGCAAAAGGTGGCAGCAGAACTTACTGATGGAATGATAATATTAATGGATCCATTGGGTAACTTGATGATGCAATATAAATCAGGTTTCGACCCTTATGCTGTTAAGAGTGATTTGAAAAAGTTACTTAGAATTTCTCAAATTGGGTAAGTAGGTATGTTTAGAGTTTTTACTGTTTTAGTTGGTTTTTTTATTTTATTGCTTGCAGGTACTGGCGCATATCAGCATTTAGTACCTGTTGAAGTTCTGACATGTAATGAGTTTTTAGGCTGTTATACGCAGGTAGTGCAAATATTTGCTCAAGAAAATATAGCAAATCATGAGCTTATTGCTTTGATCCACTCAATAAGTGCTTTTGCTATTGTTGTGCTGTTAGGCATGATGATCTTGAGTAGCCTTTGGCTAAACAATTCACGCTTGAAACTGGCTGTTTATACGCTAATTTTAGCTGGTTTGGTGGGCGTGCAAATCCCTTTAGGTATGCATGCGCATTGGTTGGGTACTCAGGCACTTAATCAGCTGGCTCATTATCTGTTGAATGCATTTGCCTTGTATGTGCTTGTGCATATTTATCTACATAGTAAAGCGGGCTATGTTAAGCGTCATGATGGCACTAAATCATGGCTTGTTTCTAGTGCTATTGTTGTTCTAGGCTTGCAGTTATTGTTGGGTGCTTGGCTCACTGCAAATCATGCGGGTTTAGTCTGTGGTGGGTTTCCTCAGTGTTTAAATTCATGGTGGCCGCAAGCAAATTATGCCAATGCGTTTAACTTTTTAGCGCCATTATCCTTTGATGCAAAAATCGCTGTGCACTGGGTGCATCGTGTTTTTTCAGTTATTGTTTTTATTGGTTTAACGGGTCTAATGCTATCTGCTACTAGCAGTCGCATTAGGTCGGTACGTTGGGCGGGTGCTGCAATAAGCTTGTTATTACTCGTTCAGTTTTCGGCTGGAATCGCGCTAGTTAAGTTATCCATGCCGGCATGGATAGGTGTAGTGCATAGTCTTACGGCTTTGATTTTGATGTTACCTATATTGCTAATTAGGTTTCATGCAAAATATAAAGCAGTCGATGAAGTTTTACCGGCGGAAGATGCGTTAGTTTCTGCAGATCTAAGGAAAGAAGAGAAGCCAGCGCTTACCGTTGAAGATGAGGTGCAAATACTTACTCCTGAGCTAGTTGAGCCTGAGTCTTTGTATCTGCGTTTAAAGTCACAGCTTGGAAAAACGCGTACAGGGTTAGGTGCTGCATTATCGGTAGTTACTTTTGCGAATCGCAAAATTGACCAGGATTTGCTGGAAGAGATAGAAACTAGTTTATTAATGGCTGATGTGGGCATGGATGTGACCACGGAAATTATTGCTAAATTGGAAGAAAGTGTTGAAAAACACCAGTTGCAAGATGTTAACGCGTTATCCGGTATTTTAAAACAGCAATTATTTGAATTGCTAGAGCCTGTGAGCCAGCCTTTGGTGATACCTGAAGAGCAAGGTCCTTATGTGATTTTAGTTGTGGGTGTTAATGGTGCAGGTAAAACAACAACAATTGGCAAGCTAGCACAAAGATTACAACAGCAAGGTCATAGCGTCATGCTGGCTGCCGGAGATACTTTTAGAGCGGCGGCCGTTGAGCAGCTGCAAGTCTGGGGTGAGCGCAACAAAATTCATGTCGTGGCACAGCATACAGGTGCGGATTCAGCGTCGGTTATTTTTGATGCGGTACAGTCGGCGCAAGCAAAAGGTATTGATGTGTTGATTGCTGATACAGCGGGTCGATTGCACACGAAATCAAATTTGATGGAAGAGTTGAAGAAAATCAAACGCATTATAGGTAAGCTGGATGATACGGCACCTCACGAAGTGTTATTGGTTTTGGATGCAGGTACAGGGCAAAATGCACTCTCGCAAGCTGAGCATTTTAATAAAGCAGTTGAGTTGACTGGGCTGGCTCTAACTAAATTAGATGGTACAGCGAAAGGGGGGATTATTTTCGCTTTAGCAAAACAATCAGGTATACCTATTCGTTTTCTAGGAGTGGGTGAAGGCATTAATGATTTGCAAGATTTTAATGCGAAGCATTTTATTGATGCGCTGTTTAATCAAGATAAACACTAGTTTTTATGCTGACCTTTGATCATGTTTTTAAGCGTTATGCCGATGCAGGGGATACTTTGATTGACCTTAGTTTCCACCTTGATAAAGGCGAAATGGCTTTTTTAACGGGGCACTCGGGCGCAGGGAAAAGTACTTTACTTAAGCTGGTGGCGGTTATTGAACGTTGCACTCGAGGGCAGATTTTAGTTGATGGGCAAAATATTTGTCGTATGCATGATAGGCAAACTCCTTTTCTGCGACGCAAGTTAGGCTTGATTTTTCAGGACTATAAGTTGCTCTTTGATCGCACTGTTTTTGATAATGTAGCGTTACCTTTAATTGTCGCGGGTGTAGGTCGGCATGAGGTGGCGAGACGGGTTCGTGCGGCACTAGATAAAGTAGGTTTGTTAGCTAAGGAAAATAAGCTCCCTTTGGCCTTGTCGGGTGGTGAGCAACAGCGTATCGGTATTGCGCGTGCGGTTGTCAATAAACCTGCGTTAATCTTGGCTGATGAGCCTACAGGTAATTTAGACCCGCAATTATCAGCAGAAATTATGCGTTTATTTGAGCAGTTTAAACAAGTAGGTGTTACGGTTTTAGTTGCCACGCATGATATAGAATTAGTGACAAAGTTGGATCATAGAGTTTTGCAATTGAATCACGGCGCACTTATTAAACATCATTTATGAAGTCAGTTAGAAAAAAGCCTATAGAGCCCCCACGGCAAGTCAAACAAGTTGGTCATCATAAGCGTAAGCCTGCAGGCTGGTTAAGCATTAATTTGCTACTACATAGAGAGGCATTAGGTGCTAGTTTGCGTAGATTGTTGTTAACGCCTTTCACCTCGGCTATGGCTATTATTGTTATGTCCATAGCGTTGTCTTTGGCGGGTAGTTTTTATGTTTTAGTGAATAATGCCCAACAACTAGTCGATAATTTGCAGACAGGCAAACAGTTTTCATTGTTTTTACATGAGCATATTTCTGATAAGCAAGCTGCAAAATTAGCACAGCGATTACAGGCTTATGAAGGGGTGGCTAATGTTGTGCTGATTTCTAAGCAGCAAGCTTTAGCAGAATTTCAGCAATATAGTGGCTTTGGTGCCGCACTGAATGCCCTAGAAAGCAATCCCTTGCCAGCGGTTATTCAGGTTTTTCCTACACAAGAGATAAGTGAAGCGTACCAACTAACGCAATTGTTGGAGCAAACAAAAAATGAACAAGAAGTTGATTTTGCACAAATTGATATGGATTGGGTGGCACGTTTGCAGTCAATGATGCAAATAGCCAATCAAGTGGTTATGTTGCTATCTGGCTTGTTAGCAGTTGCCGTAGTTTTTATTACTGGAAATACCATACGCTTAGAGTTGCAAACACGCAGAGATGAGGTCGTAGTAGAGAAGCTGGTAGGGGCAACAAATGCATTTATATGTCTCCCTTTTCTTTATAGTGGTTTTTGGTTTGGCTTTATAGCGGGGTGTTTTGCTTGGTGCATTATTAGCTTAATGTTATTTATGCTCAGCTCTCCCATTGCTCATTTATCTATGCTTTATCAGAGTCAATTTCAATTGCATTTCATGAGCTTTGAGGAGTCAATAAATTTAATTGTCAGTGCGTCAATGCTTGGAGTCTTGGGCGCATTAGCAATAGTGAGTCACCAAATTAGATTATTAAAGCCTGAGTAGGGCTTGATTTTGAACCTTTGCGTACCTATATCTTGTAAATCAGCTTAATTATCGGTAAGGTATCGAAATATGGTTTGAGCTGATTGCGGAAAAATAAAAATAACAATAGGGAGAGATGTATGTCAAAAAGCCAAAACTTGCAGGATACTTTTTTAAATGCACTAAGAAAAGAGCACACGCCTGTATCCATTTTTTTAGTTAATGGCATTAAGTTGCAGGGCCGTGTTGATTCATTTGATCAATATGTCATTATGCTAAAAAATACAATGTCACAGATGGTATATAAGCATGCAATTTCTACTATTGTGCCTGGGAAACCAGTCACTATGATTAATAAAGAGAGCGAAATTGAGTAAGTTAAAAGTATCGGCTGAGGAGATCGCTATTGTTTGATCGTCCTGAGTCCGGAGAAAGAGCCGTCCTAGTACACATTACCTTACATGACGGACAAGAAGATTTAAATGAATTAAAAGAGTTGGCAAGTTCAGCAGGTGCTGAAGTTGTACATGTCCTTACGGGGTCTAGACGTCATCCAGACCCTGGTTTTTTTGTAGGCTCTGGTAAATTGGAAGAGTTGAAGGCGGTAATAAAAGAAACAGAAGCAGATCTTGTGCTGTTTAATCATGTTTTAACGCCTAGCCAAGAACGTAACTTAGAAGCCGAATTAGAATTTAGGGTAGTTGATCGTAATGGTCTTATTCTAGATATTTTTGCTTTAAGAGCAAAGACCTATGATGGTAAGTTGCAAGTAGAGTTGGCGCAGTTAAATCACCTTTCTTCGCGTTTAACTGGAGGTTGGTCGCATTTAGACCGTCAGAAAGGCGGGATTGGTATGCGCGGAACGGGTGAGACTCAATTAGAGTCTGACCGGCGCTTAGTCAGTCAGAGAATTAAGCTAGTCGAAAGTCGTTTGGCGAAAGTAGTCAAGCAACGCCATCAAGGACGAGTTAGGCGTAAGCGCTCTGAAACCCCTAGTGTGTCATTAGTGGGTTATACCAATGCGGGAAAGTCAACGTTATTTAACCGTTTAACGGGGTCAGATATTTATGTGGCAAACCAATTGTTTGCTACGTTAGATCCCACTATGCGTCGTTGTCGATTAGCGAATAATTCAGAACTTGTTTTAGCTGATACAGTAGGTTTTATTCGTCATTTGCCACATGAGCTAGTTGCGGCTTTTAAATCAACATTACAAGAAGCAGCAGATGCTGACTTATTACTGCATGTAATTGATGCGAATGATGAGTACCGTAATGAAACGATTTATGAAGTAAATCGTGTTTTGAAAGATATAGGTGCGGATAAAAGTCCTCAGTTAGAAGTCTTCAATAAAATTGATTTATTAGATGATTTTGCACCGCGAATAGATAGAAATGATCAAGGTAAGCCTGTGCGAGTTTGGTTGTCAGCGCAAACAGGGGCTGGAATGGATTTGCTTTTACAGGCCTTAGCGGAAATATTTTCTGCAACAAGAGTAAGGAGGTTATGCCATTTGTTACCTAGTCAAGGTGGTGTACGTTCGCAATTATTCTCAATAGCCAATATTTTGCAAGAAGATTGCACAGAGGAAGGTGGCTGGGATTTATTGGTGGAAATTGATCAGCAGTATTTAGGCGTTTTACGAGAAGTTGAAATAGAAGAAATTGTGTAATTATGTATTTTTTAGGATAATTACCAAGTAAAATCATAAGAATTACATATTTTTATAAATTCTCATTAATTTTTTTGCTGTACATAAGGTGGAGTTAGCGAATGTCTTGGAATGAACCAGGCGGTGATAAGAAGAAAGACCCTTGGAGTGGTCGCAACGAGGATAATGGTCCTCCTGATTTAGATGAGGCGATTCGTTCGCTGCAAGATAAATTAGGCGGCTTATTTGGCGGCAACAAAGGTGGTGGTAATGATAATGATGAAGTGTCACCTCCTTCCCTAAAAGGTCTTGGGTTTTTAGCGCTCGGTGCAGTTGCTCTTTGGGGCGCAAGCGGCTTTTATATCGTTGATGAAGGAAATCGTGGTGTTGAAATGCGTTTTGGTAAGTATATTGCCACAACTCAGCCAGGTTTAAATTGGCGCTTACCTTCACCTATTGAAACGGTAGATATTGTTAATGTTTCTCAGCAGCGATTTTTAGAGGTTGGTTATCGTTCTGGTGGTGGTCGTACTTCAGGCGGGCAGGGTTCTGTAGCAAAAGAAGCGTTAATGTTAACTAAAGATGAAAATATAGTTGATGTGCGTTTAGCTGTTCAGTATCAAGTTAGTGATGCTAAAAAGTATTTATTTAATATCTTGAACCAGACGGCAACCTTAAAGCAAGTAACAGAAAGTGCGGAGCGCGGTGTCATTGGTGGTAATACCATGGACTTTGTTTTGACTGAAGGACGTAGTCAGATTGTTGCTGATATTAAGACTGAAATTCAACAAGTTATGGATTCTTATGAATCAGGTGTTGTCATTACTAGTGTTAATTTGCAGGATGCTCAGCCACCTGAGCAAGTGCAAAATGCGTTTGAAGATGCTATTAAAGCGCGTGAGGATAAGCAGCGCTTAATTAATGAAGCAGAAGCTTACGCTAATGATGTCGTGCCTAAGGCGCGTGGTGCTGCGGCAAGATTAACGCAAGAATCAGAAGGTTATAAGTCACGTATCATTTCTGCTGCAGAAGGGGACGTGAGTCGTTTTAAGCAGATTTTGACTGAGTACAAAAAAGCACCAGAAGTGACTCGTAAGCGTATCTATTTAGATACGATGGAATCAGTGATGAGTGGTACTGATACAGTGATGGTCGATGTTAAGGGGGGAAATAACTTAATGTATCTTCCTTTAGATAAGCTAGCTGCTAAGTCGCAAGCTAAGATGAGTAATGGTTACGTGCAAAGGGCACCGTCAGCTACGCAGACATATACTACAACAAACACGGCGCGACCTTCAACGCGTGGACGTACAGAGAGAGGGCGCTAAAATGTCACAAAATAAAATTTTAGTGGGTATTGGTGCTTTATTAACAGTCGGTATGATGTCTGTTTTTACTGTTTCTGAAACTGAAAAAGCAATTAAATTTAAGTTTGGTGAAATTGTTGCATCTGATTATCAGCCTGGCTTACATTTCAAAATTCCTTTTATCAATAATATTAAGAAATTTGATTCGCGTATTTTGACTTTAGATACTGCGCCAGAACGTTTTTTAACGGCTGAAAAGAAAAATGTAATTGTTGACTCGTTTGTGAAATGGCGAATTAGTGATGTCACAACTTTCTATACCTCTGTGGCGGGTGATGCTTATCAAGCGAATGTGCGTTTAGACCAAGTGATTAAAGATGCATTTCGTAGCGAATTTAGTAAGCGTGATATTAAGCAGTTGGTATCAACTGATCGTAGTGCTGTACGTGAAGCATTGATTACTAATACCAAAGAGGCTGCGGCTAAATTAGGTATTGATATTGTTGATGTACAAGTAAAACGTATTGATTTACCGAGTGAAGTGAGTCAATCTGTTTATAGTCGTATGGAAGCAGAGCGGGCGCGTGTTGCACGTGAGTTTAGATCGCAAGGTTCGGAAGCAGCAGAGCGTGTTCGAGCTGATGCTGATAAGCAGAAAGAAATTATCTTAGCGAATGCTTATCGTGATGCGGAAAAAACTAAAGGTCAGGGGGATGCAAAAGCTTCTGAAATTTATGCAAATGCATACGGTAGCGATATTGAGTTTTATTCGTTTTATCGTAGTATGGCTGCTTATAAAGAAACATTTAGTCAATCAGCTAATATCATGGTGACCGAGCCAGATTCTGATTTCTTTAAATATTTCAAAAAGATGAAATAACTAAATCATTTATTTGAATTGAACAATTAAGCGCTCCGCCTATGCGGGGCGTTTTTGTGTGAATTGGAAAATTATCATGTTGCAAAGAGATCCTTGGTTATTGCCAGAAGGTGTTGAAGAGGTATTACCTGAAGATGCACGGCATTTAGAAGTTTTACGTCGTCAATTGTTGGATGTTTTTGAGTGTTGGGGTTATGAAAAGGTAATTCCACCTTTTATTGATTACTTGGATTCATTGTTAACAGGGTCGGCGCACGACCTGAACTTGCAAACATTTAAGTTAACGGATCAATTGAGCGGTGAAATGCTGGGTATTCGTGCCGATATGACGCCACAAGTGGCAAGGATTGATGCGCATAGTTTAAGTCATCAGCAGCCATCACGACTTTGTTATGTGGGCACAACTTTGCATACGCGAGGCGATGCCTTAGATAAAACACGAATCCCAATGCAAATTGGGGCGGAATTGTTTGGTCACGCAGGCATTGATAGTGATGCTGAAGTTGTACAGTTAATGCTTGAAGTATTGGCAATGGCGGGTCTAAAAAATGTCCACCTGGATTTAGGTCATGTTGCTATTTATCGTGGTTTAGTTGCGCAGGCTCAGTTAACTGAAGAGCAAGAATTAGAGTTATTTGATATTTTACAGCGTAAATCAAATAGTGAGCTTAGTGATTTATTAGAGAGTTATGCAGTTTCAGCGGAATTAAAAGCTATCTTTTTGAGCTTGCCTAAATTAAATGGAGATAAATCCGTTTTAGCAACTGCGCAAACAGTTTTTGCGGCAGCGGATGAGGCGGTAAAATCTGCTTTGGCCGAATTACTAGAATTAGCCGATTTATTGCATGCTTATTACCCTGAACTCACGATTAGTTTTGATTTGGCTGAATTGCGTGGTTATCACTATCATACTGGGGTCGTTTTTTCTGCTTTTGTGCCTGAAATGGGCAAAGAAATTGCGCGTGGTGGTCGCTATGATAATATTGGCCAAATTTTTGGTCGCGCAAGACCTGCAACTGGCTTTAGTGCAGACTTAAAAATATTAGCTGCATTAACTAAGGTGGATAATTCTGCTGAAGATATTGTTAAAGTTTTAGCGCCAATAGCACAAGGTGATTTAGCTTTAGATGAAAAAGTACGAGATTTGCGTGCAAGTGGTTGTATTGTGATTAAGGCCTTATCTGGGCAGAAGGTCAATGCACATGATTTGGGCTGTAATCAAACATTAGAAAAAAGTGATGAGAACTGGGTTCTTGTCCCGTTAAATTAATCTGGAACTGTTATGGGTAAAAATGTTGTAGTCATCGGAACACAATGGGGCGATGAAGGAAAAGGTAAATTAGTTGATTTGTTAACTGATCAAGCGGCAGCTGTGGTGCGTTTTCAAGGTGGGCATAATGCAGGGCATACGCTGGTTATTGGTGACAAAACGACAGTTTTACATTTGGTTCCCTCGGGCGTATTACGTGAAGATGTGCAATGTTTAATTGGTAATGGCGTAGTCTTATCGCCTGAAGCTTTATTAAAAGAAATTAAAATATTAGAAGCAGCTGGAATTCCTGTGCGCTCTCGCTTATTAATTAGTGAAGCTTGTGCATTGATTTTGCCGGTGCATGTGGCGATTGATCAGGCTAGAGAAAAAGCCAAAGGTGCGAAAGCAATTGGTACGACAGGTCGTGGAATCGGACCAGCGTATGAGGATAAAGTTGCGCGTCGTGGAATTCGTGCAGGTGACTTTTTAAATATTGAGTTGTTTACCGAAAAGCTTGAAGAATTAACGGCTTACCATAACTTTATGCTAACTGAATATTATAAAGTTCCAGCCATTGATTTTGATACCATGCTAGCTGAATCTTTAGAATTAGCTGAGCAAATTAGGCCGATGCTAATTGACGTGGCAGAAAAGTTATATACCTATCAAGATAATGGTGATAATTTGTTATTTGAAGGTGCTCAAGGCGCATTATTAGATATTGACCATGGTACTTACCCTTTTGTAACTTCATCGAATACAACGGCAGGTGGTGCAGCAACAGGTACCGGCGTTGGTCCTTTAGATATTGATTATGTTTTAGGAATTACTAAAGCTTATTCAACTCGCGTAGGTAATGGTCCATTCCCTACCGAATTAGATGATGCTTCTGGCGAGCACTTAGGCGTAAAAGGTCATGAGTTTGGTGCAACGACAGGTAGAAAGCGTCGTACTGGCTGGTTTGATGCGGTTTCTATGCGTAAATCAGCAAAATTAAATTCATTAAGCGGTATGTGCTTAACTAAGCTTGATGTCTTAGATGGTTTAGAGAAAATCGGTATTTGTACTGCGTATAATATTGCTGGCAAAGAAGTCAGTGTTGCGCCATTAGGTGCTGAAAATTACGAAGCCTGTGTGCCGGTAATTGAGTACATGCCTGGTTGGTCAGAAATCACCAAAGGGGTTACTGAATTAGATAAACTACCGGCTAACGCAATAGCTTATATTAATCGTTTAGAAGAATTGGTTGGTGTGAAAATCGCTATTTTGTCTACCGGTCCAGAGCGTAATGAAACTATCGTGTTAGCTAATCCTTTTGCGTAAAAAAGTTAAAAATCCTTTCTATATTAGATGTCTAGGAATGAATGCTATTATTGCTCATTTCTAGATAGCTGAACTTCAAAAAACATCACTCGGCAAGTGTAGGTTAAAATAGGCTGAGTGATCCGTTCTTTTTTCTCTAATATCAAGCTTAAAATCTAAATACGATTTAGTCGCTAATGACGAGTCTACTGCTTGGTATGGCATGCCCAGCTTCTCCTTTTGTTTTATTTTTCATCTGTTTATGTACAAATATGAAGGTTTACTTGTTCATCAAGAATATGATGAACAAGGTGTCATTGAAATCGTCGAGACGGCGGGTGTGCGTGCTTTGCACTTTGGTACCAGTCCAAGGCAAAGTAGCATGTTGATTGGTGCGCCGAATGAATTACATTCTACCTATGCTCGATCTATGATGGTTTGGTTGTTATTTAAAGAGCAGCCAAATGATGTTTTGATGGTTGGCTTGGGCGGCGGATTATTAACCAAATATCTACTGTATCATTTTCCTGATTGCCAAATTCATACGATAGAATTCCGTCAAGCAATGGTCAAAATTGCCCGTCGTTTTTTTACTTTACCGCTAGAATCACGCTTAAAAATAAAAATAGGTGATGGCGCTTTACATATTAAACAGCAAAGCTTACAAACACCGGAAAAACATGACCTTATTATGATCGATGCTTTTGATCATGTGGGTATGGCGGATACTATGCAAGGGGTGAGTTTGTTTGCTGCCTGTAAAGAGTTACTTACTGATGAAGGGCTATTGGTCATTAACTTATGGGGTACAGAAAAAGAATTATTTAAACAGATTGCTTGGGAAATGGGTACAACGTTTAATTGGAAAATATTATTTTTACCCGTCCGTGGCCGTGGCAATGTTATTGGCTTAGCATTTGCAGAAGGCCATAGTAAATTTTCCATGAAAGAATTACGCCAGCGAGCCAAAGATTTAGAAGAGCAATATCAAATTGAGTTTTTAGATTTTATTAAAGATTTAAAGCGCAATAATGCCAGTGTGTTAAAAAAGGTAATAACAGCATGAATATTTTAGACGCCAAAAATATATTCTCGTATCGAAAATTTTGGGCGCACCGTTTTGGTGTTGCTCCTGAGTTGCCGATGAGTCGAGATGAAATGGATCAATTGGGCTGGGATAGCTGTGATGTAATTTTAGTGACTGGAGATGCTTATATTGATCATCCCAGTTTTGGTATGGCGTTGATCGGGCGATTATTAGAAGAGCAAGGTTTTCGTGTTGGTATTATTTCTCAGCCGGATTGGCATAGTGCAGAGGATTTTAAGCGCTTAGGGCGACCTAATTTATTTTTTGGAGTCACTGGTGGAAATATGGATTCCATGGTTAACCGCTATACTTCAGATAAAAAAATTCGCTCGAATGATGCTTACACGGCTAATGGTGATGGCGGTAAACGGCCGGATAGGGCGGTCAATGTTTATTCGCACCGCTGTCGTGAGGCTTATAAGGATGTACCGATTATTATTGGTGGGATTGAGGCTAGCTTACGGCGTATTGCGCATTACGACTACTGGAGTGATAAAGTCAAAAAATCAGTATTGCTGGATTCTAAAGCTGATTTACTTGTTTACGGTAATGCTGAGCGCCAAATTACAGAAATTGCTCATCGTCTAGCTGCAGGGGAGCCTATTGCTGATTTAAAAGGCATTCGAGGCACTGTGCACTTTGTTAAGCAGGTGCCAGCTGGCTGGACAGTTAAGGATTCATCTGATATTGATCAGCCCGGTTTGGTGATTAAGCCTAAAAATCCTTACCTGATGGAAGATGAGGCGGTTTGTGCTGAGAAAACTAAAGATGGGCCTGATAGCTCATTAGTTGAGTCCAAACATGCCCGAATTAGTAATGACCAGCGTAACAAAACAGTGATTCGGTTACCTGATTTTGATACCGTTAAAGATGACCCGATTCAGTATGCTCATGCTTCGCGTGTAATGCACGGTGAAACCAACCCAGGCAATGCACGGCCTTTATTGCAAAAGCATATGCAGCGTTATTTATGGGTTAATCCGCCTCCAGTACCACTAACCATGAGTGAGATGGATGGTGTCTTTGGTTTGTCTTATTCACGTTTGCCGCATACTCACTATGGTAAAGCGAATGTGCCTGCATTTGAAATGATTCAGCATTCGGTCAATATTATGCGTGGCTGTTTTGGCGGTTGTTCATTTTGTTCGATTACAGAGCATGAAGGGCGAATTATTCAAAGTCGTTCAGAAGACTCTATTATTAAAGAAATTGAGGCTATTCGCGATACCTCGCCTAATTTTACCGGCAATATTTCTGATTTGGGTGGGCCTACTGCCAATATGTATCGCTTGGCATGTAGAGATGAAAAAATTGAAATGGCTTGTCGTCGGCCTTCGTGTGTATTTCCTGGGATTTGTGAAAACTTAAATACTGACCATACGCCGTTGATTAAATTGTATCGACGGGCGCGTGCTTTACCTGGCATTAAAAAGATTCTGATTGCTTCAGGTCTGCGTTACGATCTTGCTGTTGAATCACCAGAGTATGTTAAAGAATTAGTGACGCATCATGTCGGTGGTTATTTGAAAATTGCCCCAGAGCATACCGAAGAAGGGCCTTTATCTAAGATGATGAAGCCAGGCATGGGGACTTATGATCGCTTTAAGGAGATGTTCGAGAAATATTCCAAAGAAGCAGGGAAGGAGCAATATTTAATTCCTTACTTTATTGCAGCACATCCGGGGACGAAAGATACCGATATGCTTAATCTCGCTTTATGGTTAAAGCGTAACGGCTTTAGAGCTGATCAAGTGCAAGCGTTTCTACCGTCGCCCATGTCTATAGCCACAGCCATGTATCATTCAGGTAAAGATACTTTAAGCAAGGTGAGTCGTAGTGCATCGGATATGTCGATTCCTAAATCGATTAAGCAGCGTCGTTTGCATAAGGCTTTCTTGCGTTATCATGATTCCAAAAACTGGCCCTTATTACGTGAAGCATTAAAGAATATGGGGCGTGCAAATTTAATAGGTAATGGTAAGCAGCACCTCGTTCCGAACTGGCAAGCTAAAGAAGGTGGTAAGGATGATAAGATCATTAATAAGGGTAAAAGTTTTAGAACGCAACGCACAGAAAATAATCAGCGCCGAGCACCTAGTAGAAATCATAAAAAAAGATAAAAAACCTTTGCAATTTATACAGAACGCCTTATAATACTCGCTCTTTAGCTGGTGTAGCTCAATCGGTAGAGCAACTGATTTGTAATCAGTAGGTCGCGGGTTCGATTCCCATCACCAGCTCCATATTTAAAGAAACACTTTTATGGATGAAAGTGGTGTTAAAAGTTTATTAAGCTGGTGTAGCTCAATCGGTAGAGCAACTGATTTGTAATCAGTAGGTCGCGGGTTCGATTCCCATCACCAGCTCCATATTTAAAAACCTGTTACAGGAATGTGACAGGTTTTTTTTTGCCTTTTAGAAAGTGAATTTAGCAGAGACTTTTTGATAGACAACTATGGTGTGTTTTGAATAAAGTATACTGATCTCACTTCATTATTAATGACTTATTATGTTTATTTCTCTCAGAAAATACACAAGCTTTACTATTTATATCGTAATAGCTGTAACCCTTAGTGCTTGCGCTAGGATAGGTACTACACAAAAAAATACTGCCCAAGCTATTGTCAGTTGGGGAGCGGATGAAGGAATTAAGCGTTTGGAAGAGTCACAATATAAAGTCGATTTTTTTAAGTTAGCTAATCACTTTGAAAGCCAAAATAATAAACTCTTTTGCGGGCCAGCATCAGCGACTATTGTGCTTAATGCCTTACGGGTGCGTAATAGTGCTATTAGTTTGCCAGAAGATAATAGTCTATTAAATGACTCGGATCAGAAACTCATTGCTGCTAGTAAAAAATGGAGCCCGCTTTTTCAGCGATATACACAAAATAATATTTTTATAAAAAGTCCTAAGTCAAGAGCTTTAGTTTTAGGTGAAGTATTGAAAGATGCGAAAGGTACTGCGCTTATTGGAAGCAATGGTAAGGCGAAAAAAGACCGAGGTTTTCAGTTACGGCAATTTGGGAAGTTATTCACTGCGCATGGGTTAAGTAGTCAAATAGTCGTTGTTCAGCAAAGCATAAGCGATCAAGAGATTAAAGCAGAGTTAATAGAAAATTTAAGAGCCGCGGATGATTACGTTATTATCAATTATAAGCGCAAAGTTTTAAATCAACCTGGCGGCGGTCACCTTTCGCCTTTAGGTGCATATCATAAGGCGTCGGATTCATTTTTAGTGATGGATGTTACGCCAAATAAAGCCGATTGGGTTTGGGTGAAATCTGAGTTATTGATTAGCGCAATGCGCACTTTTGATACAGTAGAAAATCGTGGGTATTTATTGCTGAGTGAGGGAATTGAATAAGCTTAAGTTTTACAGTTGCTTGATTGTAAATGTTTAGGTATTAATGGTCAGTTAATTGAATTGCCTCTCGCAGGGTTCTCCATCCCCATCACCGTCCATTTTAGTGCCAGGACAGTTTTGAATATAAAACACGGCTTCTGCATAAGATGACATTTCGGAACACCATACTTTACCTTCACAATGAAACCTCTCAATGGGGTGTACTTGGGCTTGAGGTTTAACTTGAATGGGTTGTACTTGAGGCTGAATTTGAGCAATAACGTTTTTATCTATTGAAAATTTGTTGTAAAGAAAAACAGCTATCCCTATAGCAACAATAATGGGCAGAAAATTAGAGCTCAGCTGAGATTTTTTTGAATTTCTATAAACTCTTTTGTTTGCTGAATTGAAGTGTTTGGGAAGCTCTATTTCTTTAGTTTTAGAGTTCGCCGTGAAAGTTTTTTCACGGGTATTTTTATGCTTCAGTGGGGTTAACGTCAAAGTTTGGCTCACACCTTCAATTTTGGCATTAATGGCACGAGTTTTCGCGTTTGAATCAGTGCCTACCTCATAGTGAATAATGTCGCCAATAACAGGCTTACGACTCATGACCTTTAATGCTGAAATATGAATGAAAATATCATTTTGATTATTTTCTTGTTTGATAAAGCCAAAGCCTTTGTCATCAACCCAGCGTATTAATTTCCCTTTTTTCATTTCCATCTTATTTGTCATTATTAAATTGTAATTTCGAAATTAAGCTAATTATATAGTTTCTTGTCATATAAATGACTATATTACCAAGTCAGAAATCAACTTTCACTGCGCAAAGCCTGATAAGGCATTAAATGTATTCCTTCACTGAGTAATGAAAGGCCAATTTCTTCATGTAACCCTAGGGCATTACGCTTGGCGACATGTAGCGGTACATTAATACTAATGGTAGTGTCTAGTTGCTTGTCGACCTGTACTCGTAAGTGAGCTAAGCCGCTGCTTTCCATATACTCAGTAATTTGACCTTGCAGCGGGTTTTCCTTGTTACCGTTAGAGGGGCGGCCACGCCTATGCAATAAAATATTTTCTGATTGAATCATCCAGCAGACGCGCTCATTGATTGCGAATTGCGCTTGGTATGTCGCCTCGATTAGCGTACCACGCCAACGTAAGTATGTTTTTTGGGTAGCTTGATCATGGGCGATGACTTGTGCAGTGAAAAGGTTTTGTTGATCCATTAAGCGTGCGATGGTTGCGCTTTTAGGGTGGGCGGCAACAAAGTCAGGGCTACCGGTTTGTAGGATTTCACCCTTATGCAATAGGGCAATATGATCAGCTAATAAGTTTGATTCATCTAAGTCATGAGTGACCAAGATCATGGGCATGGATAATGATTCTCTGAGTACCAGTAGTTCGCGATAAAGTTTGCGCCGAGTGACTTGATCAACAGCAGAAAAGGGCTCATCGAGTAATAAGACTTTGGGCTGTCTAGCTAAGGCTCGAGCAACTGCAACACGTTGTTGTTGGCCGCCAGATAGATTTTTTGGATAACGTTGTTCTAGGCCCTCTAAGTGTACTTTTTTGAGCAGTTCGAGTGCTTGAGTTTGGCGCTGTTGTTTAGGTAAGTGAGTAATGGCTTGTTGGATATTTTCCAATACTGTCATATGTGGAAACAGAGCGTAATGTTGAAATACCAAGCCAACATGCCGTTGGTGCGGTGCTAAAAAGATATTCTGCATGCTATTTTGCCAGACTTCACCCTGACAAATAATTTGCGCATTCTGTGCTTGATATAAGCCGGCAATAGCACGTAAAACTGTGGTTTTACCGCTGCCAGATGGGCCAACTAAGGCTAATAACTCCCCCGATTTACATTCTAATTGTACTGAGAGAGGAATGGGGGATGCTTGTTGTAGCGTGATCTGTATGGCTGAATCAGTCATGTGTGCGTTCGCTGCGTGCCGATAGCCAATAAGTGAAAGAAATAGTCAGCATTGAGAAGAGTAATAAGCTAAAGGACATAACGGCAGCGGCATGATCATCGAAAGATTGTACGCGGTCATAGATAGCAATGGCGATGGTCTGTGTCTCGGCAGGGATGTTGCCACCGACCATTAAGACAATACCGAATTCGCCAAGGGTATGTGCGAAACATATGACCATGGCAGAAACGATACCTGGCCAAGCCAAAGGCAGTTCAATTTTCCATAGCACCAAGCTGGGCCTCATGCCGCAACAGGCTGCAGCTTCACGAATTTCACGCGGGATGGCTGCAAAAGCACGCTGCATGGGGTGAATGGCAAAAGGCAGATTAAAAATAATAGAGGCTAATACTAGGCCTTGGAAATTAAAAATTAGCGTCGTGCCAAAGGTATTAACCAACCAAAGTCCTAGTCCTTGATTTGGGCTGAAAGCAACTAAGAGATAATAGCCGAGAACGGTAGGTGGGAGTACCAAAGGTAAAGCTAATAAGGTTTGCAATAAGGATTTACCCCAAAACTGTCGATATGCCAGCCAGCGGCCTAATAGAATGCCGATAGGCAGCAAAAATAGCAAGGTTACAGAACTTAATTTTACCGATAAGGCTAATGCTTGCCAGTCCATAGGAATACTCAGGGTAGGGTGTAGCCATGGCGAGATAAAATGCCACGGGCTTTTTCTTGTTGTAGATAATGGAAAAATAATTTGGCTGTATCACCTGCATTATTTAATAGTACAGCGGTTTGTTGTAGTGGTTGATGTAGTGAACTAGGTATTAATAGATAGCGTACGCGATTTTTCAAAGCAGGTGCGAGCGCTAAAGAATAAGAGACTAGGCCGACTTGAGCAGCGCCAGAGCTGGCAAATTGAGTCGCTTGCGCTGCATTTTCACCTAAGATTAAATGGGGCAGAATAGTGTCCCAAAGTTGTTGTTTTTGCAATACTTCACGAGCCGCAATGCCAAAGGGAGCATGTTTAGGATTGGCAATGGCTATGCGTTGTAACTTCCCTGCTTGTAGCGCTTGTTTAAGTCCAGTTAACTGTTCGTCGAGTATTACTTTTGAGTTAATTGGGCTTAATAACGCTAAACGACCCAGCGCAAAAACTTTATCTTGGTCTAGGGTTTTGTGTTGTTGATGAAGTTGTTCAACATACTGCGCATTGGCAGATAAAAATAATTCAAATGGCCCGCCTTGTTGAATCTGACGCGTAATATTACCTGATGAACTATAGCTAATACGTAATGATTTTCCTGTTTCTTGGTGAAAAGCGGTTGCAATGTCTTCTAGTGCGAATTTAATATTGCTAGCAGCAGCAATAACAGGTATTTCAGCTGCGCTTAAAATAGGCGTAAAGAGTATTAACAACAAATAGCTTAGAGCTAATCGATTTTTTAGTAGGGATAATTTCACTTGCAGCTACTTATGGCACAATTTTATAACAAGGCACGTAAGTTTTACCCGGCAACTTCATTCGATGCTGACTGATAAAAGCTGTTAATAGGGCATCAATTGGCGCTATAACTTCTTTATCACCACTGATTTCAAAATGCCCGTGTTGTTCAATAGCGCGTATGCCTTCATCTTTAACATTACCAGCGACGATGCCAGAAAATACGCGGCGCAGATTGGCGGCTAATAGGTGTTTCTCTTGATTTTTATGTAATGCTAACTCTGCCATATTTTCATGGCTGGGCAGAAACGGCTGTTGAAATTCAGTGTCGATTTTTAAGCCCCAATTAAAATAATAAGCATCAGTTTTGCTTTTGCGAAACTCACGTACTTGATGGATACCGAGCTTCATTTCTCTAGCGACTCTAGTGGGGTCATCAATAATGATTTTATAGCGTTGCTGAGCTTCGAAACCTAAAGTATTTCCGATAAATTCATTGATTTGATTGAAGTAGTCTGCCGCAGTGCTAGGGCCAGTAAAAATAAGTGGAAAGGGCATTTCTGCATTTTCAGGGTGCAATAAAACTCCCAATAGATAGAGGATTTCCTCAGCTGTACCTGCACCACCAGGAAAGACAATAATACCGTGCCCAGTGCGCACGAATGCTTCGAGGCGCTTTTCGATATCTGGCAAAATAACTAAATCGTTAACGATAGGGTTTGGAGATTCAGCAGCGATAATCCCTGGTTCGGTGATGCCGATGTAACGTCCATCAGTAATACGTTGCTTTGCATGGCCGATTGTTGCGCCTTTCATTGGGCCTTTCATCGCTCCAGGACCACATCCGGTACAAATATCCATGTTACGTAAGCCGAGTTCATAGCCTACTTTTTTGGTATATACATACTCGTCGCGGGAGATCGAGTGCCCGCCCCAACAGACAACGAGCTTCGGGTCAGTGCGTTGTTGAATAATATTGGCATTGCGTAAAATATGAAATACCGCATTGGTGATGCCTTCCGAACTTTGCAGATCAAATTTTGGGTTATCATTAATCTCATCGCTGACGTAGACAATATCGCGCAATACAGCAAACAAGTGTTCTCGAATACCTTTTATCATTTCACCATCGACAAAAGCAATGGCTGGAGCTGCGGTTAGTTCTAGCTTAATGCCACGTTCTTCTTGAATAACCTTGATAGCGAAGTCGTTGTAACGCTCCAGTAGTTCTTTGCCGTCATCCGAATCACTGCCGCAGTTTAAAACGGCAAGAGCACAATTATGTAATAGCCCGTATAACCCCCCTTGGCTGGTATCTAATAATTTATTGACTTCAGAACGAGATAAAACGGCTAAATGACCTTCGGGGGAAATTCGGGTATCTATAGTATGTTCTTTCATTTGCTTGTAGGGGCGATTAATGCTGTCTATTGGCAATAGTTTACACGTATTTATCAAGTCAGTGTTTTGATAAATAACTATAGGGAAGTTTTAAAATATTAAAAAACGCTTATAATGATCAAGAAGTTAATAAATGAAGGAGCTAACAAATGAAAAAAATTATTTTAATACCCTTATTAAGCTCAGTTTTATCTTTAATGGCAAGCCCTGCATTTTCGGCAGGCGGGCATGGTGGCGGCGGTGGTAATGGCGGAAAAGGAGGGAGTGCTAGCGCATGTAAAACGACAGTAATTTCTCAGACGAAGCCAAAGCATTTAGCAACGGTTGCGCCTCAATCAGAATTTTCCTTTTGGGTAAAAGGTATTAAGAACCCAGATGCAGTTGAAGTGACAGTGAAAAAAATTCCTGTGGAGCTAGCGGTGGAAGATAAAGAGCATTTTTTCTTGTTTACCGGAAAATTGCCGGAATCATTAAAAGGCACAGCAGCTCGTATTCACGTTGAAGTTAATTATAAGAAATGTCCAGCCGAAAAAGGTTGGTTAGTGAAAATTTCTGAATAAGGTTTGAGCTATTAAGCTCAGCTAACATACTGTATGTTTAAGCCTTGTTATATTAATTTATAACAAGGCTTTTTTATTGCCCGGCGTGTCGTAATTTGGTATTGGAGAAGGCTTAGATTTGACAAGTCCAGCCTACGATTGAAAGCCGTAGATTATGAAAACTCTTGTTATTCCCTGAATTGTTATCGGGAATACAAATATCTTCAATAGATTTCTGCTAAAAACATGCAGGATGACGAGTGAATCAGGGGTTAAAGTCCTGCAATTAAGTGCTTCTTTAAGAGTGAGTGCTTAATTGTAAGGCCTAACCCTATTTCGCATTACTAGGAGACATTTTTGAAGCAACCCTTTTATGATCTAAATTATTCTGATTTAGAAAAGGTTCTACATAAGAATAATTTAAACAGCTCAGCAGCGGCAATTCTTTTTAATTGGCATTATAAGAAAAAAGAAAAGACTCAGTGCCATGAGAATATTGCAAAAAGTTCATTGGTCTTTTTGCAAAATAATTTCGACTTTTCTCTACCTGAAATTGATACGGTTCATGAATCAAAAGATCGAACAGTAAAATTTCTTTTTAAGCTTAAAGATGGTCACAAAATTGAAACCGTGCTTATTCCGTTTCATAATAAATATTCTATTTGCCTTTCATCACAGGTTGGCTGTGCAATGAATTGTTCTTTTTGTTTTACTGGAAAACAAGGATTTAAAAGAAATTTGGCTACAAGTGAAATTGTTGGTCAGTTTCTACAGGCTTGGCGTTGGTTAGCGAAAAATAGGCCTGGGGAAGAGAGGGTTTTAAATATTGTTTTTATGGGGCAAGGCGAACCTTTACATAATTTTGATGCTGTCAAAAAAGCGTGCGAAATATTTTTGTCGCAACACGGAGCTTCAATTGGTGTTCAAAAAATCACTATTTCAACGGCTGGTTATATTCCTGGACTTAAAAGGTGGAGCAAGGAAATTCCCGGAGTGAACCTTGCGTTATCTCTTCATTCGCCCTTTGAAGCAAAGAGAAATGAGCTTATTCCCATTAATGTTAAGTATCCGCTAGATGAAGTGTTGGCGTATATTGATAAGATACCTTTAAACAAAAAGCAATTTGTTACTTATGAATATATTCTGATAAAAGATTTTAATGATTCTACAGATGATGCTAAAGAATTGGGAGCGATACTGGCTGGTAAAAGTGCTTATATAAACTTAATTCCTTTTAACTCATTCCCTAGCTCGCATTACAAAAGCCCGGATTTGGATAAAATTGAAAAGTTTAAAGAGGTTTTAGATACTTTTAAAATTCCGACTTTAATAAGGGGTGTTAAAGGCGATGATGTATTAGCCGCATGTGGACAACTCAACTCTAAAGATTAAATAGCTACCAAGTGCCAGTGCATGGGGCCAAACTAAGTCAACAATATGTTTTCATGGAAAAATACATAAAACTACCTGATGAACTGGTGATTTTCATGTAGCTTCTTTTAGAGGTAGTTTATCGATTGACTGGTTAGGTTAGTTAGGAACAAGATTCCAATAAAACCCGGAACTTTGTGTAGCCCGTATGAAACTTGTGGAATACGGGAAGTTGAATGCACTATGCTCCCTGTATTCCGTAAACTCCATACAGGCTACATTAGAGCGTAAACTTTCGGGTCTTATTAAGGTCGCATTCCTTAGGGGGCGTTAATTTCAATTTAAGTTGGGTGCTCGCCCCTCGGTTGTTAAGCGGGTGGCGACTGTATCGTTTTGTTTAGTAGGTCAGATGCTAGTACATAGCGATTTTTACCTAATCTCTTTGCTTCATACATAGCAGTGTCAGCATATTTTATTAATAAATCAGCCTCGTGATGGTCTTTAGGGTATAGGCTAATACCAATGCTGGCACTGATATGGACGATTTTATCCTGTATTAAAAAGTCATCACTCAGTTTTTGTAAAATAGAATTAGCAATTTTTTCGGCTGCCTTTATATGTGTAATAGAAGAAAGTATTAGCGTAAATTCATCGCCGCCCATTCTAGCAACGGTATCCTCTTCACGGCAGGATTTGGTAAGGCGATGACTGACGAGCTTGAGTAGTTGATCGCCAGCATCATGACCCAAGTTGTCATTGACTGCTTTGAAACCATCTAAGTCTATAAATAATACGGCCAAAGTTTTTAGGTGACGTTTGTTGTGTAAGATTTCTTGTGTTAATCGTTCCTGAAAGAGTAAGCGATTAGCTAACCCAGTAAGTGAGTCATGAAAGGCTATTTTCCTCAAGTTTTCTTCTTTTTCTATTTGTTTAGTTGCATCGTAAATAGTGCAAATAACACAAGCAATTCCTTTGAATTCGTTTTTTTGGCACTCTATATTTACTGGAAAGGATGTGCCATTTCTAGTTTGACCTATAGTTGACGATTTATGAAAAGTAAGTATGTCGTTGACTAATAAGTTACTAGGTATGCCATTTGGGTATTTAAAAAGTCGGTTAGCCGCTTGATTACTAAAGATGATTTTCTGCGATTTATTATAAATAATGATACTTGTTTCTATGGAGTTGAATATGGCATTCAGCGCTTGATTATTTTTAGAGGCTAAATGTCTGCCTTTAACTAAGCTCTGGGTAATATAAATAAAATTAAGTAAGGCCAAGATGAGTAAAGCGGATTGAATCAAGCGTAATAATCGAATTTGTTCGTTTGCTTCTTGTTCAAGTGTTAAGGTCAACTGGTTCATTATCTTTAATAAATCAACGTTGTGCAGGCGCGTGCTTTCGACTGCTTTTTCAAGTAGCTGGAGTGTTGATTGTGGGCGGGCTAAGGCGAGTGAAATAGGTGCGTGAAAAACAGCCCAAAGTTGGCGGCCTTGAGTGAGGTATTGACGTGCCTGAGTAGATTTAATTGCGGGGATATAAACTGGTTTGTGGTCGCCATCTAAGGTATTTCCGCCTTCCCAGAATGCATTAAGAGTATTGTCAAATAGCTGCAGTGCAGTTTCTAGTTCGGCTTTAGCCTCTTGTTGTTCCGTGTCAGCTGGACTCTGCTTTAGTAGTAATAACGATTTACTAATGCGTTGCGATAGCATACGTTGACGCCCAGCTAAGTTGATGGCGAGTGTGCTCTTGCTAAGGCTATCAGATATCCAGTAGTTTAATGAGAGCGCAGAAATATCAAAAACTATAAAAAGAATAATGGGAAAGAAAATAACGTACTTTTGGTTGCCCATAAACTGACCTAAATAAAAGTGAAGTGATACTGGATATTTTAGTTAGCTAAACTCGGTGCTTTAGGCATTATCATCAAATAAAGCAGGTTTATCAAGGTTTGATGGTGCTTGGGATTTGCTTGATGTTTGTTGAGCCGCATTCATATTGCCAGGTGTTAAACCCTCTGCTTCAAAGCGAGTAGTTAAATAGCCTAAATTATCTTGTATTAGTTTGGTGGTTTTAGCGTCTTCGCTCCAAAAATTGGTATGTACTGCGTTATCAAAATAAGAGATTTTACAGTGCAGTGTATCTAAGTGGGGCGGAGATAGGGTGATCGTTGCTGACCAGTTTTTTTGCTCGGTTTGTTGAGATTTTTTATGGTTTTTTTCGATCTCAATTTTGATTGAGGTAGTTTGTTTTTTTTCAGTAAACGGTAAGTCCATTATCCAGACTTGTTTATTTTGATCTTCTTGAGGTAATGATTTGAGTTGATTGAGCATCAGCCGTGCTAAGGCGCCTTCTGATTTGTTTTGTAGGTCTTTCAGTAGGTTCTTAAGCTGGTCATCACTGGCTAAGTTGTTTTTGTCTACTTGAGATTCGTGCTGTAGTGCTTGGATAAATTTTAATAGCACCGCTTTAAAGTCTGAATTGAGTGTCAGTTCTGTTTTTTGTTTTGTGTGAGCTAACTTGGCTTCCAGATAAAGACCGCTATTATCCAGTGACTTTTTGAGTTGCGTGCTTTCTGTTAGCTGCTGTTGTTTGGGTAAATCGCGTAGTATTTCTTGAGCAAGGCGTTTAAGTGTTTCTGAGACTTTTTCATTGCTGGCAATTTGTGGGAAGGCGCGAATTAATTGATTGAGTAATTCGGGGGCAGCAACTTCTTTAGGCAGGTGATCTTTGATTGCGGTGGTAATGGTTTGTTCTGGACTTTGCTGTGGGAGGATTTGAAGCTGTACTTGTGGCCCAGTTTTTATGACTTGTAGAGTAAGGGCTTGTTGGAGGCTGAGCGCTGGCAGAGGTGTTGATTTTGATATTGGAAAATCAATGTTAATGAGTGTTTTAGGGATGACGGGAGTGGTGTTTTTAGTTGTTTCAGTAACGCTGCTTGGAGCCACGGTATTTTGTGTTGCTGTTGATAAAACAGGAGCTGATTTTGGAGTGATAAAGCTTTGTGTTTTGAGGGTTTCGATCGTGTTTTGCATGACCGTAGCTTTAGCCGGCGGCTCTGACTGTAATACTACTGATTTAGGTTCCAAAAAGCGCTGTGTTTTTGTGCTTTTGTCTGTGTCGCTTGATAAGCTAGAAGAAGGAATAAGTAGACGCAGCTTAAGGCTTTTAGCATCACTATCAATAACCGTTGCGCTAAGTAATTGTTGAGGTTTTAATGTGGATAAAAGTGCGCTATGTGTGGTGTTCTTAGGCGATTGTAGTATGTGTACTGCAATACGGGGATCGGTAGGGAGTATGTTGGTTTTAGCGGCTTCTGTTTGTGAGGCGTTTAAGTTAGTTTGTAACACGAGTGTTGGCGCATTGCGTTTAATATCGGCAGGGACTGAAGTATTATTTGTTTTGCTCGATTGTAAGAGCTGCTCAGGAACTAAAACTTTGACCTCGGGTTGAGGTTGTAATTTTATGATTACTAATTTTACAGCTTGCCCTGATTGTAATGGTAACGCTTGTTGTTTGCTTTCGGGCGGTTCATTTTTGAGGAAGGCGGCAATTTTCTTATTTTCGATGCTCAGTTGAATGTTTTTTTTGTCTTGGCTAACCTGTACGATGCTGGCATCAATTTGTTGACCTATTTTTAAATTTTCCGTGCCGCTCTTCGTTGGGGTAAGCGTGTTGAGTAAGTGTTGAGCTTGGGGAGGGATAGGCAGGTTAATCATGATTAAAGCAACAGTTTTTGAATGTCGTTGATTTCATCTTTGGCTTGATCCAATATATTAATACTAAGATCGACATCTAAATTTCCTGAAACGAGTTTTTTATAGGCAGGAAGTTCATCCAATTTAGGCATTTTTTTCGGATCAACTTTACCGATATAGCTATGTAATTGAGAAATCATCACGATATCTGCATAATCAGCTTTTTCATTGTCGTTTCTATACCAATTCTCCGAATTAATAATTACGTCTTGAAAGTCTTCGTGGAAATCCCATTTACGTAAAATTTGTACGCCAATTTCCACGCGTAATTTACGTACGGTTTCAGTTAAATCTTTTGGGCTAGCTAAAATATCTGGCTGTTTGTCGGCATAAGCGAGAATAGGCACAATGCCGATATCATGAATTAAGCCGGCTAACATAGCTTTATCTGGGTCAAAACCAGGGGTTTTATGTGCTAATACAGCGGAAATCGAGGCAACATAGCTGCTATGTTGCCAAAGTTCGTGCATCTTTTTGCGAATCACTGTTGAGCTTGCATTAAAAACACCCTTTAAGGCAAAGGTTGTAATGATTTGTTGCGAGCTTTGTAGACCTAAACGAGTCAGTGCTTCAGGGCAACTTTCGATTTTACGTCGGCCACGGTACAGCGGACTATTAGATATTTTTATTAGCCGTGCAGTAATGGAAGGATCAATTTGGACTACGCGGGCAATTTTATTATTATTGGCTGAGCTGTCATTAATGGCTTTTTTGATTTTAAACGAGACATCAGGGATCGTAGGTAAATCGAGTGAATCTGACTGCATAAATTTATAGCAGTCAGCATAAAGTCGATTTTTTGCTAAGCTTGAGCGTGTTTCTTCTGGGGAGATAGCTGAGTTTTTTTGGTCCATAACGACTATTTTACTGAATGTTATCCAGATACACGCATAATTAGTTTAAAATTACTGTCTTTACGCGTTATTCTTACATTATTCATATTTTATGCAACAAACATCTGCAGAAACAATTCAAACGCTTATGACCGTAAGGGATTATATTCGTTGGGCGGCTAGTCGTTTTGCTGAAGCAAAGCTTTTTCATGGTCATGGTACTGCAACCGCTTTGGATGATGCTGCTGCCTTAGTTTTACATAGTTTGCATCTTCCTTATAATTTATCTGAAAGTTATTTTAGTGCGCGTCTCACTGAAGTTGAGCGACATAAAATTGCTGATTTAGTAGAGCGACGTATTAGCACACGTATTCCTTCTGCTTATTTAATGCATGAAGCGGTTTTTGCAGGCCTGCCATTTTATGTGGATGAACGTGTGTTAGTGCCGCGCTCTCCAATCGCTGAACTTATTCACGAGCAATTTACGCCCTGGGTTGACCCTGACAATATTGAACGTGTTTTGGATCTATGTACTGGCAGTGCCTGTATCGCTATTGCCTGTGCTTATGCCTTTCCTGATGCTTTGGTGGATGCGGTTGATTTATCGGAAGATGCTCTGGAGGTTGCTAAAATTAATCTCGCTAAGCATGAGCTGGAAGAGCAATTAACGTTATATCATTCTGATTTGTTTGGTGCTTTACCTGCACAGAAATATGATTTAATTGTTTCTAATCCACCGTATGTAGCCATTGCTGAATGGGAGCAATTGCCCGCTGAATTTCATGCTGAGCCAGAAATGGGATTTACCGGTGGCGAGTCGGGGTTGGATTTAGTGATTAAGATTTTAGTTGATGCCGCTGATTACCTGTCTGAACAAGGTATTTTGGTTATTGAAGTAGGTAGTAGCGCGGAAACTTTGCAGGAAAAATTTCCGGATATACCGTTTTATTGGTTGAATTTTGAAAACGGTGGCGATGGGGTATTTTTACTGACTGCAGAGCAAGTTTTTGCATTTAATGAACAATTTAAAGAAGCATTGGGGTAAGTATGTCGGGTAATAGTATAGGAAAGTTATTTACAGTGACCACTTTTGGAGAAAGTCACGGTATTGCATTGGGTGCAACAATTGATGGTTGTCCGCCGGGTTTGGAATTATCTGAAGCAGATTTACAAGGTGATTTAGATCGCCGTCGCCCTGGTACATCAAGACATACCACGCAGCGCCGTGAAGCAGATCAGGTAGAGATTTTATCTGGTGTATTTGAAGGTAAAACCACAGGCACGCCGATTGGCTTGTTAATAAAAAATACCGATCAGCGCTCTAAAGATTATGCCAATATTGCTGAGACTTATCGTCCAGGCCATGCTGATTATGTTTATGATCATAAATATGGTTTTAGAGATTATCGTGGTGGGGGACGTTCTTCCGCTAGAGAAACGGCGATGCGCGTTGCTGCGGGCGGGATTGCTAAAAAATATTTAAAGCAACAGTATGGTATTGAAATTCGCGGTTATCTATCGCAATTAGGACCGATTAAAGTCGAAATGGTTGATTGGGCCGCGATGGATAATAGTGAGTTCTTTTGCCCTGATGCCAGTAAAGAAGCTGAATTAGTGACGTATATGGATGCTTTGCGTAAAGAAGGCGATTCAATTGGCGCGAAAGTCAATGTCATGGCGACTAATGTACCGCCAGGATTAGGTGAACCTATTTTTGATCGCTTAGATGCTGATTTAGCACATGCCTTAATGAGTATTAATGCAGTCAAAGGTGTAGAGATTGGCGATGGCTTTGATTGTGTTAATAGTAAAGGCACAGACTTTAGAGATGAAATGACGCCAGAAGGTTTTTTGAGTAATCATGCTGGTGGTGTTTTGGGTGGGATTTCTAGTGGCCAAGACATTGTCGCTAGCATTGCCTTGAAACCAACTTCTAGCTTGCATTTGCCGGGACGCAGCATTAATCGTAAGGGTGAAGCAATTGAAGTTGTGACGAAAGGGCGGCATGATCCTTGCGTCGGCATACGCGCGACACCTATTGCTGAAGCAATGATGGCGATTGTATTGATGGATCATATGCTACGCCATAGAGCGCAGAATTATGATGTGCAATCTACGCTGCCTGTATTGCGTTAATTAGATGGTGCAAACTAAAATTCCTTATTGGCGCTTATCCGGATTTTATTTTTTTTATTTTGCAACCTTAGGCGGCTTTTTACCTTATTGGAGTTTGTACCTTAAAGACAGTGGCTTTAATGCGGCTGAGATTGGCGAATTAACTGCTTTACTGGTAGGCACAAAAATTATTGCTCCCAACCTTTGGGGTTGGATTGCAGATCACACAGGCAAAAGTTTACGCGTGATTCGCATTGCCTCTTTTTTTGCGATGGTTTTGTTTGCTGGTTTTTTATATCAGCGATCGTATCAATGGTTTGCTTTGGTAACCATAGGCTTTAGTTTTTTTTGGAATGCAGCATTGCCGCAATTTGAAGCGGCAACCTTGCACCATTTGAAAATGGAACCGCATCGATACAGTAATATACGTTTATGGGGTTCAATAGGCTTTATTGTGACGGTCTTGGGGGTAGGGTATCTGCTGGATATATACCCTATCGATTTGTTGCCTTTGTTTATAGTTGTCTTATTGGCTTTGATTTGGTTAATTTCTTTAGTCACACCGGAAGTCACGGTTGCTAAAGCCAGTCATGCCTTGATCGGTATAGGGCAAATTATTAAGCAGCCTGAAGTTATTGCTTTCTTGTTTGTCTATATGTTGTTACAGGCATCACATGGTCCGTATTATGTGTTTTTTTCTATCTATTTAAAGCAATATGAGTATTCGGCCACGACGATAGGTTTACTTTGGTCGCTTGGTGCCTGTGCAGAGATTGTCGTTTTTGTCTTTATGCGCCAGTTACTCAAATCTAATTCACTACGTCATATATTGTTAGTCAGTTGTTTGCTGGCGGTATTAAGGTGGTTATTAATTGCTTGGTATGCTGGTAATATGTGGATATTGTTGGGCGCTCAACTATTGCATGCCGCGACCTTTGGTTCGGCACATGTGGCGGCAATGCATTTAGTGCAAAATTATTTTGGGCAACATCATCAAGGTAAAGGTCAAGCGCTTTATAGTAGTCTTAGCTTTGGTTTAGGTGGCATGGTTGGAGGCTTGTATAGTGGTTACGGTTGGGATATCTACGGGGCGCAATGGGTGTTTAGTTTTGCTGCGATTTTAAGTTTTTTGGCTTATATTATTGCGGCAATTTGGGTGGGCAAAGGTAAAGCTGTTGTTCATCAGGAAGTTTAAGTTAAAGGTATAAAATTATCAGGTGTTATTAGGGCAACTTTTCATTATCAAGAGGTATAGGTTATTTTTCTGCTTGTCATTCCTGCATGTTGTTAGCAGGAATCCACGTTTAGCGTAGATTCCCGACAAAGCTTGTGCCCGCGCTTGACTGGGTAGACTTCGGGAATGACGATATTTTTATAGGTATTTGCCTGTAACTAATGAGAAATTACGTCTTAGGCGATAATTTGTTTGAACGGGCCTATATGTAGGACCAATGCTATTGACTTAAGAATAAGCTCCTTCTCCAGAGGGAGAAGGTTGGGATGAGGGGGTTATAATTGCATGCTTTTATTCTCCTCACCTAACCCTCGCCAGCAAGAGAGGGCTTAAGTCAACAGCATTGATATGTAGGGCGAGCTAAAGCCACGGCCTACCACCTATATTTGTTTATGTATTAATGGGTTATTTAAAAAAAGGAAAAATCGGTGTTTGAGTTAATTCAAAGTGGGGGGTTATTAATGATCCCTATTTTATTTTGTTCTGTTTTAGCCATGGGCATTATTGGTGAACGTTTTTTAAACTTACAAAAAAAGAAAATTTTACCGCCCGAGTTGGTGGATCAAGTCTGGGAATTAGCTAAGGCTAGAAAACTAGATGCTAAGATGATAAAGCGTTTAAAGGAGAGCTCCCCCTTAGGAATGATTCTTGCCAGTGGACTAATGAGTCGTAGTTTAGGTCGGGATGTTATGAAAGAGGCGGTCGTTGACTCTGGAAGGCACGTCGCGCATAAATTGGAACGGTTTTTAAATACCTTAGGTACGATTGCCACAATTACACCTTTACTCGGTTTACTGGGTACTGTTTTAGGCATGATTAAGGTTTTTGCTGCTATTGTGAGTCATGGTGTTGGTGATCCAACGGTTTTAGCTGGTGGAATTTCTGAGGCTTTAATTACTACAGCAGCGGGTTTAGCTGTCGCCATACCTTGTGTGATTTTTCATCGTTATTTCGATGGCTTAGTCGACGTATATGTTTTAAATATGGAAGAGGAATCTTTGAAATTAATTGAAGTGATTCATGGCACGCATGAAGGCGTAGAATGAATTTCCGTAATAAAAAAAATAAACCCTTAGAGGTTTCTTTAACACCAATGATTGATGTGGTGTTTTTGTTATTGATCTTTTTTATGGTGACGACCACTTTCAGCAAAGAGACCTCAATCAAAATTCAATTACCGCAAGCCGAAGGGCAAGAAGTAGAGCAGCATAAACAAGTGTTGTTGCTGGTTATTGATAAGTCGGGACAGTTTTTTATTAATGATCGTGCTTTAGCTGATAAAAGTTTAGCTACTTTAACCAAAGAGTTAACCGCTGTTGGTGGTAATAAAAAAATACCTTTAGTCATTCATGCCGATGCTAGTGCTCCGGTGCAGGCAGCTATTTCAGTGTTAGATGTTGCTAAAAATGTAGGCTTTAAAAATATTAGTTTCACTACTCAAAAAGACTAGAATATATGAAAAAAATAGTAGCTAAATGCTTGGATGAGATTTGGTACAAAGATCATTTTGTTGGAACCTGGCTTTCGGGATTGTCATTTCTTTATATTGATATAGTCAAATTTAGACGAAAAATGTATCAAAAAGGACATAAAAAGGTGACTAAACTAGCTGTCCCGGTCATTATTGTTGGTAATATTACGGTAGGCGGTACAGGTAAAACACCCTTAGTGATTTACTTGGTAGAAAAATTAAAAGCAGAGGGTTTTAAGCCGGGCGTTATTAGTCGCGGATACGGTGGGCAAGCCGAGACGTGGCCGCAAGTAGTTACTGCGGATAGTAAGCCAAGTTTGATTGGTGACGAGCCATTATTAATTGCGCAGCAGGCGAACTGTCCAGTAGCAGTAGGTCCGATAAGAGCAGACTCAGCTAAGTTATTATTAGATAACAATGATTGTGATGTCATTATTTCCGATGATGGCTTGCAACATTATGCTTTACACCGAGATATAGAGATTTGTGTCGTTGATGGCGTGCGCCGTTTTGGTAATAATTTTTATTTACCATCAGGTCCATTACGTGAACCACAAGAGCGCTTGAAGGAAGTAGATTTTGTTGTTTGTAATGGTGGCGAGCCTGAGGAAGGTGAGATTTTAATGCTCTTAGAAGGAGGTTTTGCCATTAATATGCAGACTAAGGAACGTAAATCATTAGCTGAATTTAAAGGTCAAACAGGCTGTCATGCTTTTGCGGGAATTGGTAATCCTCAGCGCTTTTTTGATTTATTAGCGAAAGCGGGTATGGAGTGCGCCACACATAGTTTTCCTGATCATTATGCTTATGTAGCAAAAGATATACAGTTTAAGGATGCACAAGCAATATTGATGACTGAAAAAGATGCGGTTAAGTGCGCAGATATTGCAACGGATCAACACTGGTATGTGCCGGTACAAGCGAAACTGGAATCTGGGTTTACTAATAACCTGATGACTTTATTACGCAAGGCGTAGGGCGGACTTCAGTCCGCCTTTAGGAGTGCACATTAAATAAACCCGAAACTTTAGGTTATGAAGCACTGCCAGTCCTCGAGGGACTGGCAGTGCTTTCAGATGTTATTGAATTTAACGTAACTGCTGAGGTATAGGCGGGTTAAAGCTCCGCAGCTTGCGAACCCCAACAATCAATGGCTTACTTAGCCTCATTTGTTGGGGTTCATGCTTCACCCCAAGCTACGGCTTGAAGTAGTCGAAGCGTGTTATGCTCGTTACTTAATTACAAGACCGGCAAGCAATATCATCTATCAGGATATCTTGGTAATCATTTATATTGTCAAGAATAGCTACGCCGCGGAATAGTTCATTATTAGAAATATTACGCAGCAATAAATCAGCTTTACTAACACACAGATTAAGGTGTGCAAGCGTCTTTTCTGTTAGCGATTCTTTGATGTTTTCTTGTTTTACTGCATAAACGGCATTATCCTTTAGAATGACCGTGTCACCTGAGTGAATGCTTTCTAAGAAAGAGTGCTGAAGAGGGAAGTTATCGATGATATGTAACATAGGATTGCCTAGGTCGTTTTTTATAAGAAATCTACATTAAGTAGTCTTTGTAAGTATATAAAATATAAAGAATTTTAGTTATAATAATACACTTTGAAAGTGATGCCAAATAGTTTTTGAAAAATCTCATGTAATAGCTGAGGTTTTATAAGTTAATTTATTGAATTTATTGATATAAAGAGATTTTAAGTGAATAGAGAAATAATTTTTGATAGGCTGCAACAGTATTGGTTATTGGCACGATTTGATAAGCCGATAGGAATTTTAATTTTATTGTGGCCGGCTTTGTGGGCACTTTGGCTAGCTAGTTCAGGTTCGCCAGATTTATTGGTGTTGACCGTGATTTGTTGTGGCGTAGTATTAATGCGTGCGGCAGGCTGCGTTATTAATGATTATGCGGACAGAAACCTTGATCCGCATGTAGAGCGCACCAAGTTAAGGCCTATGGCTGCCGGTAAAGTGCAGCCTAAAGAGGCACTGATTGTATTTACTGTTTTATCTCTAACGGCTTTTGCCATGGTTTTGTTGCTTAATACTTACACAATTTTACTGTCTTTTGGTGGCGTTTTCTTGGCAGCAAGTTATCCCTTTATGAAGCGCTATACACAATTACCTCAAGCTTATTTAGGGATTGCTTTTGGCTGGGCAGTACCTATGTCTTTTGCAGCGCAAAGCAATGAAATTCCGCTAGTCGCTTGGCTAATGTATTTAGCGACAGCGCTTTGGGCTTTGGTCTACGATACGATGTATGCGATGGTGGATAAAGAGGATGATTTGAAAATCGGCATAAAATCAACGGCTATTTTATTCGGTGATAAAGACCGGGAAATTATGGCGGTTTTGCAAGTGATCATTATGTTGTTAATGATCCAGGTAGGGCGGTTACAAGATTTATCGTGGATTTATTATGTGACTTTAGCGTGCGCTAGCTTATTCTTTGTTTATCAGCAAAAGCTAATTTTTTATCGAGATAAAAAAGATTGTTTTAAAGCTTTTTTAAATAGTAACTGGTTTGGACTGACTATTTTTGTCGGTCTAGTATTGGAGTTTGCTCTAAAGCTTTAGTTGTTCACAGCAATTTTAAAATAGCGATAACGTTGTTAATGAGCATGCGGTATTTCACAGCCGTCAGTATAAATAAGTAAAGCATCAGCATCAGGTATCACATCAAGTGTTAGTGATGTTTTTGCTTCAAATGCTTGAATCTCCTTAGCGACTAGATCGGTAAATAACATAGCGAATGATCTCGCTTGCTGTGCTTGGCTATGATTTTTATTTGGGCTATTTTCCGCCATTTTAAAGTCAAAACGATTCACGGCTTGTTGTAATGCATGCATGGAAAAATCTTGAATACTTAATTCAAAATCCGCGAAAACTTCAGGGCCTTGCACTTGTTTAATACGTTCAATATCATCTAAATTTGCGTAAAGTTTAAATAAGCCGAATGCGCCTTGCTGACTATTTTTACAAGCCCCACCTTCCATAACCCTAACGAGTTGTAGGATTTTTTCCATTTTCAATTTCGATAAACCAGAGGTTCCTAGCAGCTCCTGTTGTATAAGTGGGTCAATTGCTAGCTTAGGAGTTACTGGTTTAATATCACTAGTGGCTGGTTGGGTTGTTACTGTTGAGCAGGCGGTGAGTAAAGGCAATAAAATGCCTAACATGAGTAGTGATTTATTCATAAGCTGTTGTTAACTGTTGTTAACTGTTGTAACTTTTAAGTAATATTGACTATATTAAATGCTCGATGGCTTTACAAGTTGTTATTTGACTAAACTAAACTGCGATATACTAAGACGCGGGTATATTACGCTTCCTGTATTCTGCAAGCTTCATACAGGCTACATTTGAAGGTATTATTAAATCTGAATTCCTTAGTGTGCCCAAGCAAGTTCAGCTTAACTGTGAATTTACCAAACAACCCCGATAGCTAAAACAACAACGATTAAAACAAGGCTAGCTACATCATCTGCGGCTTGCTTAATCTCTTGATATTGCTCACCCATCAACATCTGAATACGATTAGTGACTTGATCCTGCATGTGAATTTTTTGTTGCATGGTCATTCTCCTAGTGTTTAACGTAACTGCGCATTTGTCCAACTAATACGCCTTGTATTTCAACCTGTTCAGGTTTGAAGTGCATAGCGGACATATTCGAATTAGCAGGGATTAATAAGGTTTCGTGCGGGTACTGCTCAATAAATTTTAAGGTGGCTTCGGCTTTATCGATGAGAGCAACAACAATTTCACCATTACGTGCAGTGCTACGCTGTTCAATGACTACCCAGTCGCCATCAAAGATGCCTTCTTCAATCATGGAATCCCCTTTGACCTGCAAAATATAACAGCTGTTTTCTGTTTTAATTTGCTCAGGTATCGCCATATAGCTGATGCTTTGTATGGCTTCTATAGGCTTTCCAGCGGCAATATAACCAACAAAGGGAATACTTCCTGATTCTTCTGTTGCTAAGTAGTTTTTAGCTTTCTCAGTTAAGCGCACGCCTTTTTGCTTACGATCAGAGGCTTCAACTAACCCCGCTTCGATTAAGGCTTGAATATGTTTATGCAGAGATCCTCGCGAACTTAGGCCTAACGCCTGACATACTTCGTCGAGGGTGGGTGGATATGAAAATTTTTGTTGATTGCTCAATAAGAATTCGAAAATTTCTTTTTGTTTGCGGGTTAAATCAATCAATATGGTTCTCCTTTTGTTTTGTTAATCATATCAAGAGAACAAAAAAAGAACAATGTTTTTGTTTTACTGTTTTTATTGACGAAAAGAGGATATGAAAAATTTGGGCTGCACAGTGTGGCGTTATAACTTTTAGTGGTTACAGGTAAAGTACCAAGCTAAGGCAACTTGCAATAAATAAATGTAACTTCTCATTATTCACAGGAAAATATATGTAAAAATATCGTTATTCCCGAAGTCTTTTATCGGGAATCTACGTTGAGCATAGATTCCTGCTAGCAGCACGCAGGAATGACGCACTGAAAAAACTGTCTGTATCCTTTAATAGTGAGAAGTTACAAATAAACTAGGAGAAATGCAGGCTAAAGGCCTGCGCCCCTTTGGTAACGTAAAAGTTATTTCGTGCCTGTTCCTAAGGTGCGACACTTATGCCAAAGCGCCCTGATAAACAGCTTTGATATCATTAACCACTTTTGTTTTTGCAATATCATCAAAAGTGGTTAACTTCATCGCCTCTTTAAATTTCCGGCGACTTACACCTGTAATTTCAGTTTCTAAAACAACAGGTTTACACACAGGTCTTGCCTTTTGCCATTGATTTATAATAGAGCAACGAAATGGCTTATTCTCTAGAATTCAAAGGATGGAATCCCCATCAACCCACCGCTAATTTAGCTGTTTCGTGCCATAAGTATGCAGGCATGGGATGTTTTAGCTGCCATGTAATATTCATCGGTTGACTGCCTTCGTATTTAACAAACTCTACCGGCCCAAAATTCACAAAGCCCATCGTTCTACCATGTTCATCTTTAGCCTGCTCTCGCACAAATAAAAGGATGGTTTTGTTGTTTTCTTTTTGCTGAATATAGCCCAGTCCGCGTCCTGAATGTGGCCTAGCGCTATTTTGAGTTTGCCAATGAAATAACGTGGGGCTAATGGCGTAATCATGGTACATGGTGGTGGCTGAAAATTGCTTTTCACATTTATTTAACGTTACAAATAGCAACTCTGTATTAACGTCTGCTATTGTCAATACGCCTTCTCGGCTAGCTGACTTTCTAGTAAACGTACTCTCGCCAAAAGCGACTAGGATATGCTCTTTGGCGTATCGAACATGCATTTTAAGTGGCGTGTTATCTATCGCTGAATTATTAACCGCCGGCATATCAAACTCGTTCACATCTAAGCGTTCAATAAGAATTGAAATAGCCTCACTTAGCTCACTTTGTAATGCGATATTTTTAAGGGCTATTAAGCTTTTTGTTAAATCACTAAACCCTGCCTGAGCGCCTGTTTTGTCCCAAAAATCATAATGGCACATTAAAGCAAACAGCTGCTTAGCTTTTGACACTCTTTCTTGAATATCGCCTGAGCGAATTAAAAAGTCATCATCACACAGTGCCTTAATAAAGCGTAAATATGAAATGGACGAACAATTCATTAATCTATTATTAATTGCTCGGTAATAAGCGTTATATAGCACCTGCTTGTCTGCGTCTATATCTTTGCCCTTACTTGCCGCAAGCAATACACTTCACCCGCCAAACTTGCCACACTTAACTTTATAAATATCTTCTAGGCTTATATTTGGGTTGATATGTAAAAAATTAACCAGCGTTAATGGCAAGTGCGTGGCATGAGGGAAATTGATAATTAAGCTGATTAGCTTATTTTTGTTAAGCGTTGCTTGGCTGATGTTGTTAAGAATCATTGATTGCGCTTGTTCTTGCAACTCAATTCGGCAGCCTAACGGGAGATGAGGAAAACCTTGTTTAACTTCTTTGGCTATCGACTGATTTGTTTTACCGATCAATGCCCTAAATTTATTTGAAAAGTCATATTCTGGGCGTGAATTGCCGACAAAATCTAAAATAGTGCAACATTCTTTATCATGGGTTAACCGTAATCCACGCCCTAACTGTTGAAGAAAAACAGTTAAGCTTTCAGTTGGTCGCAAAAACAGCAAGGTGTCTAATTCTGGAATATCAACACCTTCATTAAATATATCAACAACAAACAGTACATTAATTTGCTTCGATCTTAAGCGCTGTTGCTGAATGTTACGATCTTTGCTGTTATCACTGGTTAAAACATCGCAAGCAATATTATGTAATGTAAATTTTTGAGCCATAAATTTGGCATGTTCTTTACTTACACAGAACGCCAGTGCTCGCATTTGAGATATATCGGTAACAATTTCATTAAGACTTTGTAAAATACGGAAAACTCGTTGGTCATTATAGGTATAAAGGCGCGTTAATTCAGCCACATCATAACGCCCTTTAGACCATGAAATTTTAGTTAAGTCTGTTTCATCATCTATTGCAAAGTATTGAAATGGTGAGAGGTGTCGTTGATTAATGGCTTCTGGCAATCTAATTTCTGCCGCTATCACATTACAGAAGTCGATTAAAATATCAGTACCATCATGCCGCTCAGGTGTTGCCGTTAAACCCAATAATATTTGAGGGCTAAAATGCTTTAAAACAGCACGATAACTGCTCGCTGAAATATGATGAACTTCGTCAATGACAATATAATCAAAGTAATCTTCACTTAACGCTAAAGAATTAATTTGATTATTTAAACTTAGAATAGAAGCAAAAAGGTGCTGATAGTTATTCGGTTTATTATTACCAACCCACAATTCACCAAAAGCGCTATTTTTTAAAACGCCACGGTAAGCCCCTAATGCCTGCTTTAAAATTTCTTCTCTATGTGCAATAAACAAAAACTTTGCTTCGGGATTTTCTTTATAGAAACGTGAAAAATCAAAAGCAGAAATAATAGTTTTCCCAGTGCCTGTTGCCGCCACCACCAAGTTTCGATACCGGCCATGTAGTTCACGTTCAACCTGCAATTTTTCCAAGATAGCCTGCTGATGAGAGTGAGGCTTGATATCAAAATAGAAATTAGGCATTGCGTTATTGAAGCTACCTTTTGCTTCTTGCAGTGCATTGCTCAGCTTTTCACGGCTTTCAACTTCACCATCAAAGCACTCAAAATCAGGGGATTCCCAATACGTTTCAAACGTACTAAGCGACTTTTCAATAATATGCGGTATTTCTTGCGAGGTGATCTTTAGATTCCACTCCAATCCACTCGTTAATGCTGAATGCGATAAATTAGATGAGCCAATATAACCGGTATGAAACCCTGTATTACGCATGAACAAATAGGATTTAGCGTGAAGACGTTCACGGTTTGTGTTGTAGCTCAGCTTAACTTCTGTATTAGGTAATGATGCTAAAAACTCTACCGCTTTGGCATCGGTGGCCCCCATATACGACGTAGTAATTATTTTTAACTGTTTACCACTTCGAGTAAAAGTTTCTAGTTCATTTTTAAATATTCGAATGCCAGCCCATTTAATGAATGACACCAACCAATAAATTTTATCGGACGATTGAATTTCTCGTTTAATTTCAGTTTCTAGCGAAACACCCACGTTACTACCGCAAAACAATTCACTTTGCGTTAGTCCTGTTATTGGCATAATAGACTCTACGTACTTGGGTAAATCAGCCGCAATAGGGTTCGCTTTATCAAAGAGTGCGGTAAGAATTTTCCCCTGACTATCTAGTAAATTTTCACTGATTAATTCGTCATCTTTAATGTGCTTACTGAGCCATTGAACAATTGTATTGGCGAGCTTTATTTGCTCTTGAATTCTTAATTCACCGCTAGGAACCGAGTCCATCGCCATTTCAATAATACGGGTTAAGAAACGAGATAACCATGTTGCCGCTTCACCAGCCTCTAATGACCGTTCGCCAACATAAAAAGATTCTCGATCTAGGTTTTTCTCAACTAATTGAGTAATTAGTTGCTCATAGATACCTGTTTGATTCATGGAAATCCTTTTAGATGTGTTGTTCAAATAATCAGAATCAAAGGTGTCATGCCTTTTGCTAGAAAAGAATCTAAAGCAATAAGCCCCGTAACTACCCTATAAAAAAGGCAGTGGCAAAAGACAAGACCCGACACCCCATTCCTCTGAATTTCAGCCTTAAAATCATTCCGAAACAAATTAGCAACAGGATGATTGGTAAACGACTCAGTAACCGCTTTAGGCCATTCGTTGGTTATCTTTTTTAAGATATCTTGAAGGTTGCTCACTGTACTTTTACTTCCACTTTGTTTGATTTTTGAGGAATAACCCAGTTTTTTGCGATACAAATATTCTCACATTCTAGTATTCTAATCGTAAACAGCTAATGCGAGAAAACTCTTTGGAAATAATCACGAAATAACTTAAACCAAGAGCAAGGGGGCGCAGGTCTTTAGCCTGCTTATTACAACGCGGACTATAAAGGTTTAGTGGGCGTTTTGTGAAAAAAATGGTTTTTTGTTCAGACACTACGCAATATCGTTTGATAAAAATGCAAGGTATTGCTCGTCGATAATAACTGGAAGTATGGATTTTTCATTTATAATATTGGAATGTGTCATAGAGGCGCAAGAAAGTGCAATATTATGATGTGCCAATAGGCGTACCGAATACTGTGCTAACTTAATACGTATGGTCAGCGAGCAAGGCGAAGTAAATCAAATCGCTTATATTACCGATGCACTCAAAGCAGAAGCCAATAAAAAACTGCTGCAACTTGATTTGAGTCAAGCGGATAGGCAATTAAAATTGACTATTTTGGCTCAGTTAATGGGTGAGTTGGCGAATGAAGATGCTGTTAATGCTAATAATTAGAATGAAAAATAGTGCCCCTTAAATAAGTATCATTCGTGAATTGAGTAATCGTAAAAACATATATCTTGGTAATTAAATAATGTATATACTTTGTGTCTATACATTATTCTAAGGAGCATAAAAATGCTGCATGGCTCAATTTTTGTAAATAATAAAACGCAGGCAGTTCGATTGCCTGTTGATGCGCGATTTGATGAAAGTGTTAAGCGGGTAATCATTCGTAAAGTGGGCAAAGAGCGAATCCTAAGCCCTATTGAAAATACCTGGGATAGCTTCTTTTTAAGTGACGATAAAGTCAGTGATGATTTTTTAACAGAAAGAGCCGACCAAACTGAGTCTATTCGCGAAGCATTCTAATGTTGAAATACATGCTCGATACCAATATTGTGATTTATGTCATTAAGCGCCGCCCGATAGAAGCATTGGCAACCTTTAATAAACATGCTGGGCACTTATGTATTTCTAGTATTACATTGGCTGAACTTTTACATAGCGTAGAAAAAAGTGATCGACCAGAGGATAACCTACGTCAAGTAGAAGACTTTTTGTCACGGCTAGATGTTTTAGAGTATGGAAATAAGGCGGCTGAGCATTATGGTAATATTCGCGCTGTGTTAGAAAAGCAAGGTCAAACCATTGGTGTTAATGACTTACATATAGCAGGACATGCACGTAGCGAAAGTCTGATATTAGTGACTAATAATGTAAAAGAATTTAAGCGAGTCGAGGCATTGCGTTTGGATAACTGGGTATAACCGTAAAGAAAAAAACGAGAGTAATGATGAGTCCTGAATTCAGGTAATTAGAATAATGGTTTTTCATTTATAATATCAGGATATGTCATATAAGCGCATGATTAAGGTGTACCAAAGGGTGTACTAATTATGTGCGAATAAGTTTTACCATTGGTTAAGGCCGCGCAAATCATTAGACTATGAAAATACTGAACGTTTATTTTAAAAATATTAATTCGCTTGAGGGTGAAAACCGGATTGATTTTGATAAAGCGCCGATTGTTGATGCGGGCGTGTTTGCTATTACAGGGCCGAATGGCTCAGGGAAATCCAGTATTTTAGATGCGGTTACTTTGGCTTTGTATGGGGAGACGTTCCGTTTTCCTAAACCGGCTGAAAACGTGATGACTAACAATACGGCTGGATGTTTTGCGCAGGTCGAGTTTGTTATTGATGGTGAAAAATATCGTTCAAGTTGGCAGGTAAAACGCGCTAATGCTCAAGCTGATGGTGAGTTGATGGCGGTGGAAATGCGCTTGACTCGAGTTAATGGTGAAGAGCAAATATTAGCTAGTGAGCCACATAAAGTATTGGCTCAGAATACTGAATTGACTGGGATGGATTTTCGTCGTTTCACGCGTTCTATTATGTTGGCGCAGGGTGATTTTGCGGCTTTTTTAAAGGCTTTAGATGTTGAGCGTTTAGATATTTTAGAGCGGATTATTAATAAAGATATTTATGCAGATTATAAGCAGGATGCCTATGCTGCAGTTGAGCAAACACAAAGTAAATTAGTTGAATTACAAGCGCGCTTAGCTGATATTGCGCTGATGAATGATGAGCAGTTGCAAGTGGCTGAGTTAGATTTAGCGGATCAAAAGCTGTCATTTACTGAATTAAAGCAGGAAAAGACTGGTTTATTGCAATTGCAAGCGAGTTTGCAAAATTTACAGGAACTTGAGCAGCGTATTGCGCAGTTAGAAAAGGCTCATGCAAATGAGCAGCAACAGTTGGCTTCGGCTGAGGCAGATTTAACGACTATTGCTAAATCTCAGGATGTTTTGGCATTTGGGGATGGGTTACATAAGGTAGCTGAAAAGAAAGCGGCTATTGAGCAATTAGACAAGGAAAGTGCGGAAAAACAAGCGATACTGCAGCAGACTCAAGAGCAGTTGTCGCAGGTTGATGTGGATGAAAGTTATTTTGCTAGCTTGCCCCGTCAAGATGCGCAAGTTCAACAGCAAGCGTTGGATGCGTTACAAGGTCAATTAACGCAAACAGCAACGGATAAACATTCTGAAGCATCGCTTAAGAGTGTTTTGGAAACGCAACTACCAGAAAAGCAGCAAACTTTAGCAACGGTTGATGCGTGGCTTGCTGAGCATGAAAAAGATCATTTTCTTGTGGAAAATATGCCTGAATTGGGGCGCTTGAGAACTTTACGCCAACGCAGTCAGGATATGCAAAAGGCGATGAAGAGTTTTAATAAAACACATAAAAATGCTTCAGCTGCATCAACTAAGAATCAAGCGGGCATGCGCGCGCTGGAAAAAGAAATAGAAGACTCTAAAAAAGCTTTAGAGTTATTGAATGAAGAATTGGAATTCATTGCTGACGGCCATAGTCTTGATGAAATGTTGGCATTACGGGTTGAGCAAAAGCAGCGGGTGGAGGATTTTGGTGAGTTATTAAATTTGGCTAAGGTGTATAAGCGCTTTGTTAATAAAGGGCTTTCTAAACGCTTTGCGGGTTTAGATCAGACGCAATTAGATGATCAGTTAAAGGATAAAAATGATCAAATTGAATCGGCACAAATTATTCATCGAATCCTAGAAAAAGCGGTTTACCGAGAAGGCTTAACGCTACGTCTGGCGGATGATAGAGTGAAGTTGGAGGATAACGTACCTTGTCCTTTATGTGGTTCTGAAGAGCATCCTTACGCAAAAAAATTACCTGTTGTTAATGATTCTAAAGGTGCTTTTGCGGAGCAGGCTAGATTGCTCCGATCATTGCAAGCAGAAGAAAAGAGAATTAACCAACAACTGACTGCTTATAATAAAGTAATGGATGGCAATACTGAGCATGTTGAGCGAATTAATAGAGTTCGAGCGGAATGGTTGACTTTGTGTACGCGTCTTAATGCGGTGAGTGATGAGTTAGAGATTGGTAGCTTTCGAGTTATGCGTCAGCGAATAAAAGTAGAAAAGAAAGAGTTAAAAGAAATTAGTGCGTTAATAAAGCGTTTTCAGTCGAAAAAGAAAGAGATTGCCAAGCAGGAAGTTTTTTCAATTAAAAAGGAAGCTGGGCTTGCTAAGCTAAAAACTAAGCAAGAAGCGCTTGATGAAAGTGGTCAAGGGCGTCCGCATGAGATGGTTGTACTGGAAACTGAGTTAGCAGAAAATATGCAAGAGGAAAGTGCGCTGATGAAGTTGGTTAGCTCGCAGTTACAGGAAGTAGATGAAAAATTACCTAACTTAGGTAGAGAAAACGCTTTGTATGATGTGCTAAGTAAACGCAGGCAAGATTATCAAGGTTATAGTATGCGCCAGAATTCTATGACTGCAGAAATAAAGCAGATGACTGATAAAGTCAGCGTGTGTCAGCAAAATGTTCAGGAGTACGATAATAAATTGCAGGCGTTGGAAATGCAGATGAACGAGCAGCAGTTGTCGCAGTTATATTTTTCTGTGCAAGACCAGCAGGCTGAGTTGGCTAAGTTAAAGAGTGCCAATAGCTTGTTGTTGGCTGAGTTAAATAAGCAAAGTGATGCGTTAACATTGCAGTTGCAGGGCTCTCCTTATGAGTCTTTAGAGCAAGTTCAAACGTTGCTTGATTTATCTGAGCGCCAGGGTGAAATACAATCTTCATTTGATCGTTTACAGCAAAACTTAGTTAAATATCCCGCGGATCTTGAGGCTCTTGATAAACAGAAAAGTGCAGAGCGAGCGCATATTCCTGCGACTGAGACTCTGGAGGGCGCTGTTATACAATTAAGGGATAAGACGGTAAAAATGGAGATCGTTGCCCAAGAAATTGCGACCTTGGAAAGGCAGTTAGGTGAGCAGCAGCAGTTAAAGCAAAACAATGCGCAATTATTAAAAACTATTGAACAGCAGGAAATAGCATTAAAACAAGCCCAAGAAGAGCAGGCATCGATGGATGCTGAACCAGAAAATATTTTCAGGCGACGTGTGCAGGCTGGAGTAGCAGGTAAATTGTTAAGCTCTGCAAATAGTTTTCTGGATAAGATTGGTGGGCGATATCAAGTGGCTAGTATGACGAGTGAGGCCGGTTTAGCGTTAGAAATTGTTGATACTCAACAGCAAAATATAAGACGCGCAGTGAGCTCTTTGTCGGGTGGCGAGGCTTTTGTAGTCAGTCTAGCTATGGCTTTAGGTTTGTCTGAAACTGCAAATAATGGGCGGGCGATTGATTCTTTATTTATTGATGAAGGATTTGGTAATTTAGATGCGAAAACGCTTTATACCGTTGTTACGACATTAAAAAGCTTAAAAGCACATGGTAAAACAGTGGGGATTATTTCTCATATTGAAGGGATAAAACAGCAAATTCCAACACAGGCAGAATTGATTAGACAAGAGAATGGGGTGTATAAGGTAGTAGTACACGGCGCAGTGGTTGAGACAGCCGAGTTGGCTGCGGGTGCTGCTTAGGAATACACATTCAATAAAACCCGAAACTTTAGGTTATGTAGCACTGCCAGTCCTCACTGGACTGGCAGTGCTTGTGGATATTATTAAATTTTGATTCCTTAAGGTGTAAGGGTAGGTTTAGGCGCATCGTAACTTCTCATTATCAATGAGGTATAGATAATTTTTTTGCTCGTCATTCCCGATAAAAGCACTCGGGAATGACGACATTTTTATTGGTATTTGCCCAAGAATAATGAGAAGTTACTTCTCCCTCTGGAGAAGGCGCTTATTCTTAAGTCAACAACATTGAAGTTTAGGATGCGTAATTTTTTGAGCTATTAAAAATCAGTGTCGAAAAGATCGCCATAGGCGGTGTCAACTTCTAAGTAGTTATCCCAAGGGTGAATGGGTTGAACGATAGGTTTAGTTGCTAAAGGAAAAGTAACGAGATCTAGTGTTCCTACACTTAAACGCCCTAGTGTATTCAGCACTCCAAGTCCTACTCCACCCGTTAAGCCATAGATTATATTAGTGTCGTTAGTCACTATGATCATATTTTTTGGGATTTCAAAAAAGCTAAGAGAGATGTTTGTGAAGCCTCTTAACGCTTTATCACCTATTTTTTTGCCGTAAGATTCTTCTGCTATGCTTAAGGAGGAAAAAGACAAGAAAGTGCTGGCTAATAAAGCTAATAGTATTGTTTTATTGAATTTCATCAGATGACCTTAAATATGTTTTTTGTTATTAGATTTAGTATAGCAGAACTTTTTGAGAACTAGAGTTGAGAATAAAATAAACGATAAAAATTAAACGCTGTCATTGTTCAGGGTGTGATTGTTTCTTGGTGAAAAGCTGGTAAAGCTTTGCGTTTTCTTTATACTTTTAATGTTAGCATAAGCTTGTTTAAGTTCATTTGTCTGTTCTTGCTCTAATTGTGGGAAGAGCTAGGTTTCAATCAATAGGGGTTTTATGTCTGAATATTACGATCCAAAAACCTACCCAAAGCAATGGAATTATTTGCAAACGGGAACTATTGTTGATGACTATATTATTGAGCGTGAATTGGCACATGGCGGATTTAGCTCGGTGTACTTAGCTAGGCAGCGATCTGACCAGCTGCAAGTCGCAATAAAAGAGTATTTACCGCGTAAATTAGCCCACCGGACTTGGAATAATGAAGTTGTCGCTAACGATGATGAATCCAAGAAATTATTCGCTCATGGGCGAGCGCTATTTATAGAAGAAGCTAAAGTTCTGGCAACACTTAAGCACTCCAATATAGTTGAAGTTATTAATTTCTTTCAGGCTAATTCGACAGTCTATTTAGTGATGACCTATGATTATGGTGTAACTTTAGATAAGGTATTAAAAAATAAAGAAATTAAGGTAACTGAACAATGGATGTTGGATGTTTTTGGTTCTTTATTAACAGGCTTAAAGTTAATTCATGAACATAATATTTTACACTTAGATATAAAGCCAGCTAACTTGTTGATCCGGCCTGATAATGATGCTTTGTTATTAGATTTTGGTGCAATACAAGCTTATCCTCTTAATAAGAGTAAGCATAAAGCGTATATCTTGACTAAAGGTTTTTCGCCTATTGAGCAATACTCAGCTACTGGGATTTTAGGGCCTTATTCGGATATTTATGCTGTCGGTGTTTGCATGCGTGCTTGTTTGGATTTTAGTGTGCCACCGCAAGCACCTGACCGCATTGGCAGTGATGAATTTCCACTGGCACAAAAAGCTTATGCCAAGAAGTTAAGTAAGCGCTTGTTAGAAATTATTGACTGGGCCATGGAAGTAACGCCCGCAAACCGCCCTCAAACAGTGCAAGAATTACAGGATGCGTTGGCTGGTTTGTAGTGTAGGAGAGCATTTATAGTTAAGGAATCGCGATTAAATAAAATGGAATTATGCAAAACAATGTAGGAGCGACTTTAGTCGCGTTGCGTGGCTAAAGCCACCCCCACAGAATGCAAGGTTCGCATATTATTTACCTCTTATTCCTAAATGTTGTATATACTTTTTTATACGACTGCGCTCAGTGTCTATAAATGATAATATAGCGTTTTTGGTAACTTCTCATTATTAAAGGGTGCGGCTGTTTTTTTCAGCTCGTCATTCCTGCATGCTGTTAGCAGGAATCTACGTTTAACGTGGATTCCCGATAAAAAACTTCGGGAATGACGATGTTTTTATATGTATTTGCGCGTGAATAATGAGAAGTTACCGTTTTTGCTTAATAACAATTGAATGCAACTAATTCGCGGAATTAATCAGTTACAATCCTTTGCTCAGGGCTGTGTGCTGACTATTGGTAACTTTGATGGCGTACATATAGGCCATAGTATTGTTATTAATAAATTAGCTGAAAAAGGGCGCTTATTAGGTTTGCCTGTTGTGGTTATGGTTTTTGAGCCGCAACCTTTAGAGTTTTTTCTTAAAGATAATGCGCCTTCACGACTAACTCGACTAAGAGAAAAAATAATACATTTTGAGCATTTGCCTGTCGATAATTTGTTGATTGTTAATTTTAATCAGCGATTTGCAAATATGGACCCTGATTATTTTATTGAGCAAGTATTGGTTGAACGCTTAAATGTAAAGTATTTAGTTGTTGGCGATGACTTTCATTTTGGCAAAGCGCGGCGCGGCAACTTCTCTTTATTACAAGAAGCGGGGCAACAATACGGGTTTAATGTGACTGATACGGTTTCTTATTTAATCAAAGGAACTCGGGTCAGTAGCACTTTAATTCGCGATGCTTTGAATGAAGGAGATTTAGCGACCGCCGAGTCTATGTTAGGACGCAACTATTCTGTCTGTGGCAGAGTGGTACATGGCGAAAAATTAGGCAGAAAAATTGGTTTTCCGACCGCTAATATACAAATGTTACGAAAAAATACACCGATAGCAGGTGTGTTTGCTGTGACCATGACAGGTATCGCTAATCAGCCTGTTAATGGTGTGGCAAATGTAGGGACACGGCCGACGGTTGATGGCGGATCAAAGGTGTTATTGGAAACACATTTGTTTAATTTTGACCAAGATATTTATGGAAAGTATGTAGAAGTACATTTTAAACACAAAATAAGAAGTGAAATGCGCTTCCAATCAGTGGAAGATTTAAAACGGCAGATTCAATTGGATACTGCTCAAGCGAAGACTTTATTGCAGATTTAATACAACATGACCATCGACTATAAAAGTACACTAAATTTACCGAAAACGGCCTTTCCAATGAAAGGTAACTTGGCGCAGCGCGAACCTGAACGTTTGAAAAAATGGACAGAAGCTGACTTATATCAAAAGATTCGTACAGAATTTGCTGACAAGCCGCAATTTATTTTGCATGATGGCCCGCCGTATGCAAATGGCGCGATTCATATTGGTCATGCCGTGAATAAAGTTCTAAAAGATATTATTCTTAAATCTAAAACCTTAGCGGGTTTTGATGCGCCGTACGTTCCAGGTTGGGATTGTCATGGTTTGCCAATTGAGTTAATGGTCGAAAAAAAGGTCGGTAAAGCGGGTGGTAAGGTGTCGGCTGAAGTGTTTCGTAAAGCGTGCCGTGAATACGCAACGAAGCAAGTTAAAATGCAAAAAGATGAGTTTATTCGTCTGGGTGTTTTAGGTGATTGGAGTAATCCTTACCTGACGATGGATTATAAGTTTGAGGCGAATATTATTCGCTCTTTAGGCAAAATTAATACCAAAGGTCATTTAAGCAAAGGCTCTAAGCCAGTGCATTGGTGTACTGATTGTGGTTCTGCTTTGGCTGAAGCGGAAGTCGAGTATGAAGATAAGCATTCGCCTGCGATTGATGTACGTTTTGAAGTATTAGACGAAGAGCAGCTTTTTGCTAGCTGTGAACGCATGCCAGCGAATAAAGGGGAAGGTCCTTTATCTGTGGTTATTTGGACAACGACACCCTGGACATTGCCTGCTAACCAAGGCGTAAGTTTAAACCCTAAATACGAGTATGTGATTGTCCAGTGTGAAAAAGACGGTCAAAAAGAACGTTTAGTTTTAGTTAACCAACTATGGGTTGATGCGACTGAGCGTTATGGCATGGAAAATTGCCATGTTTTGGCGCATTGCTTGGGTAGTTCATTGGAAAATCAACTATTGATGCACCCTTTTTATCATCGTAAAGTGCCAATTATTTTAGGTGACCATGTTACTGCAGAGGCAGGAACTGGTGCTGTACATACTGCTCCTGGACATGGTCAAGACGATTATGTAGTTGGCCAGCGTTATGGCTTACCTATAGATAATCCAGTCGGTGATAATGGTGTCTTTTTACCGAATACTGAGTTCTTTGCTGGCGAGCATGTATTTTCGGCTAATGATCATGTGATTGAAGTGTTAACGAGCAAACATAAGCTTTTGCATCATGAAGCTTTATTTCATAGCTATCCGCATTGCTGGCGCCATAAAACGCCGATTATTTTTCGCGCAACGCCGCAGTGGTTTATTTCTATGGAGCAAGCCGAACTGCGTAAAAAAGCATTAGCAGAAATTAAAAAAGTGGAGTGGCTACCAGAATGGGGTCAAGCGCGGATTGAAGGCATGATAGAAAACCGCCCTGATTGGTGTATTTCTAGGCAACGTACTTGGGGTGTACCGATTCCTTTCTTTGTGCATAAAGAAACGGGCGCATTGCATCCAGAAACGGATAGGTTGGTTGAAGATATTGCTCTGCATGTAGAACAAAAAGGCATTGAAGCGTGGTTTGCTCTGGATAAGTCGGAATGGTTAGGAGCAGAAGCTGAGCATTACGAAAAAATGCAAGATACCTTGGATGTTTGGTTTGATTCAGGTGTGACGCACGAAGCTGTTTTAAATCAGCGTGAGCAATTACGTTTTCCTGCGGATTTATATTTAGAAGGCTCTGATCAACATCGCGGTTGGTTTCAGTCCTCGTTATTGTCATCAGTGGCAATGAATGGCGTTGCGCCTTATAAAGCAGTATTAACACATGGTTTTACCGTGGATGCTGAAGGCAAGAAAATGTCTAAATCACGTGGTAATGTGGTTGCACCTCAAACGGTGATGAAATCATTGGGTGCTGATGTATTGCGTCTATGGGTTTCTGGTACGGATTATCGTGGTGAAATGACGGTTTCTGATGAGATTTTAAAGCGTACCTCCGATGTTTATCGTCGCTTAAGAAATACCTCACGCTTTTTATTATCTAATTTAGATGGCTTTGATCCTGAGCTACACAGTGTTGATGCAAAAGATATGCTAGCTTTAGATCGCTGGATTGTGGATCGTGCGTTTAATCTACAAGAAGAAGTCAAGCAAGCCTATGACCAGTATCAATTCCATATTATTAACCAAAAAGTGCATCATTTTTGTGCGATGGATTTAGGTGGTTTTTATTTAGATATTATTAAAGATCGTCAATATACCGCTAAAGCTGGTGGCCTTGCTCGTCGATCGGCACAAACAGCGATGTATCATGTAATGGAAGCATTGGTGCGCTGGTTAGCGCCGATTACTTGTTATACGGCTGATGAGATTTGGCAGTATATGCCAGGTGAACGTAGTGAGTCGGTATTATTAGAGACTTGGTATGAGGGCTTGTTTGCTTTAAATGATGACGCGCTTATGTCTAATGCCGACTGGGAGTGTGTGATGTCGGTACGCGAAGCAGTCAGTAAAGAATTAGAGCAAATGCGTAAATCAGGTGTAATAGGTGCTTCTTTAAATGCAGAAGTGACTTTATATTGCGAGGCTGAATATACTGCTGTTTTGAATAAAATAGCGGAAGAGTTACATTTTGTACTTATTACTTCACAGGCTGTTGTTTTACCTATGCAAGATGCGGGTAGTGATGCTGCAATAACAGAGCTAGAAGGGCTGAAAGTCAAAGTGGTCGCTTCAGAACATGATAAGTGTGTGCGTTGTTGGCATTATAAAGAAGATGTGGGCAGTCATGCTGAGCACCCAGAATTATGTGGTCGTTGCGTGGGAAATATCGAAGGTGATGGTGAAGTTAGGCAGTTTGCATAATCAAATAAGCTAGCTACCTAGGTGGGAGTGGCTTTAGTCGTGATTGATCATGGCTAAAGTCACTCCCACAATTTTATGTAAGGTAACGAGAAATACATAACCCATCCATTAAAAAAGGCAAGTAACGCTTGGTTTATCCTTATTATTTTGGGTGGTTTATTTAGTGTGGGTTACCTAAGTTTTAGTTTATATTTTTAGCTACGTATTTAATACTGGACGTTCACCCTATTTGTAGGGCGGACTTCAGTCCGCTTTTTTAGCAATGGCGGACTGAAGTCCGCCCTACGAGTTATCAGTTGTCCCGTTTTAAGTACGTAGCCATATTTTTTAAGAGTAAATATTTATGATGAAATGGCTATGGCTCTCAGGGGTAGCTTTAATACTCGATCAGCTCAGTAAAATATGGATTGATACCAGTATGAGTTTATATCAATCTATTCCAGTCTTTCCTGGTTTTAGCATTACTTATGCACGTAATTATGGTGCGGCATTTAGTTTTTTAAGTGATGCGGGTGGTTGGCAGCGCTGGTTTTTTGCCGCTCTCGCCGCTGGAATCAGTGTGGGGCTGGTGATTTATTTAAAAAGCCTTAAAAAAGACGAAACTTTGCTCGCTGTTTCTTTAAGTTTGATTCTCGGTGGCGCGGTAGGTAATTTAATTGATCGTGTTATCTATGGTTATGTCATCGACTTTTTAGATGTTTATTATCAGGCTTATCATTGGCCTGTTTTTAATATTGCCGATTCGGCGATTACCGTTGGTGTAGTGTTTATGCTGTATGAATCCTTTGTAGTAAAAGATAAGCATGAGTGAGTTATGTGAAGCATTTAGAGTTTGATCTGAAGAATTACCTGAATAGTTCACAGATTTAGTTTAGTAAGGTACTTATCCTTATACACATCTTATAGTTAAAAGCACAAGGAATATAATAATGTCTGATTTAGCCCGAGAACGTATTAAATTTATTACAGAGCTACATGAGGTTTTTTTGGTGAACAAGGGCTTCGGCGCCTTTGCTTATGTCTCTATTAATGATGTATTAGCGTTATTTGAGCACTATTTAGCTTCAGGTGAGCCAGCGAAACAAATTATTAATCGTTATGTGCATTCTATTTAATAGCTAAGCGCATTGCCATTGTTGAGAAATCCTTGAAAAGGGCTGCGTGTTTTGTTGATAGGAAAAAATTATGCTGAGTTTTTTCTTGTATTATTTTTAGATCTAAATGTACTTTAGTTCCGGATGTTATACCAATCCCAATAGTTTTATGCTTAAACTCATATAACATAAGAAAATTCGTCATTCCTGCATGCTCTTAGCAGGAATCTATCATAGTCACATGGATTCCCGATTAAAGATTTCGGGAATGAGGACTATGACAGTCATTATTTATTGGGATTGGTATTACTGCTCTTTTATCCCTAGATAAATATGTCTTGTAAGTTATGTTTCACTTGTATGTATTAAGTTAGTGAAGCTTTATTTCTGTATAGACTCACAGTCAATTGAGCGGCTGTGGGTCTGCTATGATTACATTTGTGATTGTAGATAATTTTCAATACCCACTTTTTCTATCAGTTCGAGTTGAGTTTCCAGCCAGTCTACGTGTTCTTCTTCGCTTTCTAATATATGAGTAAATAGATCGCGAGAAACGAAATCTTTGACGCTTTCACAATATTCAATAGCTTCGCGTAGCAGGGGAATAGCAATTAATTCTAGTTGCAGATCACAGCGGAGCATTTCTAGCGGCTTTTCACCAATTAGAATTTTGCCAATATTTTGTAAGTTAGGCAGTCCTTCAAGAAATAAAATACGCTCAATTAATAAATCGGCATGCTTCATTTCATCAATAGATTCGTGATATTCCTTTTCATTGAGTTTGCTAAATCCCCAATTTTTATACATTCGGGCATGTAAAAAATACTGGTTAATTGCTGTTAACTCATTTTCGAGTGCTTGGTTTAAAAACGCAATAACTTTGGTGTCGCCTTTCATAATGTAATCCAAACTGTATTGATAAAATTAGATCATAACGGGTATTGCCATGTTTGACACATTATTTTTATTAATAAGTTCACGGACATGGCGATTGCATTTACCGCAATCTGAGCCTACACCAAGGCATTGATGTAAAGCTTTTCGCGTGTTGATGCCATCATCAATGGCGGTTTGAATTTGTGAGTCGGTGACAGCTTTACAAATACAGATATACATACGAGCCTCTTTTTTGTTATATATGCTAATGATAACAATTCTTATTTGTATGTAAAGTGTTTTTTTATAGTCGTATATTCTTAAAGTCCTGACAGTACAGCAAGTCGTTCTATAGCTTGCTGTACTGGTGCTTGTCAGGGCGTGAGCTTACCTAAAAACTGAACCGTACTGAGCCATAAACATTATTATTTTTTTCAAATTGCCCAAAGAAGGAGCTTTGGTTTTTACCAACAAAGAAGTTACCACCCGCTGTAACGGTCCAAAAATCATTTACTTTATAGCTGACATCAGGCCTAAAATAAGCGTCGACATCGGAAGGTGAGAAGAAGGTGAATAATGACCAAGTTACATTTTGCTGGTGGGTCATTAACGTTAGTCGATTGGTCAATAAGTGTCTAACTTCATCGCGTGTCGGCTGTGCACCTATTTGTTCCTGACTAGATACATAGTGATTATAATCTTGCATCCATTCGACATAGTATTGCACGCCGATTGAGAAGTTTTTCACGACTTCTTGTTCGTAGCCGATTAGAAACCTTGCTTCACTATTAGGTACGAAAGGATTGCTGCTACTGTCTTTTTCATAGGAATCATAATAACCCACTTCGATATTAGCGATACCTTGCCAAAAAGGTCTACGCAAACTGGCGCCTAATGAGCGCATTTTTGGATAATAGGCACGGCCAGTATCGGTTGCAGTAGTTGGTGGGATGAAGCCCATAGGGCTTTTCCAAAAGCCGTGATAACCGTATAACGCTAACTCATTGGCACCGATATTTTTATACAAGCGTAAGGCGAATTCACCGTCTGATGGCCTTTCTGGGTCGATAATAGCATTCTGACCTGCTAATGAGCCAGTCATTGGGTTGTAGTAAGATAGTTTTTCACCGGTAATACCTCGGTCAGCATCAAACCAAGGGGTATAAACAAAATCTAAATTGCCGTAGTCGGTAAAAAAAGATGTCTTGAGCGAGTCGGAAGGGGCTTTTAAATACTCTAAATCTCGACCTATAAAAAAAGCCTGCCAATCTTTAGGAAATAAGTCATTAATAAAGATTAAGTCGCCCGTTCCCCACGTTAGTATTTGTCGTCCAACTTTGATGTCTAGGAAGGATAAAGGGCTAAAAGCAATGTTAGCCTCTCTTAAATCAATCCAGCCTTTACCGGTATTCAAATTAATGTCGTAAGAATCAACTTGGGCATCATAAAGAAAATCAGTGACTAGGTTGAGCGAAAAAGGACCAATGTCTTTTTGTAGGGCAAGTTGTAAGCGAATTTCCCCTAAAGACATTTGATCTTCATAAGGATCGTTTTGTGTGCGAATACCACCACGTGCATCTAGGAACCCGCTAACATTGATAAAGGGTTCGTCTTGATCAAATAGGTTAAACGGTTCTGGGCTTTGTTCGGTATTTTTCGGTTGTTCTATCCCTACTGGTAATGAGGGGGATTGTCCTAAGCCAGATGGCAAGCTTGGTGAGTTGCTAGGAGTCAGGCCGCTAGGTAATGAAGGTGCAGTGTTTAAGCCGGATGGAAGAGCTGGGGCGCTTGACTTTGGGGCAGCAAGTCCAGAAGGTAAGCTGGGGGAGGAGTTTAAGCCTGGCGGTAGTGCGGGCGTGTTGGTTGCAGGAGCAAGCACAGTAGGTAAAGGCGGAGCTGCTTGAGCTATTCCTTGACTTGAAATAACAGCGATGGCAAGTGATAAAGAAGGTAGACGCATGATGTTATGGTTTGTGTAGAAAGGCTTATTTTTTGATATGACCGTGAAATGAGTAATATATTTGTGGGAGTGGCTTTTAGCCGAGACTTATAGAAAGTCGCGGCTAAAAAGCCACTCCCACAGGGATTAAATCTAACGTAAATATTTTCTAGGTGCTTTTCTTAAAAAACGCTCACTAAAAATCTCGTCCGGTAAACCCACGTCATATTCAACTTTATTATATTCCATCACGGTATTGCCACCTGTTTTCAGGTTTTTTGCTTCTGATTTGGTGATCGTTGGGTGGCCGTTAATAGTATCGACAGCTAAAGCTGTATAAGATTTATATTTCTCACCTTGTTTGTCGTAGTACTCGGTTGAAATCGGCAAGAAAGTAGTTTTGTGGATATACATGACATATTTTGAAAATTCTACATCATCAGCGTTAACAGGTGTATTTTCAACAATATAATAATTGTCATCAGTACCGATTAAAGCATGTTTATCCGCACTTAAACTACGACCAGAAACGTCTTCATAAAGAAAGTCAGAACCAACAAAACTGGTGCGTTTGTCTGAGGCGGCGATACGTTTTACTAAGTCTAAAGCAGGTAAATATAACCAACGGTCATCATCTGCCGTGATTTTCTTTAAGACCATAAACACCATTTTGTTTACATCTGCTGGGCGGCTGAAGTAAACATACATTTTTTGTTCGCCTTCATAGGCGCGGCTAGCAACATCGTCGGACGTTGGAACGTCTTTACGTAAGATCACAAATTCGCGTGTACGGGTACGATTTTGTGCATCGCTAATGGTCATTTTTACCTTGGCTTTACCATCTTGACCTTGGTAATAGCTGGTGTAGTTGGTGTGATGAATAATATCTTCAACACTAGGTGCTTCAGCAAAAACAGCGCTACAAGCGAGAGCTGTGCTAATACCTAAGAATAATTGTTTAAAGGTCATAAGTATCTCCTGTTGATACGGATTAGAGCATGAGTGAAAAATGTTAAATAAAGCTAACGATACAAATCGTAGGGCGGACTTTAGTCCGCTAATACCGAGGAGTGCATCAGCCCGAGCGGACTAAAGTCCGCCCTACATCTTAATAATAAATATTAATTAACTAACCGTTATGCAAGTTTAGTTAGGTTTTTAAAAAACAGCTTTGGCATCAGCGTAATCAATGCTGGCAAAATTAACAATGAACTCACGCCAGCCATAAATAGAATGGCAGCAATAAATACACCGACCGTTTGATAAGGCACTAAAGGAGCTGCTAATAACGGTAAAAAGCCAACGCCGACGACAATCGCATTACGTGAAATAGCCATGGCAGGCTCGCTGAATAATGGTCCAATAGCCGCCTCCCACGAGCCATAACGCGCTGTATATTCACGTGCACGGCTTAAAAAGTGAATCGCATAGTCTACCGCTAAACCTATACTGAGTGAACTTAATACGGCTACAGGCATATCATAGTCTTTACCAATTAAACCAATGATACCGTAGATTAAGCCCACCGTAACGGTTAAGGGGATCATAGATAACAAACCCCAAGCAAAAGATCTAAATAACAGCACCATCATAAATAATACGACCAGAAAACTACCGGCAAAAGATTCCAGCATACCCGAGACCATTTTATCTTGCCAAACAACATTAATATGGGTCAAACCAAACCAATTTGTTTGCAGGTTATGTGGCATTGGATGGCTGGCAATATATTGCGCCACTTCCTTCTCGACAAACGCCATATCCTGATTATCACCACTTTTTAGCTGTACCCAAAGACTTGTTTTACGGTAATCAGGGGTAACAAAATGCCATAAATCATGTGGTCTGTGGCTGTTTTGATAAGTAATTAAAGTTTGTGCAATAGCGTTAGAGGAGTCAGGGATTCTGAACTCTTCTGTTTTACCTAGTAATAATTCTCTGTGTACCGTTTTAACCACATCAGAAAGGCTGTTAGATTTTCCAACGACCTCTAGGCTGTTTATAAAGCTTTGTAAATCCGCTAAATAAGTTAAGGCATCAGGTTGTTTGAAAATTTCGTTAAGTTGACGCTCTCTATCAACAAATAACTGGACTTGATCCCAAGTATCAAACTCATCATCAGCTGAATTATCCATACCTTTATTAATGGCATCATTTAAAGCAAGCTCAAGACTGGCTTTATCGCCCGTATGGTTAGTTATCGCACTTTGTACAATGGTAAAAATTTTCTCACTATTCGTGTACTCATCATTAATAGCCTCTTGTTGTGCTTGTGCTAAGCGCGTTAATAAAGGTGTTTTAAAATCCGCATCAATAACAGCATCTGGATTTACCTCTAAAGCAAGATAGGCCATATAAGTACCGCCAAAATGCTCATTTAAAACGCGATCAGCGACACGAATAATATGCGAAGGTGCAAACCATTTAATTGGATTATCGTTGACGTTGATTTTGCTAATGCCGTAGCCTGCGATACCTACTGAGGTTAAGGTAAATAGTAAGATAAATAAGGCGTGGTTATAAGTAAATTGCCCCGTTTTAGCCAATAGCTTTGCCATTGGTGTTTTAGTTTCTTCGACTTTAGCATCTTCTGTGGTAATAAAGCCGGCTAATTTTTCATCAGAAATTGACACAATAAAGGCTGGAATAAAGGTTACCGACCAGATCCAAGCTAAAAATACGCCAATCGCGATATAAACACCAAAGACTTGTACGGGCGGAATGGGTGTCAATGCCAATGATGCAAAACCAGCAATGGTTGTTAAAGTGGTAATTAACATCGGTGTAAACAACTCATTCATCACGTGAATGATGGTTTTGCGTTTATCACGAATGGTATTATAGCGATCGAAAAAATCCGACAAAATATGTACCGCATCCAAAATAGCTATAGGCATGATGAAGATTGGAATCATCGAGCTCATAATATGGATAGTATTGCCGGTAATAATTAATACGCCCATGGTTGAAAGAGCGCAGACCATAGCGACAATCATTGGTGAGGTAACAAAAATCAAGTGCTTAAAAAACCACCACAGTAGCAAAAAGATCACTAGCATGGCTAAGGGTGCAGAAATAGCCATTTGCTTAAACATTTCGACACCAAAAGTGTCCTGAGCAACAGGCAAACCAGTAATATAGTATTCTTCTTCGGTCACACCTAATTCAGCAATTTTGGCTAATAGCTGCTCGCGTACTTGATAGCTGACATTTTTATTGGTAATCGGTAAATATAAAGCAATTGCCTTACCGTCATCACTGACTAAGGTGCCGTTTAAGAAAGGGATGTTCATAGCGCGATCACGTACCGCGATAGCGTCTGCTTCTGATTTAGGTGGCTCTGGCATTAGCCAGTTAAAATTCACCGTACCTAAGCCACCCTGTTCGATACTATCAACCATAGAAGGCGCTAAGATATCGACGGCAATCACGCCGGCCATTTTGTCTGGATTTTTCTCATCCACCCATTTAATACCACGGGAGAATTGTGTTAGTGCATAGATATTTGCCAGTGATTTGCTGTTAAAAACACCGTTGGCATTTTGCTTATTGGTAATCCCGACGACCACAATATCGCTTAAGCTAAACTCAGTTTTCATCTGATGATTGTAAACGCGCACAGGTTCATCATCAGAGAGCATATTCTCAGGGTCAGTATCAACCTTTATGGTGGGCAAAAAAGACAGTTGCTCTGGATAAAAATTAGGTAATGCCGCCATCGAAACAATAATGACGGTAATAAGTGTCATTAACCAAGTGATTAACTTGGGGTGGTTGATCGAAAACAAGACAATCGGATTGACTGTTTCAGTATCGTGATTGGGTTGGGTCATTTGAGCTCCAGTAAAAACGGTGTCACAAGAATCTTGTGTAGGAATAAAATTTAGTAAATAAGTTGATCCTTATTTTAGAGAATGCTAATATAAAAGCAAGTGATATTTGTTGAGTGTCAATTTGCCAGTTTTGGTTTAGAATCGATACAGTCTAGTTTCTCATATAAGGGGGAAAGTTGGAGTGTATCAACTATATTACTAGATTCAAGTGTATGTCAAAGAAAAATAATAATAGATAAAATTGATATATTATTTTTAAATAAACGTGGAGATTGTTATGGCTAGAATAGTTGTCTTAGGTGCAGGAATTGGCGGTGTGCCAATGGCGTATGAAATGAAAGAAAGTGTCAATAATGATCATGAGGTTCTGGTTATCTCAGATTCTCCTACCTTTCATTTTGTTCCTTCTAATCCGTGGGTGCCGCCTAAATGGCGTACACCTGAAGAGCTTAAAATTGAGCTTGCTCCTGTTTTTGAGAAAAAAGGTATTACCTTTATTCAAAAAGCAGCTACTTTAGTTGATCCAGAAAATAACCAAGTCCAGTTAGATGACGGTTCTGCTGTTGATTACGATTACCTAGTTATTGCAACTGGCCCACGTTTGGCTTTTGATGAGGTTGAAGGTTTAGGACCAGAAGGGCATACAACTTCGGTTTGTCATGTCGATCACGCTGCTTTAGCAGCTGATGACTGGGAAAAATTCATGGAAAATCCTGGACCAATTATCGTTGGTGCAGTGCAAGGGGCTTCTTGTTTTGGGCCGGCTTATGAATATTTAATGATTTTGGAAGCTGAATTGCGTAAACGTAAAGTGCGCGACCAAGTGCCAATGACTTTTGTAACCTCTGAACCCTATATTGGGCATTTAGGTCTAGGCGGTGTAGGGGATACAAAAGGTTTAATGGAAAGTGCTTTACGCGATAAAACCATTAAATGGGTAACGAATGCTAAAGTCGATAAAATCGAAGAAGGCATGATGTTTGTTACTGAAGTGGATGAAGACGGCCAAGAAAAGAAAAAGCACGAATTGCCGTTTAAACACTCAATGATGCTGCCTGCCTTTACAGGTATTGATGCAGTACGCAATGTAAAAGCAGAAGGGTTGATTAATCCGCGCGGCTTTATTATTGTTGATGAGCACCAGCGTAATCCAACGTTTAAAAATATTTATTCTGTCGGTGTCTGTGTGGCTTTACCGCCAGTAGAAAAAACACCTGTACCAGTCGGTACACCTAAAACTGGCTATATGATTGAGTCGATGGTGACGGCTACAGCACATAATATTGCGGGGGAGTTAGCCGGTAAAGAGCCGCATGAAAGGCCAAGTCTCAATGCTTTATGTTTGGCAGATATGGGTGATAGTGGTATTGCTTTCTTAGCTGTGCCGCAAATTCCACCACGGAATACGACTTGGGCTCAACAGGGTAAGTGGGTACATTTAGCGAAAATTGGCTTTGAAAAATACTTTATGCGCAAAATCGCTAAAGGCATTAGTGAGCCATATTATGAAAAAATGATTCTTAAATTTATGGGCGTTGTGCGCTTAAAATAGGTAAAAAAATGAGTATAGATCGTATAGTATTCGCTGTTGCAGGCGTATTTATTTTAATTAGTGTCGTGTTGTCGCAGTATCATGCTGTTGAGTGGTTATGGTTTACTGCTTTTGTTGGTGCTAATTTATTTCAATCGGCTTTTACAGGATTTTGTCCGATGGCAATAATTTTGAAAAAATTCGGCGTTAAACCAGGCTGTGCGTTTTAAATGATTTAGTTTTTGCTAGTTAATTGTATGTAACGACTTAAAGGGGCTTTTACTTGAATGTAAAAGCCCCTTTTTTGTAGCAAGTTGTTCGATAAGTTGATTTTACGGTTTTAGGTGGTAATATATTTTTTAATGTCTAGTGAGAGCGTTTAAGCAAAATAGGAGCTTAAACGCAATGGACTTTTTACTAGGCATTAATTGAATATCATGCATTTTACATTTTTAAAAAAAACAACATCATGTTGACACCGGAATTAAGCAAGAGATTTAAGATACTTTTTGCCCCTATTGATAGTTTGCCAGGAGGGTATTTTTCAGAGGATGAATTAGACGGCTTTATGCACGCCTTAGTGGTTACTCCAGACCCAATTAAACCTAGCGAATGGTTGCCTGCCCCTTTTTATGGTGATATATCCATCTTTGATGACGCAGAAATGGCGAACCCTTTAGCGGAGTTTTTGCTTGAGTGCTATGAGTATTATTGTGTTACGAGAAATAAGGGAGAGCTTAAATATACGTATGACCTAAAAGATCTTAATGAAGGTATATTTAATACGATTTATGGGTGGGCGAGAGGATTTTGGTATGGCTTATCTTTGCGCATGCCACTATGGAAAAGTCCGTATGTAACCAAGAAGGACGCAAAAACTGACCCTGTTGTTGTTAGTATGGAGGTCTTTAGGGGGTTAGGTGACGATACTTTTGATAACGGACCTATGCTGAAGAAAATTAAGGCAAGTACTAAGGAAGAGATTGCTGATGACGAGCTGGAGTCTCGCTTAATTGTGAACCTTATGGATGCGATACCTGTTTCTTTGCATACCTTGCAGGAATTTAGTCGCTATATGATTGAAAAGAAAACCAAAGAACTTACTTTGGCAGAAGAAGTTGATAGCTCCAATAAAGTAGGCCGTAATGAAGATTGCCCTTGCGGTAGTGGCAAGAAATCTAAACTTTGCTGTGCCTTAGAAAATTAAATTGATAGAGTAACGAGTCCTTTTGTTAGGTATATAAGTGACTTTTTCTTCTAAAGGGACTTTTACTTGAATGTAAAAGTCCCTTTTTTATTTCTGCGTTAATATTTCTACATTTGATGTTCTTATCTTTATAATAGGTGAGTGTTAGAGTAACCGTTAACATACCCCTCTAAATTTCATATAAAAATATAGTCATCCCCGAAGTCTTTTATCGGGGATCCATGTTAAACGTAGATTCCTGCTAACAGCATGCAGAAATGACGAGCTGAAAAAATAGCTTACACCCTCTTTTCTATTTTTTATAAGGGGGACGTGAACGGTTACATGTTGGAGAGGGTAAGCAATAGTTGTTTTATTGTGCTACATTTTTTCTACCAAAAAAGTATTGATTTTGAGTTAATTGATTAGTGGCAAGTTATTTGCTTAGTTTTAATAAAGGATAAAATAATGGCAGAAGCAGCAATTGAAGAAGGTACTGAGAAAAAATCCTCAAAAATGATGATGATTATTATCGCGCTGGTAGTACTACTCGCTGGCGGCGGGGGGGCTTATTATTTTATGTTTATGGGTGATGAAGCTGTTGTAGAAGAGGGAACTGAAGGCGCAGAAGAAAAGGAAGTTGAGGCCGAACCTGAAGATGAGAACGTTGATACTGCTTTGGTTTATTTTGAAATGGATAAGCCTTTTGTGGTTAATTTTCCTAAAAGCTCGGGAGTCAGCTTGCTTCAGATTTCAATTGCCTTAAGCGTTGAGAGTGTGACTGCAGTTGAATTATTAAAAAAACATGAGCCGATGATACGTAATAATTTTTTAATGTTGATTAGCGGACAAGTTCCACAAGGCTTAAAAACAGTAGAAGGTAAAGAAAAGCTCATAGAGCTTATGCATGAGGAAGTCGATAAAGTGATGAAAAAAATGGGTAGCAAGAATAAAGTGCAAGATGTGTTTTTTACTTCGTTTGTTATGCAATAGCCATGTCTACAGCTGATTTACTTTCCCAAGATGAAATTGATGCGCTTTTACATGGCGTAGATGATGGTGATGTCGAAACGGACGATGAGGTTGATGAGGGTGTTGCAGGTGATGCGCGCCAGTATGACTTTAATAGCCAAGAGCGAATTGTACGCGGCAGAATGCCGACACTGGAAATGGTTAATGAGCGTTTTGCGCGTTATTTCCGAATCTCACTGTTTAACTTTTTGCGTCGCTCAGCGGAAATTTCAATTTCCGGTATTCAAATTCAGAAATTTTCCGAATATGTACAGGGTCTTTTTGTGCCTACCAATCTAAATATAGTTCGCTTTGCGCCTTTACGCGGGCGAGCTTTAATTGTTATGGAGCCTAGATTGGTTTTTACCGCCGTGGATAACTTTTTTGGTGGCGATGGCCAATTCTACAATAAAGTAGAAGGGCGCGAATTTACGCCAACTGAAATGCGTATTATTCGCTTGATTATTGATTTGATTTTTAAAGATTTGAAAGAAGCCTGGAAACCTGTTTTAGAGCTTGATTTTGAGTATATGAACTCTGAAGTGAATCCGGCCTTTGCTAATATTGTCAGTCCTGCTGAAATTGTTGTTGTTTCTACGGTGCATATTGAGCTAGAAGGCGGTGGCGGTGATATTAATATTGCTATGCCTTATTCTATGATTGAGCCGATTAGGGATTTATTAGATGCCGGTATTTCCAGTGATCAGGGAGAATCGGATAATAATCGTTGGCAGGTTTCATTACGTAATGAAGTAATGCGCTCAAAGGTTAATGTCAATAGTATGTTGGTTGAAAAGCAAATGAAATTGAGTGATGTTTTGCATTTTAAAAAAGGCGATGTTATCCCGATTGATTTACCCAAAGAGGTGATGTTACGAGCTGAATCTATTCCTATTTTTACTGGAGAGGTGGGCTTGTCGGATGGTAACTATGCGGTAAAAATTAGTGAAAAAATATCCCCTGATAGTTTGTGATTATTAAAAGTAAAATATTAGCATTATTAATATAAGGGCAGCAAAATGAGTGAAGACGAAAACGGCGAATTAGGCGACGATTGGGCAGCAGCAATGAACGAACAAGGTGGTGATAGTTCTGATGATGCGGCAGCAGATTGGGGCGATGCTATGGAAGAGCAAAGCAATGCAGAAAGCAAGGAGAAAGGGGAAGCTGCAGCAATGTCGTTTCAGGAGCTGGAAGATGATGCTAAGAGCATTGATGGCGAAGACATTAATTTAGATGTTATTTTGGATGTGCCTGTTACCATTTCAATGGAAATTGGGCGTACACAAATTAATATTCGTAATTTGTTACAGTTAAATCAAGGCTCAGTCGTTGAGTTGGATCGTTTAGCAGGTGAGCCTATGGATGTGCTCGTAAATGGAACTTTAGTCGCACACGGCGAAGTGGTGGTGGTTAATGATAAATTTGGTATACGTTTAACCGATGTTATTAGTGCTTCAGAAAGAATTAAGCGACTCGCGTGATACGTTTATCCGCATTACTGGTTAGCCTAAGCGTTTATAGCAATGCTATTTTTGCTGCTTCTGTAGAGACAGGTACTCCTAGAACCTTAATGGCAGCGGATTTTATGCGTTGGGGTGGTGGTTTGATTTTGGTTTTAGGTGTTTTTTTTCTATGTGTTTGGATGGTTCGTAAAGCTGGCGGCTTAACTTCTACTACAGCAGGCCAGATGCGCGTATTGGGCGGGCTTTCGCTAGGGGCTAAGGAGCGAGTTGTTTTATTGCAGCTTGGTAATAAGCAAGTATTACTCGGAGTCAGTCCGGGGCGAGTTGAAGCATTGCATACGCTGGAAGGAGAGGACTGTTTGATTTTCGAGGATGCGCGCTTAAATAGCGTAGGAGAAAATCAATTTGCGCAAAAACTAATGCAAGTGATGAAAGGACAGAGCAGTGATTAAAAGGAGTGTGTGTGGCGTATTATTGGCGCTAAGTTTGATGCAGCCAGCTATTGCAGCTCAAGGCATCGAAGCTATTAGTGTGACTACCAATGCTGAAGGTGGGCAGACTTACACGGTAACGATTCAGATACTAGCTTTGATGACAATAATGACCTTATTGCCTTCTATCTTGCTAACGATGACATCGTTTACGCGCATTATGATTGTTTTGGGGTTATTAAGGCAGGCATTGGGAACCGCACAGGCTCCGAGTAATCAAGTGTTGTTGGGTTTGTCTTTATTTTTGACGGTATTTATCATGATGCCTGTTTTAGATAAAGTGAATACTGAAGCAGTACAGCCTTATCTTGAAGAAAAAATAGACCCGGTAACTGCGATAGAAAGGGCTTCCGGTCCTTTTCGTGAGTTTATGTTAAAGCAGACGCGTGAAGCAGATTTAGAGCTTTTTATGCGTATTGCTAATCGGGATGATATTGCTAGTCCTGAAGAAGTGCCGTTCTCTTTACTATTACCTGCTTATGTCACTAGTGAGCTAAAAACAGCCTTTCAAATTGGTTTTTTAATTTTTTTGCCTTTTTTAGTTATTGATTTAGTGGTTGCAAGTGTCTTAATGTCGATGGGGATGATGATGCTATCACCGATGATTATTTCTTTACCTTTTAAGCTGATGCTGTTTGTTTTAGCTGACGGTTGGTCGTTAGTTTTAGAAATGTTAGCGGCCAGTTTCTATGTGTAGAGGATTTCAATAATGACGCCTGATGTTATTTCTATGATTGCACAGGAAACGGTAATTGTTGCCGTTAAATTAGTTGCACCTATTTTATTGTCCTCGCTCGTAGTGGGTTTGATTATTTCTATGTTTCAAGCAGCAACCTCGATTAATGAGCAGACCCTTACTTTTATCCCTAAACTAGCGACCATTATTATTGTTTTGATGATTTTAGGGCCTTGGATGCTGCAAGTGATTGTGGATTTCTTTCAAGATCTTATGTTACGTATTCCCCTGCTCATAGGCTAAACTTTGAACTTTACTGAGCAGGAGTTATTGGCAAAAATAGCCTTGTTTTTCTGGCCTTTTGTGCGTATTAGTTCTTTGTTTATGGTAGTTCCAGTTTTTAGCTCCAAATCTACCCCGGTTAAATTTCGCCTACTTATTTCTTTTTTGATCACTTGGGTGGTCATGCCTTTTATTCCCCCGTTACCTGATGTGCCTTTGATGAGTTATGAGGGTATCATGGTGACTATTCAGCAAATGGCTATCGGTTTAGTATCCGCTTTTATTTTGCAAATGGTCTTTGCGGTTATGCTGGTTGGTGGTCAATCTATTGCTTACAGTATGGGGCTGGGTTTTGCTTCTATGGTTGATCCCGCATCTGGTGTGCAAGTGCCTGTTGTTGCGCAAATTCTCGTTATTTCAGGCAGTTTATTTTTTCTGAGTGTTAACGGTCATCTTTTGTTGATCGAGTTACTTGTAGAAAGCTTTAAGACTTTACCTATTGATGTGATTGGTCTAACCAAAGCTGATTTATGGGTCATTATTATTTGGAGTGGACAAATGTTTGCAGGTGGGGTGCTATTGGCCTTGCCTATTATGTCTACGGTTTTATTTGTTAATGTTAGCTTTGGTGTTGCGTCAAAGGCTGCGCCACAGTTACAGATTTTCGGTGTAGGTTTCCCGATTACCATTATGATGGGTTTGATTTTGATTTGGATTCTAATGCCTAATGTGATTGATTCCTTTTCGCTGGTACTGTCTGAGGGCTTTCAATTAATTAAACAAGTTTTACGCGTTTAAATGGCTGAAGATTCTGGGCAAGATAAAAGCGAAGAGCCCACGGAAAAGCGCATTACTGATGCGCGTAAAAAAGGCCAAATTCCTCGCTCTAAAGAACTAGACACCTTTGTTTCATTAATGACTGGTGCGATTATGCTGATGTTTTTAGGTGAAGGTATTGTCTTGGACTTAATGACGCTAATGAAACAGCAATTTCAGATAAGCAGAGAGCTTATTTTTGATCCAAAAAGTACGGTTTACCTTTTCAATCAAGTGTTATTGGATGGCATATTACTGATTTTTCCTTTTGGGATAGTCATGTTGGTCATGGCTTTAATACGGCCGATGATGATGGGGGGCTGGAATGTGAGTATGGAGGCAATGCAACCTAAGCTGTCTAAATTTAATCCGATGAAAGGTTTCAAACGAATGTTTGGCCTGCAAGGTGTGGTCGAATTACTTAAAGCCTTATTGAAAACCAGTTTGATTTTATTTGTCGCTAAAATTTTATACGATATTTATTTACCTGAATTTATGGGTTTAAGTCATGAATCCGTTAAAAGTGCTATTTATCACACTGCGGATATTTTGATTTATTGTTTGTTGATTTTAAGTTCAACTTTATTTTTATTGGTCATGATAGATGTTCCCTATCAGCTATGGAAATATAAAAAAGACATGATGATGACCAAGCAAGAGGTCAAAGATGAGAATAAAGACTCAGATGGAAATCCGCAAGTAAAAGGGCGTATTCGTCAATTACAAATGCAAATGGCGCAAGGGCGTATGATGAATGATGTGCCCGAAGCTGATGTGATTGTTACTAATCCCGCACATTTTGCTGTAGCACTCAAATATGACCCTAATGGTTCTGGTGCTCCCGTTTTAGTGGCAAAAGGAACAGACTTAATTGCTGCACAAATCCGTAATATTGCCACGGGTTCTGATGTTCCCTTGGTTGCCGTACCACCTTTAGCGCGTGCTTTGTACTACTCGACAGAAATAGGTGAAGAAATTCCTGCTGGCTTATTTTTGGTGGTTGCGCAGGTTTTAGCTTATGTCTTTCAATTAAAGGCAGCTACAACAGGTTTTGGAGAAAAACCTAGTATGCCGACTAACTTAAAAGTGCCTGAGGAGTTTAGGCAGAGTTAAATGGATTGCCATTGAGTTAAGGGGTATTTCAAGAAGCAACATATGAAATTAATCAAATGAAATTATTAAAAGTCATCGTTATTATTTTTGTCACCAGTTTAATGGCTTGTACAAAACAGAAAGTCGTTAAACCTGCTTGCTTGTTTTCTGTTCAGAAAATAGCGCCAAGTTGGGTTTGTGATGAGCCTTATTCTGATTTAGCTATTCAGACAGTGGGTAAGTTTGAGCAGTCCTTCGGCGGACGTAACTATATGCTAGATATGGCTGAAATTGCGGCAAGAAAGCAGTTAACTGAGCGGTTTAAGCTTGAAGTCGCTGGCAGAATTAGCCTGTATGCTGGGGAATCAGAGTTAAGCAGTAAGGCTATTGACGCATTAATTGTTAGCGCTAATAAACATATCGATAGTACCAACTTAACTGGAGCTAAAGTTTATCTAACTGAGGTAGGGCCGGAAGGTGAAGTTTATGTTTTGGTCGGTCTGGATCGTTCTACAACGAAAGCTTTAATAGAGAAAGTGATTGTTAATAGTGTGCAGAGCGAAAAAGACCTATGGCAGGTTTTTAAAACTCAAAAGTTAGATACGCAAGTAGCTATTGCTATAGCGACAATTAAAGATTAATTTTTCTTCTAGTTCAAAAAAAAAGGGAAGCATTGCGCTTCCCTTTTTATTGTTTAGAATGTCTTATCAGAGCAGTAAATACAGCGGCTACAAAGTCCACTTTATATAAAGTGTTTTTAATTTTTTTAAAAGATATGGATTGATGAATATTTCAAATTCAAACTCACGGCAACCTGATTTAGACTGGAGCCAAGTACGAGAAACGGTTAAATTGTTAACACTATCTGCTACACAAGTGCAATCTAGTATGCGCGAAGGTGAGCAGTCTGTGACTACGCTAACAGAATCGTTTACCAGCATGGTTGATAATTTATCAGAAATAAATAAGGCTCTCGCTGACATAGAGGATAGCCCAGCAAAAGAGAAAATTTTGCAGCATTATAGGCTGACCAATGAAAAAGTGCAGTCTTCTATTATTGCCTTTCAATTTTATGATCGCATGCAACAATGCTTGCAGCATGTAACAGAAAACCTAAGCGGTTTATCGGAAATCGTTGATAGTCCGCAATTACTTTATAACCCAATGGAGTGGGGCAAGTTACAAGATAAAATCCGGGACGGCTATACTATGGAATCTGAAAAAATCATGTTTGATGCGATTTTACAGGGAAAAACGGTAGAGCAAGCTATGCAGTTAGCCGCGGAGCATGTTAATAGTGATGAAGGCGACGATGATATTGAGTTGTTTTAATGTAACCCACCTTTTTAGCACCTTTGGTTATGTGGGTATTTGTGGGAGGGGCTTTTAGTCTCGACTTGTATGAAATCGCGGCTAAAAGCCCCTCCCACGGCATAATTTATTTTAAATGATAATTCGTTAACTTAGGAATGTACATTAAATAAAACCCGAAACTTTAGGTTATGAAGCACCGCCAGTCCTTCAAGGACTGGCGGTGCTTTCGGATATTATTGAATTTTGATTCCTTAATGGCAGTAATCTAAAACCTACATTGTAAAAAAATGATAAAAAAAATCGGAATATTAATTTGTAGCACAAGCTTATTAGTGGGTTGTAGTAGCTTTAGTAGTAAGCAAAAACCTGCGCCTGTTTATGGTCAAGTTGATGCATCTGGAAGGTCGGCTAGTAGGGATAATAATGCGGTGATAAGTACGCCAGTTACCACTAAACCAATAACAGTACAAGATTCGACTATTCTTAATCAGCAGGATGTAGTCGCAAAGACACCAGCTAAATCATCTAATGTTGTTGTTGCTTTGCTTGCTGATGCCGATAACTCGTACCAGCAGGGTAATGTAGATGAATCTGTTGCTACCATTGAGCGCGCCTTGCGTATAGAGCCCAGAAATGCACAGTTATTGTATAAATTAGCTGTGTTTAAATGGGAGCAAGACGAGCCTGAACTGGCAATTAATTTGGCTAAGAAATCTGCTTTATTAGCGGAAGGTAATGCGGGGTTAAAAAAGAAAAATTGGCGATTGATTGCTGATATATACGAGCAACAAGGTGATCTCGCCAATGCTAATTCAGCAAGACAGAAAGCCAATCAGTTTTGAACTGCGAGTGAGTTGATTAATGAAATCTTGGGCAGCAGTTGTTAGCAATATAGAACAAGCAACGGGTCAGTCTTTTGACTTGCAAAAAGTTGAAGAGATGCATGGCGGTGATATTAATCGTGTCTATCATTTACAAGGGCTAACGCAAAATTATTTTGTGAAGCTAAATAAGGCTAGCTTATTAACTATGTTTGAAGTCGAGGCTTTAGGCTTGCATGACTTGGCGAATACGAATACCTTGCGTATTCCTGAGCCGGTTTGCTATGGCATAGCAGGTGAAAATGCATTTCTAGTATTGGAATATGTGGCTTTACAATCTTTATCTAGTCGTTCTCAGCAGCAATTAGGCGAGCAACTGGCTCGGCTGCATCAGATACAGCAAGGCTATTTTGGTTGGCATCATGATAATTATATCGGTAGTAACCTACAGAAAAATGCTCGTGAAAATGACTGGGTGAATTTTTGGCAAGAGCAGCGCTTAACAGTACAACTTAAATTAGCGTTGCAAAATGGTTATGCGGGAAGATTACAGGCTTTAGGTGCTGAATTGAATGACTTAGTGTCATTGTTCTTTTCTAGCTATCAACCTCAAGCATCTTTGTTGCATGGAGATTTATGGTCGGGTAATGCATCAGCAGATGAACAAGGGGAGGCAATTATTTATGACCCTGCTTGTTATTATGGTGATCGGGAAGCCGATATTGCGATGACTGAATTATTTGGCGGTTATAGTCATGATTTTTATGCCGCTTATGCAAGTGTTTGGCCTTTAGATTCGGACTATAAGGCACGAAAAAATTTGTACAATGTCTACCATATTCTCAATCATTTGAATTTATTTGGCAGTGGATATTTGCATCAGGCAGAAGCCATGATGCAAACATTAATAGCTGAAGTAAAATAGCACGATAGGCTCTCAATCAGCGAGAGCCTACACAACACTAATAATTACTTAGTAGGCTCGACTACTTCAACTGCTTCAACAACCTCAGCTGTTTCGCCATCAGTAGTCTCTACTACTTCAACAACCTCAGTTGTTTTTCCGTCAGCAGGATCAATGACTTTAACAGGCTCTGTTTGTCCGATCACTGGGGCAACTACTGCAACCGGTGCTGCTTTAGTTAAAGGAACTAAAATTTCAACTTGTGCGCCTTTACGTAGTGCATCAAGGTAATCAGTTAGTTTTTGTCTCTGAACCATTGGCTCTAGTTGTGCTTTCACAGCCTCAAAAGGAGGGGGTGTTTGCTGTCTAGAGTCTTCACGCAAAATAACGTGCCAGCCAAATTGAGTTTTTACTGGAGCAGTCGTATATTTACCGTTCTCTAGTTTTGCAACGGCTGCTGAAAAAGGAGCGACCATTTGTTTAGCGCCAAACCAACCTAAATCACCACCTTGTGTTTTTGATGGTCCCGTTGATTTAGTTGTAGCGAGCTCAGCAAAGTCTGCACCTTTATCTAATTCAGCGATAATAGCAACTGCTTCACTTTCTTCTTTAACTAAAATATGGCGCGCTTTAAATTCTGCGCCGCCAGCTACATTACCGATTTGCTTGTCATATTCTACTTGTAAATCAGCATCAGTGACAGGGTTTGCTTTGATGTAATCTTCAACAGCGGCTTGTGACAGTAGCGCGCCTTTCATCATTTCTAAGCGTTCAGTAATTTCAGCTGATTTGTCTAAGCCTTTGCTTTTAGCTTCTTGTACCAATAATTCGCGCTTAACCAATTCATCGATTAGTTTATCTTTAGGGACGACTTGGCCTTGAGCACGCGCACTAACTTCTTTAGTCAGAGTTTCTAATGCTGCTTTGCTGATAAATTGACCATTAACACTTGCTGCCGCATCTTCTTTTAAGATGACAGGTGCATTAACTGTGTTGGCATTTTGTTGGCAACCTGCAACTAAAGCAGTACCTGCAAGTAAAAAAGGGATTAATTTTAATTTCATCAATGTTATTCCTATTAGTTTGGTTCAGTTGGGGTAAAAGCTTCGATACCTAAGGCGTGAATTTCATGCTTCATAAGGTCGCCTAAGGCTTTATAAATCAATTGATGACGTTGCACCATAGACTTACCGTCAAAGGCGCTAGCAACAATACGCACATGATAATGCCCGCCGCCACCTTGCGCGCCGGCGTGCCCAGCATGTGCTTGACTATTGTCACCTAGCTCAAGGCTTTCTGGCGCTAAGGCGTCAGTCAGTAGTGTTTTAATTAAATCAATGGTCATTGTGGAAATACCTGCTTAAAAGGTTTAACGGATACAGAGGCATAAACCCCTGCAATTAAATAGGGGTCTGAATCGGCCCAGCTTTGAGCATCGGCTAAACAATCAAAGTCAGCAATCACCAAACTGCCGGTAAAGCCAGCTTCGCCTGGGTCACTACTATCGATTGCAGGGTGTGGGCCGGCAATAATTAAACGTGCTTCATCTTGTAAGGCTTGTAGGCGTTCTAAATGAGCGGGACGAGCAGCCATTCTTTTTTCTAGGCTGTTAGCTACGTCTACACTGAGAATGGCGTATAACATGGTTTATTCCTCTGAATCAGCGGGTTCTGGCATGTATTTATATAAAAATACAAGTTGCAATAGGATAAAGACAGCCATGCATGCAGGTACGCCAAAGGTTTTAAAATTAACCCAAGTTTCAGTATCATAATTAAACATGACATAGATATTGATGGCGCCGACGCTGATAAAAAATAAGGCCCAGGCAGTATTTAAAATGCTCCATGCTTTTTTAGGTAATTCTAAATTAGCGCCCATCATTTTTTCCATAATGGTTTTTTTTCCAATAAACTGACTACCTAATAAGACAGCGCCAAATAACCATTCAATAATGGTTAACTTCCATTTGATAAATTGTTCGTCTTGTAAATATAGTGTTGCACCGCCCATAACAACCATTAAGCCTAAAGTCACCCATTGCATGGTTTCTACTTTGCGCAATTTAAACCAGCTATAAGCGACTTGTACAAAAGTTGCACCGATAACAACAGCCGTTGCAACATAAAGGTCGTAGTTTTTATAGGCGATAAAAAAAAGGACGATAGGAAAGAAATCAAAAAGTATTTTATTCATGAAAGTAGATGTGGGGCGTTATGCGTAAAAATCAATGCCTGTAATGGTTGAGGCGATTTGTTGTTGCGGAATTTGATTGTAAGTACTGGCATAAGTATCGAGCGCTTTTGCTGTACGTGTATCGAGAGGTTCGTTATTGGTACCGGGTGGAGCTAGGACAGCTAACTGTTGAGCTTGTCTTTTTTGTGCTGCCGCGGCAAATTCATCACTGCTTGATAAAGGCGAGTTATCACGTTGCTGGGCATTATTAGATTTATTTAAGGCATCATTCGACTGCGCGGTGTTGCTAGAGCGATTGGTGCTCTGGCCGCTAGGTGCAATATAAAGTGATGAGCTATGAATTTCCACAATAAAGTCTAAGCCGAAAAAGGAGGCAAATAATTGCTCAATTGTAGGTGCTTTTTCTACTTTTGTACATGAGACAAGGGGGCTTTCTGCTAGAATACTTAAATTTTGGGGAAACTGATGAATACTAAAACACAAACTGAGCTTGAAGCAGCGGCTTTTAGACAATTATTAGCGCATTTACAAACACACACTGAAGTACAAAATATAGATTTAATGAATCTCGCTGATTTTTGTCGTAATTGTTTGGCTAAATGGTATCTGGCCGCAGCGGAAGAGCAGGGCGTAGAAATGGACTATGAGACAGCGCGTACTTATGTTTACGGGATGCCTTATAGTGAATGGAAAACTCAGTTCCAATTAAAAGCAACGGCTGAACAAATGGCTTTATTTGAGAGTAAAAAAGCGTCGAAAGCACAAGCATAAATTATGGATGATAAACAATTAGAAGCGATGTTTTCTGGCGTGATTGGTCAGGAATATGACACGCTGAAGTTAATTTGCCCCTTAGCGGCTAAAATGTCCCAGCTAGTTGGCTCAGGGGTTGAGCGTCATGCACAAGCTCGAGCGCATCAAGCTTTATCTGTTTTAGAGTTAGGTGGAGGTACAGGAATTACCACTTTAGCTATTTTATTAGCCCACGAGTCAATCAATGTGCTTTCAGTAGATAGCGAGCCGACGATGCAAGATCAAGCAAAGCAAAGCCTGCACAAATGGGCAGAGCAGGGGCACTTAAGTTTTGATGGCCGCGATGCCTTGACGGTTTTACAAAATACCGCAACTGCGAGTATGGATATGGTTGCTTCTGCTTATACGCTACATAATTTTTTAGATAGTTATCGTGCGCAAGTGATAGCTGAAATTTATCGTGTACTAAAACCTGGCGGACAACTTATTAATGGTGACCGTTACGGCTTAGATGATATTTCCACGCATACGCGAGTTATTCAAAAAGAAGTTAGCGGTTATTTTAAAGCTTTGACCGCGGTCAACAAACTTGATGTGTTAGAGCATTGGATCGTACATTTGTTTTCTGATGAGTCAGAAAATCATGTGATGCGCGAATCATTTTCATTACAGCAATTACAACAAGCCGGTTTTTCAGTAGTGCATTTAAGTGATCGTTGTGAGGTGAATGCTTTGGTTATAGCGGAAAAATAGCCCGATTGTGAGATGTTGAGTTGATGCGGGTTGTTGGTTAGGAACCTTAAAAGAATGAACTTACCCGCTTTAGAGCCTCATTGCCATTAAGTTAAGAGTAATACAATAAATGGGGCGCAGTGCTTTAGCCTGCTATTTTAGGCTATGAAGGCAGGCTAAAGCACTGCGCCCCAGTAAGCTAATTCTTTATAGCCAAATTATAATGATTGGGTATGAGTATTTTTATGAGATTCCTTAAATGATTAATTGAGTGCCTTAAAAGAGCCAAAAGCGGCTATTCAAAGTGAGCATTCCAGCCTACATATCCGGCTTACGAGTTTATTTTTCGGTCACATGATTAATTGAGTGTCTTAAAAGAGCCACTATGTGTAGAACCTAACTATGTATAGTTGCGGTTCTTGACCTATGCGCTATCTTATCTTGCTGTCAGCGCCTATACATAGTTTCAGTGCTGGATGGACTGCGGCAATGTAGTGATAGTGGTATTTTGTGTATTTGGAGCCTTAGAATTTTGCCTGAGCCTTATCCTACATGACCAAGTTGCCTCGACATATTATGTTGTGTAGATGTTCTACTTCAGAGTACCAGTGAAACTATGTCAAGCTAGTAGGCTTCTAGTTTTTCTGTAGATCAATGAAACAGGGCTTCTCAGCTTTCAACCAACTATGCACTATACATAGTTGGTTACTATACATAGGGGTCGCTATGTATAGCTATCCATAGCAGCCAAAAGCGGGCATTCAAGTACTGAATGTTTTAATATACCTATTTATCTTGCGGTAATGTATGTTAACGCGTTTAGGTTTAGTCCTATCAGTCTCTTGTTATTAGCGGGAAGGCGGGCGTTAGAGCGCATGATATCTAGACCGGACAATATTGTTTTCAGGGTGTTTCATTGCACGAAGCGTCTTGAGAACGGCCGAGAGAGTATTTACTTATAAAGCAAGTCACTGTATATTCTGCCATCTGAAGCTACAAGCTTCAGTTATCTATAATGGGTAATATTTTTTAATAATAAATAAGGAAAATTTATGATTTTAATGATTGCTGCATTTTGCGCATTTACAATAACCGCTGTTTTAGGCTTAATGATTGCGTTTAATTTATTTCGTGGAAAATTTGTTGCGCGCTCTTCTAGTATTTTACACGGCGCATCAGCGCTGTTAGGGTCTGCCCTTGCTATTGGTGCAGCGCTACTAGGTGAAACAGCCATCTACATCAATATTGTTATGGCTGTGATTATTATTGCACTTGGTGTACTTGCTGCAATAAAGCGCCACAAAACAGGCATTGTTCCTAAAGGAATTTTACTTGTGCATATTTTATTGGCAGTGACTTGTTACCTAATGTTAGGTGCAACTGTATTTCTAGGAATTGATACAACTGCAATGCTTGGCATTAACTTAGCATAGACATACAAAAATCCAAAAAATCAAGGAAGGGGGAAGTCAACTTGAAATGTGTAATTAAGCTGGCTGCCCCCTATTATTCTGCTATGTATTTTGTCTACTGAAGTTTCCCAGTTTTTAGGGGGGGTATCTCGGGAGGTAGGGGTATTTATTAATAGGTTTGCCCCATTGTACCCACCCCCAATGAATAATCCTGCAGCCCTATATATTGCTACAGTTAGATTTCAAATTATTGGGAAACTTTAGTTTTGTCTATTAAACTGTTATAAAAGAAAATGGATGCCTAAAATGAGAAATCAATTATATGCTTTATGCACGAGTTTAAGTTTATTGTCACTTGCATTGACAGGACAGGCTTGTGCTCAATCACCATCGCTTCCTGATATGGATTATTTGCAGGCACTTTCTACAGTAGTCAGCATATTGCCGCCTGGAGGGAAAACTATAGGCGGACCAGGCTATGCAAACCTAGCAGTTGGTCAGCAATATAACATTACAGCTGGTGGTTTTGGAAATGATTCAAACATCTGTGTAACGATTACGAATGTGGGTGATACCCAAGTGAAATTATCTATGGCACATTCCACACATGGCATTGAAGCCAATATCAAACCGTATACCACCAAAACGCTGTGCTCTTTTATCTTTCCTTTTGTCTACAGCAGTATCAGTTGCGGGATTCCCCGTCCTCTAGTGCCGGGGAAGACATGTAAGGTTGTGTGGCGTATAGATAGAACGTGATTTGCCCTTAAAAGATTGTGAAAACTTGTAAGGCAGAGCCGTAGGTTAGACTGGAAGGAAACAGGGGACATATATGGTCCGCCCTGTATTGCAAGAAAAATTTTGTTCGTAACATAAAGAAATATTGCACCCATATATCCGGCCTTTGTATGAGGTTGTCTAGTACCTCTGGCCCTGATGGAATCCGCGCATTCCTCACCTAATCAGACTCACGGCCTCAATGGGCCCTAGACCCCAGCAGGTTCTTAGGAATGCAGGTGTTACCTTTTATGCCATCACTTAATAGTTATCTACGCAACTCGTTGCTAACGCTTTCTTAGCTATTGTAACTGTTTTTCTTTTATTGCCACTCAGCTCTCTTTGTTAAGTTTGGCAAAGTAGCCATGTCTTTTGAGTGTTTAACTTCATTCCCT